>WNGB01001020.1_pt1 | contig 45625 bp, 44 predicted proteins | sample 5400681 | NCBI WGS metagenome assembly WNGB01 (sample SAMN13153367, study PRJNA577476) | soil metagenome | isolation source: 115 cm soil or saprolite under grassland replicate 2 | place: USA:California | collected 2016-06-15
GATCTTGGAGATGTCGACCGAGTAGCGACGGTCGTGGCCCTTGCGGTCGGTGACGTACTCGACCGAGTCCCAGTCCTTGCCGCAGGCGGCGAGCAGCCGCGAGGTCAGCTCCTTGTTGGTCAGCTCGGTGCCGCCGCCGATGTTGTAGACCTCGCCCGCGCGGCCCCGCTCGAGGACCAGCTGGATGCCGTGGCAGTGGTCGTCGACGTGCAGCCAGTCCCGTACGTTGCCGCCGTCCCCGTACAGCGGGACCTTGCGCCCGTCCAGCAGGTTGGTCACGAACAGCGGGATGACCTTCTCCGGGAACTGGTACGGCCCGTAGTTGTTCGAGCAGCGGGTGACCACCACGTCGAGCCCGTGGGTCCGGTGGTACGCCCGCGCCAGCAGGTCCGAGCCCGCCTTCGTCGCCGAGTACGGCGAGTTCGGCTCCACCGGGTGCGTTTCCGGCCAGGAGCCTTCCGAGATCGAGCCGTACACCTCGTCGGTGGAGACGTGGACGAACCGGCCGAGCCCGTGCCGCAGCGCCGCGTCGAGCAGGTTCTGGGTGCCCAGCACGTTCGCCGTCACGAACGGCGCCGCACCGAGAATCGACCGGTCGACGTGCGACTCCGCGGCGAAATGCACCACCGCGTCGTGGCCCGGCAGCAGCCCGTCGACCAGCTCGGGGTCGCAGATGTCGCCGTGCACGAAGCTGAGCCGCGGATCCTCCTGGACCGGGGCCAGGTTCTCCCGGTTGCCGGAGTACGTGAGCGCGTCCAACACGGTCACCTGGGCGTCCGGACAGCCTGGGTAACCGCCCGACAGGAGCGTACGGACATAGTTCGAACCGATGAATCCGGCGCCGCCGGTGACGAGAATCCTCACAGTGTCCGCAGTCTAGACGCTGCAAGATGTCCATTCGGCGAACCACGGGTGTCCAGCCAGGGGTTGCGCTACGCAACCGCCTCGGATGGGTATGGTGACCCCCGTGCGTGGCATCATCCTCGCCGGTGGCACCGGCTCACGGCTCTGGCCCATCACCAAGGCGATCTCCAAGCAACTGATGCCGATCTTCGACAAGCCGATGATCTACTACCCGCTCTCCACGTTGATGACCGCTGGGATCAGCGAGATCCTGGTGATCACGACGCCGGAGGAGCAGGACCAGTTCGTACGGCTGCTCGGCGACGGCTCACAGCTCGGCATGCGCATCGAGTACGCCGCGCAACCCCGTCCCGAAGGGCTGGCGCAGGCGTTCCTGATCGGCGCCGAGTTCGTCGGCGACGAGCCGGTGGCGCTGATCCTCGGCGACAACATCTTCTACGGCACCGGCCTCGGCCGGCAGCTCGCCAGCTCCACCGACGTCACGGGCGGGCACGTCTTCGCGTACCCGGTCGGCAACCCCGAGGCGTACGGGGTGGTGGAGTTCGACGACGACGGCAAGGTGCTCTCCATCGAGGAGAAGCCGCAGAAGCCGAAGTCGCACTACGCGGTGCCCGGGCTCTACTTCTACGACAGCCAGGTGGTGTCGATCGCCCGGCACTTGCAACCGAGTGCCCGGGGCGAGCTGGAGATCACAGGGGTCAACGAGGAGTACCGGCGTCGCGGTCAGTTGACGGTCGGCGTCCTGGACCGGGGTACGGCCTGGCTGGACACCGGTACGTTCGACTCGATGGTCGCCGCCGCCGAGTTCGTACGGGTCATCGAGCACCGCCAGGGGCTCAAGCTGGGATGCATCGAAGAGGTCGCCTGGCGGCAGGGCCTGATCGACAACGACCAGCTGCGCGCGCTCGCCGAGCCGCTCACCAAGAGCGGGTACGGCACGTACCTGCTCGAGCTGCTCGAGCGGGTGCCCGAGCCGAAACTGTCCGACCTACCAGGATTCTGAGAGGGCAACTGTGACCTCCGCGGACAAGAAACCACCGGTGACCAGCCAGGACACCGCCGGCGCGGACTATGCCGAGCGGCTGCGCCGGCTGGAGGGCGCCTGGTGGAAGCGGGTGCTGAACGTCCAGGCGCCGTACCGGTGGAACCTGCGGCGCCTGCACCTGGGTCGCACCCTGGACGTGGGCTGCGGGATCGGGCGGAACCTGATCAACCTGGGCCCGGACAGTGTCGGAGTGGACCACAACGCGACGTCGATCGCCACCGCCCGGCAGCGCGGCCTGGTCGCCTACACCGTCGAGGAGTTCCTCGCCTCCGAGTACGCGAAGCCGGGCGCGTTCGACTCGATGCTGGTCGCCCACGTGGTCGAGCACATGCCCGAGTCCGACGCCCGCGACGTGGTCGGGATGTACCTGCCTTACCTGAAGCCGGGCGGCCGGGTGCTGTTCATCACCCCGCAGGAGAAGGGGTACGCCTCCGACCACACCCACGTACGGTTCTGCGGCTTCGCCGAGGTGTCGTCCCTGGCCCGTGACCTGGGACTACGGGTCGAGAAGCAGTATTCGTTTCCGCTGCCGCGGTGGGCGGGCAAGGCGTTCACGTACAACGAGTTCAACCTGCTGACCCGCGAGGGGGAGTAGCCGGTGGAGATCGAACCGCTGTCGATCGAGGGCGCCGTCGTGGTCACGCCGCGACAGCACGGCGACCCCCGCGGCAGGTTCCTGGAGTGGTACCGGTTCGACCGGCTGGCGGAGGTCGTCGGGCACCCGCTGCGGCTGGCCCAGGGCAACATGTCGATCTCCGCCCAGGGCGTGGTCCGCGGCATCCACTTCGCCGACGTACCGCCGTCGCAGGCGAAGTACGTCAGCTGTCCGCGCGGTGCGGTGCTCGACGTGGTCGTGGACATTCGGATGGGTTCGCCCACCTTTGGCCAGCACGAGATGGTACGGCTGGACGAGGTCGACCGGCGGGCGGTCTACGTCGCGGAGGGCCTCGGCCACGCCTTCTGCGCGCTCACCGACGACGCCACGCTGGTGTACCTGTGCTCGGAGACGTACCACCCGGAGCGGGAGCACGGCGTACACCCGCTGGACCCGGAGCTGGGCATCGAGTGGCCGGTGGCCGAGCCGGTGCTCTCGGCGCGCGACGCGGCCTCGCCGTCGCTGGCGGCGGCACGGCAGCAGGGGCTGCTGCCCGACTACGACACCTGCCGGAAGTTCTACGACGAGTTGGGCGGCCACACGTGAACCGCGGCGTAACAGTCGACAGTGGACGAAGATCCGTAATGTCGTCGCCTTCCGTGACCGGGTAGTGTCAGTTCATGGATCGGCGGATCTTCGGGCTCGAGACCGAGTACGGCGTCACGTGCACCTTCCGTGGCCAGCGCCGGCTCTCGCCCGACGAAGTGGCGCGTTACCTGTTCCGGCGCGTCGTCAGCTGGGGACGGTCGAGCAACGTCTTCCTGCGCAACGGCGCCCGGCTCTACCTCGACGTGGGCTCCCACCCGGAGTACGCCACGCCGGAATGTGACTCGCTGACCGATTTGGTAGCGCATGACCGGGCGGGGGAGCGGATCCTCGAAGGTCTCCTGGTCGACGCCGAACGCCGGCTGCACGACGAGGGGATCGCCGGCGACATCTACCTGTTCAAGAACAACACCGACTCCGCCGGCAACTCGTACGGCTGCCACGAGAACTACCTGGTGGGGCGGCACGGCGAGTTCGGCCGGCTGGCCGACATCCTGATCCCGTTCCTGGTGACCCGGCAGCTGATCTGCGGCGCGGGCAAGGTGCTGCAGACCCCGCGCGGCGCCGTCTACTGCCTCTCGCAGCGCGCCGAGCACATCTGGGAGGGCGTCTCCAGCGCCACCACCCGGTCCCGGCCGATCATCAACACCCGCGACGAGCCGCACGCCGACGCGGAGCGCTACCGCCGGCTGCACGTGATCGTGGGCGACTCGAACATGAACGAGGTCACCACGCTGCTGAAGGTGGGCAGCGCCGACATCGTGCTGCGCATGATCGAGTCCGGCGCGGTGATGCGCGACCTCACCCTGGAGAACCCGATCCGGGCGATCCGCGAGGTCAGCCACGACGTCACCGGCCGCCGCAAGGTACGCCTCGCCAGCGGCCGCGAGATCAGCGCCCTGGAGATCCAGCAGGAGTACTTCACCAAGGCGACCGAGTTCGTGGACCGGCGGGGCGGCGACGCGACCGCCAAGCGGGTCATCGACCTGTGGGGCCGGGTGCTCACCGCCGTGGAGACCGGCGACACCTCCGGCGTGGTACGCGAGATCGACTGGGTCACCAAGCAGGACCTGATCGAGCGGTACCGCGCCAAGCACGACCTTCCGCTGTCGAGCCCGCGGGTGGCGCAGCTGGACCTGGCGTACCACGACCTGCGCCGCGGCCGGGGCCTGTACGGCCTGCTGGAGCGGCGGCGTCAGGTGGACCGGATCGCCACCGACCTGGAAATCTTCGAGGCCAAGGAGACCCCGCCGCAGACCACCCGGGCGCGGCTACGCGGCGAGTTCATCAAGCGGGCCCAGGAGAAGCGACGCGACTTCACCGTCGACTGGGTGCACCTCAAGCTGAACGACCAGGCGCAGCGTACGGTCCTCTGCAAGGATCCGTTCCGGGCACACGACGAGCGGGTCGAGAAGCTGATCGCGAGCATGTGACGGCGAGCATGTCGGTAGAACCACAGGGTGACCAGACTGGCAAGCCGAAGCGGCGGAAGACGCGGAGCGAGAAGATCCGCGACGAGATCGAGGCCAACCGCCGCGGCGAATACACGGTGCCGACCTGGGTGCTGTTCCTGGCTCTGGTCGCCCTGGTCGGCGGCATCGCCGCCCTGATCCTCTTCACCGGCTGACCAGGCCCGATGTCCGGCCCGTCCACCCGGCGCCGACACGTGCTGGACGCGGTGGCCGTCTCGATTCCGGCAGCGAGCGGCGAGGACTGCGTACGGTTGGCGGTCGACGGGGTGGACGGTGCGGGCAAGACGATCTTCGCCGACGAGTTGGCGGCCGCGCTGACTGCCCGCGGACGCGCCGTGGTGCGGATCCGCGCCGACGACTTCCTCAACCCCCGGGCGGTACGCCACCGCCGCGGTCGCCACTCGCCCGAAGGCTTCTGGCTCGACTCGTACGACTACGGACGGCTGGCCGCGGACGTACTCGATCCGCTGGGTCCGGGTGGGTCGCGGCGGTATCGAACGGCGGCCCACGATCTCCCCTCGGACACCCCGGTCCGGCCGTCGCCCCAGGTGGCCGAGCCGGGGTCCGTCCTGGTTCTCGACGGGATGTTCCTGCATCGCGACGGGCTGGCGCAGCTGTGGGACTTCTCGATCTTCCTCGACGTACCTTTCGCGGTGACGGCGGCTCGGATGGCCGAGCGGGACGGCACCCACCCCGACCCGAGGGACCCGAGTATGACGAGGTACGTGCAAGGCCAGTTGCTCTATTTCGCCGCCTGCGATCCGGCCGCCCGCGCCACGATCGTCATCGACAACTCCGACCCACAGCACCCGCTCGTCATGTCTCACACCGGCCACCACCCGGGTTCGCGGCCAGATTGGTAGTCATCGGCCCAGCGTGCGTACATGCACGGCCAAGGCTCGTCGCATACCCGGCAGTACCGTCGCGACCGATACCACGGTTCCCTGATCGGCTGATGGATGTCGGCGAACAACTTCGCTTGACGTTCCCGCATTTGATCAGGGACCGCGATGTCAGTTGGCTCATCGTGATGATGGGTCGTTACTCGACAATCACGCCATATGGTCACGTCGAAGACGCTATGGAGCAACCTCACCTCGGCCCAAGATCATTGCCCGGCTTTGAGTGACGTTCCGCCGGACGTGCGTGACTTTGCTCCAGATCACCGCCGTGAGGTGTCGAGCACCTTGATCGCCTCCGTGATCAGCTGGCGAGCCCCGGGACCGTACACCGCTTGCCGGGCGAGCGTCTGAAACGCCTTCGAATAGAGCTCAATCTCGCGGGGTTGCGTCACCGTCAACTCGGCGCTGATCGTCTCGACCATCACCTTCGCCTCATCGAACAAGATGAACGAATTCGCGAGCACCTGGAACGGCGTGCCGCGGGGGATGATGCCGATGCTCAGCCGAGCCATGCCCTGTACGGCCAGCAGCCTGTCCAGCTGCGCGACCGTTGTCGGCGCATCCACGACGACCGTACGTAGACATTGCTCTGCCATGACGAGATGCAGTCGATGATCGCCTCGGTAGAGGATCCGTTGACGTTCCATACGGGCCTCGACCCCTTGGTCAAGGTCATCGGGGACCCCGTAGAAGTCGATGATCTTCGACATCACGCCGCGGGCGTAATCGGCTGTATGCAGAATCCCTGGGATGAGCATGCTTTCGTACCAACGCAGCAGTTGTGCGCCGCCCTCGTGAGCAATCTGTTCACGTTGTCGGTGGCGAGTGCCGGTGCGCAGGCTGCGCTTCCACTCGATCCACATCTCGTCCAGGGCCTGGAGCGTCGCTACCAGATCCGGGATCTGATCGGAGGCTCCGCATTGCCGGCACCAGGCACCGATGTCGTCCTTCGTCGGAGCCTGCTTGCCGTACTCGATCTTGCTGATTTTCGAAGAGTGCCACCCCGTCAGGCGTCCCAGATCTCGCTGAGTGAGCGAGGCGGCGGTACGAATTTCGCGCAGCCGGGAGCCAAGCGACTGCCTGGCGTTGTGAACAACTGAGACGGACAAGGGTGGCTACCGAGAGTTCGACGAGGGCGGCATCCTCAGGTGATCTGATACTCATCGTGCGGTGTACCCGATGCCCACACTGCCTCGAAGGCGGAGACGCAGAGCTTGACCACCGCAGGGTCGGCGGTGAGTTCCTGGCCGGCCCAGTCGCCGTCTCCAGTGAACAGATTGAACAGCACTCGTTCGCCATCCAACAGCCAGAGATCATTGCCGGGCAGTGCCATGTCCGAGGCGAGCCGCCGGGGAAGCCACCGCACCTGCTCACCAGCCTCGATGTTGAGGTAGGTGCCGGCGTGCTCGAAAGCGATGTACTGGCTCACCGGCTCCGACACGATGCGGGCGCGACGTATCGTCACTCCGCGACCCGTCGTCTCCCGCATCAGGTCCAGCCAGGGTGCCCGGTGTGTCGCTTCAGCTTCACGGCTCCATCTCCGGCCCGCGCGGAAATCGGCGAACATCGCCGCCTCGTCGCCGACGGCGTACTGGTCTCGCATTTCCAGATGGCACGCTTCGCGCTTTACCGCTCGGAACAGACCGGCCCATTCCTGGTCGGTCATCGGCTCCACGTCTGTCTCCTTCGGAAGGTGGCGCATCAGGCTAATTGGAACCTCGACCACGGTCTCGTGGTCGGGAACATCAAGCTCCGCGAGGTCCGCCGCGTCCACCACACGCCATCCTTGCACGAGGTACGTACTGCGATCGGTCGCGTAGAGGGTGGGGCAACCGCCACCGCCTGTGGCTCGGCCAAGAAACCGCAGTGCCACGTAGCCTCCTGGTTTCAGTTGTTTGCTGTCCTTGGCTTTCGAGCACCTTCGCGTGACGCCGACACATGGTCAAGAGGGTGTGCGCGAGTTTGCTCGGATCACGGTTGCTTACCGCCAAGCCTCGCGCATAACTTCCGGATCGGTTAGGTCTGAGTAGCTGTCCGCGAATTCGTGCAGGTCGTCAACCGTGACCGCTGCCGAGCGGTCGCCCTCGTGACGTAACAGGCGCCGACGCATACGAGCAACGCGAACGTGCGTACCAGCGAAAGGTCTTTGATCTTGGCGGTGCCCCGCGAGCAGCGATCTCCAGCGCATCACGCGCTTACGGTGGACCACACCAACACGATTTCCGCGGCGGCGATGCCGGGGTACGGACGGTAACGCTGCTAGCGTCGGTGGGGTGTCCCGAAGCCGCACCGAACGCCTGGTCAACCTGGTGATCTGCCTGCTGTCCACCCGCCGGTTCCTCACCGCCGCGCAGATCGCCCAGACCGTCCCGGGGTACGAGCACAACGCCGACAACCCGAAGGACCACGAGGCGTTCCAGCGCAAGTTCGAACGGGACAAGGCTGAGCTGCGGGAGCTCGGGGTGCCGCTGGAGACCGGTAGCGCCAGCGTCTTCGACACCGAGCCCGGCTACCGGATCGCCCGCCCCGACTACGCGCTGCCGGACGTACTGCTGGGGCCGGACGAGGCGGCCGCGGTGGGCATCGCGGCACGGCTGTGGCAGCACGCGGGGCTCGCCTCCGCGGCGTCCTCCGGACTGTTGAAGCTGCGCGCCGCCGGAGTCGAGGTGGATCCCCAGGCCACCCTCGGCGTCGAGCCGGTGGTCGCGGTGGATCCGACGTTCGCGCCGTTGACCGGCGCTGCCGGCGACCGGCAGGCGGTCACCTTCAGCTACCGGGCACCCGAGGCCGATTCTCCGTCGGTACGCCGGCTGCAGCCCTGGGGTGTGGTGTGCTGGCGCGGCCGGTGGTACGTGGTCGGCCACGACCTGGATCGCGAGGCGGCCCGCTGTTTCCGGCTGTCCCGGATCATCGGGGAGGTACGCCGGATCGGTCGCGGGGCTGCGTACCAGCTGCCCGAGGGGGTCAACCTGATCGACTACGTGGCGACCTGGTCCGGCCCCCGGGAGCATCCGGGACGCGCCACCGTCCGGCTCCGCCCGGGCCGGGCCGCAGGAGTACGCCGTGGGGCCGAGAAGCTCGACGGGGACGTCGCCACGCTGCGCTACTCCGACGCGGAGTCGCTCGCCGGCTACCTGGTCGGATACGGCGCCGACGTGACGGTCCTCGACCCGCCGGAGGTACGCAAAGCCGTGATCACGCTGCTGGAGCGCACCACCGCCCGCTACCCGGTACGCCACGCTCCGGCCGAGCAGACCAGCGCGGCGGCACGATGACCGGCAGCGTGGACCGGCTGGGCCGGCTGCTCAACCTGGTGCCGTACCTGTTGGGGCGGCCCGGGATCCGGCTCGCCGACGCCGCCGCCGATCTCGGGGTGACCGAGGAGCAGCTGCGCGACGACCTGGAGCTGCTCTGGGTGTGCGGCCTGCCCGGGTACGGCCCCGGCGACCTGATCGACATGTCGATCGACGGCGACACCGTGACCATCACGTACGACGCGGGGATCGACCGGCCGCTGCGGCTCACGCCGCACGAGGCCCTGGCGTTGATCGTCGCGCTGCGGCTGCTCGCCGAGACACCTGCGCTACCCAACCGGGGATCGGTGGAACGTGCCCTGGCGAAGATCGAGTTCGCCGCCGGCGACGCGGCCGACACCGCTGGCCGGGTGGCCGTACGGCTGCCGGCGAACACGGACCGGCTGGCCGACGTACAGGGGGCGCTGGAGCGGGGGCGGGCGCTGCGGATCACGTACTACACCGCGCGGCGGGACGAGACCACCGAGCGGGTGGTGGACCCGATGCGCGTGCTGTTCGCCGAGGGCCGGGCGTACCTGGAAGCCTGGTGCCGCAAGGTGCAGGGGGTACGACTGTTCCGGCTGGACCGGCTGGACGCGCTGACCGAGTTGGACGAGCCGGCCGCACCGCCGCCCGCGGCCCGCCCGACCGACGTACGCGACGGGGTGTTCACCCCGACCCCGGACCTGCCGCTGGTGACGTTGCGGGTGGGACGGGACACCCGGTGGATCACCGAGTACTACCCGTGCGAACGGGTCGTCGAGGAGCCCGACGGGCACTGGCAGGTCTCGTTGCGCGCCTCGGAGCTGGGCTGGGCCCGCCGACTGGTGCTCGGTCTGGGTCCCGGGGTCGAGGTGGTGGCGCCGGGCGAGCTGGCCGACGCGATCGGCGCCGAGGCCCGTGACGCGCTGGCCGCGTACCAGGATTAGGGTCTGGTACGTGGAGTCCGAGGTGTGGGGCCTGAAGCTGGTCTGGTGGCTGGTGATCGGCATCGTGCTGCTCGCGCTGCTCCTGCTGCTGCTCGCCTGCCTGCCGGTGGTACGCCGGCTGCGGGGTCTGCAGCGGGGCGGGCAGCGGCTGCGCGGCATGCAGGCGGCGCAGGAGTCGCTACAGCAACGGGCCCTGGTATTGCAGCAGCGCACCGAAGAGTTGGTCGCACAGGCGGCGACCGCGCAGGACCGGATGGCGCTGATCAGGAGCGGCGGGCAGAGCCGGGGTGGCGCCGGGATGACCGCCGGCCGACAACTTGGCCCAGGATCTCGGTAATCGATTTCCTTGTTACTGACCACAGGTCGGGGGCGGGAAGACGATGCCGGGGATGCAACGTAGGATGGGCGGGTCAACCCAGATCAGGAGGTGACTCATGGGTGCCCTCAGAGGATGGCACATCGTGCTCCTCGTCGTCGCCGCGCTCCTCCTATTCGGGTGGAAGCGGATGCCCGACATGGCCCGGTCGCTCGGCCGGTCGATGCGGATCTTGAAGGCGGAGACCAAGAGCCTCTCAGAGGACGACGTCGAGGCGAAGGCGGACGCACCGCACACGCGGCAGCCGTTGACCCCCGACGCCATCGACGGCGAGGTCAACACCACCGCCGGTGAGAAGCAAAAAGAACGCTAGCGTCATCGACCACGAGTCGTGAGTCCGCTACTACGCCGGCGGCGGGAGTCGAAGTTCGCCAAGGCCGCCGATGGCTCCATGACGCTCATGGAGCACCTCTTCGAGCTGCGTAGCCGGCTGTTCAAGGCGTGCCTCGGTGTGCTGGTGGGCCTGGTGTTCAGCTTCTACTTCGCCCGGGACATCCTCGAGTTCCTCAACCGGCCGTACTGCGCATATCAGGCGCTGCACCATCCGAAGGCGCAGTGTGGCTTCAACGCGACCTCCCCGGTCGACATCTTCCTGCTCGACCTGCGGGTCGCGCTCTACGCCGGCCTGATCCTCAGCGCGCCGGTCTGGCTCTACCAGCTGTGGGCGTTCATCGCGCCCGGGCTGCACCGACACGAGCGGCGCTACACGTACTACTTCGTGGGCGCGGCCACGCCGCTGTTCTTCACCGGCGCGACGCTCGCGTACCTCGTGGTCGCCAAGGGGATGGCCTTCCTGATGGGGCTGGCGAGCGCGTACGACCTCACGCTCGACATTCGCGGCTACTTCGACTTCGTCACCAACATGATGTTGCTGTTCGGGTTCGGCTTCGAGTTCCCGCTCGCCGTGATCGCGCTGAACCTGGTCGGTGTGGTGAGTGCGCAGCGGCTGCTGGGCTGGTGGCGGGTCGCGGTCTTCCTGTGCTTCCTGTTCGCCGCGGTGGTCACTCCGACGCCGGATCCGTTCGGGATGACGGCGCTCGCGATCCCGATGAGCGGGCTGTACTTCGCCGCCGTGGGCATCGCCTTCCTCAACGACCGGCGCCGCCGCAGTCTGGAACCGGACTACGGCGACATCTCCGACGACGAGGCATCGGCGATCGACATCGGCTCGCCCGAGACCGAGGACGTGACGCCGGTGTCCCCGGCCGCACCGGTCGACCGGCGCCGTGACGGCGGCACAGACAACGACGACATCACCTGACCGTTAGCGGGGCCGGATGCGTACGTTCACGGTGCTGGTGAACCCGATCTCGGGTGGCGGCCGGGCACCGCAGCGCGTCCGGCCGGTCGCCGGGTTGCTGCGCGCGGCGGGCGCGACCGTCAGCGAAGTGCTGACCGAAGGGCCCGGCCACGCGACGACCCTCGCCGGTGAAGCCGGCTCGGCTGGCCACGTCGTCGTCGCGGCCGGCGGCGACGGGCTGGTACGCGACGTGGCAGACGGTGTCGTACCGGCGGGTGGGCTGATGGGGATCATTCCCGCCGGGCGCGGCAACGACCTGGCGCGGCGGCTGGGCTGGCCGTCCGACCCGGCCGGGCTCGCGTCGCTGCTGCTCCACGCGGAACCGCGACCGATCGACGTGCTGCAGTGCAACGGCGTACAGATCCCCGGCAATCTGTACGCCGGGCTCGACTCGGCCGCCAACTCGATGATCAACTCGAGTCGCTGGATCCCGGCGCCGATCGTCTACCGGCTGGCCCCGATGCTCACCATGCTGCGGTGGCACTCCGCCAGCTACCGACTCACCATCGACGGCGCCGTCACCGAGGTACGGGGCCACACCGTCGTGGTCGCCAACACCGGCGGGTACGGCCACGGCCTCGACATCGTGCCGTCCGCGGTGGCCGACGACGGCGTGTTCGACGTACTGATCGCGGGGGACATGCCCCGGTGGAAGATCGCCGGGCTGATGCGGGAGGCCAAGGTCGGTACGCACGTCGAGCACCCGGAGATGACGGTGGTACGAGCCACCGAGGTCACCATCGACGCCGACCGGAAGCTCCCCGTCTACGCCGACGGGGACCACCTCTGCGAGCTGCCGGTGACCGTACGGCTGCGCGAGGCCGCGCTCAACCTGCTCCGCCCGTAACCGGCAGCCGCGACCGCTACACCAACGCGAGTACGGCGCCGAGGCCGTGCGGCTGGCCCGGCGGCGACGCCGGGAGCCCGAGCACTGAGCACCCGGCCGCGATCGCACCGGCGTCGGCCACGGTGTCGCCCACCATCAACGCCCGCTGCGGCGCCACCCCCAACGAAGCGCAGGCGTGCCGGAAGATCCGCGGATCAGGTTTGCAGACCCCGACCTCGTACGAGAGGACCCAGGAGTCGACCAGGTCCGCGAACCCCATCGCCGTGCCGTGGGCCCGGATGTCGAAACCGATGTTGCTGACCGCCGCCACCGGGATGCCCCGCTCACGAAGCGCCCGCATCGTGGGGACGGTGTCGGGATAGACCTCCCAGCCGGCCGGGTCGAGCAGCCGTTCGTACATCGCCTCGGACAGCCCCGGGACACCCGAGTCGACGGTGTCCGCGATCCCGACGAACAGCGCCCGATGGTCCTCCGTCGACAGGTCCCGCTGCTCCCACGCCCGCTCCAGGTGCGGCGGGATCACCGGCGGCGGCCAGCCACCCGCGATTCCCGCCCGTGCCATTTCGGCGGCGAGCTCGCGGGACCGGGCCTCGTCGAGTGGTACGCCACACGCGGCGGACGCCAGGGCGACACACCGCTCGGCGTTCTCCACAGCGGCGACGGTGCCGTGGAAGTCGAACAGTACGGCGTCGATCGGGCGGCGAGAGATCGATTCGGTCACGCCGCGGACGATACCGAACGGACGATTCCGTACCCACCGCATAGCCTTGAGGTCATGAGCAGCCCCGCCGAGCGGTACACAGCGGCCCGTCGGCGGGCCGAGTACCCCGCTCTCACCGAGTTCGCCGCCGGGCTGGAGTTCCAGCTCGACAGGTTCCAGCGGGACGCCTGCCAGGCCCTGGAACGGGGCAGTGGCGCGCTGGTGTGCGCGCCGACCGGGGCCGGGAAGACCGTGGTGGGGGAGTTCGCCGTACACCTGGCGCTGGCCACCGGCCGCAAGTGTTTCTACACCACGCCGATCAAGGCGCTGTCCAACCAGAAGTACGCCGACCTGCAGCGGGTGCACGGCGTGGCCAAGGTCGGGCTGCTCACCGGCGACAACGCGATCAACGGCGACGCGCCCGTGGTGGTGATGACCACCGAGGTGCTGCGCAACATGCTCTACGCGGGCTCGGCCACCCTCGAGGGCCTCGGGTACGTGGTGATGGACGAGGTGCACTACCTCGCCGACCTGTTCCGCGGCGCCGTATGGGAAGAGGTGATCATCCACCTGCCGTCGTCGGTGACCCTGGTGTCGTTGTCGGCCACGGTGTCGAACGCGGAGGAGTTCGCGGACTGGCTGGTGACCGTACGCGGGCACACCGAGGTGATCGTCGACGAGCACCGTCCGGTGCCGCTGTGGCAGCACATGCTGGTCGGCCGCCGGATGTTCGACCTGTTCCACGACCAGGAGGCGGCGTCCAAGCACGAAGTGCACCCGGAGCTGCTGCGGTACACCCGGGAGATGACCCGCCGGATGGGCTGGGACAGCGGCCCACGCCGGGGACCCCGTGGCCGCCGCTGGCAGCCGCCGCCCCGGTTCGAGGTGGTGGAGCGGCTGGACCGCGACGGCCTGCTGCCGGCGATCGTGTTCATCTTCAGCCGGGCCGGCTGCGACGCCGCGGTCACCCAGTGCATGGCCGCCGGGCTGCGGCTGACGACCCCGGACGAACGGCAGCAGATCCGCGCCATCGCGGAGCGCAGCACCGCCCACATCTCCGCCGACGACCTGCACGTCCTCGGCTACTGGGACTGGCTGGACGGTCTGGAACGCGGCCTCGCCGCCCACCACGCCGGCATGCTCCCCACCTTCAAGGAGGTGGTCGAGGAGCTGTTCGTACGCGGCCTGGTGAAGGCCGTGTTCGCCACGGAGACTCTCGCGCTGGGGATCAACATGCCGGCCCGCTGTGTGGTGCTGGAACGCCTCGTGAAGTTCAACGGCGAGGCGCACGTGGACCTGACGCCGGGGGAGTACACCCAGTTGACCGGGCGGGCCGGCCGGCGCGGCATCGACGTGGAAGGCCACGCGGTGGCGGTCTGGTCGCCGGACATGGATCCCCGGCACGTCGCGGGGCTCGCGTCCACGCGTACGTATCCGCTGCGGTCGAGCTTCCGGCCCTCGTACAACATGGCGGTGAACCTGGTCGGGACCGTGGGTGCCGCGCGGGCCCGTGAGCTGCTCGAATCCAGCTTCGCCCAGTTCCAGGCGGACCGCTCCGTCGTGGGCCTGGCACGCCAGGTCAAGAACAACGAGCAGACCATCTCCGAGTACGCCGAGCGGATGACCTGCCACCTCGGGGACTTCGCCGGATACCACGGCATCCGGATGGCGATCGCCGACCGGGAACGCGCACTGGCTCGTCAAGGGGCGGCGCAACGCCGGGCGGCGGCGGTCTCGTCCCTGGAGAAGCTGCGGCCGGGCGACGTGATCCGGGTCCCCAGCGGCAAGCGGGCCGGCCTCGCGGTCGTCATCGACCCCGGCACCGACGGCTTCGGCGAACCTCGCCCGCTCGTACTCACCGAGGACCGCTGGGCCGGGCGACTGCCCGCCGCCGACTTCGTCGCACCCGTCGAGGCCCTGGCGAAGGTACGCGTACCGCGCCACTTCAACCACCGTTCGCCGCAGGCCCGCCGGGACCTCGCCTCGTCGTTGCGTGGTGCGGGGCTGGACCGGGGTGCCCAGCGGCGCCCCCGCCGGGCCCGGGCGTCCGCGGCCGACGACGAAGCGCTGGCGCAGCTGCGGGCCGAGCTGCGGCGCCACCCGTGCCACGGCTGCGCGGACCGGGAGGACCACGCCCGCTGGGCCGAGCGGAGGGCCCGCCTGGAACGCGAGACCGAATCGATCAGGGAACGCGTCGCCGGGCGTACCACGTCGCTGACCCGTACGTTCGACCTGGTCTGCGACGTGCTGGCCTCCCGGGGCTACCTGTCCGGCGACGGAGTCACCGCCGCGGGGAAGGTGTTGTCCCGGATCTGGACCGAGGCGGATCTGCTCGTGGCGGAGTGCCTGCGCGATGGGATCTGGGACGGGCTGAACCCTGGCGAGCTGGCCGCCGTGGTCTCGTCGGTCGTGTACGAAGCCCGGCGCGAAGCCGAGGACCGGGCCGGCGTACCCCAGGGGAAGGTCTCCGACGCGATCGACCGGATGCTGCGGATCTGGGAAGGCATCGAACGCGAGGAGTCCCGCCGTCGGCTGTCGCTGACCCGCGAGCTGGATCTCGGATTCGTGTGGCCGATGTACCGCTGGGCCCGCGGCGAAGCGCTGCAGAAGGTGCTGGCCAGCGCCCACGCGGTCGACGGCGACATGCCTGCCGGCGACTTCGTACGGTGGACCCGCCAGGTGATCGACCTGCTCGGCCAGGTGGCGGTGGCATCCGCCGGCACCCCGCTGTCGGCGGTCGCCCAGCAGGCGATCGACGCCCTGAACCGCGGCGTGGTCAGCTACACCAGCATCGGCTGACCGGCGCCGGCTGGGACGTCAGGGTTCGGGGTCCGGGTCGGCGGGGGCGGGCGCGCCGGCGCGTTCGTCGCGTTCCGCCCACTCCAGCAGCGGCTCGAGGGAGTACGCCGTGTCGTCGATGCCGGCGTGCAGGTCGCCGAGCTCGGCGTACCGGCCGGGCATGGTCGCGATCGTGAAGTCCCGCGGGTCGATCTGGTCGATCTCGTCCCAGCGGATCGGGGCGGACACCGTCGCCTCCGGATTGCCCCGCACCGAGTACGCACTGGCGATCGTGTGGTCGCGGGCGTTCTGGTTGTAGTCGACGAACAGGGTGCGCGGGTCCCGGTCCTTGCGCCACCAGGTGGTCGTCACCTCGTCCGGCGCCCGCCGCTCGACCTCCCGGGCGAAGGCCAGCGCGGCGCGACGTACGTCGGAGAATCCCCAGTCCGGCTTGATCCGTACGTAGACGTGCAGGCCCCGGCCGCCGGAGGTCTTCGGCCAGCCGGTGATGCCGAGCTCGTCGAGCACCTCGTGCGCCACGTGGGCGACCGTCCGCACCGTCGAGAACGGGCAGTCCGGCATCGGGTCGAGGTCGATCCGCCATTCGTCCGGCCGCTCGGTGTCGGCACGGCGCGAGTTCCACGGGTGGAACTCCACGGTCGACATCTGCACCGCCCAGATCACGTCGGCGAGCTTGGTGACGCACAGTTCGTCGGCGTGCCGGCCGTACCGGGGGAAGTGCACCCGTACGGTCTCCAGCCACGGTGGTGCGCCGTGCGGAACCCGCTTCTGGTGCACCTTCTGGCCGCTGGTCCCGTCGGGGAAGCGGTGCATCATGCACGGCCGTTCCCGCAGCGCCCGTACGATCCCGTCGCCGACGCTGAGGTAGTAGCGGGCGAGGTCGAGCTTGGTCTCCTCCCGCGCCGCGAAGTACACCCGGTCCGGGCTGGAGACCCTTACCGTGAAATCGCCGACCTGCAACTCCACCGCTGGAGTCCTGCTGCCCGCCGCCACAAGGTCAACCTAGCGTGCGCCGTACGTGGGAAGGTGGACCGATGAGCGGCGAGGAACGGGACGGCGTGTCACTGACCAACCTCGACCAGCCGCTGTTCGAGGGCGCCGAAGCGACAAAGCGGGACCTGGTGGACTACCTGGACGCCGTACGCGACCGGATCCTTCCGGAGCTGACCGGCCGGCCCCTGTCGGTGATCCGGGTGCTGCGCGGCCAGCAACCGTTCATGCAGAAGAACCTCCCGAAGTACGCCCCGGAGTGGGTCGAGTCCGTCTCGCTGTGGGCCGAGAGTTCCCACCGCGACGTGAAGTACGCCCTCTGCGACGACCGCCGTACGCTGCTCTGGTTCGCCAACCAGCGCGCCGTCGAGTACCACCCGACCCTGGTTCGCGACGGTCATCAGACCCATCTGATCCTCGACATCGACCCGCCGGAGTCGGACGCGTTCCGGCTCGCCGTCGCCGCCGCCCACCTGGTACGCCAGGCACTCGCGGACACCGGCCTCGCCGGTGCGGTGAAGACCAGCGGCGCGAAGGGCGTCCACGTGGTGGTGCCGATCGCGGAGCACCCGATCGAGGACGTGGCGGCCGCGACCCGCGCGCTCGCGGCACGGGCCGAGCGGATCGATCCGGCGCTCGCCACCACGGCGTACATCCGGGAGGACCGGGGCGGCAAGGTGTTCCTCGACTCCACCCGCGCCGGCGGCGCCACCGTGGTCGCGGCGTACAGCCCGCGGGTGCGGCCCGGCACGCCGGTGTCCTTCCCGGTGCCGTGGGACGACCTCGACCGGGTCTCGCCGGCGGACTTCACGGTACGCACCGCGGCTCGCCTGGTCGCCGACCGTGATCTGTGGGCGGAGTCGCTGCCCGAGCCGCAGCGGCTGCCGGAGGATCTGGTCGCCGAAGGGCACACCATCCCGATCGCCCGGGTGCAGGCGATGCACGAGGGCAAGCGCCGCGCCCGAGCCCGCCGCGGCTGACCACGTCGGCGAGATCACATCCGTTCGGTAAGAACCTGAGGGCGAGGCGGTGCCTACAGTGTCGGCATGGTGAGTGTGGGGGCAGTGGTGGGAATCGCGCTGGTCGCGCTCGGTCTGGTGCTGACGCCGGGGCCGAACATGCTCTACCTGGTGTCCCGGTCGGTGACCCAGGGGCGGCGCGCCGGCCTGATCTCGCTGCTCGGCGTCGCTGCCGGCTTCGCGGTGTACCTGCTCGCCGCGACCGCCGGCATCGCGACGCTGTTCGCCCTGGTCCCGCCGGTCTACCTGGCGATCAAGCTGGCCGGAGCGGCGTACCTGCTGTGGCTGGCGTGGCAGGCCGTACGACCGGGCGGCGGGTCGCCCTTCCAACCGACGCCGCTCCCCGAGGACCCGCCCCGCCGGCTCTTCACGATGGGCGCGGTGACAAACCTGCTGAACCCGAAGATCGCCATCTTGTACGTCTCCCTGCTGCCCCAGTTCGTCGACCCGTCCCGCGGCCACGTCGCCACGCAGAGCCTGATCCTCGGGCTGGTCCAGATCGGGATCGCGCTCACCGTGAACGCGATGATCGTCGTGACCGCCGGCTCGGTCGCCGGCTTCCTGGCGCAGCGGCCGACCTGGCTACGGGTGCAGCGCTACCTGATGGGTACGGTGCTCGCCGGCATCGCCCTGCGGATCGCCGCGGACCGTACGCCGGCGATCACGGCCGCGCCGTAGCCGGTCAGCCGGTGCGTTTGGTGAGGGCGACCAGATAGCGGCAGGTCTCGCCGGACGGGTTGACGAACGTACACGGCGTCGGGGGACCGAGCTGCAGGCAGTCGCCGGGCTCGAGGTCGTGGACGGTGTCGCCCTCCACGAAGCGCAGCCGGCCGTCGAGCAGCCAGATCTGCTGGTGGATGAAGGCGTACGAGTCTGCGGGGCTGAACACCTCGGCTCCGGCGGGCAGCTCCACCTCGACGAGTTCGAGCGGTCCGCCAGCGGCGGGCGACACCGCGCGACGCCGGTAGCCGGTCTCGGGATCGGTCCAGGTCGGCTGATCCGCGTGCCGTACGAGTCGCCCGTTGTCACCTTCGGCGCGGGCGACCAGCTCGGACAGCGTCATACCGAGGGCGCCGGACAGGCGGAGCAGCAGGGCGGCGGTCGGTTGCGCCTCGCCGCGTTCGATCTTGCTGATCATCGCCCGCGAGACGCCCGATCGTTCCGCGAGCGCACTGGCCGACAGGTCGCGGGCGAGTCGGGCCGTGTGCAGCGTCGTGGCGAGCGACACGGAGAATTCGTCGGGCATGGTGGTCACTATAGCGGCGCAGATCGCTACTATCGTGGCCATGAGCGGCGGCAACCAGAAGGTACGAGACGCCTCTGAGCGCGACGCCGAGGCCTGCGCGGCGATCTACGCCCCGTACGTCACCGACACCGTGATCAGCTTCGAGACCGCGCCGCCGTCGCCGTCGGAGATGGCCGACCGCATCGCCGCCGCCGTGCGTACCCACGCCTGGGTGGTCCTGGAGGACGACGGCCGGGTGGTGGGCTACGCGTACGGCGGACCGTACAAGGCGCGGGAGGCGTACCGCTGGTCGTGTGAGGTCAGCGTGTACGTCGAGCGCGGCCGGCGGCGTACCGGCAGCGGGCGGCTGCTCTACGACGCGCTGTTCGAAAGGCTGGCCGAGCGCGGCTACCGTACGGCCGTGGCGGGCATGACGCTGCCGAACGACGCGAGCGTCGGGCTGCACCGGGCCATGGGGTTCGAGCCGATCGGCACCTACCGGGGGATCGGCTGGAAGCACGACGGCTGGCACGACGTCGCCTGGGCGCAGCGGCCACTCGCCACCGGAGACGACCCGCCTGACCAGCCCCGGTGACGGCGGATCAGTCGGTGGCCGGTCAGGTCACGGCTGATCGACTCGTCGTTGTTCTGGCACACTGCGGTTCATGCGTTGGCTGGTGACCGCCCTGGTGTTCGCCACCGGCGGCTGGATGCTCTTCGACGGTGTGCGGGCGCTGGTCGTGGGTGATTTCGTCACGCCGGGGCGAGGCGGATACGCCGGCCAGGTCGGCCCGTGGGCCAACCTGGTTTCGATGGTGGGCCTCGAACCGCGGTCCACGCCGATGAAGTTGATCTTCGTCGGTTACGGCGTGTGTTATCTGGCCGCCGCTGTCGCGTTGCTGCTGCACGTGCCTGGTGCGTGGTGGCTGGTGCTGGTCTTCGCCGTCGCAGGTCTCTGGTACCTGCCGATCGGTACGGTCGCCAATCTCGCGGTCATCGCGCTGCTTGTGTTCGCCCCTTCGCTCCGCACCGGCGGGTAGACCGTCGCCGGCCCAGGATGCTTTTGAAATCACGTCCACATTGGATGCCGCCGGCAGCTTGGCACCCACTGCGCCGCCGCCGTACGGGCGCGGGCGACGTTCAAGCCAGCTCGGCCAGGTTGTCGATCAGGCGGCGGAGCGAGCCGGCGATGTTCCACTTCTCGGCCAGCGCCATCACGGCGTCCGGGTCCAGCGGAGTGGTCGGCAGGGTGGCGTCGAGCTCGGGGACCGGGGCGTCGCGTACCACCCGGACCACCGGCGCGGCCGCGGCCAGGTATTCGCCGGCGGCGACCAGTTTGGTACGCAGCCCCGGCGCGAACCCGGAGTCGGGGTCGTCGAGGGCGGCGAGGATGCCTTCCAGGTTGCCGTACCGGTTGACCAGTCGGGCGGCGGTCTTCTCGCCCACGCCGGCCACGCCCGGCAGGCCGTCGCTCGGGTCGCCCCGCAGCGTGGCGAAGTCCGCGTACCCGGAGGCGGGCACGCCGCACCGCCGTCGCAGCGCGGCGTCGTCGAGCACTTCCAGCTTGGCCACGCCCTTGCCGGTGTAGAGCACGCGTACCGGGACGGTGTCGTCGACCAGTTGGAACAGGTCGCGGTCGCCGGTGACCACCTCGACCGGGCCCGGGCCCCGGGTGGCGAGCGTGCCGAGCACGTCGTCGGCCTCGTAGTGCTCGACCCCGACGGCGGGAATCCCGATCGCGGCGAGTACGTCGAGGATGACCGGCACCTGCGGCTCGAGCGTGTCCGGGATCTCCTCCACGTACCGGCTGGGCTGGTTGGCCGCCACCCGGTGAGCCTTGTACGACGGCACCAGCTCCACCCGCCACGCCGGCCGCCAGCTGGCGTCCATCGCGCAGACCACCCGGTCCGGCCGGCGACCCCGGATCAGCGTCGCGAGCATGTCGACGAAACCGCGTACCGCGTTGACGGGGGTGCCGTCCGGGGCGGTCATCGACTCGGGGATGCCGAAGAAGGCGCGGAAGTACAGGCTCGGGGCGTCCACGAGCAGCAACGGTCGATCCACGATCGACAGCCTGCCACCCCCGGCTGAGTCGCCGCCAGCCCCTCGCCGAAGGTCATCCGCCCTTCCATATTCCGAGAAATCGCTCTCGGTATACGAGACGAATTCGCTAGCCTCCGATGGTGGCGGTTTACACCCATGGGCATCACGAGAGCGTGCTGCGATCGCACCAGTGGCGTACGGCGGCGAACTCGGCGGGGTATCTGTTGCCGTACCTGGAACCGGGGCAGGCGTTGCTGGACGTCGGCTGCGGGCCCGGCACCGTCACCGCCGACCTTGCGGGGCTGGTCGCGCCCGGTCGGGTGACCGCCGTCGACGCTGCCCCGGCGGTTCTGGAGGAGGCTCGCACGTACCTTGCCGGGCGGGGCGTCGAAAACGTGACGCTGACCAGTCAGGACGTCCACGAGCTGGACTTCGGCAACGACAGCTTCGACGTGGTGCACGCCCACCAGGTGCTGCAGCACGTCGCCGAGCCGGTCCAGGCACTGCGCGAACTGCGGCGGGTGTGCCGCCCCGGCGGCGTGGTCGCCGTACGCGACTCCGACTACCAGGCGATGACCTGGTATCCGGAGCTGCCGGCGCTGGACCGGTGGCTCGACCTCTACCGGCGGATCGCCCGGGCCAACGGCGGCGAACCCGACGCCGGTCGCCGGCTCCACTCCTGGGCACGCCAGGCCGGCTTCACCGAGGTGGCCCCGTCGGCCTCGGTCTGGTGCTTCACCGGCGAAGACCGGCACTGGTGGGGCGGCATGTGGGCGGACCGGATCGTGGACAGCGCTATCGCCGCCGCCGCGGTCACCGGCGGGTACGCGACCCGCGAAGAGCTGGCCGCGATCCGCGACGGCTGGCTCACCTGGTCAGCCGCCGAGGACGCCTGGTTCGCCGTACTCCACGGCGAGATCATCTGCCGCCCCTGACCCGTTCGCCGCCGTCCTAGCCGCAGCATGGTCACCACCGACGCCGCGGTCACCGCAGCGCCGACCAGAAGCAGAGCGCGATAGCCGACCAGACCGATCACGGCGGCACCGACCGCGATGGAGAGGGTCTGCGGCACCGTCACCGCCAGGTCGAAACCCGAGAACACCCGCCCCTGCAGATGGTGCGGGCTGCGCCGCTGCAACAGGGTCATCGCGGCGACCACCACCCACGGGAATCCGGCTCCGGCCAGCACCGCACCGGTAAAGACCGCCGGGAGGTACGGCACCGCGTACAACACCTGGGCGGCCGCGACGAGGGCGAGGCCGATCGCACCGAGACGTACTTCCCCGAGCCGGCCCACCAGGGTGCCGGCGAGCGGCCCGGCCACCACTGCCCCGACCCCCTGTGCGGTGATCACGACGCCCAGGAACGCCGTGGGACGCCCCAGCCCCTGCTCCACGACGGCGAAGCCGGCGGACTCGCCGAACCCGAGCACCGAGGTGGCCAGCGCGCAGGCGATCGTGAACCCGCGCAGCGCCGGCTCCCGCCACAGGTGCCGCAGCCCGGCGGTCACCGCCGCCCGGAACCGCTCACCGGTCCGCTTCGGTACGGCACCGTCGTACCGGACCAGCAGCAGACCCGCGGCGGCGGCCAGGAAGCCGGCGATGTCCAGCACCACCACGGCGCCGAGGCCCTGCCAGGCGTACAGGCCGGCGCCGGCGAGCGGCGAGAGGAGCCGCAGACTCTCCTGCACCGTACGCAGCGCCCCGTTGGCGTGGGGGAGCAGCCGTACCGGCAGCATCTCGGCCAGCAGCGCGGACTGACCGGACGCGATCAGGCCGTGCAGTGCGCCGTACCCGAGCAGGACGACGAAGACCAGCCCGAGGGGGCGTACCCACACCAGGGGGAGCAGGAGGGCAGCGCCCGCGAGGTTGGTGACCAGCAGCAACCGGCGGCGGCGGAACCGGTCGGCGAGCAGCCCGGTGAGCGGCGCGGCCAACGTGCCGAGCGTGAGGCAGAAGAACGCCATGCCGGCGGCGCCGTAGCTGCCGGTGACGCTCTTGACCCAGATCCCCGCGGCGAGCCAGAGCGACATGCTGCCGAACAGCGACGCTCCCTGCCCCGCCAGGTACCAGCGGATGTCCCTGCGCCGCAGCAACTCACCCATGACCAAACTCCGTGGGGTACGCGAAGACCAGCGCTTCCACCGGACGCGCGCCTTCCGGCCGCTTCGACGGGTCGTCGTACCGGTCCTTGAATCGCTCGAAGTGCCGTTCCGCCACCGCGTGCACCTCTTCGGTGAACGCGGCCAACTCCTGGGCAGTGGCGTAGACGCCGTACTCGCTGGCCTGTGAGGCCTCCTGCCACTCCCGCGGGTGCGTCGAGAACGTGTCGATCCAGCGCCCCAGGCGTTCCCAGTAGCGCTGCATCAGCACTCGGCTCAGCCCTTGTCTCGCGAGCGCGAAGTCCTGGTCCAGCGACTGCTCCACAGTCCACCCCAGGTGGGTACGCCGCCACGGTCGTTGCCGGCCGCGGCCGCCCCCGGCCTCCTCGACGAAGCCGTACTTCGCCAGCTGCCGTAAGTGGAACGAGCAGGTGGTGGGGGACTCGCCGATGCGTTCCCCTGCCTCGGTCGCCGTGAGCGGCCCGTCGAGCAACAGCACCTCCAGCAGCGCCAACCGCACCGGGTGGCTGAGCGCCCGCAGCGCCTTGGGGTCGGACAGTTTCGCCTGGTCGGGCCGCGGCTGATCCTCGCTAGACATCTCTCGAGAGTATTCTCTCGAGAGAGTTATCGCAATAGGGTTCGGGCTCCGACCAGTTACGGTCCGAGCCCGGCTCACGCGCCAGACCCAAACGAGCGTTAAGCTGCGGTACGCAAGCCGGTGCGCCGAACACGATGGGGCTCACGATGACCGTGGAACGGATCCTGCCGACCGAGGAAGCCGAAGCGCTGCTCGGCCTCACCCGGGAGATCGCCGACGCCGAGCTTGCCCCGAGGGCGAGCGACTTCGAATCCCGGGGCGAGTTCCCCCGCGAGGTGCTCCGTACGCTCGGCCGCGCCGGTCTGCTGGGCCTGCCGTACCCCGAGGAGTACGGCGGCGCCGGCCAGCCGTACGAGGTCTACCTGCAGGTGCTGGAGGAGATCGCGTACCGCTGGCTCACCGTCGCGGAGGCGATCTCGGTGCACGGGCTGGCCTGCTACCCCGTCTTCGCGTACGGCAGCGAACAGCAGCGCAAGCGTTTCCTGCCGGACTTCCTCGGCGGCGAGCTGCTCGGCGCCTACTGCCTGTCCGAACCGCAGGGCGGCTCCGACGCGGCGTCCCTGGCCACCAAGGCGACCAGAGACGGCGACGAGTACGTCGTCGACGGCACCAAGGCGTGGATCACCCACGCCGGCGTCGCCGACTACTACAACGTGTTCTGCCGAACCGGAGGGCCGGGGCCGAAGGGGATCTCGTGCCTGCTCGCCGACGCCGACAACCCCGGGATCCAGCCGCAGCGGCGAGAACGCACCATGGGGTTGACCGGCTCGCCGGTGGCGCAGATCGTCTTCGACGGCGCCCGGGTGCCGGCCGACCGGATGGTCGGCGAGGAGGGCATCGGCTTCCGGATCGCGATGTCCGCGCTGGACTCGGGACGGCTCGGCATCGCCGCCTGCGCGGTCGGCGTGGCCCAGGCGGCGCTGGACTACGCGGTCCGGTACGCCAAGGAGCGCGAGCAGTTCGACCAGCCGATCATCGACTTCCAGGGCCTGGGCTTCATGCTGGCCGACATGGCGACCCAGGTGAGCGCCGCCCGGGCACTGACGCTGGCCGCCGCCCGGCTACGGGACGCCGGGCGGCCGTACAGCATGCAGGCGGCGCAGGCGAAGCTGTTCGCCACGGATGCCGCGATGCGGGTGACCATCGACGCGGTCCAGGTGCTCGGCGGGTACGGCTACGTCGCCGACCACCCGGTGGAGCGCTGGATGCGGGAGGCGAAGCTGCTGCAGATCGTGGAGGGCACCAACCAGATCCAGCGGCTGGTCATCTCCCGCGCGCTGGCCCGCTGACCGCCTCCCGCTCGCCCACAGCCTCCGCAACGTACCCGGCCCCGGGCCTGCCCACCGGCCCGGGTTCGTCGGCCGGGCGCCTCGGTCGTTGCCGCAGCAGCCAGGAAGCCTGCGGCTCGACCGCCCAGCGGGTCGCCCACCGGACCAGCGGGGTGCAGAGGACGAAGGTGAACAGCACCGCCATCGCGATGTTCGCCGCCAGGGCACCGTAGCCGCCGAGGGCCTGGTCGGTGATCTCGTACCAGCCGAGCTGGCCGCCGACGCGGATCACCAGGCCGTGCAGCAGGTAGACGTACAGCGTGAGCTCACCGAGCTTGGTGAACCAGGTACGCCGCCGCGGCAGCAACGACAACACGGCTCCGGTGAGGCAGAACGCGAGCACCAGGAACACGATCCGGGCCGGCAGGCCGTACGGGAACACGTCGAAGTGCCGGTCGAGCAGGCTCTCCCGCCAGTAGACCCACTCCCGGCTCAGTTTCTCCAGGTGGGTGATGGTGACCACCATGGTCGCCAGGGTTCCGACCACCGCGATCGCCTGGACCCACCGCTTCCGGAGGAACTCGATGTGCTCCGGCTTCAGGAACAGGCCGGTGACGAAGAACGGCAGCAGGCCGAGGATCCGGGAGACGTTCAGTACGTCGCCGGTCGAGACCAGGCCCGCGGCGAGCGAGATCGCGATCGCGATCGGGATCGGCCAACGGATCCGCTTCCACAGCGGCACCGACAGCCGCCAGACGAACAACGCCATCAGGAACCAGGTGACCCACAGCGGGTCGAGCGGGCCGTCCGGCAGGTTGCGCCCCGTCGACAACGACTGCAGCGCGTAGATCCCCCAGAACAGGAAGTACGGCACCGCGAGCGTCGTGATCAGCTTCTCCACCCGCTTGGGCGATCCGTCGAATGACTTCGCGAGGTAGCCACAGATCAGCACGAACGCCGGCATGTGGAACAGGTAGATGAAGAAGTAGATCGAGTCGCCGGCGCCGGTCTTGACCGCCGGTTCGATCGCATGCCCGATGAACACCAGCATGATCAGGACGAACTTGGCGTTGTCGAGCAGCGGATCCCGCTGCCTGGCTGAGCCTTGGCCGGCCGGGCTCTGCTGTCCAGAACCCTGACCGGCGGGTCTGCTGCCGGTCTTCTCCGCAGCCGCGTCGTCCACGGCCTCTGTGGACGTCGAGGCCGAGCTTTCCGTGTTTCGGGCGCGCGCCAGCGCCTGGGCGGTCGTCACAGTACTCCGAGTCACCAGGTTGAGGGTGTGCGGGATTTAGTAATCGGAGGCTACCCGATTGGGCCGAATTGGACACATTGATCATGGGAGCCCGGCATCGGCTATGCCTCAGATCACGGCATCCGGTGGGGTAGCGTTCCGGAGGTGGAAGACATCGATCAGGCGATCGTCGCCGCGCTCATCGAAGACGGTCGGCTCTCGTACACGGACCTCGCGGAGAAGGTCGGCCTGTCGGTCTCCGCGGTGCACCAGCGGGTCCGCCGGCTGGAACAGCGCGGGGTCATCCAGGGGTACGGCGCCCGGGTCGACCACGAGGCGCTGGGCCTGCCGCTGACCGCGTTCATCGCGATCCGCCCGATCGATCCGTCGGCCCCCGACGACGCCCCGGAACGGCTGGCCCACCTGACCCAGATCGAGTCCTGCTACTCGGTGGCCGGCGACGACTTCTACCTGCTGAAAGTACGCGTCGCCGGCCCGGTCGACCTGGAACGCCTGCTGCAGCAGATCCGCTCCTCGGCGAACGTGTCCACGCGTACCACCGTGGTGTTGTCGACGCCGTACGAGGGGCGCTCGCCGAAGGTCTGAGCGGTCACGTCGGGGAGTTCCAGCGCAGCAGGACGGGCTGCTCCCGCTCGTACCCCAGGATCGACAGCCGGGCGACGTCGAGCCGGAACATCGCCCCGCCGGCCGCGGGCAGTCCGAGCCACCGCGCAGCTACGACCCGGAGCGAGTGCGCGTGGCCGATCAGCGCCACGTCGCCCTGCCCCACCAGCGGCCGTACGCCACTGTGCAGGTGGTCGATCCGGGCTGCCACCTGGTCCGGCGATTCGCCACCGGGGCAGCCGTCGCGCCACAGGCTCCAGTCGGGCCGCCACTGCCGGATCTCGGCGGTCGTGGCCCCTTCGTACTCGCCGTAGTTCCACTCGACGAGGTCCTCGACCACCGCGCTGACCGTGAAGCCGGCCAGCTCCGCGGTCTGCCGGGCGCGGCGGCGCGGGCTGCAGAGCACAGCGGTGAAGGCCTGACCAGCCAGCACCTTGCCGAGCCGCCTGGCCTCGTCCTCGCCGCGCGGGGTCAACGGCAGCTCGGTGTACGAGGTGTGCCGACTCGCGGCACTCCACTCGGTCTCGCCGTGCCGGATCAGAACGATCTGCCCCACGGGAGCCAGTCAAACACGGCCGGTGGTGGTATGAACAGCTGTCAGTGAACGGCGACCGGCTCCGCGGCCTCGCGCTCGGCGGCCCGGCGGGACGCCGCCGCGGCGGCGTGTGCGGCCCCGTCGTGCCGCGGATGCTGCGCCGCCCACCACTGCCGACCCGGCTCCGGGAGCGTGTAGATCGGGTCCTGGTAGGCGTACCGCCGCTGCAGCGCCTCGGGATCGTCGTGCTCGATGCCGGTGCGGTAGTTCTTCGTCCAGTACGAGATGCCGCGCTCGCGGTCGTACTCGGCGACCATGTGGACCCAGCGCTTCCCGACGTACGGCACGTCGCAGACGATCCGCGGGGTGGCGTACCCGGGGAGGTAGCCCATGATCGCGTGCTGCAGCTGCTGGGCCTCCCAGACGGCGACCCGCCAATGCTCCGAGTTGGGGATCATGTCGCACATGTAGAAGTAGTACGGCAGGATGCTCGCCTCGCCCTGCAGCGCGAAGCACAGGTCCAGCAGGTCCTTGGTTGTCGCGTTGACGCCGCGCATGAGTACGCCCTGGTTCCGTACGTCGCGTACCCCGACGTCGAGGGCGGTCTGCGCGGCCTTCGCGACCAGCGGGGTGACCGAGTTGACGTGGTTGACGTGGGTGTGGATCGCCAGGTTCACACCGCGCCGCCCAGCGGTACGGGCCACCCGCTCCAACCCCTCCACCACCTGCGGCTGCAGCCAGTGCTGCGGCAGCCCCATCAGCGCCTTGGTGGCCAGCCGTACGTCCCGGATGGTGTCGATGTCCAGCAGCCGCATCAGGTACGACTCGAGCTGCTTCCACGGCACGTTGGCGACGTCGCCGCCGGAGACCACGACGTCGCGTACCCCCGGATGCTTTTTGAGGTAGTCGATGTGGGCGTCGTGGCGGTCGACCGGCTTGAGGGTGAGCTTCAGCTTGTCCACGACGGGGGTGGAGTTGCCGACCAGGTCCATCCGGGTGCAGTGCCCGCAGTACTGCGGGCAGGTCGACAGCAGCTCGGCGAGCACCTTCGTCGGATACCGGTGCGTCAGCCCCTCGGCGACCCACATGTCGTGCTCGTGCAGCGAGTCGCGGGTGGCGTACGGGTGGCTCGGCCAGTCGTCGCGCCGGTCGGAGAACACCGGCAGCATGTAGTTGCGGATCGGGTCGGCGTAGAACGAGTCGGTGTCCGGAACCTGGTCGGGGACCATCGTGTTGAGCATCTGGGGCGGCAGCAGCATCGACATGGTGGCGCGGCGCTGCTGGTCGAGCTCCAGGTCGGCGTAGAACGCCTCGTCCACCAGGTCGCCGAGCACGGCGCGCAGCTGCTTGAGGTTCTTGACGCAGTTGACCCGCTGCCACTGGGCGTTCTCCCACTGCTCCCGGGTCACGTCGCGCCAGCCGGGCAGCCGGGTCCAGTCCGGCTCGACGAGCTCCCGGCGCCGGTACTCGTACGGCTGCTCGGTGCTCTGGGTCAGCTCCGCCACGTTCCCCTCCTCAGTCGCACTGCCCGTTAGGCTAGTGGAGAAACTTCTGCAAACCTAATAGTCTACCGGAGGATTTCCCGCCAACCGGCCAAACAAACATAGGAGGTACGTCAATGGCGCCGATCAAGGGCAGCAGCTCCGAGGTAGGGCTGCACCGGGTGATCGAGCCGGCAGGCGTACTGCCCCAGGCGGCGTGGAGGCTGGACAACCGACCCGACATCTGGCCCGACGAGGTACGGATCTCCGTCGAGCGGCTCAACCTCGACGCGGCCAGCTACCGCCAGCTGGCGTCGAAGCACTCGGGCGACGGTGCGGCTGTCCGGGCCGAGGTGCTCGAGATCGTCGCCGCCCGGGGCAAGATGCAGAACCCGGTCACCGGGTCGGGCGGAATGCTGATCGGGACCGTCTCCGAGGTCGGCCCTGACTCCCCGCTGGATCTCAAGCCCGGCCAACGGATCGCGACCCTGGTGTCGCTCACGCTCACGCCGTTGTCCATCACCGACGAGCTGGCCGACTGGGACGGACTGTCGGAGCAGGTGCCGTGCTCGGGTCACGCGATCCTGTTCGGGCGGTCCGTCGCGGCGCCGCTACCCGACGATCTCGACCCCGAGCTGGCGCTCGCCGTGATGGACGTGTGTGGCGCGCCGGCGCTCACCGCGCGGGTGATCCGGCGCGAGCGGGAGCGCGACGGCGCGGGGAACACGGTGGCCGTACTGGGGGCGTCGGGGAAGAGCGGCTCCCTCGCCCTGGCCGCCGCCCGGAAGAGCGGCGCGGCGCGGGTGGTCGGCGTGGTGCCGAACCAGGCGGAGGCCGACCGGCTTGCGGCCACGGGCCTGGCCGACGCGGTGACGATCGCTGACGCCCGGGATCCGGTGGCGGTCTCGACGGCGGTGGCCCGGGAGTTGGCCGGAGGTGGCGCGGACCTCACGGTGGTGTGCGTGGACGTACCGGGATGTGAGCATGGTGCGATCCTCGCCACCGCGCAGGGCGGCACGGTGATCTTCTTCTCGATGGCGACCTCGTTCGCGGCCGCCGCGCTCGGTGCCGAGGGGCTCGCCGCCGACGTGACGATGCTGGTCGGCAACGGATACGTACCCGGCCACGCCGAGTACGCCCTCGACCTGATGCGCACCGAACCCGCCGTACGCGAGTTGTTCACGTCCCGGCTGGCGACGGAGGCGGGCGCCGCGCGTTCGGCACCGGAGTCGGCGGGTGCGGAGTCCGCCGGCCGGCGTGACCGCGGCGGGGCCGGCGCGGAAGACTGAGCGGATGGCTGCGACTCTCTACCGCGGTGGCCGGATCTACAGTCCGGCCGATCCGCGCGCCTCCGCCCTGCTGGTCGACGGCGATCGGATCGCCTGGCTCGGTGCGATCGAGGACGCGCCGCCGTGTGACGAGGTGGTCGACCTCGACGGTGCGCTGGTCACACCCGCGTTCGTCGACGCCCACGTACACGCCACGAACACCGGCGTGTCGCTGCTCTGCCTCGACCTGGCGGAGGCCACCTCGGTGACCGACCTGCTCGACCGGGTCGCGAGCTACGCGCAGACCCTGCCCGCCGACGCGACGCTGCTCGGGCACGGCTGGGACGAGAGCGGCTGGCCGCAGCGGCGGCATCCGACCGCTGCCGAGCTGGACAGCGCCGGCGGCGGGCGGAAGGTGTACCTGTCCCGCGCCGACGTGCACTCCGCCGCCAGCTCCAGCGCGCTGATGGCCGCGGTATCCGGGCTGGTTCGAGAGCCCGGATACCGTGACGACGGCTGGCAGCGCAGGGCCGCTCACCACGGGGTACGCGGAGCGGCGTACGCCTCCTTGACCGACCGGCAGCGCCGCGACGCACAACGGGAGACGCTGCGCCGTGCGGCGGCCAACGGCATCGCCGCCGTGCACGAATGCGGTGGCCCCGGCACCTCCAGTGAGCAGGACTTCACGGCCCTGCTGGCGCTTCCGGCGGCCGAACCGCTCCCCGAGGTGTACGGCTACTGGGGCGAGCTCGGGGCCGCCGCCAAGGCACGCGAACTCGGCGCCGTCGGGGCCGGCGGCGACCTGTACGCCGACGGCGCGCTCGGTTCGCAGACGGCGTGCCTGTCGCAGCCGTACCACGACACGGACAGCAGCGGGTACGCGTACCTGGACGCCGAGCAGGTGGCCGAGCACCTGGTCGACTGCGGCGGCCACGGGGTGCAGGGCGGCTTCCACGCGATCGGCGACGCGGCCATCGCGGCCGTGGTCCAGGGGTTCGCGCAGGCCGCCGAGAAGATCGGCGTCGACCGGGTACGCGCCGCCCGGCACCGGGTGGAGCACGCCGAAATCCTCAACCGGGACCTGATCCGCGGCTTCGTGGAGTTCGGCATCGTGGCGAGCATGCAGCCGGCGTTCGACCGGCTCTGGGGCGGCGAGGACAAGATGTACGCCCTGCGGCTCGGCGTGGACCGTTCGCTCGCGTCCAACCCGTTCGGGTCCCTCGCCGGAGTCGGGGTGCCGCTGGCGTTCGGTTCGGACAGTCCGGTCACCCCGATCGACCCGTGGGGTTCGGTACGCGCCGCCGCGCAGCACCACAACCCGGCCGAGCGGATCGGCGTCAAGGCCGGGTTCGCGGCGCACACCCGCGGCGGCTGGCGGGCCGTTCGCCGCGACGACGAAGGCGTACTGGTGCCGGGCGGGCCGGCCACGTTCGCGGTCTGGGATCCGGTCGGTGAGCTCACGGCCGGGCTGCCCGCGCTGCGCCCCGGCGATCCGCTGCCGACCTGCGTACGGACCGTGCTGCGGGGCACCACGATCTACCAGAAGGACGGCGCTACGTGACACGAGGCAAGTTATCCCTGGACCCAGCCCTGGTACGCCGTGCCCGTACGCTCGCCCGCCGGGTCGGCAGGCCCGTGGTCGAGCTGGCGCGCAGCCACACCACGGTGTCGGTGGAGCGTGCCGTACTGCGGTTGGCCGGAATCACCGGCGCCGACCCGGACGGCATCCCGTGGGTGAACCGGCTGGTCGACGCGGTGGCCACCGACGTCGGCCTGTCGTACGGCGTCGCACTGCCGGTGTTCGACGCGCTGCACCGCGAAGGCATCGAGGACCTGACCCTGCTGGCGCAGAAGGCCGCCGCCGGCAGCGTCCACTTCGGACTGCCGACCGGCCGGGAGGCGACCGCGGCGCGGCGGGCCGCCCGCCGGCAGGTCAACGCGGGCATCAAACGGATCGACAAACGGCGTACCGAACGGGAACGGCTGGTCAACCGGATCGGGGACCCGAAGCAGCGGCCGTGGATCTACCTGATCGTCGCCACCGGCGACATCTACGAGGACATCCCGCAGGCACAGGCCGCCGCCCGGGAAGGCGCCGACGTCATCGCGGTGATCCGCTCCACCGGCCAGTCGCTGCTGGACTTCGTGCCGGAGGGCCCGACCCGGGAGGGCTTCGCCGGCACGTACGCCACCCAGGAGAACTTCCGGCTGATGCGGGCCGCGCTGGACGAGACCTCCAAGCAGCTCGGCCGCTACATCCGGCTGACGAACTACGCCTCGGGCCTGTGCATGCCGGAGATCGCCGCGCTCGCCGGCCTCGAGCGGCTCGACATGATGCTCAACGACTCCATGTACGGCATCCTGTTCCGCGACATCAACCCGATCCGTACGTTCGTCGACCAGCGGTTCTCGCGGCAGGTCCACGCCCGCGCCGGGATCATCATCAACACCGGCGAGGACAACTACCTCACCACCGCCGACGCGGTCGACGAGGCGCACACAGTCACGGTGTCGCAGTTGCTCAACGAGTACTTCGCGCGAGAGGCCGGCCTGGCGGACTGGCAGATCGGCCTCGGCCACGCGTTCGAGATCAACCCCGACATCCCCGACTCGTTCCGGCTGGAACTCGCCCACGCCCTGCTCGCGAGGGAGCTGTTCCCGGACGCGCCGCTGAAGTGGATGCCGCCGACCAAGCACATGACCGGGGACGTGTTCCGCGGCAACCTGCTCGACGGCTTCTTCAACCTGGTCGGCACGCTCACCGGGCAGGGCATCCTGCTGGTCGGGATGATGACCGAGGCGGTGGTCACCCCGTGGCTGTCCGACCGGGACATCGCATTACAGAACGTGCGCTATGTCCTCAGTGCCGCCGGCAACCTGCACGAGGACTTCCACCCCGCGCCGGGCGGTTTCATCCAGCAGCGCGCCGACCGGGTGCTGCACGAGGCGGTCGATCTGCTGGTACGCATCGCCGAGGACCACGCGACGGCGAAGGGCTCGGACGTGCCGCTGCTCAACGCCATCGCGGACGGCACGTTCGGGATCATGAAGCGGCCGCCGGACCGCGGCAGAGGGCTCGACGGCGTACACCGGCATGCCGACGGCTACTACAACCCGGCCACCGAGATCCTGGAGGCCGCACAGTGAGCAGCATCGTGAGGCCGTACGGAGACACCACCGGGGACGGCATGGTGCAGGTGTCGTTCACGCTGCCCGTACCGCACGACAAGCGGGCCGACGGCGCCGCGCTGCAACTCGCCGGCAAGATGGGCATCGATCCGGCGATGCTGGTCCACGCTAAGCCGATGGGGGAGTCCCACACCTTCTTCGTGGTGTACGGCCGGGTCAGCCACCTGGTCGAGCTGGACAAGGTGAAGGTGGTCGAGCGGGACTTCCCGCTGCTGTCCGCCAAGGAGGTCAACACGACCGTGAGGCGGCGACTGCGCCGCAAGCTCGCCGTGGTCGGTGCGTGCATCGGCACCGACGCGCACACCGTCGGCATCGACGCGATCCTCAACGTGAAGGGCTTCGCCGGCGAGAAGGGCCTGGAGTACTACCGCGAGCTCCGCGTGGTCAACCTGGGCGCCCAGGTGACGGTTCCGGACCTGGTCGAGCGGGCACGGGAGGAGAAGGCGGACGCCGTGCTGGTCAGCCAGGTGGTGACCCAGCGGGACGCGCACCTGCACAACGTACGGGAGATGTCGGCCGCGTTCCGGGAGGCCTTCCCGGCACACCGCCGGCCACTGCTGGTGGCGGGTGGGCCCCGGTTCGACGAACTCGCCGCGGGCGAGCTGGGCGTTGACCGGATCTTCGGTCGCGGCACCACGCCCGGCGAAGTCGCGAGCTACCTGGTCCACGCCCTGACAACAGACAGACACACCACCGAAAGGACGCCCGCATGACGACGGATCCCCGGGTCGGGCTGACCGTCACCCACCGGCGGTACGTGCCGTACAGCCACGCCCACTACGCCGGCAACCTGGTCGACGGCGCGTACGCCCTCGCCCTGTTCGGGGACGTCGCGACGGAGGCCTGCATCCGTGCCGACGGGGACGAGGGGCTGTTCGCCGGCTATTCGGACGTCAAGTTCACCGCCCCGATCAAGGCCGGCGACATGCTCGAGATCACCGCGAGCGTCACCCGCGTCGGCAACCGCAGTCGCACCATCGAGTTCTCGTGCGCGGTGGTGTGCCGGGGCCGGCCGGACAAATCCGAATCCGCCGCCGAGGTGCTCGACCCGCCCATCGTCGCCGTGGTCGCCACCGGCACCGTCGTCGTCCCCTGACCCGGTGACAAGCGGTGACCGGGTACGCAGTCTGCGCCGACGTGGGCTCCACGTACACCAAAGTCATGGCGGTCGACGTGACCAAGGGTGAGCTGGTCGCGGCGGCCGACCATCCGACCACGGTGGACACCGATGTGCTCGACGGACTGGACGCCGCGGTGGCGGCCCTGGGCGGGCGGTTCCGCGACGCACCGCTGCGCGTCTGCTCCTCCGCCGGCGGCGGCCTGCGTCTGGCCGTGGTCGGGTACGAGTCCCTGGTCACCGCCGAGGCGGGCCACCGGGTGGGCCTGTCCGCCGGGGCGAAGGTGGTGCACGTGGCGGCCGGCCAGCTGGACACCGCCGCGGTGACCGCGCTGCGGGAAGCCCGGCCCGACATCGTGTTGCTGGTCGGCGGCACCGACGGCGGCGACGACGAAGCGCTGCGACACAACGCCGCGAAACTCGCCAGATCCCGCCTCCGTACGCCGATCGTGCTCGCCGGCAACGCCCACGCTCGTGACGACCTGACCGCCCTGCTGGGTACCCGTGGCAGGCGGGTGCTGCCGGCCGAGAACGTACTGCCCCGGATCGGCGAGCTGAATCCGGTCGACGCCCGCGCGGCCATCCGGGAGGTGTTCCTGCGGCACGTGATCGGCGGCAAGAAGCTCTCCCGGGGCAGGCGATTCGGCAACCTGGTACGCGGCGCCACGCCCGATGTCGTACTCACCGCCGTGGAACTGCTGGCCGACGGCCCGGGCCCGTCCAATGTGGTGGTGGTGGACGTGGGCGGCGCCACCACGGATGTCTACTCGGTACTGACGCCGGACGCGGAGCGGGAAGGGCCGCGCAAGGAGGTCGCGGGGACGCTGTGGCGCAGCCGTACCGTCGAAGGGGACCTCGGTATGCGCTGGAGCGCGACGGGCGTGGTGGCCGCGGCCGCGATGGAAAGCCTGCTCGCCCCCGGCGAGGCCGACTCCCTGTACGCCGCCGCCGAGCTGCGCGTCGCACAGCCGGACCTGGTGCCGGACGGCGACGCGGACACCGCCACCGACCAGCGGCTGGCGCAGCTGGCGATCACGATCGCGTTGCGGCGACATGCCCGGGGCGAGCGGATCGGCCCCGCCACCGGGCCGCGCCGCGGCGGCAAGGACCTGCGGCAGGTGACGCTCGTGGTGGGATCCGGGGGAGTCCTGCGACACCGCGAGGCCGGACCCGCGACCCGGTCACTGCGTGCCGCCGTCACCGACCACGCCGGCGGCTGGCCGCTGCCGACCGATCCGCGCTACGCCGTCGACCGCCGGTACGTACTGGCCGCCGCGGGCCTGCTCGCCGACGATCATCCCGGTGCGGCGCGTACGTTGTTGGCCCGCGAATTCGGTACGCCGGCCGGCAGGTAGCGACACGCCAGGCACGACACGCCGGCCCGATGGGCCAGTTTTCCACTAGGCTCGGCCGATTCGGCTGACTCGGTTGACAGCCGTAGGGGGACGGTCGCTACCGTCATTGACGTCCGGCTTCGGGGGTGGCTCGGCTTCACTTCGTCCCTTCGCCCGCTGGCAATAGCGATGGCAGGTCGCGCCGTCGCGGCGGCCAGGTTCAGTGGGCGGGGGTCGGCGGGGCGTGGCGAACCGGCCGCCGTTCCGGTACGAAACAGGGGGTGCGGGCGGCCAGTAGACAACGGTTCGGTGCGGGTGTCCAACTCGTAGCGGATCGGTCCGAAGGTCGTTGGTGACGTTCTGTCGTGCCGGCCGGAGAGGGCCTGGGAGCGCAGGGGCGCGGCGTCAGCCGCGCCCCTCTTCGCTCCCCGTCACGCGATCCGACAGGTCAACGCTCGACGATCGGCCGACCGGTCTCGACCAGCGTCTTCAGTCCACTGAGGACGAACATCCACCCGGGACCCGACACGCTCGCCGCGGTCTTCGGGGCGCCTTCGAGCCGGTCGTGGGTCAGCGTCAACATGCAGTAGCCGCCCTCCTGCGGCTCGATCTCCCAGCTGACCCGGCTCGGCTCCTCCGCGGCCAGGTCCGGGTCGTACAGGGAACGCCATTCGTGGACCAGCTTGCGTGGCGGGTCGTACTCGACGACCGCACCGTCGCCCCAGACCGAGCCGTCGGGGCCGCGTGAGAGGTGCCGTTCGGCTGTGTTCTGGATCCGGGCCCCGTGGAAGTAGCGCTCGGTCAGGTCGGGTTTGGTGATCGCGTCCCAGATCTGTTCCGGGCTCGCCTTGATGAACACCTGGTAGATCTGTGTCGCCTGTGCGGTCGTCAGGTTCGTCATTCCGGGGCCTCCAGCCCTTTCTTCAGGTCGGCCAGCAGCGAGGCCGGACCTTCGGTGTACTTGTCGATCCAGCGGTCGTGGATCAGTCGTATCGGCACCGGGTTGAGAAAATGGAGCTTCTCCCGGCCCGACCGGCGGGTGACGACCAGCCCCGCCTCTTCCAACACCCGCAGATGCTTCATCACCCCGAACCGGGTCATCTCCAGATCGGACACCAGCTCGGTCAGCGTGCGGCCGTCACGCTCGAAGAGCCGGTCCAACAGACTCCGGCGGGTCGCATCCGCGAGTGCCTTGAACACGCGGTCGTCGTCCACGCCTGAAGTATAGGTGACCAAAAGGTCACCTATCAATAGCCCGAACCGGTGGGTCACCGAACGGCCACCTCGCCCCACGGCGTACGGCGCACTTGACAGAATCGTCAGACAGGCATCCGTACGGCGAGGAGACGATGTGGTGGCGACCGCGCAGAGCGTGCGGCAGGAGCGGCCGAGGGCCGTGCCCGGCTCAGCCCGGCCGGGTCTGGCCAGAGCCGGCGCCGCACTCGCCGCGGGCGTGGCGCTGGTCGTCGCGTTTCCGCCGCTGGACGCCTGGTGGGCCGCCCCGCTCGGCGTCGCGTTGCTGGCGCTCGCCAGTCACGGCTGCCGGGTCCGGACCGCGGCGGGGCTCGGGCTGGTCACCGGGATCGTCTGCTTCGCGCCGTTGCTGCAGTGGACCGCGATCGACGCCCGGATCGGCTGGTGGCCGTGGCTGCTGCTGTCGCTGTCGCAGGCGGTGTTCGTCGCGGTGCTGGCCGGCGCGGCGGCGTGGTGCACCCCGCTGGTCGAGCGGTCGCTGTGGACCTGGCCGTTGCTCACCGGTGCGCTCTGGGTGGGCAGCGAAGCGCTGCGGTCCCGGCTGCCGTTCGGCGGCTTTCCGTGGGGGAAGCTCGCGTTCAGCCAGGCCGACTCGCCGCTGGTACGGCTGGCCGCGCTCGGTGGCGCACCGCTGGTGACCTTCGGCGTGGCGGTCACCGGCGGACTGCTCGCCGCGGCCGGCTGGTGGACCTGGCACACCGCCAGAGGGACGCTCGGCGCCACGAAAAACCCTTGGTGGGTACGCGGCGGTGCGCTGGTCGGTACGGCGGTCCTGGTCGTTCTCAGCGGGCTGGCGGTGCCGTACACGCCGCCGGCCGGGCCCGAGGTGACCGTGGCGATCGTGCAGGGCAACGTGCCCCGGATCGGGCTCGACTTCAACGCGCAGCGGCGGGCGGTGCTGGACAACCACGTCGACGCCACCCTGGCGCTCGCCAAACGGGTCGACCGGGGCGACATACCACGACCGGACCTGGTGATCTGGCCGGAGAACTCCTCCGACATCGACCCGCTGCGCAACGCCGACGCGTACGGCCGGATCGAGGACGCGGCGACCGCGATCCGGGCCCCGATCCTGGTCGGCGCCGTGCTCGACGGACCCGGTACGTCGACCCGCAACTCCGGCATCGTGTGGTCGCCCACCGCCGGCCCCACCGACCGGTACGTCAAACAGCACCCGGTGCCGTTCGCCGAGTACCTGCCGCTGCGCTCCGTGGTCCGCGCGATCACCCCGAAGGCCGACCTGGTCGGGCACTTCGTCTCCGGAAACGAGCCGGGCGTGCTGCGGGTCGGGCCGGCGACCCTCGGCGACGTGATCTGCTTCGAGGTGGCGTACGACAACCTGGTACGCGACACCGTCACCGGCGGCGCCGAGCTGCTCGTGGTGCAGACCAACAACGCCACCTTCGACGAGTCCGAGGCCCGGCAGCAGCTCGCGATGGTACGGCTGCGCGCGATCGAACACGGCCGGCCGGCCCTGATGGCGTCCACGGTCGGGATCTCCGGGTTCGTCGCCGCCGACGGGACGGTCACCGACGCCAGCGGGTTCAACACCCGGCACGTGGCGGTGCGTACGCTTCGCCTGGGAGAACGGCGGACCCTGGCGACCCGGGTCGGCGTACTGCCGGAGCTGGTGATCGGGTTGGCGGGCCTGGCGGCCGTCGGCGCCGGTTACCTGCTGCGCCGCCGCGCCCCGGCGGCGACAATCGAAACCGCACCGCGCAACGCCGCCGGTGCCCAGCGCAGCGCCGATGGGGAGGACGCGTGACAGAGGAGTCGAGCGCAACCGGTCAGCCGGGAGTGGCCCACTACCCGGGGCTCGGCCGGGTGCTCGTGGTGGTGCCCACGTACAACGAGGCCGACAACGTCCGGCAGATCACCGTACGGCTGCGGCAGGCCGTCCCCGACGTGGACCTGCTGATCGCCGACGACAACAGCCCGGACGGCACCGGGCAGATCGCCGACGAACTGTCCGGCGCCGACACACAGGTCACCGTGATGCACCGGGCGGGCAAGCAGGGGCTCGGCGCGGCGTACGTCGCCGGATTCCGGTGGGCCGGGGAGCACGGGTACGACGTCGTGATCGAGATGGACGCCGACGGCTCGCACTCCCCGGAGGAGCTGCCCCGGCTGCTCGACGCGCTGCGCGAGGCCGACCTGGTGATCGGCTCCCGCTGGGTGCCCGGCGGCGCCGTCGTGAACTGGCCGGCGCACCGGCTGCTGCTCTCCCGCGGCGCCAACCTCTACACCCGGCTCGCGCTCGGCATGCCGGTCCGCGACGCCACCGGCGGCTACCGCGCGTACCGGATCGCGGTGCTGGAGAAGTTGGACCTGGACGCCGTCGCTTCGCAGGGCTACTGCTTTCAGGTCGACCTCACCTGGCGGGCGTACCAGCAAGGCGCCCGGGTACGGGAAGTGCCGATCACCTTCACCGAACGTGAGCGCGGTCGCAGCAAGATGAGCTCCTCGATCGTCCGCGAGGCGCTCTGGCGTGTCACTGTTTGGGGAGTGGGTTCCCGATGGGCCGCGGTACGCCGCCGGCTCACCGGCAAGTGACAGCAGGGAGGCGAGACGCCATGCGGTTGCGCCTGATCGTCGCCACGGTGCTCGCGGTGCCGGTGGTGGAGATCGCCGTACTGATCGCGGTGGGCCAGCTGATCGGGATCGGGTGGGCGCTGCTGCTGACGGTCGCGACCTCGCTGGTCGGCACGCTGGTGATCCGGCGCGAAGGCCGGCGTTCGCTGCAACGGTTGCGCGAGGCCATGGACACCGGCCAGTTGCCCCCCGACGCCAGCGGCGGCGCGCTGCGGATGGCGGGCGGGATCGGCCTGCTGGTGCCGGGGTTCGTCACCGACCTGGTGGGGCTGCTGCTGCTCGTACCGCCGACCCGGGCGTTGCTCCGGCGGTGGTTGCTGCGCCGGTTCACCGCGCGGTTGTCGCCGGAGACCGCCAACCAGATGTTCGGCCCACGCCGGGTACGAGCCCGCCGGGGCACCGGCGGCGGCACGGCGACGGACACCGACCTGATCCAGGGTGAAGTGCTCGAAGGGGAGATCCTCGACGCGGAATCCGGGGAGCCGGTGCGACCGGCTGGCGAACGTACCCCCGAATAGGCCGGACACGGCAGTGGGGCCGCGGTTTCCCGCGACCCCACGTGGCTCGATGCGCTAGGCGCTCTTGCCGCGACGTTCCCGCAGACCTTCCAAGCGCTCCGCGAGAATCTCTTCAAGCTCCGAGATGCTGCGCCGCTCCAGGAGCATGTCCCAGTGGGTACGCGGCGGCTTGCTCTTCTTCTGCTCCGGCTCGTCGCCGTCGATCAGCTTGGCGGTGCTTCCGTCGAACCGGCACTCCCAGGTGGGCGGCACGTCGGCGTCTACCGCGAACGGCACCTCGAGGCGGTGCCCGTTCTCGCAGAGGTACTCGCGAGTCTGCCGCGGCGCAAGCTCCGTGTTGCGGTCGGACTCATAGCTGATCGCTCCGAGGCGGCTGCCGCGCAACATGCGCTCGCCCATGATTCGCTCTTCCCTCTCAAATCCAGATGGTCAACGTGTGCAACGACATGGTCTGGTCAAATGATTCCCATTGGGTCCGTAGACCTAGTCGGCAGTCCTATCAGGCCACCGAGCCAGTTGTACAGGAGACGCGCACAAGACGGTCGCGTGACACTGCGGTGAGCACCATCACCAGCGTACCTCGCAGATCGAAGCCCATTTACGGCGGTTCATCCGAAACCGGATGACTGTGCGTAGTTGGCAGCGGCAGCTGAGCGGGGAGAGCGCCGGGCCGCCGGCCCGTGCAGTGGGATTCCTCACCAATACGGCTACGGAAGCTCGAGTTGCCCGGCGGCCGGTGCGGCCGGACCGAGATCACCGGCCCGGTAGTGCCGCCGGCACAGCACCTGATAGCGCACCTCGTCCACGGCCGTGTCGCCGATGACCACCTGTGCGCCCTCACGCAGCACCGAGCCGGCCCGTACCCGCGCGTTGAGGTTGCCTTCCCGGCCGCACCAGCAGAGCACCTCGACCTGCAGCCGCATCACCTCGTCGGCGAGCTCGAACAGTCGCTTGACCGCGGGGAACAGGCAGGACCGGAAATCGGTGGCCAGGCCGAAGGCGTACACGTCGACGTCGGAGCAGTCGACCAGGTCGGCCATCTGCTCGACCTGCTCCGGTCGGTAGAACTGCGCCTCGTCACAGATCAGGTAGTCGACCCGCTCGCCGACCGCCCAGTGGCTGCGTACCAGCTCCCGCAGGTCCGTGGCGTCGGTCAGCTCGATCGCGTCGCGGCCCAGTCCGATCCGGCTGGTGATCTGCGGGGTGCCGGACCGGTCGTGCTTGGTGAGCAGCAGGCCGCGGCGCCGCTGCCGGGCGTGGTTGTGGTCCATCTGCAGGGCCAGCGTGGACTTCCCGCAGTCCATCGGGCCGTAGTAGAACTTCAACCGGGCGCCGTCGTGCCGGGACCTGCGGTCGCCCGCCGCCGGCACCACGGACAACGGGTCATCCGGAGCTGTCACGCGGCGTCCCGCGGCCGATGAGTACTCACGACAGCGCAGCCTAGCGGCGGGCCGCTCACACCCGCTGCGGCGCCACGTTGCCGGCGGCCACGATCGCCCGCCGGATCGGCACCACGGCCAGCGCGACCAGGCCCACCACGAAGAACACCAGCAACGACACCAGGCCGACCCGGTAACTGTGTACGAGTTGGAACACCAGACCGAACACCAACGGGCCCAGCCAGCTGGTTCCCTTGTCGCTGACCTCGTACAGGCCGAAGTACTCGGCCTCCTTGCCGGCCGGGATCATCTGGCTGAACAGCGACCGGGACAGCGCCTGGCTGCCGCCCAGCACCAGCCCGATCACGCCGCCCAGGGCTACGAACGGCAGCACCTCGCCGACCGGCAGCCAGAACGCGCCGATGATCACCACGATCCACAGCACCAGACTGAGCATCAGGGTCTTGGCGGCACCGATCCGGGCCGCCAGCGCACCCAGCAGCAACGCCCCGCCGAACGCCAGGAACTGCACCACCAACACGGTCGCGACCAGGGCGCTCTGCGGCAGGTCCAGCTCCTGGCTGCCGAACTGGCTGGCCAACGCGATCACCGTCTGGATGCCGTCGTTGTAGACCAGGTAGGCGACCAGGAAGAACAACGTCAGCGGGTACGTCTTCAGATGCCTGATCGTGTCGCCGAGCTGCCGGAACCCCTGCACCACGACGTTGCCCGGGACCTGTCCGATCGGCGGCCGGTCCCGCAGCCACAACAGCGGGAGCAGGGTGAACCCGGCCCACCACAGGCCCGCCGAGGCCAGGCTCCACCGGGCCAGATCCAGGGTGTCCAGCCCGGCCGCCTCGCCGAGTGTCACCGCGACCAGGTTGAGCGCGAGCAGCACACCGCCGCCGATGTAGCCGATCGCCCAGCCCAGGCTCGACACCTTGTCCCGGTCGTCCGGGCCGGCCAACTGGGGGAGGAACGAGTTGTAGACCACGACGCTGGCGCCGAACGCGACGTTCGCCAGGATGAACAGCACGCCGCCGAGCACGTACCGGTCGCCGGTCACGAACAGCATCCCCACCGTGGCCGCGGCGCCCGCGTACGCGCAGGCCGCGAGCAGCACCCGCTTGCGGGCGATCCGGTCGGCGATCGCACCGGTCACCGGCAGCACGAAGACCGTCAGGAACACCGAAGCCGAGACCACGTAGGGGAAGTACGAGCCGACCGCGACGTCGAAGCCCAGCGGATGCACCACACCGTGCGCGCACTTGTCGCCGGCGTCGCAGCCGGCGGCCTGCTTGGCCACCGCGGTCAGGTAAGGCCCGAAGAAGACCGTCACCACCGTGGTGTAGAACGCGGAGTTGGCCCAGTCGTAGAAGTACCAGCCGACTCGTTCCCGGCGGGTGCTCACGCCCCGCGCCGGCTCACCGGACAACTCCTGCTCGGTGACGCTCATCGGCAACTACCTTCCGTACGTTCCGGCAGCGGATCACGTCGCCTGACCGGGCTGGCTCACCCCGCGCGATCATGATGCACCACCGCCGCGGTCCGCGGTGCCCCAACGTACGGAGGCGCTGGTGCGGCCATCGGTACGGGAGGTAACATCTCGCGTTCAGCCAGCGTCAGGGCGGCTCGGGAGCCAACCGGTCGGGGGACCCGGCACCCGACGACACTGTGAACGCACAGTGACCGTTACCGTGACGCGACTACAGGGGCCGGACCGGCCAAGCTCACGGGCAGTATCGTGTGCGCGGGGGAAGGGAGAGTACGGATGCGGGTGCTCGGCATCGATTTCGGTACGTCGAACACGGTAGCCATGTTGCGGATGCCCGACGGGCGCGTACGGCCGCTGCTCTTCGACGGATCGCCGATGTTGCCGTCCGCCGTGTACCTCGCCCCCGACGGGCGGATGCTGGTCGGCCGGGATGCGGAACGCAACGCCCGGGTGGATCCCACCCGGTTCGAGCCCAACCCGAAACGCCGCATCGACGACGGCACGGTCTTCCTCGGCGAGGAAGAGCTGCCGGTGCCCCGGGTGATGGCGTACGTGCTGGAGCAGGTGCTCACCGAGGCGCGCCGGCAGATCGGCGGCAACCCGGCCGAGGTCCGGATGACCCATCCCGCCCGCTGGGGCGAGCGCCGCCGCAGCATCCTGGTCGAGGCGGCCCGGCTGGCCGGACTGCCCCGGCCGCAGCTGATCGCCGAGCCGGTCGGCGCCGCGAGCTACTTCACCGCCGTGCTCGGCACCGCCGTCCCGGTGGGCCGTTCCCTCGCGATCTACGACCTCGGCGGCGGTACGTTCGACGCCACCGTGGTGCGGCGTACCCAGACCGGGTTCGAGGTGCTGGCCGAGGAAGGCCTGCCCGACGTCGGCGGCCTGGACTTCGACCACGCGATCGTGGAGCACCTGGGGAAGACGTACTCGGAGAGCCACGCGGACATGTGGGGCAAGCTGATCGCCCCGCAGGAGGCCGGAGACCGCCGCTACCGCCGGATGCTGTACGAGGACGTACGCGGCTGCAAGGAGATGCTCTCCCGTACGTCCAGCGCCGACATCCACCTGCCGGCGCTCGAGGTCGACGCCCACCTGACCCGCGAGGAGTTCGAATCGCTGGTCCGGCCGTACCTGGAGCGGACCGTCGAGTGCCTGAAGCGCACCATCGGACAGGCCAGGCTGCAGCCGAAGGACATGGTCGGCATCTTCCTGGTCGGTGGCTCCAGCCGGATCCCGATCGCCGGCCACCTGATCCACACCGAGCTCGGGGTGGCGCCGACCACCCTGGAGCAGCCCGAGACCGTCGTGGTCGAGGGCTCCCTCGCCGTGGGCGGCCCGAGCGGGTCGCAGCGTCGCCCGGTCTCCGGAATGCCGCGTCCGATGCAGGCGCCGCCCCGGCGGCCCGGTCCGCCCGGTCCAGCTGCCCGCCCCGGAGCCCCCGGGCCGGCACGTCCGGTCGCCGCGCCCCAGCGTCCAGCCGGGGCGCCGCAACGCCCCGGTCCGCCGCAGCCACCGCGTCCGACCGTCGGCCCCATGCCACCCCGTACGGTCGGCGGCCCCGGACCGGCACGGCCGGCCTCTCCCGCTCCGGCCGGTCCGCGGCCGCCTGCCGCGGGACCGCGGCCCCCGGCGGGTCCCCGGCCCCCGGTGAACAATCCGCCACGGCCTCCGGCGAACAACCCGCCGCCGCGGCCGCCGGCCGGCAACCCGGGCCCGCGGCCGCCGGTAGCCGCGCCACCGCGGCCGGCATCCGCACCGCCCGCGCGTCCCACTCCGGCGCCGCCGCGCCCGCCGATGGCCGCCGCGATGTCGAGTGGCCCGCCAGCGGCCGCGAAGAGCGACAAGCCGCTGATCACCGGGGTGTCGATCCTCGCGGGTGTGATGGGGCTGCTGTTCGTACTGCTGATGGTGTGGGTGTTCATCAAGTAGTGCACTGGGCAGACGTCGAAGGCTGCGACTCCGGGTGGAGTCGCAGCCTGCTTCGCGTCGTGGGCGTCGTCAGCCGGGTGACCGGGCCCGCCGTCAGCTGGGGGCCCAGAACCGGGCCAGGGAGCTCGTCGCCGGGTCCTCTGAGCCGCTCAGCGGCTGCCACGGGTCGCTGCCGTCGGCCGGCGGTTGCCCGCCGTCGTACTCGTAGAGCTCCGCGATCGGGGGAGTGCCGTCGCCGTGCGGCGCCCCCGGGTCGCCGAGCGGCTCGCCGCCCGAGTCTCCGAGCAGGGCCGGGTCGCTCCACGGCATCCCGTCGACCGGCTCCGGCTGGTCCAGGTCCAGCGTCTCCGGGAACGGGTCGGCGTGCCACGCGTCGTCGTCGGCCATCGGGTCGACGTCCGGGTCGGTGCCGGGCACCCCGTCGTGGGCGTCGGTGTCGAGCTGCGGATCGTCGTCCTGGTCGTGGCCCAGCTCCGGGCCCGGGGAAGCGTCGGCGTCGTACCCCGCGTCGTCGAACTCCGACCCGCCCGGTACGTCTGCCGAGTCACCCGGCTCGTGGCCGCCGTCGGGCTCGTGGCCGCCGTCTGGCTCGTCCCCGTCGACGTCGTGGTAACCGAGATCGTGGTCTTCCAGGCCAGAGTCGTCGGAGCCGCCCAGGTCGGCGCCTTCCCCCTCGGAGTAGCCCTCTGCGGGCCAGTCGGGTGACT
>WNGB01002818.1_pt1 | contig 45606 bp, 39 predicted proteins | sample 5400681 | NCBI WGS metagenome assembly WNGB01 (sample SAMN13153367, study PRJNA577476) | soil metagenome | isolation source: 115 cm soil or saprolite under grassland replicate 2 | place: USA:California | collected 2016-06-15
CACCGGTCGCGGATCTTCATCGCGAGGACATCAGGTGCCTCAGTCGCATCCAGCATCCAGGTTCCCGGCGCACTGCGCACGGCGTACGGCGCACGCAGTTGGTTTCTAAACCACGTATCCTGCCGCTTCGCGTATCGGCGGGTCGCCACCAGAATCGCGTCCCGCAGCGCACTCTCGGACAACTGCCCGTTCAACATCGCGACCACCTCGCGATACCCGATCCCATCGAGTCCAGGCGCATCCGGGTCGACGCCCGCGTCCAGCTGCCGTTGCACTTCGCCGACGAGTCCCGCCGCAAGCATCTGATCCACGCGAGCCGCGAGCCGGCGGTGCAGGACCTCGCGTGGTACGGTCAGCTGAATGTACCAGGGGCGCAGCGTTCCGCCTTCGCGGGCTTCGCGCTGCCACCACGAGAGCGCGTGCCCGGTCAATAACGCCACCTCGACCGCCCGGGCCGCGCGCTGGCGGCCGCCAACCAGAAACTGTGGATCGAGCCGGCCCGCCCACCGCACGAGGTCGCTGCCCTCGAGCGATTCCGACCAATGGCGCAGCTGCTCGCGTCGCGCCGGATCGAACGGCGGCTCCCGAAACAGCCCGTCGGCCAGCGCGCGGATGTAGAGTCCGGTGCCTCCCACGACCACCGGCTGGCGCTGCGCAGCACGCGCTTCCGCGATCCACGCGGTCGCATCGCGCGCAAAGCGTCCTGCGCTGAAACGCTCCCCGGGATCGATCAGATCCAGGCCGCGATGCGGGACGCGGGCCAGCGTGGCGCGATCCGGCTTCGCGGTCCCGATGTCGAGGCCGCGATACACCTGGCGGGCGTCCGCCGAGATCACGGTGATCGGGGTGAGCGCGGCGAGCGCGGCGGCGACGGCCGTTTTGCCGACGCCGGTGGGACCTACGAGAACGGGGGTAGGGGTTGGGGGCTGGAAACTAGGTGCGGCCAAAGCGGCGTTCCAACTCCTCTTTGGGCAACTGCACCATCGAGGGACGGCCGTGCACGTCATGGGCCGGGAGCGTGGCTGTGAGCAGCCGCACGATCAGCTCGCGCATCTCTCCCGCGTCGAGCGTCTGTCCGGCTTTGATGGCCGCGCGACAGGCGTAGGTGGCGGCGAACCGTTCCAGACGATTCTGCCAACCCCCGAACCGGCCGCCGGCGAGATCGGCGACCAGCTCCTGCAGGCAGCGCGCCGCTTCGAAGCGCGGATGGGGGTTCGGCGCCGTATGCACGACAATGCTCCGACCCGAGAAGGGCGCGATCTCGTAGCCGATGCGGGTGAGCAGCTCGCGATGCGCGTCGATCGCGTCGAGCTCCGCCGGCGCGAAGTCGAGCGTGAGCGGGAGCAAGAGCCGCTGGGCGGGCGCGCCGTCGCCCGAGAGCTGTCGCATCACGTCCTCGTACAACACCCGCTCGTGGGCGGAATGCTGGTCCACTATCGCAACGCCCGCGTCCGTCTGGAACATGATGTAGGTATCGAATACCTGAAGGAGAGACGGTGTTCGGGGCTCGGGGCTCGGGCCTAGGGATTGGGCTGAGAAAAGCTCGAGCGGTACACTAATCCCACCCGCGAATACCCCAGCCCCGAGCCCCGAACCCCCAACCCCGCTCAGCGGGAACGCCGCATCCAGAGGAGCAAGCGCTGCTCTCACAGCGTCCTCAACTACCCGTTCGACAAAAAACTTGTCCCGGAACCGCGCCTCGAGCTTCGCCGGGTGGACGTTGACGTCCACGGCGTCGCCCGGCAGATCGAGGAACAGGAGCAGCGACGGCCGGTCGCCGGGGGCAATCGTCGAGCGATAGCCCGCCTCGCCGGCGCGGAGGATGAACGGGTCGCGAATCGGCCTGCCGCGCACGAACACGTAGCCCTTCCGTCCGGCTGGACGGGCCTGCGCCGGGCGCTGCACGAGCCCGGTCACCTCCAGCGGCCCCGCCCGATGCGACACCGCGAGGAGCGTGTCGGTCAGCTCGGCACCCCAGAGGGCGTGCACGCGGTCGATGAGTCGCGCCGCGGGCGGACAGTCGAGCAGGACGCGTCCATCGCTCGTCAATGAGAACGCGACATCCGGACGCGTCAGCGCGAGCACCGTGATTGCCTCGACGGCGGCGCGCGTCTCGGTCGCGGTGGCGCGGAGGAATTTGCGGCGCGCCGGCGTGTTGTAGAACAAGCCGCGCACCGTCACCGTGGTGCCGCGCTGGCGCACCGACTCCTCCGCCGCGTCCAGTTTCCCACCCGTGACGCGCAGTCGAGTACCGTCCTCCCCTTCGCCGCTCGTCTCCAGCTCGAAGCGCGAAACCGAGGCGATAGCGGGCAGCGCTTCGCCGCGAAACCCGAACGTCGCGATCCCGATCAAGTCGGTCGCCGTGCGGATCTTGCTCGTCGCGTGACGCTGGAGCGCGAGTCGCGCGTCGTCGCGATCCATCCCCGAGCCATCGTCGCTCACACGAATCAGCGTCTTGCCGCCGTCCTCCAACTCGACGCGGATGGCACGGGCGCCGGCGTCGAGGGCGTTCTCGGCCAGCTCTTTGACCACCGAGGCCGGCCGTTCCACGACTTCGCCCGCGGCGATCTGATCGGCGACGTTGTCGGCGAGCAACTGGACCCGCGCACGCGCGACGACGCTCACAATCCGGCGATCTCCTCTCCCAGAACCCAGCCGTGGATTCCATCCGTGCGATGCACTTCCACCCACGGACCATAGCGCCGGCCCATCAGCAGCGCACCGCCTGGTTGCACGGTGGCTGCCGCGCTGGCCCCGCCGTACGGCGCGGCGCGCACGGGTGCCCCGTCCGCGACCACGACCGCGACCGCCTGATCGCGACGCCGCCACTCGATCGCGCCAAGCACCGACGTACCGATGGCGACGGCGCCAAAGAGCGCGATCAAACCCCGGCGGCGGCCACCAGCGGCAACCAACAACCACACCACGAGCCAACCCCCGGCGCCGACGAGTCCCCATTCCGCCGGCGTGGCCCAGCCCACCAGCAACAGCTGCTCCGTCACCGGGTCCGGCGGGGGCAACAGCCGCAGCGCGCGCCGAATCGCCGGATCGCGCGGGGCCAGGCGGGCCGCGCGGATCCACGCTGCGGTCGCCTTGCCGTCGGCCCCGGCGCGATACAGCGTCGCACCGAGGTTGTACCAATGGGCCGGATCGCGCGGCTGCCGTGCGGCACGCGCGGCGAATGAATCGGCTGCCGCGCGCAGCGCGCCCGCCTGGAATAACGCCTCGGCGCTGGGGGTTTGGCCCTGGAGGAGCGCGGTTTGGGCGTGTAGGGACGCAGCATGCTGCGCCGCTACCATTATGATCGCCAGCAACACCGACACAACCGTCGGCCGCGGGCGTCGTCCCCCAGCGTGCCCGTGCCCGTCGGACGCGGCGGCCCCCAGCACCCGCAGCACCTGTTCGATCTCCTCCGCCAGCTCCGCGGCATCGCCCAGTCCGCGCGGCCCGTAGCGCGCAGCGCGCAGCCGGTCACGCAACCGCTTCACATGGTCCGCGACGGCGCTGTCTACACCGGCGGCGCGCAGCGCCTGCGCGAGTCCGTCCCCGTCGCGCGCGAAGGGATCCGAGACATGGCTCGTGAGCACCGCCAGGAATTCCCGTTCGAGCCGCCCTAGCGGCGTTAATGCGGGGCCGGCGACGACCGCCTCGGTATCGGGGACCTGCCGCCACCGGCGTCGCGCGAGCCAGCTCAACAACGGCGGTACGAGCAGGAGGGCGAGCCACCCTTGCCACCCGAGCCGCCGGCTCATGCCGTCGGCCGCCAGCTCGCCGCGCGCCGGCGCGAGCGGCAGGAGGACGCGGGCGGCCCGCGGCTCGGCGCCGGGCGCGACGGCGAGCGCGCGTGGCGCAGTGGTCGCGGTTTCATAGCGGCCGGCAGTCGCATTGAAGTAGGTGTAGCGCACCGAGGGCAGCACGAAGTTGCCCGACGAATCGGGCACCGCGAGGAAGTGAATCGTCTTGCTGCCGCCGATCCGTCCCGCGTCCGGCGCGACACGCACCTCAGTCTGCGCGGGATAGACGCGAAAACCTGTCGGCCATTTGAGCGGCGGCTCGGGCCACAACGACACATTCCCGATGCCGCTGATTGTGACCGAGGCGTCGACCGGCTCTCCCACGCGTGTCGCGGCTGGATCGATTTGCAGATCGAGACGGAGTCCCTCCCCGACGACATTCGTCGTATTGGCCGGAGGAGGCAGCGGCAATGCAGTAATCGCGATCGAGTCGCTCCGCAGCGTGTAGCGCTCCTCGCGACTGAAGAACGAGAACGAGACCGGCAGTGCGTATTCGACCGATGCGGGCGGGATGATCAGACGGCCGGCCACCAGCGGGAACACGACCTGATGCGCGATGAACAGATCCAGCCACCGGCCACCCACGCGGCGCGAGAGCGCCACCCCGGAGGACGTGGCGGCGGGATAGGCCCACACCCCTTCCGGCGTCACCAGCGTCAGCAACGGCGGCCGCCGCATCCGCTCACCCAGCTCGCGGGGGATCCATGCCGCGGCGATGATGTCGACCTGCTGGCCGGCGTACACCGTGTCGCTCGGCACGAGCATGGTGAGCGCGACGCGATCGGCGCGCCGCGACCCCGGCGGAGGCGTGGTTTCGAGCAGCGAGCGCGCCAGCGGGCTCAACGTCGTGGTCGTGCGGTCGGCCGCGCTGTCGATGGTGACGAGAATCGGATCGGTCGCGACGACGCTCACGCCCTGTCTGGCGCGCACCGGGCCGATGAGCAACGCGCCGGGTTGCTGCGCCCGCAGCTGCAGCTCGCGCACCGTCGTGCGGACCGACCCAGACGCGCCGTTTATGGCGACTTCCGTCATGTCGCGGGAGCCCACGATCGCGAACCCGTTCAATGACGGCAACATGATTTCCACGGGATCGGCCGCGCGGCTGCGTGCGCGGATCGTCAATGTCAGCTCCTCACCGACGCGCAGGTGTGTGCGATCTACGCCGGCCGTCACCTCGGCGCCTTGCATCACCATCAAGGCGGTGACAAGGGAGAAGATGCCGGTCACCAGTCCTTCACCCCGGCCGGTGCGGCCCGGCGCGTGCGCCCGGTCCGATCGCGGCGCGTGCGCAGCTCCTCCTGGCCGATGGAGTTCAAGACCTGATCCGCCTGCGACTCACTCATCCCGCCGCCCCCCTGCGGTTGCTGCGGTTGCTGTCCGCCGCCCCCTCCCCCACCGGCGCCAGGGGTTGGCGGAGGCGGAGGATTCGGCTTGTTCGCCGAGCCACCGCCGCCGCGCATGCGGTTCACCAACTCGAGATTCCACTTTGCGCGGATGTGATGCGGCTGCAAGAGGAGCGCTTCGCGATACGCGCGCCCCGCATCAGCGAGATGCGCCTCGCGATTGGTGCTGTCCGCCTTCGCCTGCAGGAGCCCAAGCAATCCCAGATTGTAGAGCGCGCGAAACCGCAGGTCGGGATCGAGCGAGGAGGAAGCGCGTGCCAGTGCCGAGCGCGCCAGTGCCGGATCGCCGGCGGCAAGCGCCGCGGTTCCCGTGTTGTACCAGGCGGTGTCGTCGTCCTCGTGCGCCTTCAACTCCGCGAGGTAGCCGGCCGCGGCGCCCCGCACGTCCCCTCGATCCCACGCTTTCTCGGCGCTGGAGCGCGGCCGCTGCGTCTGCGCCGCAAGGTGCGGCGCGAGACACAGCAGCACCCCGATCAGCGCCGCCGTACGCCGCGTGAACGTCTGGGCCGCCAGGACCAGCCCGGCGAGCAACAGCGGAATCCACGCGCGTGGGCGCCCCCGCTGCGTGCGACTCTCGGTCGCCGTCGCGCGCTTGTACGACGCCACGAGATCGCGCACGGCGCCGGCCTGGTCGGGCAGCTCCGCCGCGACAACCGTGCCCTGCGCGGCATCCGCGATTGTGCCGAGCACATCCTCACGCCGGCTGGTCAGGATCGGATTCCCCGAAGCGTCTTCCTGCCACGACACGAGCGTGCCGCGATCGTCACGCACGGGAATCTTGGTCGGCCGGCGTCCGCCTTCGGCGACGAGGATCAGGTGAATGCCGAGTCCGGCCAGACGCCGGGCCTCCTGCACGGCCTGCTCCAGCGAATCGTGGCCCTCGCCATCGGTGAACACGACGAGCACACGATCGGCGATCTCGGGACTCGCGTGCAGCAGATCGATCCCCTGGGCGAGCGCCGGCGCCAGGGACGTCCCGCCTTCCGAGGCGACGTCCGGGTCGAGGGCGTCGAGATACAGCGTCAACGCGGAGCCGTCCACGGACAGCGGCGACAAGATGTAGCTCGTCCCGGCGAACGCCGCGAGACCGAGCCGGTCGCCGTCGAGATCCTGCACCAGGCGTCGGGCTTCGCGCAGCGCTCGCCCCAGCCGGCTGGGCTTGGCGTCTTCGGCCAGCATGGAACGCGAGATATCGATGGAGAGGACGAGATTCAGGCCACGCGTTTCGGTGACGATCCGCTCTTCGCCCCACCGTGGCCCCGACAGCGCCACGGCCGCGAGCCCGGCGGCGAGACCCAACGCCGGCGCGCCGAGCTTCCCCGCGCCGCGCGCGATGCGCGCCGTCGCCTCCGACCACGCCTCGGCCCGCCGTACCCGGGTGCGCCGGGCCCACGCCGCCGCGGCCCACACGGCCGCGGCGACGATCGGCGCGAGCATGATGACGATCGGCGCGTCGAAGGTGATCATGGCACGCGCACCGCGAACGTGCCGGCGAGGACCAGCTCCAGCGCGAGTGCGAGGAGCCCGATCCCGAGCGGCCAGCGATAGGCCTCTTCGAAGCGATGATAGACGAGACGCTGCACCGGCGTCTTTTCGAGCCGGTTGATCTCGCCGAAGATGTTGGACAACGACGCGGCGTCCGTGGCGCGGAAGTAGCGGCCGCCCGTCGTGCGCGCGACCTCGGTGAGCAGCTGCTCGTCGATCTGCACCGGCATCGTCTCGTAGCGAAGCCCGAGCGGTCCACGCCCCGTCGGCACGGGCGCCTCGCCCTGACTTCCGACGCCGATCGTGTAGATCTTGATCCCGAACGTGGCCGCCGCCTGGGCCGCGGTGCGGGGATCGACAATGCCCTTGTTGTTGACGCCGTCCGTCAACAGCACGACCACCTTGCTCTTGCCGGGAGCGCGGCGCAGCCGGTTGGCGCTCGTGGCGATCGCGGTGCCGATCGCCGTGCCATCCTCGAGGATTCCCACACGCACCTGACGGATCGCCTCTTCGAGCACCTCGTAGTCGGTGGTGATCGGCACCTGGGTCAGCGCCTGCCCCGCGAACGCGACGAGCCCAATGCGATCGGAGGAGCGCGCGCGGACGAATTCCGTTGCCGTGCGGCGCGCGACATCGAGCCGGTTGGCAGGCGAGAAGTCTTCCGCGAGCATGGAGCTCGAGATATCCAGCGTGATGACGATCGAGATGCCTTCGCTGCGCAACTCGGCGCGCGCCGAGCCGAGCCGCGGCCCCGCGGCCGCGATGATCCAGGCGGCGAGACACAGTGAGCGCAGTGAGACGGGCAGCCGCGCGATCCAGAGTCGCTCCGCCGGCCCCATCGCGGGCCGGACGTCGCTCATCGGCGCCCCGGCGAGGCGCGACAGCCGCTGCTTTCGCCACCACCACCACAACGGTAGCGCGGCCAGCAGCAGGAGCAGGAGGGGACGCGCGAAACTCATCGCCGCGCTCCATTGCCGTGGAATTCCCGTGCGAGGGCGCGCGCCCGCGCCGCCAGCGGTGCGACTTCCACACCATGCGCCGTCGCAAATGCCACGTGATCCAGCGCCACGAGCAGCTCACGCAGCTCGCGGAGCGGCGCATCCGGCCGGGCGCCCTGGACGGCCGCCAGAAACTCCTCCGTGCTCAGCCCTTCGTGGGCGGCCGGGATCGCATGCGCCACCGCGCGCCGCAGCCGCTGCGCGGCGCGCGCGGCGACCGCCTTCGGCTCCCCCGCCGCAAGCCAGCGCGCGTCCGAAACCTCGGCGTCCACCGCCAGGCCCGCGCCCGCGGCCACGACGCGCGGCGCGCGCCGTCGCCAGGCGATGAGGAGTAACAGCAAGCCTCCCGCCAGCAGCACGGCGGCAATCGCCGGAATCGGACTCGAGCGATCGAGACGCAGCGGCCCCAGTGACGGCTGGGGCCGTGGCGCCCGCACGCTGTCCGGGATGACGCTCGCGACATGGAACGTCGCGGTCCCGCCGGCGAGTGAGTCCGCCGTGCCGTCAGGACCGAGGCGCCACAGCGGCGGCATGTCGAGCGTGATCTCACCCGGCGTCCACGCCACGACGGCGTAACGCACGACCCAATCACCAGCCGACGCAATCACCACCGCATCGCCGAGCGGCTCGGCCACCGTCACGGGACCGAGCTTGCCGGCCCGCACGCGCCAGCCGGGTGGCACCGCGACGGTGCGCTGGAGTTGTATCGTGTCGCCGACGGTGGGCCGACTCGGCGCGGCGATCCAGCCGTTCGCCTGGACGACGAGCAGGAGCAGCGCCGGCGCCATCATCGACTCAGCCGGCGAGCTCGCTCGGCGAAGGCGCGGCGCAGCGGCACGCCATAGGGCACGGTGGTGAGCAGCGAGACGCGATCGACGCCGGCTTGAACGAGCTTGCGGCTGCGCTCCTGCTGCATCCGTTCGGCGGCGACACGAATGCGCGTGCGCGTCGGCGCGTGGCTCGTATCCACGAGCAGGCGCTGGCTCGTCTCCGCATCCTCGAGCTCGACCCACCCGGCGTCCGGGAGATCGTACTCCCGCGGATCGTCGATCGTGATCGCCACGACTTCATGGCGCGCCGCGAGCTGACTGAGCGGGACCTCCCACTCGGCGGCCCTGAAGTCCGAGAGGACGACGACGATGGCGCGGTGCCGCAGCAGCTTCGCCGCATACGTCAGCGCGCCGCCCAGATTCGTGCCCCGCCCGCGCGGCGCGAACGCCACGAGGTCGCGGATAACGCGGAGCGCGTGGCCGCGGCCCTTGGCGGGTCGGACCACGTATTCGGGAGCGTCGGCGAAGAGCAGCGCGCCGACGCGGTCGTTGTGGCGCGCGGCGGCGAGCGCCAACACGGCGGCGACCTCCACCGCCAGCCCCGCTTTGGTGTAGGGGCGGCCGAAGTGCAGCGAACCGGACTGGTCCACGATCAGGAGGAGCGTGAGCTCGCGCTCTTCCATGAATGTCTTGACGAAGGGATGGCCCATCCGCGCCGAGACGTTCCAGTCGATGGCCCGGAAGTCATCGCCCTGCTGGTAGGCGCGCACTTCAGCAAACTCGATGCCCTGCCCGCGGAAGACCGAGCGGTACTCGCCGGTGAACAGCGTATTGACCAGGCTGCGAGCGCGGAGCTCGATCCCTTTGACATGGCGGAGCACTTCGGCCGTGACGGCCCGCCGGCGCGCCCGGAGCGCGGAGGTCCCGCCGCGCCGCCGATCCTTGCCTTCGAATGTCACGGCACTCCCACGGCCTCCAGAATGCGCGCGATAACCTGATCGGCGTTCATGTCCTCGGCTTCGGCCTCGAAGGTCAGCAGCACGCGGTGCCGCAGCACGTCGAACGCCATCGCCTTGACGTCCTCCGGCACCACGAACGCACGGCCGCGGAGATACGCGTGCGCGCGGGCGGCCTGCGCGAGGTAGATGGAGGCGCGGGGGGAGGCCCCGAACGCAATCAGCGGCTTGAGCTCCGGCAAGCCGATCGCCTGCGGCTCGCGCGTCGCGCGCACCGCGTCCACGATGTAATCCACGACCTTCTGGTCCATGAACAGCTCGGCGATCGCGCTGCGCGCCGCGAGGATGTCATCTGCCTCGGCGACGCGCTGCACTTCGATGGGCCGGCCCGACGCCATGCGCCCCACGATCTCCTTCTCCGCATCGCGCGAGGGATAGCCGACGCGCACTTTCAGCATGAAGCGGTCGAGCTGCGCCTCAGGGAGCGGATACGTACCCTCGTGCTCGATCGGGTTTTGCGTCGCCAGCACGAGGAACGGCTCCCCGAGGAAGAACGTCTCGCCGCCGATCGTCACCTGCTTTTCCTGCATCGCTTCGAGCAACGCCGACTGCACCTTGGCCGGGGCGCGGTTGATTTCGTCCGCGAGGACGAGGTTCGCGAAGAGCGGCCCTTTCTTGGGATAGAATTCCTGCGAACGCTGATCGAATACCATCGTGCCGATCACGTCGGCGGGCAGCAGATCGGGCGTGAACTGGATGCGGGAGAAGCTGAGCTTCAAGGACTCGGCGACCGTCTTTACCGCAAGCGTCTTGGCGAGTCCCGGCACCCCCTCGAGCAGGATGTGGCCCCCGGTGAGCAGGCCGATCAACAGCCGCTCCACCATGACCTCCTGGCCGACGACGCGCTTCGCGACTTCGCGGGTGATGGTCTGCGCCAGTGCCGCGTCGCTCGTCTTGGCTGCGCGGGTCGTCATCGCAGTGACGCCTCCGCCGCGCGTTTCACCGTCGGCTCTTTGTCTCGTGCGTAGAGTTCCAGCAACGCTTTTGCCTCCATTCGATCCAGTCGCGCCAATCCTTCGATTGCCGCCGCGCGCACGAACGGTGTGCGCCGGGGTTTGCCACCCGGCTCGGCAAACTTCGCCAGCACCTCCAACGCCTCTTTGGCGCCGAGCTGGCCGATGGCTTTGAGCAACGCAGCCAATACCCCTTCGTCTTTCTCCTGCTCCAGGCGCCGTACCAGCACGGTCGTCGCCCCCACGTCCCCGGCTGCGGCGACCGCGCGCGCCGCCGCAGACCGCACCAGCACCGACTCGTCTTTCAGCGCGGGCATCGCCGGCCGCCCGACCTCCCGCCCACCCAGCTCTGCGAGACCGAGCAGCGCCGCTTCGCGCACGCGCTCATCGGTGTGACGCGTCAGCTGGATCAGCGACTCGGCAACCGCAGGACTGCCGCTCAAACCCAGAAACTCTGCGGCCGCCGCGACGACCTCGGGGACCTTGCTCTCGATTCGGGCTTGCAGCACCTCCACGGTGCGCTCGCCCGCCGCCCGCATCGCGGCGCGATAGGCCTCGCGCAGCTCCGGCAGCGCGTGCAGATACGCATCCACCACAGGTCCCGCCGACACCGCCCCCAACGCGCCGACCGCGTGCACCAGATGCGCGCGCTCGGCGGGCGGAACGCGCGGCGCCCCGAGCCGCACCACCATACGCTCCACTATACCTTCGTCCGCAAGCGCCCCCGCCACCTCACCGATCGCCTCCTGAATGTCAGGATCTTGGATCTTGGCGAGGGCGCGATCGAGTCCCGCGACGACCTCGGCGACCGCACCAATGTCGCGCAACGCGATGACTTCCGGTGTGAGCTTGCGCAACCTTTCGATGATCGTGCGCTGGTCTTCCGGTTGCGACGCCGCCTGCAACGCGATGACGGCTCGCCGAGCCTCGACGTCGGGAGGCAGCACGTCTGGCCGGAACACGCTACTCGATGGTGAAGCGGCGGCGACGTGAGGCGGCGGCGATTCAACCGGCGGCGAGGGGGCGGCGGGAGGCGCCGATTCAACGGGGGCCGGCGCAGCCTCGCCGAGCGCGCGCGACGCCGACAACCGCTGGGTCGCGCGGCGGCCGAGCAGCACCGTGATCCGGCCGAGGACCGCGTCATCCGGCGCGACGTTGCCGACGGCGACACCGAACAAGCTCAGCCACTGCTCCGCTGTCACGCCGGGATTGACCTGAATCGAGCGAATGCCACGCGCGAACAACAGGCCGGCGAGCTCGGCGACCTGCATGTTGCGTGGCAACAGGTGCTGGCCATGCCAGTGCAATCCCGTCGCGCCAATCTTCCATTCGACGGTCCCGAGTGCGGCGAGCCCCGCCAGCGACGCGCCGATCTGGCGCATCGCTTCCAGCACCGCTGGATGCGACGGTGGATAGAGGCGCGTCAACCGGAATGTCGTGCCGATCGCGCCCAGCGCACGGTCCACTGCCCCAGTGTCGATCGCCATCATCAGCGTTTGATCCGTGTTCCTTTGTCTTCGACGGTAAAGACCCAGGTGGCGAAGCGCGACGGCTCGATCGCTTCATCTGGATCGATCGCGTTCCAGTCCATGTCGCTGCCCGACCCCTGCGGTCCCGCGGCGCGCGCGTCGCCTTGACGCACCATTTCGCCCGCACGCTTGACCCAGATGCCAAAATGCTCCGGCCGCAGATCCACCCAGCCGCGGGGCGCCACCTGCAGCGGGTCGCCGGGACCTGGGGGGGGAGGCACGACCACCGTGCTGCCGCGCAACACGCGCTTGCCGTCGGGCAGGACGATGGGCAATCCCACCGAGATAATGTGCTGCCGTAATGCCGCGTCGTCTTCCAGGAGTCGCTGCGCGGCGGTCGCCAGCTCCGCCGGCCGGCTCTCGGCGAGGGCCCGCACGCTGGGCCGCAACAGACTGCACAAATAGGCCTCGTACAACAGCTTGGTCAGGCGAGGCGGGCCCAGCATTTCATACGCGACACCACGATGGCCCTCGCGCGTTTCGAGCGCCCGCAGGCGTCCCACCGCGTTCCGGCGCAACAGGCCCGCGCGGTACGTCGGGCCCGCCGTCGCAGCATCGAGCGCTGCGACGATGTCCTTCCCGGTCGGCCGTCCCTGGAGCTCCATGATGACATAGTCGGCGACCTCTTCCGGCGTAATGAACTCCATTTGGCCCAGCGCGGTGACGGTCTCGAACTCATCGCGCGCAAACAAACCGTTCTCACCGACGTCGATGTACACGCCGTCGAGTGACCGGTCGAGGTCGCGCCACGGCTGAGCGCCGGGCCGAAACGCTTCGTTCACCGGGACCGGCTGCGCACAGTCCACGAGCGGGATCGGTTTCCCCTTCCGACGCACCGGTCCATGCGCGACTTCGCGCCACGCGATCGTCGCCGTCGGCTTGATTTCCACCGTGATCGGCGCGTCGGGCGTACGTCCCAGGAGAAACAGGAGCATCGTATGCGCGCCCGCGATCGCCGACTTCGTCAGCAGCGTGGCGCTGGGCCGCTCCTCCGAGTGCGTATACGGGATGTTGAACCCCATGCCGCCGGTCCCGCTCGTGCCAATTTTCACGTACGCCTGCGTGCCGGCCCGCCGCAGCGCTTCGGTGATGATCTGCGCGTGACGAATCAGCTGCGGCATCGGCATTCGCAAGAGATGTTGTTCGATGGTCGCGCGATCGATCGCTGCGCCCCCTTGCTGCGCGCGCTGGAGCAAGGTGCGCGCGCTCTCAAAAATGTCCTGATAGGCGAACGCGGTCGCGGTATTGATGCTATCCACGACCGCGTCGGGCTTATAGCGCACCAGCAGCCGAAACAAGAGGTTGCGCTCCAGGACGCCATCGGTGAGATCACCCAGCAAGTCGCCGAGCACCAGCGCGCGGTGTGCGCCGTTGGCCATGACCGTGCCGATGTCTTCACGCGCGACGGACGCCGGCATGAACACGTTGCCCCATTCGACATCGATCGTCACCGCGCCGCGGTAGGGCTCGAGCGCGCGCGCGGCGGCCCGCACTTCATCCTCGAACAGCGCGACGAGCACGAGGCGGCGCGGCGGCGGCGTCGCCGCCAGGACCCGGCGCGCCACGGCGTGGCCGACGAGGCCGCTCCCGCCCAGCAGCATGACCGTCCGGTCAGCGAGCTCCATGCAGTCGGTCGATCGCTCCGATCTCCTGTCGGGTGAGCTCTCGCCAATGGCCCTCGGCCAGCTTGCCGAGCCGGACGGGGCCGTAGGACACGCGGTGCAGCCATTCGACCTTGAGGCCCAGCGCTTCAGCGGTGCGGCGCACGATCCGCTGCCGCCCTTCCGCGAGCGTCAACGCGATCTCGACCGACTTCCCCTGCGGCCGCACGCGTGACTCGACGACGCGCACGGGACGGCCGTCGATCACAATCCGTTGCGCGAGGGCGGTGCGGATCGCGCCGGCGTCGGCTCCGTGCACGCCCAGCCAATAGGTGCGCGGCACCTCGTAGCGGGGGTGCATGAGCCGGTGGGCCGCCGCGCCGTCAGTCGTCAGGAGCAGCAGCCCCGAGGTCATCACGTCCAGCCGACCAACGTACGTGAGACCGGGCACCTTGGGGAGAAGCCCGAAGACCGTGCGCCGTCCCTCCGGGTCGGAGCGGCTCACCACGTAGCCGATCGGCTTGTTGAGCGCGAGCCAGGTGGTCCGCGTCGCGCCCCGCACCGGGCGGCCGTCGACCGTGACCTTCTGCGTGTCGGGATCGACGCTCATCCCGATCGTCGCCGTCTCGCCGTCCACGCGCACGCGTCCCGCGCGAATCAGATCCTCCGCCTTGCGGCGTGACGCGACGCCCGCGCGCGCCAGGGCGCGCTGCAGGCGCATCAAGCTCATTCGGGTTCGTCGACGGGCGTGGGACGCCGGAGCGCGACCGACAGCTCTTCGAGCCGCGGCAGGTCCTCCAGGTCCTTCAATCCGAGGATCTCCAGAAACGGCGGCGTGGTCCCGTACAGCAGCGGGCGGCCGAGCCCTTCGCCGCGCGTCACGACTTCGATGAGGCCGCGCTCCACCAGCTTATCCATGACGGCGCCCGAGTCCACGCCGCGGATCTCGTCCACTTCGAGCCGGCCGACCGGCTGGCGATAGGCGATGATCGCGAGCGTCTCGAGGGCGGCGGGGGACAGGCGGCGCGGCCGCAGCGCGAACTGCGCGCGCTCGATCGTCTCGGCATACTCGCGGCGCGTCAGGAACTGCCACCCCTCGGCGATCTCGACCAGCTCGATGCCATGGTCGTCGGCATACGCCGCGCGCAGCTCGGCGAGCGCGGCGCGCGCCGCGATTTCACCGGCCGACGGATCGAGGGAGCACAGCTCCTCTAACGTCAGCGGCCGCGACGCCGCGAACAGCGCGGCTTCAAGCAGGTTCGCGAGGGATTGCACGCGTGATCACCATCGGGCCGAATGGTTCAGGCTGCGTAAGCGTGAGCGCACTGCGCTTGGCCAGCTCGAGCAGCGCGATGAACGTGGAGAGCACATCGACCAGCGTACCCTGCGGACCAACGGCGTCGTTCCAACCGAACGTCTCGCGCTCCGCCAGCAATTTCGTGATGCGCGCCGTCGCCCCTTCGACGTCGAGGGGGCGCGGCACCACGCGGTGCAGCATCGGCTCCGGGATGAGCGCGATGACCCGCTCCGCCGCGGCGAGCAGATCGTTCAGATCGATCTGCAACGGCGCCGGGGGCGCATCGGGGGGCGGGGCCTCGTAGCCGCGCCCATACCGCTCGGCGCGTGCATCGGCAGCGTGGCCAAACCAGTCGACCAGCTCGCGGATCTGCTGGTACTCGAGCAGCCGCCGCACCAGCTCGGCGCGGGGGTCTTCCCACTCGTCGTCGCCCAGCCGGCGCGGCAGCAGCATTTGCGCCTTGATCCGCAGCAGCCGCGCCGCCATTTCGAGGTAGTCCGCCGCCTGATTGAGCCCCAGCTCGGCGATCACGGAGAGGAACTGGTCGGCAATCTTCGCGATGGGGAGGTCGGTGATGTCGACCTCGTCCTCGCGGATCAGATGCAGCAGCAGATCGAGCGGGCCGGAAAACTTCTCCAGCTCGACGACGAAGCCGGCGCCCCCCCCGCCCCCCCCGGCTTGCTCGCGCATGCTCGGACCGGTCATCGCGGCAACCCGTGTGGGAGCGCGACCGGCAGGATCATGACGAGCGCGACCTCACGCAGCTGGTAGGCGGGCCACAGGAAGAACTGAATGACGCCCGGCAGCATGAAACTGACCACCATGATCGGCAGAAACCCGTAGCGCTGAAGTTGCCGGTACTGCAGGCCTGCTCCAGGTGGCAACAGGTGATAGAACACATGGCTGCCATCGAGCGGCGGAATGGGAATCAGGTTGAAGAAGGCGAGGACGAGATTGAGCCACAGGCCGTAGTACATCATGCGCTGGAGAATCTCGAGCGTCGGGGCCAGCGACGGCAACGCGTCTGCGAGGGTTCCGACGGTCGCGAACAAGCCCGTGAAAATGACAAACAGCACGAGATTCACGGCAATTCCCGCGAGCGAAACGATGATGTCGCCGCGCACATAGTTCCGGTAGTTCCGCGGATTGACCGGCACCGGCTTGGCCCCACCGAACGCGTATCGCCCTCCCGAGCCGAACCACAACACGAGGGGAAGGATCACCGTCATGAACGGATCAATGTGTTTCGCGGGATTGAACGTCAGCCGCCCGAGCATGTAGGCGGTGGAGTCACCTTGCCGATAGGCAGCCTCGGCATGCGCGTATTCATGGGCGACCATGGAAAACAGCAAGACAGGCGCCCAGAGGAGAAACTCGAAGGAGATAGCGCTGCTCGGGGTAGGTGACGGCGAAAGATATGTATAGTCTTGACCCGACGCAACTTACCTTCTACTTTCCGCGCCATGCCGAAGATCAAATCTGCCAAGAAAGCGATGCGCCAGGCGCGCTCGCGCACCATTCGCAACAGAGCGCAACGCTCGTCACTCCGTACCGCATTGAAGCACGTGCGCGCCGCCGCCACTGCGGACGCCGCCGCGGCTGCGTATGCGCTCGCGGCTCGCGTGCTCGATCGCGCCGCCCGCAAAGGGCTCATCCACAAAAACAACGCCGCTCGCCAGAAGTCACGCCTCGCGGCCCTGGTGAAACGGCTGAAACAGAAGGCGTCGGCGTAAAGGGACACACGTTGATGCACACAAACATGTAGGGGCGCAGCATGCTGCGCCCCTACGTTTGTTCATGTCCCTACCCCATCACGTCACATCGCAGCCAATTCCGCCCCACAATTCTCGCAGTACCACTCCGTCGCCAGATTCATCGTCCCGCATTCCCGGCACTTGAGCGCCTTCTCGACCGGGGCGTCCTCGTCGACCGGCGCGAGATGCGCGGCGTCCTGGAGGTCGTCAGGCTGGTACTGCCCACCGCTCGCCCGCCGCGGTGACGGCGCGTTCTTGTCGTCTTCCGTCACCGACTTGAGAAACGCCAGCTCGTCGATCGGCGTCTTGCGCCTTTCCTCGCGCGGCTCCGGCGTTCGGGGGGGCGTGCCAGCGCGTGGCGCCGGCGCGGGTTTCGCCTTGACGAGGGTGTCGAGCTCTTCGAGACGTGTGATGTCGCGCTCGACATCCATGAGCTCGTCGCGCACCGCGCCGAGGTCCGCGAGGGCGTCCTTGTGTACCTGCGCCCACTGCCCTTCGTCGTATTCGCCGACTTCGTGACGCAGCTCCGTTTCGGCCAGCCGCTCGGCGGCCGCCTTTTCCTTCTTCTGGAGCTCGAGCAGGGTTTCTTTGCGTTGCGCGATGAGCTGGCGGGCGGCGTCGGCATGCGCTTTCAGCTCTTCGGTGACGGCCCTCAGGCGTGCCTCGTAGTCGGCTTTCACTCGGGTCCGGACGTGCTCGGGCGCCGAGTCGGCGGTCGCGGTGATGCGCGCGAGCCACGCCTCATATTGGCGGCGTTCTTCGAGCAGCCGTTCGATAGTGGCCGCGCTTTTCGAGGGTCCCTTAGCCATCCTTCTCCCGCTGTGCTTCGAGTCTCTCCACCACCGCGGCGGCAAGAGGTCTCGGCTCCCCTTCCCCGATCACGCGCGCCGCGGTGATGATGCGCGCCGCGTGTTCCAAACTTTCCATCCGGATCCACGCCTCGTCGAGCGTGCTCCCCATCGTCACGGCACCGTGATTCGCGAGCAGCAGCGCGCGATGCTGTTTCCCTACGAGGTAGGGCACGACCCGGTCGCCCAGCTCCGGCGTCCCTGGCATGCCGAAGGGGACGAGCGGCATCGGTCCTACCACGAAGATAAGCTCCGGCAACAAATTGCCCGGAATCTCTTGGCCCGCAACGGCAAAGCCTGTAGCGGCAGGAGGATGCGCGTGCACCACGGCCTGGACGTCGGGGCGATGCCGCAGGATGCGCAAGTGTAAGTCCAACTCGCTGGTAGGCTTGCGCGCGCTGCGCCGGCGCGGTTTTCCCGCGAGATCGACTTCAACCATGTCGGCCGCCGTCACGAGCGATTTGATGAATCCACTGGGCGTCACGAGGACGCGATCCGCACCGAGGCGCACCGAGAGGTTCCCATCGCGCCCGGCGATCAATCCGTGTGCTGCGAGTTGCCGGCAGCACAGCGCCATGCGCCGAGCCACCGTTGTGGCGTTCACAGCTCGTGCACGATCGCGCCTGCGACGATGGTGAGTACCGCGCGCCCCGTGAGAGCGCGGCCGGTGAACGGCGTGTTGCGGCTCTTGGAGTGAAATGCCGTCGGGTCCACCGACCACTTCGCGGCCGGATCGAACACCGCGACGTCGGCTACGGCGCCTTGCGCGAGCGTCCCCCCCGCCAGATGAAAGACGCGCGCCGGCTCCGTGCTCATGCGGCGGATGAGCTGCGGCAGGGTGAACAGGCCGCCCTCGACGAGCTCCGTGTGCGCGATCGCGAACGCAGTCTCGAGCCCAACGACGCCGAACGGCGCGTCGTCGAACGCTGCCTCCTTCTCGTCGTAGGCGTGGGGCGCGTGGTCGGAGGCGATGCAGTCGATGACGCCATCCTTGAGCGCGCCGCGCAGCGCCGCGACATCGGCCGCTTCGCGCAGCGGCGGATTCATCTTCGCGTGCGTGTCGTATTCTTCGCACGCGTAGTCGGTCAGCGTGAGATGGTGCGGCGTGACCTCAGCCGTCACGCGAATGCCGCGCTCCTTCGCTTCGCGAATGATGGCGACCGACCCCCGCGCCGACATGTGGCACAGGTGCACGTGGCCGCCCGTCAACTCAGCCAGCAACACGTCGCGCGCGACCATGATCTCTTCGGCGGCGGCGGGAATGCCTTTCAGCCCGAGCCGCGTGGAGACGAGGCCTTCGTGCATGACGCCGCCCGCCGCGAGCATCGGATCCTCGCAGTGATCCGCGACCGGAATGCTGAACGTGCGGGCGTACTCGAGCGCGGTGCGCATCAGGTGGCTCGAGACGACCGGTCTGCCGTCGTCGGAGACCGCCACGGCCCCGGCGCTCACCATCTCCCCGAACTCCGCGAGCCGCTCCCCTTTCTGGCCGATCGACACCGCGCCGATCGGATGCACGCGCGCGAGTCCGGCCCGGCCCGACTGGCGCACGATGAACCCGACGGCCGCCTGATTGTCGGTCACGGGATCGGTATTCGGCATCGCGCAGACCGCGGTGAATCCGCCCGCCGCCGCGGCCCGCGCGCCGCTCGCCACCGTCTCTTCGTCCTCGTTGCCCGGCTCGCGCAGATGCACATGCAGATCCACGAGACCCGGCGTCACCACCTTGCCCTTCACGTTGCGCACCTCGGTACCTTCTGGCGGCGTAATCTGCCCCGTCACGCCCGCGATTTTCCCATCCTGTATCAGGACGTCGCCAGGGTGGTCTAGGTCGCGGCTCGGGTCGATGACGTGCCCGCCTTGCAGCAGGATTGGCTGAGTCACTCGCCGCCTCGTTTCGCGGCGTCGGCCAGCTCGGCCCGGCCGCCGGCGAGCAGGTAGAGCACGGCCATGCGGACGGCAACGCCGTTGGTCACCTGGTCGAGGATGACGCTGTGTGGGCCATCGGCGACGCGCGAATCGATCTCGACGCCGCGATTCATCGGCCCGGGATGCATGATCGTGATGTCCCGGCTCGCGCGCTCGAGGCGCTCCGGCGTCACACCGAAGACGCGGTAGTACTCGCGCAGGCTCGGGATGAAACCTTTCTCCATCCGCTCGAGCTGCAGCCGCAGCACGTTGAGCACGTCGGCCCATTCGATGGCCTCTTCGATGCGGCCGAACACTTTCACGCCCAGCTCCTCAATGCCGCGCGGCATCAGCGTCCACGGTCCGCAGACCGCGACCTCGGCGCCGAGCTTGGTGAGGCCCCAGAGATTCGACCGGGCGACCCGCGAGTGCAGCACGTCCCCGACCAGACAGACCTTGAGGCCTTCGATCTTGCCGTGCTTGTCGCGGATCGTCAGCAGATCGAGCAGCGCCTGGGTCGGATGCTCGTGCTTGCCGTCGCCGGCATTGATGACGTTGGAGGCGATCCGATCGCCCAGGAATTCGGCCGCACCGGACGAAGGATGGCGGATCACGACCATGTCGATCCGCATCGCCTCGAGGTTGCGTGCGGTGTCGACCAGCGTCTCCCCCTTGGATACGGACGAGCCGCTCGCCGCGACGTTCACCGTGTCGGCCGACAGCCGCTTCTCGGCGAATTCGAACGAGATGCGCGTGCGGGTCGAGGCTTCAAAGAAGAGGTTGACGATCGTCTTGCCGCGCAGCGCAGGCACTTTTTTGATCGGGCGTTCCGAGACTTCCTTGAACGGTTCCGCGGTGTCGAGGATGAGCCGAATCTGCTCGGGCGTCATGTGCTCGAGCCCGGTCAGATCTTTGCCAAGACCCGAGTTGCCGGTTGCAGGACTCATCGGATCACATCCACCTGGTCGTGGCCGTCCAGCTCTTCCACCTGCACATCCACGCGCTCGCCCGCATCGGTCTTGACGGCCTTGCCGACGATATCGGCCTGGATCGGCAGCTCGCGGCCGCCGCGGTCCACCAGCACGCAGAGCGAGATCCGCTTGGGGCGGCCGAAATCGGCCAGCTCATCGAGGGCGGCGCGGACGGTGCGGCCCGTGTACAGCACGTCGTCCACGATCACCGCGTGCTTGTCCGTGAGATCACCGGGAATGTGGGTCTCCCCGATCACGGGCTTCGCCCCGACGGTCTCGAGATCATCGCGGTACAACGTGATGTCGAGCGCGCCGCGCGGGATCGCGGTGGGAGCCCCTTCTTCTTTTTCGATGAGTTTGGCGATGCGCTCGGCCAGCTCCACGCCGCGGCGCTGGATGCCGATCAGCACCAGGTCGTCCGTCCCGTGCGCCAGCTCGACGATTTCCACGGCCATACGCTGCAACGCCCGCGACATCGCGCGGGCGTCAAGGAGAATCGTGCGTTCTTCAGCTTTGGGGGGCCGGGGCATCTCGAGACTGAAAACTACTACGGCGGCGAGGGGCGGCAAAGGGGCGGCGAGAGACTGCGGCGGCAAAAGGATGTGTCCGCGCGGCAGCAACGAGCCCGTTTCTTCACTTGAAAGCTCAAGAAGTCGATGCGCTAGTCTCGCCGCCCCTTCGCCGCCGCTTCACCCCGCCGCCGTCTCACTCGCCGCCGCTTCTATACACCGGCGTCAGCGGAGGCTTGCCGCTCAGTACGCTCTGCACATTCGCGACCGCGATGGCGGCCATCTTGCGGCGCGTATCCTCGGTCGCGCTGCCGATGTGCGGCAGCAACACCGTGCGCGGCGCCGCGCGCAACCGGGGATGGATCGTGGGCTCCTCGGTATAGACGTCGAGGCCGGCCGCGCCGAGGTGGCCCAGTTCCAGGGACGTCGCGAGCGCTTCTTCGCGGATCAAGTCGCCGCGCGACGTGTTGATGAGAATCGCGCCCGGCTTCATGCGCCCGAGCGTCTCACCGTTGATGATCCCTTTGGTCTCGGGGCTCGAAGGCACGTGCAGGCTCACGATGTCGCTCTGGGCGAGTAACTGGGTCGTGTCGACCCGCGTGGCGCCCGTGTCGCGCTCGAACTCGGGCTTGGGCGTCCGCGCCGTGTAGAGGATCCGGAGACCGAACGGCGGCGCCCGCCGCCCTACCGCCTGGCCGATCCGCCCGGCCCCGAACAGCCCCAGCGTCCGGCCGCGCAGCTCGAGCCCGAGCAGCTGCTCGGGGTGCCAGCCGGTCCACTTGCCGCTGCGAACGAGGTCCACGCCTTCGATCAACCGGCGCGCGGTCGCCAGGATCAACGCCCAGGTCAGATCAGCGGTTGCCTCGGTGAGCACGCCGGGCGTGTTGGTCACGAGGACTTTGCGCATTTCGGCCGCGACGAGATCGACGTTGTTGTAGCCGACCGCGCAGTTCGCGACGATGCGGAGTGTGGGGAGATGCTTGAGCTCCGTCCCTCCCACCCAGCGCGAAAGGAGAGGAACGATCGCGACCCAGTCACCTTTCGGCGTGGGCTGATCGGCGGCGAGCCAGGTGATATCAAGGTCTGTCAGCTGCGACGGCTCGAGGAGATTCTTGAGCTCCGCCGCGATCAAGACCCGGTGGGTCAATCGACCTTCAGCCCCTTGGGGCCGATGTACTCCGATTGCGGACGAATCAAATGATCCTCGGCGTGTTGTTCGATGACGTGCGCGCACCACCCCGCGACCCGCCCGCACGCAAACGTCGCCACAAACGAGCGCGGCTCGAGACCCAGCGCCTGGAGGACGAGCGCCGTGAAGAACTCGACGTTGGTGCGCAGGTTCCGCCCCGGTTTCACCTCGTCGAGCACCTTCAGAATCGTCTGCTCCGCGGCGCGCGCCAGGTCGAACAGCTTGTGGTTCTCGAGCACCCCCCCGGCGGTGCCCATCTCGTTGGCGACCCTGCTCAGCACGTCGGCTCGGGGGTCACGCACTTTGTAGACGCGGTGGCCAAACCCCATGATGCGCCGTCCGGCCGCCAGCTCGTTGCGAACCCACGGCTCGGCGCGATCGGCCGATTTGATGTCCTTCAGCATGTCGAGCACCGGTCCCGGTGCGCCGCCGTGCAACGGCCCCTTCAACGCGCCGATCGCGCCCGTGACGGCGCTGACCATGTCCGAGCGGGTACTCGCGATGACGCGCGCGGTGAATGTCGAGGCGTTCATCCCATGGTCGATGACCGTCACCCAGTAGGTATCGATCGCCCGCGCCGCGACCGGATCGGGCTCCTTGCCGTGGACCATATAGAGGAAGTTCGCGGCCAGCGGCAGGTCGGCGCGGGGCGCGATCGGCTCCTTGCCCGCGCTGAGTCGAGCATGCGCGGCCACGACGGTCGGGAAGCGCGCGGTGAGGAGCTTCGCAGCCTGGATGTCGGCGGCGGGCGAAATGTCATCGGGATGCGGCAGATCGAGCGACAACGTGGCGCAGGCCATGCGCAGCGCGTCGATGGGCAGCGTCTTGGCGGCGGCGCGCACCACGTGCATCGCTTGCGCCGGCAAGGCGCACAGGGCGGCGATCTCGCGCCGCAGCGTCGCCAACTCGTCCCGCGACGGCAGGGCGCCGCGCCACAGCAAATGCGCGGCTTCCTCGAAGCTGACGCGACCGGCCAGCTCCCTGAGCTGGTAGCCGCCGATGATCAGCTCGCCGGCCTGGCCGTCGACGTGACTGAGGCGGGTCTGCGCAGCAACGACGCCATCAAGACCGCGCGGTTTGCTGTCCATGCTCACGGTAATGGGCGGCGAAGGGCGGCGAGGGGCGGCGAGGGGCGGCAAAAGCATCCCTTACGCACGCAAATGGTTCCGCTGCGAGCGTCGACTTGCCTATTCACATGCATGGCGACACACAAACGGTTCTTGGCCTGGCAGGAATGCCATAAGCTTGTCCTTGCAGTCTATAAGGCGACCGAGTGCTTTCCCAAACATGAGCTATACGGTCTGACATCCCAACTCCGCCGTGCCGCGCTCTCGGCTGCCGTAAATATCGTCGAGGGCGCATCAAAAAAGGGCCGAAACGAATTTCGACGCTTCCTTGACATTTCTCTTGGATCGCTGTCTGAGGTCGAATATGAATTAGAGGTGGCAGGTGCGCTCGGCTATTTGAAGGACGACGGGTGCTCCAATCTTACTAACCAAGCACGGCGAGCCCATTTCTTGACGTGGAAGCTAAAAATCTCGATGAACGACGCGACCTAGCGCCGCCTTTCGCCGCCTTTCGCCGCCGTTGTACCTGCCGCCGTCTCACCTGCCGCCGTCTCATCTGCCGCCGTCTCACCTGCCGCCGCCTCACCTGCCGCCGTCTCACCTGCCGCCGTCTCATCTGCCGCCGTCTCACCTGCCGCCGCTTCCCGTGACCGCCTTCACCAATTGATAGATGTACTCGGCGCCGTCGTAATAATCCTGCACCCCGATACGCTCATCGCGGCCGTGGGCCCGAATGTCGTTGATATCGACAAACACGCCCGACACCCCGTACACCGGAATCCCCGCATTGCGGAAGTAGAGGCCGTCGGTGGCGCCGGTCTCCATCACCGGGACGACCGGAATGTTCCAGAGCCGCTTCGTGACACGCTCGACCGGATCCATGATCTCCGGCTTCAGCGGGGACGGCGGGCTCGGGGTTGCGGCGGTTACGACGCTGATCGTGACCGCGGTGTCGTTCGCGACTCGGCTCAGCGTGCTTTGCACTTCAGCCGAGGGCGTGCCCGGGAGCATTCGGCAGTTGACCGTCGCGCTCGCCGATTGCGGCAAGGCGTTCTCGGCGTGTCCCCCCGCAAGCTCTGTTGCGACGCAGGTCGTGCGCAGCTGCGCGTTGTACAGCGGACTCATGTCGGACAGCCGCCGGATCGCCGCGCTGTCGGGCGTGGTCTGCGCGACGGCGGCCAAGTCCGTGGCCAGCTGCCCCTGCTGCAGCTGCGCCCACCGGGCGAATGAGGCGCGCGTGATCTCGTTCAGCTGCGCCGGGAATTCGTAGGCGCTCAGCCTGCCGAGGGCCGCCGCGAGCCGGTAAATCGCGTTGTCCTTGGGGGGCAGCGAGCTGTGACCACCGGGATTGTGCACCTCGAGCTTGAAGGTCACGTAAACCTTTTCGCTCGCCTGCACGGTGCGCATCAGCCGCTTGCCGTTCAGGACCACCGGGTCGCCGGCGTCCATGTTGATGACGAACCCGGCATCGATCAGATCGCGGTGGTTGGCGAGCAACCACTCGACGCCGTTGTAGTCGCTGCCGCCTTCCTCGCCGGTCGTCAGCGCGAGAATCAGGTCACGGTTGGGGCGATAGCCTTCCTGTTTCAGGCGGACCAGCGTGGCGACGAGAATCGCCGAGCCGTCCTTGACGTCCATCGTGCCCCGGCCATAGAAGAACCCGTCGCGTTCAAGGAAGGTGAACGGGTCCACGGACCAGTCTTCCCGCTTTGCTTCAACGACGTCGATATGCGAGAGCAGGAGAATCGGTTTTTGCGACCCCGTGCCCCGAAAGCGCACGACCAGATTGAAGTTTCGCGACCCCTCTCGTCCGATCACCTGGACGTCGGCGGCGGGGAAGCCCGCGTCCGTGAGCCGCTTCGCCATGGCATTTGCCGCGGCGGTCGTGCTGCCACTCGATCCGGTGGTGTTGATGTTGATCAGCTGCTCGAAGATGTCGCGCGCCCGTTGGTCGTTGGCCGAGAGGGGCCGGGGCGTTTGCGCCTCGAGCGGAGCGTCCAGGATCAAGAGCAACGCGATCAGTCCTGCTCGCCTCATTGCATTCTCCTTGGGATCCACCGCCCCACCGCGCGGCGGTATTGCTCGTACGATTGGCCAAAGCGACCGCGCAACACCGGCTCCTCATAAAAGATCACGACCAAGTTCACCAATAGAAACCAGGCAGCAACAAACCGCAGCAACACCAGGGACTCGAACAACGCGACTTCGCCCGTTAACACGGCAGTCACGCCGAGGTACATCGGGTTCCTGACGTAGCGGTACAATCCGTGCACGACCAGGTCCTTGGGCGGATCGACCGGGGCCAACGTTCCGCGTCCGTGCCGTGCGAAGTCGACGATACAGCGGACCAGGACCGCGAATCCGACACCGATCACGGGCAGGGCCGCGTACTGGAGCGCCGTCCACCGCGGTATTCCCGTCACACCGGAATTTGACAGCAGCACATACGGAATGAAGAGAGTGACCGTACCGGGAAGCAGGAGTGCGAAGAGCAGACTCCTGAGTGCCAGCACTACTTGTCCGCGCGATCGCGCATGCGACGGTCCATCAGAACGAGAGATGAGTTGGGACGCTCAGCCCCGTATTGTTGCCAGCGAGAGTCGCGAGCGGGGCGATGTCGCCGCTCGCGCCCGCGCCGTACACGGTGATGCGATACTGGTGGCTCGTGACGGCGCTGTTCGCCACGTAGATCCGGCCGCCGGGATCCAGCGCCACGCCCTCCGGCTGGTCCAGCCCCGTGTTCGTCCCGGCGATGGTGTCGATCGGGGCCGCGTTCCCCCTAGCGCCGGACTCGTAGACCGTGACGCTCGACGCACCCGAGTTCGCGACAAAGAGCTGACCGCCGGGGTCCAGCGCGATTCCCGACGGCGCATTGAGCAGCGTGCTCGGGCCGGCGACGGTATCGGCTGGCCGAACGTTGCCGCTGGCGCCGGCGCCATAGATCGTGACGTAGTTCCCGCTCGCATTCGCGACATACAGCCGGTCCCGCAGATCGAAGCAGAGGCCCGCCGGTCCGCTGAGTGCCGTGTTGCTGCCGGTGATCGTCCCAAGTGGAGCGACGTTCCCCGACGCGCCATTGGCGAATATGAAAATGCTGTTCGCGCCCGCGTCAGCGACGTAGAGCCGGCCCGACGCGTCCAAAGCAAGCGCTTTTGGCTGTACCAGGCCGGTATTACTGCCAACGATCGATGCGATGGGCGCAACGTCACCGACGGCATGTGCGGCAAAAACCAGAATGCGAGGCGGACTCACACTGGTCACGAGCACGATGCCTGTGGGGTCCACCACGATGCCCTCGGGCGAGTTCAGTCCGGTATTGGTGCCGGCGATCGTCAGGGCGGGCGTGGCGTTGCCCGTATCGTCCGTCGTGAAGACCGAGATCGTACTGCTGCCCTGGTTCGCGACGTAGAACGGTGGCGGGGTATTATTGGACGGTCCGCTCCCATAGGACTCGCACGCGGCGAGGAGCACGACCGAGATGAGCACTGCACGCATGGGGCCTCCCTGGCCTTCCTCTTTACCCTTAGCGCGCGCGACTGCTCCGCAGCTCCACTTCCGACACGATGAACCCGAATGCGGGCCACCCGCCCGACGCCACCGAACGCTCGAACCAGCTCCGCGCCTTCGCGGTATCGCCTCGCACCAGGTACCAGTTCCCAATTCCATAGCTCAGCGTTGCGATTTGAATGTCGCTGGTATCGGCCGGCGTGAACACCGAGTCGGGTGGCACTTCACCGCGGTAGAGGCGCAGCCGTTGGGCGTAGGCGTTGCCGGCATTCGGCGTGTCGGGATGGCGGTCCAGCAGCGCCTGCGCATCGGCTTTGCGCCCCGCGCGGGACAGCGACATCCACAGCCAGTCCGTTGACCCTGCCCGTTCCGCCGAGTCGGGCGACATGGGGAGGGCGCGCGTGAACGCGTCCACGGCGCCGCCGAAGTTGCGCCGCACGAACCGCACGATGCCGAGGTGATACCAGATGCCGTAGATGGTGCTGTCGAGCTTTGCGCCCCGCGTCAGATCATCCATCGCCCGGTCGAATTGTCGTGTGGAGAGATAGCGATGCCCGCGCCAGCGATACAGCAAGGCGCTGCTCGGCGCGATGCCAAGACCGCGCGTGAACGTGGCGATCGCTTCGCGATACTGGCGCACGCCCGACTGCGCGACGCCCAGCGCGATGATGCGGTCGATATTGCGCGGATCGGCCGCCAGCGCGCTCTCGGCGCGCGCGATCGCCCCGGTGTCGCGCTGCGCGCGGTATGCCACGCCCCCCGGTGAGCGGTACTCGACGGATTGCAGCAGGCAGAGTGGTGCGAGAAGACTGAGGAACGTGGACATGGTGCCCTTTATGGAGGCAGGCGGCCACCAATTTACGCTGCGGTCAGCGGTTGGTTAGGGCGTAGAGAGCCTTCCTTATGTCCCACCTCCGAGATCAAGGTTCACTTCCATGCAATTATGAGCGCAAGGGAGGACAAGAACTCGTGGATTGACCGGTCGAACGCGAAACCGCAGGTTGCAGTGATGACCGTCACTGGCGACCAGTTTCGCGGGACCGACCGGTTTCAGATCCTCAGGCGACTGGGCTCGGGCGGCATGGGCGTGGTTTACGCCGCACACGATCACCATCGAGACGAGGTGGTCGCGCTCAAGACGCTCCGATGGACGGACGCCAACGCGATCTACCGTCTGAAGAAAGAATTCCGCACGCTCGACGAGCTCGTCGGAGAAGGCGACCATTGGTTCTTCACGATGGAGCTGGTTGAAGGCAGCGAGTTCCTGGAATTCGTGCGCCCCCCACCCCGCCCCGCCACGCTTGATGCCGCGCGCCTCCGCACCACACTGATTCAGCTTGCCCAGGGCCTGGCCGCCATCCATCGCGCGGGCAAACTGCACCGGGATCTCAAGCCCTCCAACGTGCGAGTGACTCCGGAAGGTCGGGTCGTGATTCTCGATTTCGGCATTTCCGCCGATGTGGTGTTGCGCGACAGCCCGGTGAACACCGTCGAAGAAGGCATCTGGGGCACGCCAGAGTACATGTCGCCTGAACAGGCGGAGAAACAGGCGATTCCCGCGAGCGACTGGTACTCCGTGGGCTGCATGCTGTATGAGGCGCTCACCGGCGAGCCACCGTTCATCGGCCGACCCCTGAAAGTCCTAACCGACAAACGGGAGCGCGAGCCCTCGCGCCCGGAGATGCCAGGTTCCGAAATGCCCGCGGACCTGGTCGACCTGTGCATGCAGCTACTCGAGCGGGACCCGGCCCGTCGCCCCGACGGCAACGCCGTGATGCGGCGGCTCGGGGCCGCGCGGCGACCGACGCCGGCACCACGCCTCGCCAAGCCGTCGATCCATGCGCCGCTGATCGGACGGGAACGGCAAATGGCCGAGCTGGATCAGGCGTTCGCTGCCGCGCAGGGTGGACAGGCAGTGGCCGTGTACGTGCACGGTCCTTCGGGGATCGGCAAGAGCGCTCTCGTCGAGCGCTTTCTCCAGCGGCTCGCCGGCGGCGAGACGGCGCCGATCGTGTTGCGGGGACGTTGTTACGTGCGCGAATCGATGCCCTACAAGGGCGTGGACGGCATGGTGGACAGTCTCACGCAGTTTCTCCGCAGCCTCCCGGACGCCGACTTGGCGCGCATGCTTCCCGACGACGCACTCTTCATTGCCGAGTTGTTTCCGGTGCTCGGCCGCGTCGAAAAACTGTCACAGTTGCAATGGCCGACCGAGAAAGTCCAGGATCCTGTACAAATGCGACGCCGGGCCTTCGCGGCGCTGCGTGAGTTGTTTCGGCGCGTCTCAACGCTGCGGCCGGTTCTCCTACACATCGATGATCTGCAGTGGGGCGACGCCGACAGCATTCTGCTGCTCGAGTATCTGCTCGCGCCGCCCAGCCCGCCGCCGATCCTGCTGGTGGCCTGTTTCCGGAGTGAGGAGATCTCCTCCAATCTGTTTCTCGCAACACTGCTCGATGCGGACCACGCGAAGCGCGCTCGGCAGGTGCGTGTTGACCCACTCTCTCCCGCCGAAACGGCGCGTCTTGCGAGACGGCTGCTCGACACCGAGAGTCGCAGCCAGCACGTGGATGCCATCGTCCGGGAATCGGCCGGCAATCCGTTTCTCGTCGAAGAGCTCGTGCGGTACGCGGTGAGCGCTCGCCATGTGCAGCGCGCGGATCCCAGTGGGATCAGCCTGGGCGAGATGCTGGAGGAGCGCGTCGCACGGTTGCCGGACGGATCTCGGAACTTTCTCGAGGCTCTCGCCATCGCCGCCGGTCCGACCGACGCTGTCGTGATCCGCGATGTCGCCGGAATGACAGTCGACGAGCGCCCTCTCGTCGCAGCGCTGCAGACGGAGCATCTGCTGCGTCCGTCGACGTCGGTCGAGCGGGTCGAGTTCTATCACGACCGCATCCGGGAGACGCTTGCGGCTCGGATCGATCCGACCTCCACCAGGGACATCCACCTGCGCCTCATTCGAGCGCTGGAGGCCCACCGCGCGGACGATCCGGAAACGCTGTACGAGCATTACCTCGCGGCCGGCCAGCGCCAGCGCGCCGCGGCGTGTGCGTTGCAGGCGGGCGATAAGGCAGCGCGCGCGCTGGCATTCGAGCGAGCCGCGGTCTTTTACGGGCGTGCGCTCGAGCTCGCTACGGATACCGGCCGGGTCACGGCGGACCTGCGGATCAAATTGGGCGAGGCACTGGCCAACGCCGGGCGAGGCGCCGAAGCGGCGGAGGCGTTTCTCAGTGCCGCCGCACACGTGCGGGATCTCGACGCCGGCGAGTTGCGGCGACGCGCCGCAGAACAGCTGCTGCGCGCGGGGCACGTGGACCGCGGCCTGAGCGTTGTGCAAACCGTGCTGGCCGCCGTGGGGTTGCGGCTGGCGCGTTCACCCAAGCACGCGCTGCTTCGGTTGATGGTGCGACGGGCGCTGCTGCGCATCCGCGGCCTCCGCTTCACCGAGCGCCGCGCCGAGCAGATCGATCCTGGGTTGCTCAGCCGTATCGACGCCTGCTGGGCAGTGGCGATCGGCCTCGCCCGCGTCGACAACATTCGCGCCGCCGATATTCAAACGCTGCACGTGCTGCTGGCGCTGCGCGCCGGTGAACCGTTTCGCGTGGCGCGCGCGTTGGCCGCTGAGGCGGGCTTCGTGTCGACCGGTGGCGGGCCCAGCCGCAGACGGGCGATGAATCTCGTCGCAGCCGCGCGCACGGTGGCCGAGCGGATCGACCTGGCAGACGCGCTGGCCTACGCCTCGTTCGCCGCCGGCATCACGAGCTTCTACATGGGGGAGTTCGCGGCAGCCCGCGACGCCTGTGAGCGCGCCGAGCGGATGTTTCGAGAGCGAAGCATCGGCCTGGTCTGGGAGGTCAATACCGCGCAGACATTTGCGAGCTCCTCGCTCTATTATCTCGGCGATTTCGCCGAGCTGGCACGCCGGGTCCCCATGCGATTGCGCGAGGCGCGCGAGCGGGGCGACCTCTATGCCGCGGCCGACGTCGCAGCCGGCCGGCCGATCGTGGCGTGGCTCATGGAAGAGGACGTGACCGGCGCGCAGCACGGGATCCGCGAAGCGATGGCGAGCTGGTCGCCCACCGGGTTCCATCTGCAACGCTACTTCGGCTTGTTCGCGGAGACTCAGGTCGACCTCTACGCCGGCCATGGGCTCGACGCGTGGCAGCGCGCGACCCAGCGCTGGCGCGCGCTGACACGATCGATGGTGCTCCGTGTTCAGCTCATTCGGCTCGAAGCGTTTCATTTGCGTGCCCGCTGCGCGCTGGCCGCCGCAGCGACGGCACGTGACCCTGCGCCGCTGCTGCGGAGCGCCGAGCGCGACGCGCGCCGAATCGCGCGAGAGCACCGGCCGTGGTCTGATCCCCTCGCTCATCTCGTGCTTGCGGCCGTGCAGGCCGCGCGAGGCCAGCCGGTCGCTGTCGAACTACTGGGCAGGGCGCTTGCGGAATTCGAGGCGGCGCACATGACGGCCTTCGCGACGGCCACGCGCCGACGCCAGGGCGAACTGATCGGCGGGACTGCAGGAGCAGAGCTGGTGACCCAGGCGGATGCCTGGATGAGATCGCAGGGCGTACGCCAACCGGAGAGTTTCACGCGTATGCTGGCGCCGGGATTTCCCCTCCCCGGACGAGCCTGCTAGTCCTCAGGCCAGCCCTGGGCGCTCCGCCGCATCCAGAGCACCTCGCTCGGTCCGACCCATCCGCGCGGAGAGAGAGATATTCGGATCGAAAATGAACCGCAGGGCCAGCCCAGTCCATGAGCGATAGGCCGCCAACGAGTCGTACCATTCGGGAGCGAGGCGGCGAATGTCCGGCAGTCTATTCCAGGGTACGCCAGGGAAGTCGTGATGCTCGTTGTGGTAGCCAATGTTGAACGAGAGCAGGTTCAGCGGACCGTAATAGCTGTAGGTCTCCTGGGGCGGGCGCAGCACGAAGTGTTCCTGAATCCAGCGGCCGCCCAGCGGATGCAGCCCCAGACCGAAGAGCAAAGCCAGAGCGAGATATCCCAGCCCCTTCGGACCCCACGCGAGATAGATGGCGGCGTCGGCGGCGAGCACCACGACGAGGTTGAACACGGTCCACCGCGTTAACCACGAAACCTCTCTGATCCACATCGGTCGCAGCGCCTGAAGAACGGGGACGAGCCCCAGCCACAGCGCCTTGCCGAGCCTCGTGCGCCCGAGCAGCGCGGCTTCCCACCGATTCGGCATGTCGACGTCGAGCTCCACGACACCCTGATACGCGTGATGCTTCAGGTGATAGCGCTGCACCGACGCGGCGCTCGGGACCACGGTGGGAAGATTGGCAAAGATGCCCGCCAGAAAGTTGGCGGCACGCTTTCGGAAGACCAGCCCGTGGGTGCATTCGTGCATCAACATGATCAGCGCGTGCGTGACGAACGCGCCGGCGACATATGCCACCGCAGTGACCACCCACCACGGCGTGACCTGGACCGACCACGCGATCCCGAGCTGCAGAGCGACGAGCGCGACGATGAACCAGAATGTTTGCGGATTGTGGCCGATCAGGCGACGGATCTCGGGATGCTCCCGTAGAATGGCCTTGCTGCGGCCGTAGTGCGGCTCCTGGGCCGTCGAGTGACTAAACACGCGCGCGTTCCCCGGCGTGACGCCAGTCCGGGCGCCCGACGCGATCGAACAGTGAAAACCGTGGATCGAGGATGAAGCGAACCAGCAGCCCCGTCCAAGAGCGATACGCCACCAGCTCGTCGTACCATTCCGGTGCGATGGACCGAACCCGCGGTATCCGATCCCACGGCACGCCGGGGAAGTCGTGGTGCTCGTTGTGGTAGCCGATATTGAACGCGAGCAGGTTGAGCGGCCCGTAGTAGCTGTAGGTTTCCTGCGGCGGGCTGATCACGTAATGCTCTTGAATCCAGCGAGCACCGACCGGGTGGAGACCTAACGAGAAGCACATCGAGAGGAATAGGTAGAGGACAGCGATCGGGCCCAGCACCATCCAGAAGACCACGTCCAAAGCAAAGACAATCGCGATGTTGAAGATGGTCCAGGGACACAACAGCTCGATGCCTCGGAGATGCGCCGGTCGCAGCGTCAAAAACACCGGGAAAAACAGGAGCCAGAGCGCCTTGGCCACCGTTCGTCCCCCCACCAAACGCGCCTCCCAGTAACTCGGCATGTCACCGTCCAAGTCATGAATCCCCTGATTGGCATGATGCTTCAGGTGATAACGCTGAAACGACACGGAACTCGGGATCAGACTCGGCACATTGGCGAGGATGCCTGCCAGGGTGTTCAGGTATCGGCGCTGGAAGAGAAGGTTGTGATTGGTTTCGTGCATCAGAACGTACAGACCGTGGTTCACGAACGCCCCGACGGCATAGCCGAGCAAAAGCGCTACCCACCATGGTCCATCGCGCACCAACCAGGCCAGACCGAGTTGCAGGGCGACGAGCGCCACAATGAACCAGATGGTATGTGGGTTCCGGCCGAACAAAGCTCGGATCTCTGGGTGGGCGCGCAGGATCCCCGACGCGCGGTCACGATGAGGTTCGGGCGCGCGGGAGGCGAGAAAGACGGCCACAGGGACCTGCACAGACGTATGAGTTACAGCGGGATGCAGCGAGCAGCAAGTGATGGAATCTCCTGCTCCACTGCCTTAGGTCGTGTACCGCACGCGGCACATCAGGCTCGCCGTGAGCTCACCTTCGGTGCTGACCGTAATCATGTATACACCGGAATCGGCGAAGACATGGTGCAGCGTATCCGTCGCGATGGTGAAGCGCGCGACGTTCTGAAACGGTCTGGCGCCGTATGGAATAAGCACAAACGCGGGGCCTTTCGGCGTGAAGACGGTCAACTGGCTACCATGCGGCACACTCATGTCCAAGGTGAGCTCGTCACCGAAGCGCAGGCGCTGCGGCGTACAGACCAGGGGCGGCGTGGGATTGGGAAAGGGCCACTGATTCGGCGCGACGAGGTCGAACATCAGAAACGCCCCGGACAAGACCGCCGGCAACACGAACCCCCAGGTCCACACCAACCCGTAGACACGCAGGCCGCTGTCGAGCCACGTCTCCTCGTCCTCACGCAACGCCGCGGCCTGCCGATTCTCGAAGAACCGCATCGTTTCCCAATACAGCACGAAGAGCACCAGCGGGAAGACGAGGACGCCGACGTCATCGCGGATCTTGGGGTTCACATAGGCGAGGAGAAAGGCGGCGCAGGACAGATCGGAGACCACTTGACCGCCGGCGTACCACGCCCCGACTCGGCGCCGCAGCAGCAGGGCAATCATCGCCCCCGCGAGCAGCGTGCGCGCGCCGACGTACACCAGCGTGCTATTCCATATTCCCATGGGGACGGACAGGGAGGGATTCGAACCCTCGATACCCTTGCGGGCATACCGGTTTTCGAGACCGGCGGTTTCAATTTACCGCGGTGCGTCTGATACCAAAACCCGCGCCCCATTGACCAACTTTGCAGGCGGACAGGGTGGGATTCGAACCCACGTAACGGTTGCCCGTTAACACGCTTTCCAAGCGTGCGCCTTAAGCCACTCGGCCACCCGTCCCGGCACAACAAAGTAATCGGTGCGGTCAGCTCGTTGTAGCTAGCTCCCGCGCCTTGGCGATTTCCCACCGCATCGTAATCCCCCACTCCCGCTTATTGGCCGCCGCGTCGTCGGCAAAGCGGGTCAGGATCTCTGCCGCCTCGCGGTTCTTGCCGAGGCCGCGGTAGACGAGCCCCAGCAAGAACGAGTAGTAGTTGGTGCTGTCGCCCAGAGGGCCCCGACGCCTTCCCCAATCCTCGGCGGCCGTAAGCGCCGCTGTACTCGCGTCTCGCGCGAGCGCTGATCGTGGATCTTGCAAAACGGTGAGCGCGGCGGTGAAGACCGCGCGCGTGTCTGCCGGCAGACCATCGGCAAGTTCTTCAAGAACCAACAGTGCTTCCCCGTACTGATCCCGATGCATGAGTGTCCGTACGACCATGTCGGCGACATGCTGCTGCTCCGCCGCCGGTGTTGCCGCCAAGGCGCGGCGATAGGCCGTTTCGGCTTCGGCATGTTTGCCAAGCGCCGAGTAGGCCATGCCCAGGTCCTGTAGCGCCATCCGGTACATGTGCTCGGTTCGTTCGAGCTGTGGCACCCATGCCTCGAGGAGCCGCGCGTTTTCTCCAAAATTCCCCTCGTACCAGTACGATCGAATGACCATCGAGTAGAGATGGTCGTAGAACCAGCCCGTTTCTTCGGATGCGCGATCGATCAAGCCCATTCCGGTCCGAAGGATTTCGCGCTTCTCTTCGCCCTGGAAAGGCATCGACATCGCGGCATACAGTTCCGGCTCACTGACCCCCAGCGCGAAGGCCTTGCGCATATCCGCCGTCGCCTCGGCGCGCCGGCCGAGGAAATACAGTTCGGAGCCGCGCTCCGCATACGCATCGCCGAACGAGGGGTCCAACGCGATGGCCTCGGAATACCGCGCAACCCTCCGCTCGCGAAACGGAGCCTCCTCGGCTTCCGACAGGCGCTTGTAGCCACTCAGCTCGGCGCGCTTGTACTGCTCCTCCCGCACTGCTTCGAGTATTTCTTTGGCGTTCATTGCCGGCGCAGCTGCCCTCTGTCCACCTTGCCGAGATGCGTCCGCGGTAACGCGTCCAGGAAACGGACGGTGCGCGGTGCCTTGTACGGCTCGAGCCGTTCCCGAGCGAATGCCTGCAGCTCCTCGGCCAGACCCGGACGCTGCTCCGTCGCGACGATGAACGCATGAGGCTTCATGAGACCATTGGCGTCTTCCACACCCACCACCGCGACCTCTTTCACGAGCGGATGCTGAAGCAGACATCCCTCCACTTCCTGCGGTGCAAGCCACCTGCCGCCGACCTTGAGCAGCTCGTCGGCGCGCCCGCAATACGTGAAGTAGCCGTCCGCATCGCGACGCACGAGATCGCCCGACACGTACCACTCGCCGCGGAACGCGGCCTTCGTCTTCTCCATCTGCTGCCAGTATCCGATCGCCCGCGAGTCCCCGCGGACCCACAACATGCCGACTTCACCGTCAGGCAGGTCGTGCGCGAGATCGTCGCGGACCCGGACGTCGAAGCCCGCCACGACGGTGCCGATCGTGCCCGGCCGCACGGCACCCGGCTTGTTCGAGATGAAGATGTGCCACATCTCCGCGGTGCCGAGACCGTCGAGCAGCTCCACGCCGAATGTTTTCTTCCACCGTTCATAAAGTTCTATGGGCAGGGCTTCCCCTGCGGATGTTGCCAACCGGACGCTAGATAGGTCCTGCTGAGCAGAGTCCGGGTGGGCTACCATCTGATTGATCATCGTCGGCACGTTGACCAGCACCGTGGGCCTGAACTTCCGGATCTTTGCGAACAGCGTCTCGGCGGTGCTCTTCTCGGGAAACAGTGCCGCGGCGGCGCCGACTGAGAACGGGAAGAACAGATTCGAACCGGTTGCGTAGCCGAAGAAGAGCTTCGGGACCGCGAGCGTGATGTCGCGCTCCGTGAGGCCCAGGACGCCCTGACCATAGCACACAGTCGTGTTTGCGAACGATCCGTGGCTCTGCACGACGGCTTTAGGCTTGCCGGTCGTCCCGCCGGAGAAGAGCCAGATCGCGGCATCATCCTTGTGACTCGGGAAGGTGTCGAGCTCTGGCGGCGCGCCGTCGAGCGCCCTGGCGGTCGCGGACTCGCCGACGACGATGATCTGCTTGAGATAGGTCCCGGCGCTGCTACCGGCCGCCTGAAACGCCGGAGCGGTATGGCGGTGGACCAGCGCGACGGTCGCGCGTGTGTAGGCGTAGAAGTACTCGATCGCATCCACCGCGAGCTGCGGGTTGACCATCACGACCACCGCACCAACTTTGAGTGTGCCGAACAGCGCGCCTACGAACTCCGGCCCGTCGGGCAGCGCAATAATGACGCGTTGCTCCGGCTCCACGCCGGCGCTCTCGAGCAGATGACCGAAGCGGTTTGCGAGCGCCTGCACCTCCCGGTAGGTGAGTGTGCCCTGGTCCGTCAGCAACGCCGGCCGCTCTCCCCTTCCCTCGCGGACCCGCGCGTCGAGGAGCCAATCGGCAATGTTCAATTGTTCAGGTAGAGTGATTGTCATGACCCATTGGCATCTTGGTTTCTGGGCATCTTGGCGTCTTGGCGTCTTGTAAGTATGCCGGTACATGAGCTGGCGCAACTCACCTGGGAGGAAGTGCGCGATATCGATCGCCCGCAGGCGCTCGTCGTGCTCCCGGTCGGCGCCATGGAGGCGCATGGACCCCATCTGCCGCTCGACACCGACGTCGTCATCGCGACGGCCATGGCGCGGGCCGGCGCCCGCAAGCTCGCCGCCCACGGCCGGTTCGTGCTGATTCTGCCGGCGCTCGCGTACACGGCGGCGCCGTTTGGCGCGGCATTCCACGGCACGATTTCCATTTCCGGCAGCGCCGTCACCGCGATCATCCTGGATCTCGCGCGCAGCCTGTCGCAACAGGGCTTTCGCCTGCTCGCCGTCGCGAATGCGCATCTCGATCCCGCGCACCTCACCGCGTTGCATGACGCGGTGCAGCGCGGTCGGGCGGACGGTCTGCTGCCGATCGTCTTTCCCGACTTGACGCGCCGGCCGTGGGCCAGCCGCCTGGGCGATGAGTTCAAGAACGGCGCCTGTCACGCCGGGCAGTTCGAAACGTCGATTGTCCTGCGTGAAAGGGCGGATGCCGTCCGCGATGACATCCGCAAGTCCCTGGCCCCGAACCCCCAGTCCCTCTCAAAGGCGATCAAGGCGGGCAAGCACACATTCGAAGCGGCCGGCGGTCCGCGCGCCTACTTTGGCAGTCCGGCGGCTGCGACGGCGGACGAAGGGGCGCTCCTGGTCGACGCGCTGGGCTCGATCCTCGAGGAGGCGGTGCTTGCCGAGATTTGACGGCGCGGTCGCGGTCGTGACGGGCGGTGGCCAGGGGATCGGCGCGGCGGTCGCCCGCGCGCTCGCCGCCGAGGGCGCGGCGATTGTCGTCGCGGCGCGCAGCGCCGACCGCATCGAGAAGGTGGCCGCCGAAATCCGCGCTGGCGGTGGCAAGGCGTGGGCCGTGCAATGCGACGTCACCGATGCCGCGAGCGTACAGAGCCTCGCGAAAGCGGCAGCTCGGCGCGCCGGAGTGGTCGATATCCTCGTCAACAACGCGGGCACCGCGCACAGCGCGCCGGTGGGCAAAATCACCCTGGAAGACTGGAATCGCGTGCTCGCGGTGAACGCGACCGGTACGTTTCTCTGCACTCAAGGCTTCATGCCGGCGATGGTCCTGCGCAAACAGGGATCCATCGTGAACGTCGCGTCGGTCGCGGGGCTAGGCGGCGCCCGGTACATCGCCGCCTATTCTGCCGCGAAGCACGCGGTGATCGGCTTCACGCGCAGCGTCGCCGCGGAGCTCGAGGGTACCAAAGTGACATGCAACGCCGTCTGCCCCGGATTTGTGGACACGGAGATGACGAAGGAATCGGTCGCGCGGATCGCTGCGAAAACCGGCAAGGCTCCCGCGGAAGCGCTCACCGCCATGCTCGGCTCGGCGGGCCAGCAACGGCTCATCACGCCGGACGAGGTTGCGCAAGCGGTCCTGAGGCTGTGTGACCCGCACGGCCAGCGGCCCAACGGCAAGGCCATCACGATCACCGGCTGAGGAGCAACATGGCGTTTGAGATCATCAATCCTGAAATCTTCGGTGCCAGGCCCAGCGGCTGGAATCACGGCATGCTCGGCGAGGAAGGCGGGCGCGTGCTGTTCGTTGCCGGTCAGCTCGTTCCCGTCGGGGATTTCGTGACACAGTGGGACGGGGCACTCGCTCGCGTGATCGAAGTGGTGCGCTCGGCGGGCGGCAAGCCCGAGGACATCGGCCGCATGGTCGCGTACGTCACCGACCGCCCCGCGTATCTCGCGAACCTCACGCCGCTCGGCGAAGTTCACCGCAAACACATGGGCCGCCACTACTGCGCCATGGCCGTCGTCGAAGTGAAGTCGCTTATGGATTCGAAAGCTCTGGTGGAGATAGAAGCAGTGGCGGTGCTATGAGTATTCGGTCATCGGTTTTCGGTTATCAGCTCGACGAGAAAACATCCGTTGCCACGATCACGCTCAATCGGCCGGAGCGGCTCAACGCGCTGACGTTCGAGGTCTACAGGGAGCTGCGCGACACATTCCAGCGCCTCGACTCCGAGCCGGGTGTACGCGCGATCATCATCACCGGCGCCGGGCGCGCGTTCTGCTCGGGCGGCGACGTCGAGGACATCATCGGCGCGCTGCTCGGCAAGGACCTCAAGGCGCTCCACGAGTTCACGCGCCTCACGTGCGACCTGATCCTCGCGATGCGCCGCTGCCGCCGACCGATCGTGGGGGCCCTCAATGGCACCGTGGCCGGCGCAGGCGCCGTGATCGCGGCGGCGTGCGACATCCGGGTGGCGGCGGAATCGGCGAAGATCGCGTTTCTCTTTACGAAAGTCGGGTTGTCGGGCGCCGATATGGGTGCCGCCTGGCTGCTGCCGCGCATCGTCGGTTACGGCCATGCGACCGAAATGCTGTTGACGGGCGACTTTGTGGACGCGAAGCGGGCGTATGAAATCGGTCTCTACAGTCGTGTCGTACCGCAGGCGCAGGTGCTCGCCGTGGCCCGCGCGATCGCCGAAAAGCTCGCGCGCGGACCGTCCGCCGCGCTCGGCGTGACGAAGCAGGCGCTCGAGGCCGAGGCAGCCCTCGACTTCGAGGCGGCGCTCGCGTACGAGGCTGAAGTGCAGGCGCAGCTCATGCGGGAACCGAACTTCCGCGAAGCGCACGAGGCGTTCCGCGCCAAACGCGACCCCGAGTTCAGCTGATGGTTGACACCGCGCCGATTCGCGCCTTTCTCGACGACAAACATGTGACGCTGGCGGAGCGCGTGAGCGAATTCGCCGCGCGCGAGCTTGCACCTCTCCCAGAGCCGAAGGACGACGCCGCCGCACGTAAACAGGCCCGCGAGCTGCTCGGCAAGCTCGGCGCGGCGGGGTGGCTGCAGCCGATTCGCGAGCAGGATTGGCGCGCCTGCTGCATCGTGCGCGAGGCCCTCGCGGCTGCCTCGCCGCTCGCCGACGCCGTGTTCGCCCTCCAGGCGCTCGGCACCGTGCCGATCCTGCTATCCGAGAATGAGAAGATGCGAAGCCGGTGGGCCACACCGGCACTCACCGGTCAGGCTATGGCGTCGTTCGCGATGACGGAGCCGGATGCCGGCTCCGACGTCGCGTCGCTCGGCGCGACGGCCGAGCCCGATGGTGATGGCTACGTGCTGTCCGGCACCAAGACGTTTATCTCGAACGCCGGGATCGCCGATTTCTACACGGTCTTTGCGACCACGGATCGCGCCAAGAAGGACAAGGGCATCGGCTGCTTCGTAGTCCCCGCCGACACCGCAGGCCTGCGCATGGTGCGTGCGCTCGTGCTCTCTGCCCCGCATCCACTCGGTGAAATCGCATTCCAGAAGGCGCGGATCCCGAGTGAAGGCCGGCTCGACGCCGCAGGAGAAGGCTTCAAGCTCGGACTCGCCACGCTCGATCGCGTGCGCGCCACCGTCGGCGCCGCGGCGTGCGGGATGGCGACGCGCGCGCTGTCCGAAGCGCTCGCGCACGCAAAGTCGCGCCGGCAGTTCGGGAAGCCGCTCACCGAATTCCAGCTGATTCAAGAGAAGCTCGCCCGCATGGCCACCGATCTGACAGCGGCGCGGCTACTCGTCTATCGCGCGGCGTGGGAAAAGGATCGCGGCGCGGCCCGGGTCACGCTCGAGGCGGCGATGGCGAAGGCGTTCGCGACGGAAGCGGCGCAGCGAATCGTGGACGATGCGGTCCAGATCCTGGGCGGCCGCGGTGTCCTCGCAGAAAATCCGGTCGATCGCCTCTACCGCTCGGTGCGGGCCCTCCGCATTTACGAGGGGACGACGGAGATTCAGCAGCTCATCATCGCGGGACAACTCATCAAGTGAGAATCGTCACGATCGGCGGCGGGCCCGCGGCGCTCTACTTCGGCATCCTGATGAAGAAGGCGCATGCCCAGCACGACATCACGATTCTCGAGCGCAATCGCTTCGATGATACGTTCGGATTTGGCGTTGTCTTCTCCGACGCGACGCAGAACAATCTGGCCGCTGCCGATCCGGACACCTACGACGCGATGGCGCGCCACTTCGCCCACTGGGACAACATCGATATTCACTACCGCGACCTCGTGATCACGTCGAGCGGCCACGGATTCAGCGGCCTATCGCGGCGCGCGCTCCTTGAGGTGCTCGGTCGGCGCTGCCAGGAGCTCGGCGTCTGCATCGAGACCGGCACCGACGTCCGCGACCCGTCGGTATACAAATCAGCAGATCTCGTTCTGGCGGCGGACGGCTTCAACAGCACGACCAGGCACCATTACTCGAGGTACTTTCAACCATCGCTTGACGAACGGGCTAATCGCTTCGTCTGGCTGGGGACGACGCGTCCCTTCCCCGCGTTCACGTTCTACTTTAAGCGGGACAAGCACGGGCTGTGGCGCGTGCACGCCTATCAGTACGAGGCGGGGCACTCCACCTTCATCGTCGAGACCACCGAAGCCACGTGGCGCAAGGCGGGTCTCGACCAGGCGACCGAAGACCACACCGTCGAGTTCTGCGAGGCGCTGTTCAAGGAAGAGCTGCAGGGCCACCGCCTCCTCAAGAATCGCTCACTCTGGCGGCACTTCGTCACGGTGCGGAACGCCGCCTGGTCGCATGACAACGTCGTCCTCGTGGGCGACGCGGCCCACACCGCGCACTTCTCGGTTGGCTCCGGGACGAAGCTCGCGATCGAGGATGCCATTGCGCTGGCCGGGGCGTTGCAGCGGCACCCGGACGTGCGGACCGCAGTCACCGAGTACGAGGCAGAGCGGCGGCCGGCGGTGGAGAGCCTGCAGCGTGCCGCGCAGGTGAGCCTGCAGTGGTTCGAGGACACCGAGCGCTACATGAGCCTCGAGCCACCGCAGTTCGCGTTCAACCTGCTCACGCGCAGCCTGCGGATCACGCACGACAATCTCAAGGTGCGCGATCCCAAGTTTGTGGAGAGCATTGACACATGGTACGCCACGCAAGCCGACAAGCAGTCCGGCGTACGGCGCACGGCGCACGGCGCACCTCCTCCGATGTTCACCGCGTTCAAGCTCCGCGATTTAGTGCTGAGCAATCGGGTCGTGGTGAGTCCGATGTGCCAGTACGTCGCCGAGGACGGCATGCCGAACGAATGGCATCTCGTGCACCTCGGCAGCCGCGCGGTGGGTGGTGCGGGCCTTGTATTCACGGAAATGACGGATGTCTCGCGCGAGGGCCGGATCTCGCCCGGCTGCACCGGTATGTATTCCCCGGCGCACGTAAAAGGCTGGAAGCAAATCGTCGATTTCGTACACATGAACACGCAGGCTAAGATCGCGATCCAGCTCGGCCACGCCGGCCGCAAGGCGTCCACGCAGCGCATGTGGGAGGGCATGGACGAGCCCCTCCCGGATGGCAACTGGCCGATCATCTCAGCTTCTCCGATTCCCTATTTCCCTTACTCCCAAGTCCCCAAAGAAATGACGCGCGCCGATATGGACGAGGTGAAGTATGACTTCGTCCGTGCCGCGCAGATGTCGAATGACGCCGGGTTCGATCTGCTCGAGCTGCACTTCGCGCACGGCTACCTGCTCGCGAGCTTCATTTCGCCCCTGACCAACAAGCGCAGTGACCAATACGGCGGATCACTCGAGAACCGCATGCGGTTTCCTCTCGAAGTCTTCGACGCAGTGCGAAACGTGTGGCCGGCGGCTAAGCCGATGTCAGTGCGGATCTCGGCCGTCGACTGGGCGCCGGGAGGGATGCAGCCGGCCGACTCGGTCGAGGTCGCGCGGCTGCTCAAGGCCCATTCCTGCGACATCACGGACGTGTCGGCCGGCCAGACGGTGGCGGACGCGAAGCCGCAGTATGGCCGCCAGTTTCAGACGCCGTTCGCCGATCGGATTCGCCACGAGGTGGGGATCGCCACGATGGCGGTCGGTAACATCTCGTCTTATCAGGACGTGAACACGATTCTCGCCGCCGGGCGCGCCGATCTGTGTGTTCTCGCGCGCGCGCACCTCTGGGATCCCTACTGGACGCGGCACGCTGCGTACGAACAAGGATATCCGCTTGCCTGGCCGGATCCGTACGCCACGTTGAATCGGTATAGGCCGCGACCCTAAAAGCGGGAGATGGGAGAAGGGAGATGTACGCTACGGCGCACCGGAAAGTACATCTCCCATCTCCCTTCTCCCAAGAAATGCGAGTTATGACCGTCACCTATTCGAGTTACCTGAAGCTCGACGAATTGCTCTCGTTGCAGCACCCGCGTCCGGGTGAGCTCGAACACGACGAGACCCTCTTCGTCATCATCCATCAGGTGTACGAGCTGTGGTTCAAGGAAGTCCTCCACGAGCTCGATTATCTGCAGAAGCTCTTGCGCTCCAACGACACGCCGCTCGCAGCAGCGACGCTGAAACGCATTCTCACCATCCTCAAGACACTCGTTGCACAGATTGACGTAATCGAGACGATCACGCCGCTCAATTTCCTGGCGTTCCGCGATCGGCTCGAATCGGGAAGCGGCTTTCAGTCGCACCAGTTCCGTGAGATCGAGTTCATTTTGGGCAAAAAGGGCCGGCCGTCGTTCGAACGGTATCCCGAGGGCAGCGAGAACCGCAAGCGCGTCGAGCGGCGGTTTAGCCAGCCGACGCTCTGGGATGCGTTCCTGCATTATCTCGCGGCAAACGAATACCGAGTACCGAAGACCTTGCTTCAAAGAGAGCATAGCAAGGCCTACGAAGCATCGCTCGACGTGCAGCGCATTCTGGTCGAGGTGTACAAGAAGAATCCCACGGTGGCGCAGATCGCCGAGCGGCTCGTGGATCTCGATGAGGGGTTCATGGAGTGGCGGTACCGGCACGTGAAGATGGTGCAACGGACGATCGGGACGAAGGTTGGGACGGGCGGTTCCGCCGGCGCGGAGTATTTGCTCACTACTCTGAATCAGCCCGCGTTTCCGGATTTGTGGGCGATCAGAGCGGAGTTGTGATGCCTTGGCCTTTGCCGCCCCTCGCCGCCCCTCGCCGCCCTTCGCCGCCGCCGTTCTCGCCATGATCAACCCGGAGGACCTAGCCAAGCATTACACGCGATTTCGAGTGACCGAACGAATCCTGTTGACCGGTCATTCCCATCAGGCGTGGCCGGACGTGGCGTTCGAGGCACAGGAGCAGGCGTGGCTCGATGCAGCTCAGTACGTAGACGATGTCTGGGAAAAGGCATTTGAAAAAGCCAACGAGGTGCGGCGCGGGTTCGCGCGGCTCCTGGACGATACGCCCGAGCGCATCGCGCTGGCGCAGAACACCCATGAGCTCGTGGTGCGGTTCCTGTCGGCGCTGCCCCTCCGCAAGCGCCCCACGCTGGTGACGACAGACGCCGAGTTTCATACCATCCGTCGCCAGCTTGATCGCTTGGCGGAAGAAGGCATCGAGGTCATCAAGGTGCCGGCAATGCCGGCCGCGACACTGGCCGAGCGGCTGGCGATATCCGTTGACGATCGCACCGCGGCCGTTCTCGTGTCGGCGGTGCTTTACACGAATGCCCACATCGTCCCGAATCTCCGCGTGGTCCAGGAGGCCTGCGAGCGCGTGGGCGCCGAACTGCTGGTGGACGCGTATCACGCGCTCAACGTCGTGCCGTTTTCACTAAAGAAGGAAGGGCTGGAGCGGGCGTATGTTGTCGGCGGCGGCTACAAGTATTGTCAGCTCGGCCCGGGCAACGCGTTCTTGAGGTTTCCTGCTGATTGCGCATTGCGCCCCGTAATCACGGGTTGGTTCAGTGAATTCACAGATCTCAGCCAAGCACCGATGCCCGGGCGGGTAGGCTATGGTCCAGGGCCGCGAGCTCAACCAACATCAAATCGAGATTCTGTCGGGTGTCTCGAGGAACGATGCAATTGGTGGATTTCTGGCGATCCCGGCGCCGCGGGCTGGGAAGATTCAAAAAGCCCTACGCAAGAAGAGCATCTGGACCGACTATCGCGGAGAGATGTTGCGGCTGGGTCCGGCGCCATACGTCACGGATGCGCAACTCGCCGCCGCCACGGAAGCTCTCGCGCGCGGGCTTCGGGACCGAAGCTAGGTTAGCAACCCAAACCCCGCGGTCCGAAAGTTTTGAGGAGCAGAAGCTGACGGTGGAGAGGTCACGGGAGTTGAATCAGTATCAGGTGCGCAGACGCCACGTCGTCGAAACTAAACACCGATGCCCCTCTCGCCTCCATCGGCGGGTTTCTATCGCTCTGCACGCGAGACGCAGAACACGTACAACTCTCGCTCTACGAAGGAGGCATCTGGACGACAACGGGGGGGGACCCGCTGCGTCTAGGGCCGTGCCGCATCGAGCCCGATTCTCGTGACAGCGATCTTTGTCTCGACGGATAGCGCCACGACCTGGTCCAAATCATCTGAACGCATTAGTGATCTCAATCACCGTGCGGTCTTCCACATGCCGATAGTAGAGGTACAACCAATCTCCATACATGTATCCCGACGAACCAGGCTTGTTCTCCAAAACGAACAAGTAAGCGATGCGACGGCTATCGACGGGTGATCGCGACAACTCAGCTATGATTTTGTCGATCGCCGCGATCTCGGGACGGGCGATTGGTTAGTCGTACGACGGAGACCGAGCTGTTTGTGTTCTTGAGTCCGCGCGCGATCCGCAGCGACGACGAGCTCGAGGATGCGTCGGAGTCGGTCGGTGATCGTACCAAACAGCTCCGTCAGGAGATCACGAAACCGAACGCCGCGCCGCAAAAAACTCCTTGATCAGCTCACCGCATGCCTCCGCCTCAACGCCGCTTTGCACATCGACGCGGTGATTCAGTCGCGGATGCCGCACGATATCCCCCACCGACCCGCACATCCCCGCCTTCTCGTCGTACGCCCCAAACACGAGCGTTTTGA
>WNGB01002194.1_pt1 | contig 45594 bp, 42 predicted proteins | sample 5400681 | NCBI WGS metagenome assembly WNGB01 (sample SAMN13153367, study PRJNA577476) | soil metagenome | isolation source: 115 cm soil or saprolite under grassland replicate 2 | place: USA:California | collected 2016-06-15
AGCGATGTACGTTGGACAGGGGCTTTGAATCGTTGGGGGACATCGGCCATCGCTACTTCTCCGTCGTCACGAAAATCGAAAAGGATGATGCGCTCATTATCAGAAACGTGGAAGGGCCTTCGCGCGTACAGGCTTCTGCCCAAAGCAGCGGGTCATCGAATTGGACGCCCTCGTTCAACACCTAACGCACCCTCTCCGCTGATGCCTCCACGTCGCCGATTCCTTCAGTATATCATCGTATCGAAAAGAAACCACATCTGACCACATAAGCCAAAGCGATAGCGCGCCGCCACCTGAATCGCAGGCGAGGCCGAAGGCGCGCGCCGAGTAACCTGAAATGAGCTGCAGGTAGGCAAGCGTAAAGCGAAATTCGTGCTAGTCGACGTTAGCGTCGATGCTGCGCCAGGCTTCCGAAACCGTGCCGAAGAGGGGTGCCGGCCCGAGCGCCCACCCGGTCGCGATTCCCGCGCTCGCACCGCCCGCCGAGACGCCGGACCTCGAGAAGGAGCTCGCGGCGCTCGAGGGGGGGCGTGCTTGGCTGAGGAAATTATGGGTCTGGGTGGCGCTTCTTGCGGTCGTGGGAGCCGGAGTGACGTGGCGCATCAAAACGCGGCCACCGCCGCAGCCTCGCTACGTGCTCTCTCCGGTGACGCAAGGGGACGTCGTCGAATCCGTGCAATCGACGGGAACGGTTCAACCGCTCACCCAGGTTCAGGTGGGTGCGCAAATCTCTGGGCGCATCGCCAAGGTGTTCGTGGATTTCAATTCCGTCGTCAAAAAGGGCGACGTCCTGGCCGAGATCGATCCCACGCTTCTCGGCGCCACCGTCGAGCAGCATCGAGCGCAGCTCGCAGCAGCCGAGGCGCAGCTCGCGCGGGCACAAGCCTCCCTCACCACGTCGCAGGCCACCCTCGAGCGCGTCGAGCGCCTGCGCACCGAGAATCTGTCGAGCCAAGCGGACGTCGATCAAGCGCGGGGACAGCGCGACGTCGCGCAGGCGGAAGTCGCTTCCGCGAAAGCGCAGATCGTCCAGACGCGGGCGCAGCTCAGCTACTCTCAAAGCAACATGGCTTACGCGCGCATCTTCGCCCCGATCGACGGGCTGGTGGTGAGCCGCAACGTCGATCCCGGTCAGACCGTCGCCGCCAGTCTGCAAGCCCCCACGCTCTTCGTCATTGCCCAGGATCTTCGAAAAATGCGCATCTTGGCAGAAATCGACGAGGCCGATGTCGGCAAGCTCAAAGAGGGGATGACCGCCGAAGCATCCGTGGATGCCTTCGCCGGCGAAGTCTTCAAGGGCACGGTGAACCAGGTTCGCTACAACCCGAACGCGGTGCAAGGAGTGGTCACCTACCTCGCCGTCGTCGACGTCGAGAACGTCGAAATGAAGCTTCGACCGGGAATGACCGCGACCGTCACGGTCAAAACGCGAGAAGCCAAAAACGTTCTCCGCTTGCCGAACGCGGCCCTCCGCTACAAGCCGTCGCCCCCCAGCAAAGATGCGAACGCCACCAAGGATGTCGGCGAGCTGAAAACCGACGCGCGAGCCGAGCCTCTCGGTCGCGGCAAGGGGCGCGTCCATTTGCTGGTCGACGGCACGCCGGGCAGGGAAAAAGCAGAGCCCAAGGTCGTGGAGATCGGCATCACCGACGGCGTGAACACCGAGCTCAAAACGACGGAGCTCCCGCTCGGGACCAAAGTCGTGTCCGACGAAACCGATCAAGGCGACGACGCCAAGAAGCGCGGCCCCCGGCTCTTTTGACGCCGATGGAAACGCCGCTCATCGAGCTCGAGCACGTCGACAAAGACTACGACGCGGGCCCCGTCGTCGTACGCGCTCTCGTCGACGTCAGCTTGCGCATCGCCCGGGGCGAATTCGTGGCCGTGGTAGGAACGAGCGGCTCTGGCAAGAGCACGCTGATGAACATCGTGGGCTGCCTCGACCGGCCGACGCATGGGCACTATCGGCTCGACCGGGTCGAGGTGGGCCGGCGCTCGGGCGATGCCCGCGCGCTCGTGCGCAATCGAATGATCGGGTTCGTCTTCCAAGGCTACAACCTGCTCGCGCGCAGCTCGGCGCTGGAGAACGTCGAGCTGCCGCTCGTTTATCGCGGCGTGACCCGGCGCGAGCGAAAGCAGCGGGCGGCGGGAGCGCTCCGGGAGGTTGGATTGGAGAATCGGCAGCACCACAAGCCGAATCAGCTCTCCGGCGGCCAGCAGCAGCGGGTGGCGATTGCGCGCGCGCTCGTCACGGCGCCGCCGCTTCTGCTGGCCGACGAACCCACCGGGAATCTCGACACCCGTACCAGCTTCGAGGTGCTCTCTCTTCTGCAAAGGCTCAACCGCGATAACGGCATCACCATCGTGCTCGTCACCCACGAAGCGGACATCGCGGCGTGCGCCTCGCGGGTGATCACGATGCGCGACGGCCGAATCCTGTCCGACGCAGAGAGCCCCGCGCGCGATGCCGGGCAACTACTGCGCGACCTCGTGGACGGTGCCACGTTCTCCGATTCGGCATGAGCGCGGTGTTCGTCAGGCTTTGGAACGCGGTGATCCTGGCGTTCACCGCGATAGCAGGCGCGAAGGTGAGAACCGTGCTCACCGTGCTCGGCATCCTGATCGGCGTGGCGGCGGTCGTCATCGTGACGGCGCTCGGCACCGGGGTGCAGGAACGCATCACTGCGCAGATCAAGAGCCTCGGTTCGAACGTCATCTATATTTTCCCCCAGGCGAACCAAAGCTCCGGCGCTCGCGGCGTCCGCGGCGCCGGGCGCCTCACCGAAGCGGACGGCAAGGCCATTCTGCGCGAGGCCATCAGCGTGGGATCGATCGTGCCTTCCTTGCAGGCGCAAGCGCAGCTCGTGCTCGGCGACAAGAACGTGGCGACGATCGTGGTGGGGACCGTGCGCGGTTACCTGGAGGTGCGCGGTTTCACCATCGCAGCCGGCTCGAACTTCACCGAGACCGACGAGCGCGTGAAAGCCAAGGTATGTCTGCTCGGCAATACCGTGAAGCAGAACCTCTTCGGCCATGAAGATCCGGTGGGGCAGATCGTCCGCATCGGGCGCTACCCGTTTCGTGTGGTCGGTCTTCTCGCGATCAAAGGGCAAACGCCCTCCGGCGACGACCAGGACGACCGCGTCGTCATACCCGCCGGAACCTTCCGCTCTCGCGTACTGCCGACGGCACCCGGGCGAGTGCACCTGCTCATGGCTTCGGCCACCCACGCGCGCACCGTCAGTCGTGCAACAGCTCAAATCGAAGCGATCTTGCGCCAACGACACCACATCGGCCCCGAGCGCGAGTCTGATTTCGGCATCCGAACGCAGGCGGAGTTTCTGCGGACGCAAGAGGAAATCCTGAGCACGCTCCGAGCTCTGCTCGTCGGCATCGCTCTGGTGTCGCTCGGCGTTGGCGGAATCGGCGTGATGAACATCATGCTGGTCTCGGTTACCGAACGCACCCGCGAGATCGGAATCAGGATGGCGATCGGCGCACGCCAGGGAGACGTCCGCGTTCAGTTTCTGGTCGAGGCGGTGACCTTGTGCTTCTTGGGGGGGGTGGTGGGGACACTGCTCGGGCTCGGCGTCATCTACGGACTGTCGCGCGCGCTCGGCTGGTCGATGCTGCTATCGCCTTTGGCATTGGCCGTCGCCCTCGCCACCAGCTTCGCCTGCGGGATCTTTTTCGGATCGTGGCCGGCGCACCGGGCCGCGCAGCTCGACCCCATCGACGCCCTCCGGCACGAGTAGCATGACCACGTTTCTCTCCGCCCTCCGTCTGTCGCTGCTCGCCATCGCGAGAAACAAGCTGCGGACGGTCCTGACCATGCTGGGCATCCTCATCGGCGTGTCGGCGGTCGTCGTCACGACCGCTCTCGGAGCCGGCGCGCGGGCCAAGATCAACGACCAGATTTCCGCGCTCGGCTCCAACATCATGGTGATTTTTCCGCAGCAGAATCAGGCGTCGGGCGCCAGGAGTGCCCAAGGGTCCTGGGGTGCGCGCCTTTCGGAAGACGACGTCAAAGCCCTCGTCCGTGGTTCGACCAGCATCGCGGCGGCAGCTCCTTACCTTCGCTCGAGCGCGCAGGTCGTCTACGAGGATCGTAACCTGAGTACCCAAATCCGGGGCACGACCCGGGCTTTCTTTTCGGTGCGAGAGTGGAAGATCGAGAGGGGCGAGCTCTGGCAGGAGTCGTCCGAGCATTCGGGGGAAAGAATCTGTTTGGTCGGAACCACCGTCGTCCAAAATCTTTTCGGCGACCTCGATCCCGTCGGCCGTATGGTGCGGATCGGGCGCTACCCGTTTCGCGTGATCGGCGTGCTCGAGCAGAAGGGGCAGGACCCATTCGGGTCCGATCAAGACGACGTGGTCATGATGCCCACGTCGACATTTCGCTCGCACGTCAACTGGACACCTCGCAGAGGCGTGCACGCCATCATGCTCAGCGCGACGGCGAGCGACACCAACGAGCACGCCAAGGCGCAGGCCGACGGCATCCTGCGCGAGCGCCACCACATCGGCGAAGGACAAGAGCCGGATTTCGTCATCCACACTCAGGCGGAGTTTCGCGCTTCGCAGGACGCCATCTACGGTGCGCTGTCGATCCTGCTGCTTTCGGTGGGCGCAGTGTCGCTCTTCGTCGGCGGCATCGGCATCATGAACATCATGCTCGTCTCGGTTGCCGAGCGAACGCGCGAGATCGGCATCCGGATGGCGGTCGGCGCGCGCGAGCGCAACATCCTGACCGAGTTCTTGCTCGAGGCGGTGATTCTTGCCTTGCTCGGGGGTGCCATGGGAGCCGCCGTCGCGTCGGCCATCGTCGCCCTCGTGAAGCGACTATCTGAATGGCCGATGCGTCTCGAGCCGACGGCGCTCGGCATCGCTCTCTTGACAAGCACCGTCATCGGCATCGCCTTCGGTTTCTTTCCGGCGAGGCGCGCCGCCAGGCTCGACCCGATCGCCGCCCTGCACCGCGAGTGAGCCGAGCCATGCTAATAAGTCGGTCCATGGCTTTTCGATTTTGGGCGGCGGCCCTGGCGTCTGTCTGCACCTCGGGGTGCATTGCATCCTCTTTCCCGAAGACACCCGCTCACGGCGGCCCCGCCTGGGAAGAAATCACGACCGATCACTTCATCGTGGACACCGATCTCGAGCCGAGCGAGGCCGCCCAATTGGTTCGCGATTTGGAAAACATGCGCAAGGTGATGGTCGAGGTGGTCTTCGGGGGCGAACGCGAGCCGAAGATCAAAGTGCGCGTGCTCGCCCTGCGCACCGATGAATTTGGCCATTTTTCCGCCGAGGCCGTCGGCTTCTATCTGAATCGCGTCCTCTTTCAGCCGATTCTCGTCACCAGCCCGGGAGGTGACTGGGACACCTTCACCGCCGACATTCGAAAGCACGAGCTCGCCCACTACGTCAGCAGTCTCTTCGTCGACATGGAGCTTCAGCCGCGCTGGTTTGCCGAAGGTCTGGCGTCGTACCTGGAAACGGTGCGTTATGACGAGAAGACCGGAACCGTCGAAGTGGGCCGCCATCCTCCCGATTACCAATACCTGAAGTATGCCAAACCCGCTTTCCTGGACGAGCTCTGGGGCTGGAGTCGCGCCGAGCCATACGAATCGATGCGAGCACGCTTCTACCAGTCCAGCTGGGGGATTCTCCATTATCTATTCGACGAGCGCCCCGACGACCTGCGCGATTACGAGCGCGCCCTGGCCAACGGCGACGATCCAAAAAAAGCGTGGCAGCAGCTCTTTCCCGATCTCGATCAGCACGGTCTCTCGGAGGTGCTCGGCAAATATCTCTACCGCGCGAATTTCAAGGTGACGAAGTCCACGGTGAGACCGGCCGTCTTTTCCATGCAAAGGGTCCCGCTCAGCGAAGCGGACGTGCTCGCGCTGCGCGCCACGCTCTACATGGCTCTGCAGCCGAAGAGCCGCCGGTCCCTCGAGGAGAGCCGCGAGCTCGCTCGCAAGAACGTGGCCGAGTCGCTCGGCTACGATCCCCTCAACTTTTGGGCCCATCAGGTCAACTATTTCTATTTCGACAAGCTGCCCGATTCGGCCGCTCTCGCCCGACAGGTGACTGCGCGCCGAAGGGACAATTGGCTCGCCTGGTATTGGTACGCGGACGTGCTCCGGACGAACAAGGGTCCGCTCGACGAACAGCGCTCCGTGCTGCTCAAGGCTCTCGAGCTTGCTCCCGGCAATGTCATGGTGCTCACCGATCTCGCGCAAGTGGAGGGCCGAGCCGGCAACTGGCCGGAGGCTCTCGAGCTTTCGCAGAAAGCGATCAAGGCGCCTCCCTACCTGGCAGAATCGCTGGTGACCTACACCGCCGCCCTCAGTCACGCGGGGAAATGCGACGACGCGCTGATCGTCGAGAGCAAGATCCTTCAATACTTCAAAGAGAAGATCCCCCCGAGCGTGCAGCAGAGCCTCACCGAGAACCACGACGTCTGCGCCGCGCTGAAACCCGCTTCGCGGTAGCGCTGAAACGACGGCTACTTGGCGCAGCCGGGGCGGGCGGGCACCGACGTGGAGTCTCGCTTGACGCGGTCGGTCGTGAAAAACTCGTAGGTGATCGCGGCGGGGGTGGCGGTGACGAGCATCGCGCCGTACCCTTCGTTGTAACGAAACTGCGTTTCCGGTGCGGGAGGCGTCGAGAAGTCGTATTTCGACGCACCGCCGAGCCCATTGACGAAATAGGGGATGCCGTCGACGACGAGCCGCTCGTAGCTGTGGTCGTGACCGGTGACGACCGCTTCCGCGCCCCACTCGCGAAAGGGCCAGCGCATGCTCATGGTGGAGCCGTGACGGGCGGTCGAATAAGGAGCGTGGTGAAAGTAAACGAGGTCGTAGCAGGACTTCGACGACGCCAACCGCTCTTTCAGCCAGGCCGCCTGACGCGAGGTGGCAGAGATGCCGTCGGGCTCCTTGGCGTCGCTGTCGAGCGCATAGATGTGCACGACCCCGAAATCGACGTCGTAGTATCTTTCATTCCCGGGCAATGTGAAATACTCGACGTGGGCGCCGGGGCCTACGACCCAGTCGTGATTGCCTAGGCTAGGAAAGAAGCGGTTGACCTTGCTTCCCGGTCCGAACGCACCTCGGTAATCTCCGATGAACTCGGCGTAGTACTTGCCGATGTTCACGTCGATCGTCGCGGCTTCGCCCGATGGATAGTTGTTGTCCCCGGTGGTCATGACGAACTCCGGAGCGAAACTTTTCACCAGGGCGGCCACCGCGGCTTCCTCGGGTGAATCGGCGCCGAAATCACCGATGATGGCGAAACGCAGAGGGCGCTCGGAAGGCTTTTGCGGTTCTCGCCCCGCGCGGCTGCACCCCGCCAATAGAAGGACGAGAACCGCGCGGCTCACCCGTCCCAATTCACCTCTTTTTAGCGAGCAGATCACCGAGCGTGCCGAACTTGGAGGCTTTGGCCACGCTCGCGCGGTATTCCTGGTAGGCAGCTTTTTCGGTGTCTTCTTTGAACGCGCGTAACGACAGCTTGGCCTCGCCCCGGCGCGGGTCGATCTCGAGCACCTTGGCTTCGAGCCGGGTGCCGGGGGGAAAGTGTTTGCGCAGATCGGTGCCGCGCTCGGTGCCGGTGTGGCCCGCTGGAATGAAGCCCCGCGACTGGCGGCCGGTCAGCCCGAGCACGCGCACCACGAGCCCCGCCGACTCCGGCGCGACCACGGCAACGCGCACGCCCTTGTGCGGCACGACCTTCTGTCGCGGCTCGTTCTCCTCACCGCGCGGTGGCGCTGGATGCAGCGAGATCTTGTGCGAGCCGCGTTCGACGTCGGCGACGACGACATCGATTTCGTCATTCTCCTTGAGGAGGTCCTTGGGGTGCTCGATGCGCTTGTACGAAAGATCCTGCGTGTGCAAGAGGCCCTCGATGCCGGGGGCCAGCTCGATGAACGCGCCGAACGGCAAAAGGCGCAACACCTTGCCCTTGTGGCGCGTGCCCTGGGCATAGGTTTTCATCGCCTCCTGCCAGGGATCGACGGTGGCCGCCTTGTGCGAGAGCCACAGCTTGCCTTTGTCGTCGACGCGCAACACTTTGACGTCGACTTCCGCTCCCACCTGGAAGACGTCGGCCAGCTTGGCATTCCTGTCGTGGCTTGCTTCCGTCATGTGGACGAGCCCTTCGACGTCGTCGGCGCTCGGAATCGCCACGAACGCGCCGTACGGCACGACGCTCTTCACGACGCCCTTCACGATCGAACCCACCTCGAGCTTGGAGAGCGAGGTCTTGCGCTGTTCCTTCGCTTCCGCCTCGATGAAGCTCTTGCGCGACACCACGACGTCACGCCCGCGCTTGGCGTATTGAGCGACGGTGAACTCGAGCCTGCGGCCGATGAGGTGAGCGAGATCGGCACCGGGGCGCAGATCCACGTGCGATCCCGGCGCGAACGCGCGCACTCCGTCGACGTCGACCTCGACACCTCCTTTGACCATACCGGTGACGAGACCCCAGACCACAGCTCCGCTCTTGCTGGCTTCCTCGAGGTGCGGCTTGGTGTCCTCTTCGCGCAGTGGTTTACGCGTGAGAACGACGAATCCGCCCCGCGACCCGTCACCGTGCACGTGGGCGACGAAGCGATCCCCGGGCTCGGGCACGAGGTCGTCTTCGGCGAGCTCGTGCCGGTCGAAGATCGCCAGAGCCTTACCCGAAAGATCGACCATGATAGCGTGCTCGGTGACGCTGGTCACTCGTCCGAACACCTCCTCGCCCACGTGAAAGGGCGTGTGTTCCCGCGGCGGCGCGTTTTCGGGACGAGGGCCGCGCGCTTTTTTTCCCTTGCCGCGCTTGCCGCCCGGCGGCTTGGCGCCTTTCGCCTTCGCGGCCGGCGCGGAGCCGGGCTGCGACGCTGCTTCGCCGGCGTGCTCGACGTTGTTCTTCTCGTCCGCGGCCGACGATGCTTCTCCCTCTCGAGCGTGGGCCGCGCCGGGGCTATCCGCCCCGTGACCTTTTTTGCCCCGGCGCCGTCGCCGCTTCTTGGCGCGCGGAGCGCTTGGCCCCTCGTGCGGTGGCGCGGTGCCTTCGGCTTCGCCCTCGTGCGCAGCCGCGGCGCTCTCGCCTTCGCCCTCGTGCGCGGCCTCGTCGGGCGCGTTCTCGACATCCGCCGCTCGAGTCGGCGCCGGCTTCGCTTCGTGCGGCTGCTCATCTTGCGCCGCGCGATTGGTCGATTCGCTTGGGCTCGGCGCCGGGTGCGAACCATTTCGGTTCGTGGCGTCACCGGACGCTCCCGGCGTTTCGGCATTTGCTTTTGCCCCCTCGCCGGAAGGGGCATCGGCGGGGGTGACGTTGTTCGACTCCGGAAGCATGGGCTTTCTCGCGACGGGCGAGCAACATATCCTAGGAAAAGCCGGCGTGCGAGCCCCGCGTCGGGAAGAAGCTTTGAATTCACACGTGACCGGCTGGCTGGGAGACGCACTCTGGCGACGAAAAGCGTGGCGCCCCTTGAAGAAAGTGCCAACGTTCCCAAGTTCATGGCCAAGGCCGCCGTAGGTCCTGTTCACGTCACCCGGCACTTCGATTTGTCCGGGAGAATGGCCGGAACCCCGGCAAGCCGCCCTTCATGGCCTCCATCCTGAATCTTCGCCGTCTTTTGGTCGTAGCCGCCCTGATCGTGGGCGCCGTCGCTATCATCGCCTCCCGTTTCAAGCCGGTGCCGGTGACGGTTTCCCCTGTCGTGCGTGGTAAGGCCGTCGACGCCGTCTATGCGACGGGAACGGTCGAGGCCGAGGATCGGGTCCAAGTCAAGGCCAAGTCGAGCGGTAGCATCGTCACGATCGCCGTCAAAGAGGGTGCGTCCGTCAAAAAGGGAGACCTCCTGGCGCGAATCGACAATCCCGTCGTGGGCTACGACCTCAAGCGGGGGCAGGCCGACTTGTCGGCGGCATCGGCGCAAGCGGGCACGAACGCACCGCAGCTTCTCGCGGTCCAAGGGCAATGGAAAGCGACCGAGGCCGAGCTCGTCAGCGCGCGTCAGGAGCTCGCGCGCATCGAAAAGCTCGCGCAGACCGGCTCGATCTCCGCAGCGGAGCTCGACCGAGGCCGCGCTCGGGTGGCTCAGCTCGAGGGTACGCTCGCCTCGAACGAGGCGCAGCAGCGGGCGCTCCGCATCGACTTGTCGGCCAATGCCGCGCGGCAGGCGGCCAACGTGCAGTCCCTGGCGAGCCGCGTGAGCGATACCGAAGTGCGAGCTCCGCTCGACGGAGTCGTGCTGTCGAAGTCGATCGAGCTCGGCGAAGTGGTCGGCGTCAATCAATCGCTCTTCAAGCTCGGCGATCTGCAGCGGCTCATTCTCGAAGTCTCGGTGGACGAGGCCGACATCGGTCGAGTTCACGACGGCAAAGTCGGGCCGAAAGCGTCCGAGGTGGCGGTGAGTCTCTACGCATTTCCGCGGCAGGTGTTTCGCGGACACGTGTTCGAAATATTGCCCGACGCCAATCGCGACCGGAAGGCGTTCTTGGTCAAGGTGAGCTTCGACGCGCCGCCGGCGGGACTGCGCAGCGGCATGAGCGCCGAGGTCAACATCATCGCCGGCGAACACGAGGGGGCGGTGCTCGCGAGCACCGAAGCGATCGCCGACGACGCGGTCTGGTTGGTGCGCGATGGCCGCGCGTATCGCACGCCGGTGAAGATCGGTGTGCGCGATCTCTTGCGCGCCGAGATCCTCGCCGGCGTCCGGGAAGGGGACCTTTTGGCGGTGAGCGGGCAGGACCACCTGGAGGAAGGCAAGCGCGTCGCAACCACCTTGCGAAATCCCGACAAATTCGAGCCGGTCCCCGACCTGACGCAGCCCGGGCAGACCTCCCTGCGGTAGGGTCGATGCGGATCGTCATTTTCATTGCGCTCCGCCAGCTGTGGGACCGCAAGCTCTTGAACGGCATTGCGGTGGGCGGCGTCGTCCTCGGCGTGGTCGTGCTTTTGGCGATCAAGGGGATCATGCATGGATTTCAGGAGAAGTTTTATTCGAGCATTCTCAAAATAAGCCCCCACGTCACCATGTTCGACAAGGAGCTGCGGCCCGCGCCGTCCATGCTCAGCCGCTTCGAGAACGATTTCGTGGCCACCAGGGTGGCCCATGAGACGCCGAGCGATCGCCAGCTCCGAATCAAGCGCCCCGACGAGATCGTGCGCGCCCTCGAGCAGATGGAGGGTGTCGCGGCGGCCAGCGGGTCGCTGGTGGGCTCGGCCGTGCTCGCGCTCGGCTCCAAAGAATATTCAGTCGAGCTGCGCGGGATCGACCCGCCGCGCCAGAGGCGCGTCACGCCCATCGCCCAGTACGTCGTCAAGGGCAGCTACCACGCGCTGAGCTCGACTTCGGACGGCGTGCTGCTCGGCTCGGGCGTGGCCGATCGGCTCGGCGCCAAGCTCGATGATGTCGTCGTGTGCGGCACGCCGCGCGGCGAACGTCTCAGTCTGAAAGTCGTTGGGATCTTCGAAGCGGCGGTGCCGCCGGTCGACAACACTCGCGTATACGTGACGCTGCGCAACGCGCAGACGCTGCTCGGCCGGCCGGATACGGTGGGCCGCATCGAAGCTCGGCTCGTCGATTCGGACCGCGCGGTCGAGATCGCAGGTCGCGTCGAAAAGACGTTCGGCTACGACGCCGAGAGCTGGCAAGAAACGAACGCCAACTTCCTCGGGATCTTCCAGATGCAAGATACGATCACCAACTTCGTGGTGGCCGCCATCCTCGCCGTGGGCGGCTTCGGCATCTTGGCCATCCAGGTTATGATCGTCCTGCAGAAGACTCGCGACATCGCGATCTTACGGAGCGTCGGCTTTCGGCGCAACGACATTCTCAGCGTGTTCCTGCTGCAAGGCATCATCATCGCGCTCGCCGGAGGCGCGGTCGGATGTGTGGTCGGGCACTACCTCATCGTGGCCCTCTCCCATCTGAAGACGCACCAAGAGGGGCTCGTGAAGAGCGAGTATTTTCTGGTCTACGACGATCCGCGCGTCTACCTGTACGGCGTATCGTTCGCGCTCTTGGTCGGTATCGTCGCGAGCCTCATTCCGGCGGTGCGGGGCTCCAAGGTGGAGCCGGTGGACGTGCTCCGGGGTCAGCTCGGATGATTCCCGCGCAGGCACCTTGGCCCCCCGCGGGCCAGCCGGTCATCGAAACGCGCGGCCTGGTGCGCGAGTTCGGTACCGAGGTCAAAACCAGAGTCTTGCATGGGATCGAGCTCACCATCCGTGAAGGCGAGTTCGTCGCTCTGACCGGGCTCTCGGGGTCGGGAAAGAGCACGCTTTTGTACCTCCTCGGCGCTCTCGACCGCCCGACCTACGGTCAGGTCCTTCTCGACGGCGTCGACATCGGGGCGCTCGACGACGACGGGCGAGCGCGCTTACGCGGGCAGAAGCTCGGCTTCGTGTTTCAGTTCCATTTCCTGTTGCCGGAGTTCACCGTCCTCGAGAACGTGATGATCCCGATGCTGCGTCGTGGCGAGCGGTCGCGCCCTTCGGCAACCGCGCAGGCCACCTCCATCTTGGAGACCATCGGTCTCGGCGATCTGGGCCAGCGCCGCCCGCACCAGCTGTCCGGCGGGCAGCAACAGCGCGTGGCCATCGCTCGCGCGGTCGCCAACGATCCGCGCATCATCTTGGCCGACGAGCCGACCGGCAACCTTGACTCGAGAAACGGCCTCACCGTGATGGAGGTCTTCGAAAAACTCGTGCGCGAGCAGGGGCTCACCATCGTGATGGTGACCCACGAGCGGAGCTTCGCCGCGCGCGCGTCGCGCCAGATCTCGCTGAGGGACGGCCGTGTCGTCGAGGACGTCGATCAACGCAACGGCGCGGTCGCGATGCTTCCGCTGGAGCCTCCCAGCAGCCGTCCCAGGCTGGTCACCGGGTGATGGGCAGATGCAGCGGCCCTTTTCCGCCGCTGCGGTCGATCGTGAGCGGGCTGAGGCGCGACATGTTGTGGACGCTGATACGATCGGCGAGCCGCTCGCTCAGCTCGACGAAGGCTTTGGCAATCGCTGATCCGGGCGCCGCCTGGACGACAGGGGTGCCGGCGTCGCCCCATTCGCGCACGGCAGGATCGATGGGGATTTGGCCGAGCAGGGGGGCGTCGGCGAACTCCGCCACTTTTTGGCCCCCCCCCTTGCCGAAGAGATCGTGCCGCTTGTTGCAGCCGTCGCAGATGAAATAGCTCTCGTTTTCCACGACGCCGAGCACCGGGATGCCGACTTTCTGGCACATCGACACCGATTTGTAGACGTCCTGCAGTGCGACCTCTTGCGGGGTGGTGACGATCAGCGCTCCCGTCGAGCGAATGCGCTGCGAGAGGGTGAGCGCCACGTCGCCGGTTCCCGGCGGAAGATCGAGGATCAAGTAGTCGAGCGAGCCCCAGCGCACGTCCTTCACGAATTGCAAAAGCGCGCCGTGGAGCATAGGACCGCGCCATACGACGGCGGCCTTGGGGTCTTCCAAGAGGAACCCGATGGACATGAGCTTGATGCCGAAACGTTCGAGCGGCTCGATGAGCTTGCCATCGGCGGAGCTCGGTCGGCCCATCACGCCGAACATGGTGGGGACGCTCGGCCCGTAAATATCGGCGTCGAGGAGGCCCACGCGCATGCCCGAGCGGTGCAGCGCCATGGTGAGATTGGCGGCAATCGTGCTCTTGCCGACTCCTCCCTTGCCGCTCATCACGAGCACGATGTTTTTCACGTCAGGAACCGGATCTTCGCTGGTGATGTCTCGACCGATGACCATTACTTCCGAGGAAAGCTCGACGGAGCTTGCACCGGCGCGCATCAGCGCGGCCCTCACGTCGCCCAGAATGCGCTCTTTCAGCGACGTGCCGTGCGACGTGAGAAGGATGGCGAGCGAGACTTTTCCGTTTTCGTCGACTGCAACGTCGCGCACCAAATTAAGATCGGTCAGCGACTTGTGCAGGTCGGGATGTTTGATCTGGGACAGCGCTTCGATCGCCGCCTCACGCGTGAATGACATCCGAGAAGGCTCCTTGCCGCCCAAACCTCGCGCAAACGACCGTGGGGGGTGCTTTTAGGTAGGATCCGATCGAACCAAAGTCAATGAGGGCCCCAGCAACCGGCGCCGTTAGCATGACTGCGTCAGATTCTCGCTACCAGATCGCTTGATCGGAGTAGCCATACGCCCACTAAAGTACCGACCGCGCAGGCGGAATTCGCTACAGCGAAGCTCCCGCAGGCGGGCCGAAGGCCACGCCGAGTAACTCGACAGAGGCTAGGCCTGACGGCCATTCCGGTCTGACGCCTATTCCGACGGCTTCGCCGCACTTACCTGGCCGACACGCGGCAATTGCCGATCGTGATCTGACATGGCCAAGATCTGACACAGTCATGCTAGAGATGTAGCAGTCGAGCAAGCAGGAGGCCGGCACCGAGGCCAGCTACGGCGAGAAGGCCTGCCGACCAGATCCGACGTGCCAGCGGGCTCATCGCCGGCATCGCCGCATGCAGATCGCTGCGCGAGGCGGGCATTCGAGCGGCTTTCCAGCGACGCAGCGGCATGAGGCTGCGCTTGCGTTGTCGCCCGCCGCGCTCGGTGCGGTCGCCGCGGTCGGCTGCCGCGGGACGCGGGGCACTGCTGCCGAAGTGCTGGGGCGTGCGCGGAGGACGCGGAATCCGGGGCTCGAGAAGCTCCTCGACGTTGAGCTGGCGATTGGTGGGGGGGTCGCTGGAGGGGACGGCCTTGTCCCCCTCGATGAGGACCAGGTTGGGGCGCGCCGAAGGTTTCTTGGGCTCGGTAATGCCCAATACGGCTCGCTCGAGGCGCGCCATGCCGCGCGAGCGCCGGGCTTCCGGCGATAGAAACGGCATCATGGTGTCGCGAGGCGCGAGCGATGGCGGTTTGTCGGAGTGCGCGAACGGACTGAGCAGCGTGACCAGTTCCTTCATCGAGGCGATTCGACGCCCGGATGCGGGAACGAGCGCCTGGTCGACGATGCGTGCCAACCCCGCTGGAATCGCGGGAACGAGTGCCTGCGCGGTATCGCCGGCGGGAACCGAACCGTTGACTCGAGCGGTGCTGCCTTGCCGCACGGTGGAACGGCCCGAAAGCATCTCGTAGAGGAGTCCGCCGACGCCCTGAATGTCCGCGCGGGGATCGAAGCCGTTGGCCGAGGGGGCCACTTCGGTGACCCCGAAATCGAGCACCTTGGCTATCAGGTCCCCGTTGCGCCCCTTGCGCAAGATCACGTTTTCGGCCTTGAGATCGCCGTGGACGACGGTGGCCGCGTGGGCTGCCTCCAGAGCGGCAAGCACCTGCATGATGACGAGGCACGCATCCTCTGCCTGCATGGCGCCTTCGCGCGCGAGGATGTCGGCGAGCGTCTCTCCGCGCAGAAGCTCCATCACGAGGTACGCTTCGTTTTCGTGGGTCACACCCACGTCGTAGACCTCGACCACGCTGGGATGGCCGATTTCGGCGGCCGCGCGGGCCTCCGACGCCAATCGTTTTCGGAGCAGCGGATCTGTCCCGCTTTCGCCCGGAACGATCTTCAAGGTTACCTTGCGTCCGGCGACTCGGTGCTCGGCCTCCCACATTTCGGCTCCCTGGCGCAGGCCCAAGGGACGGGTGAGCTCGTAGCGGTCGTCGATGATGTCGCCGATCCGATGCATGGTTCCGATGGTCAGGCTGGAACAACGGCGGCCGCAGGCGTCGCTTGAGCGAACGTTCAGACCCGGGCCGTAGGGTAGTATGCTCCAGGGTCGCACCACCAGCAGCCCTGCAAGGGAGGCGAGCGAGCACAAACCGCTCGTTCACCTCCCTTGGTCGGATCGCTCGAGGTTCAGTCGCGCGGGCCTGCGATCAGCTCGCTCCGGCGCTGCCGCTCACGCTGGCGCTGGCCTGAAACGAGACGTTGACGCTGGCACTGGCACTGGCCGCCGCCGTCACCGATGCCGTCGCGCAGGCGACCGCCTTACCCCCGAAGCTGCCGGCTGCCTGAGCTGCGGCCGTGCCCGCGGTGACCACGTGCGCCGCCGCCTTGACGGCCAGTGGGCCCTCGGTTTTGAAGGCCAGCCAGATCTTCGGCATGTTCGCTTCCAGCGCAGCCTTGAGCAAGTCGAGGTCGGGAGACGAGGTAGTAAAAATGAACTGAGCGGTGGGGGGCGTGCACGTCGCGTTGACCTCGGCGCGGCTGGTGCAACTGCCCTGGCAGCTCACGTCGCCCGAGCACATCGCCGGAGTCAACTCCGTCTCGCACTTGGGCGCGGTGTACATGACGCTGCAGCCGCCCTTGCAATTGACCATCGCGCCGCAGTTGACCATCGCCGTCGAGTCGAGCTTGCAGTTACCGGTGCACTTGCCGTTGCAACTCGCTGCGCACTTGCCCCTGCAACTTGCGGTGGCTGCTGGCATCGAGCATTTGCCCTCGCAAGTGCCCGTGCAGTTGGCCATTCCGCCCGCTGGCGTGGCGACGCCATCGCACTTGCCTTCGCACGTGCCCGAGCAACCTCCGGTGATCGTGCCCGTACAGCTTCCGTTGCAGGTTCCCTGGCATTCCGCTTCGCAGGCGCCCATACAGTTGGCCGCGACCATCGCACTTCCTTCGCAGAACGCGTTCGCGTTGCAGTTGGCCGAGCACTCTCCCGTCAGCTGGCCCGGTTCGCAACGGACGGTGATGTCGGGCTCCGTGCACATCACATCGGACTTGCACGTAGCCTCGCACATCGCTTGGAGGTTGGCATCGACAGTGCACTGGCCACCGGAGACGATCAGCGTGGCATTGGCGCTGGGGTTGGCAGCCATGATCGCTTGGATCTTGACCGAAGCTTGATCGCACGCACCGGTCTTGTTCGGGTTGGAAATCGCGTCGTCTGAGTCCCCGAGTGCCGTCCAGGTGTCCATCAGGCCGAGCGAGGTGGACATCCCGACGCAGGCGGTTTTGACGTCGGCCTTGATCCGGTCGGCGATCGTTTTGAGATCGGCCGTCGCGGTGATGAAGGTTTTCAGCTTGGCATCGACGTCGAGTTTCGCCACGGCTTCGGCACCGCCGTTGAGCTCATCGCAGCCGCTCGCCAGATCAGCGGCATCGCTGCAATCCATCAAACAAGGCAAGGACAAGCCGAGCACCAGCGTAGGCCCCACCCAGAGTGTCTTCAGTCGCATCGTCAGCTCCTTGTTCGTCAAGCCCCCGAGCGAACCCGAGGCGCCGGTTTGACTGCCCACCGAGCAAAAGTGTGCGCCGCTACACCAGTGCGACGACCCTCCCCGCCTCATGATGCAACATGTACGCCTTCGTTGGTCAGTTTTTTCGTGCGGATACCGCGCAAGGCCGAGCATCCCGCGTACGTGATGACGCGTCTGAGTGCCCGCGTCAGGGGCGCGTGGATTGCGGACAACGCACGTCGGCCCAAAGTCGTGTTGCCAACGGGATACAGGTCTGACAGCGCGGTCGCGGCGACGGCGTCGTTGACGACGCTGCTATGCTGGCCTCGGATTTCCTGCAATGGCTCTTGCGTGCCCCGTCTGTCGCAGCGTCGTTCCCGACCTGGCGAAGTTCTGCCCGGTGTGCGGCACGCAGATTGCCAATCCGGGGTACCCCAGTTTCCGCAGCAGCGGGGGACCGTCGCCGGAGCCGCGCTCCAGCGAGCCGCCGCTCGCCGCCGGCGCAACCCTGGAGCTCGGGTTCGGCCGGGTCGTGATCGGCTCGCACATCGGGGATGGCGGAATGGGCGCCGTGCACCGCGCTTGGCTTTACTTCGATCCGAAAGGGCCGCAGCGGAGCACGCCGCCGACGGAAGTCGCCGTCAAGCTGCTGCATCCCTCGCTCTTCTCGCGCGCACGCGTACGCAAGCTCTTTGCCGGCGAGGCCGAAGCGCTTCGACGCCTATCGCACCCGAACATCGTGCGCTTCTACGGTCTCTCGGAAACCGCGCACCAATTGGCGATCGTGATGGAGCTAGTCGAAGGGCAGGCATTGTCGGCGGTCATCGAGCGCCACATCCAGCGTGCCCAGCGGGGCGGCCTGCCCGCGATGCCGTTTCTCCGGGCGTGGCATTACTTTCAGCAGTTGCTCGGGGCGCTCGCAGCGACGCACGAGCTCGGGATCGTCCACCGCGACGTCAAACCCGCCAATCTGCTGATCCGGCGCGACGGCCTGGCCAAGCTGACCGACTACGGCATCGCGCGGCTTCCCGCCGATGTCGCGAGGACGACGGGGAGCGTGCAACCCGGTACCGGGGCGTACATGTCGCCCGAGCAGGTGCTCGGCGAGCCGCTCGACGGTCGCAGCGATCTCTATAGCGCCGCGATCGTGCTCTACGAGATGGTGAGCGGGCGAACCCCTTTCGAAGCTCCCGATCGGAGCGAGTTCGTGATCCGGGCGGCCCAGGTCGAGGAGCAGCCACGCAGGATGACCGAGCTCGTCCCGCAAGCTCCGCCGGTCATCGATCAGCTTTTCGCGCGGGGGCTCGCCAAGAACCCCGGCGACCGCTTCTCGACGGCCATCGAGCTGGGAAATGCATTTCGCATGGCGCTCAACTTGCCGGACACCATGGGATGGCAAGCGCAGCAAGTTCTCGCCGGGCATGCCGTCGGCATTGCCGGCGCGCCATCTGTCCGACGGAGGGAGGGGACGATCCCCGTTCCTCCGGAGGAGGCCAATGCAATGCGCGAGCGCGTCAACACTGCCTACCGAGGCTCGTAAGCGGCAGAGACTCATGGCCGAGGTCTGACGCAATCGTGCTAGTAGCGGGGACGCTCGAGCGACGCACCGGCCGATTCCATCGTTGACACCCCCCTAGGCTGATGCGAGCTTTGCGCGCCGCTTGCCCCCACCCGCCCGTCGATTCACGCAGGAAAGCTCGCTGATGCCCCGGTTGCCCCCCACGTTCGTTCCGATCTTCGTTCTCATATTGTCGCTGCCTTTTGCAGCAGAGGCTCAACAACCCGCGGGGGCGGGTACGGCGACCGCACCGGCCGGCAGCGCGCCTCCCGGCACCGCCGCACCGCCCACGGCCCCCGCTCCGGCGACGCCGCCGACTGCGCCCGTCGATCGAGGGTCGCTCCTCGAACCGGCGCCCCAGCCGCGCCCGGCCCCAGCCGCGCCCGCGCCGGCGGTCATCGAGCGTCGGGACAGCGAGCGCCGCACCGACGCGATGATCGGTGCCAGTCCCAAAGACGTCTACGCCGAAGATTGGTGGGTGCATTCGCGGCCGGTGTTCGAGCTGCACGGCTACCTGCGCGTGCGCGCGGAACTCTTTCACGGTTTCGCCCTCGGACGCGTGGATACTGTCGAGAACGCGTTGTGGCCTCAACCCGCCGACAACCAATACGTCGAACCGCGAGGCACGGTTGTTCACAAGGTCGCCGTTTGTGGCGACAACCGCCGCTCGGCCTGCGAGGACAAGAGCCAGGCTGGCGCGAACATGCGCTTTCGGATGAGCCCCGAGCTTCACATCAGCGACAACCTGCGGGTCCTGTCGCAGATCGACATGCTCGACAACCTGGTTCTCGGATCGACGCCGAGCGGCTATCCACCCGCTAGTACCCAAGATCCGTCGAACCCCTACGTTCCGCTCGGTGCGTTTGCGAACACGCAAGTGCCGCCGACGGCGGGCACCAACAGCTTTCAGAACAGCGTCGTCGTCAAACGTGCGTGGGGAGAATACGCGACGCCCGTCGGTCAGCTCCGCTTCGGGAGAATGCCGAGCCACTGGGGTCTCGGGATTCTGGAGAACAGCGGCGACACCTACGACTCGGATTGGCAATCGACGGTCGACCGGATCATGTTCACGACCGGCATCAAGAGTCTCGATCTCTATTTTTCCGGCGCTTGGGATTTTCCGAACGAGGGAGCGACCAGCGCCAACTACGACAGCGTCTTCGGCGGGCAACCGTACGACCTTGCCCAGCTGGACGACGTGAACCAATACGTCGCCATGATCGCCCGGCGCAAAAACCCCGAGCTCGCCAAGCTTGAGCTCGCTCGGGGCAATGTGATTTTGAACGGGGGTGTCTACTTCGCCTACCGCGACCAGTACCTGGCGTCGGAAAGCCGGCCACTGGGGGCGACCGCGGACGCGTTCCTAGAGGGTGGTACCGGTGCTCCCTACGTACGGCGCGGATTCCGGCAGTACGTGCCGGACCTCTGGGTTCAGCTGCTCTACAAGAAGCTGCGTTTCGAGGCCGAGGGTGTGATGGTGGCCGGCTCGCTCCAGAGTGCTTCAGGAGGAGGGCCGTCGTACAACCTTCGCCAGTTCGGCGTCGCAACGCAGACCGAGCTCAAGGCGGTCGAAGATCGGCTCAGGCTCCAGTTCGGCTTCGGCTGGGCGTCCGGAGACGCGGGGCTGGCACCCGAGTTGACTCGCACGAACACGCTCTCACCCCGACGAAACGGCACCATACTCGGCGGGCGCATCCCCGGCGATCGCACGTACAGCGAGTTTCGATTTCATCCCGACTACCGGGTAGACCTCATCCTGCACCGCAACATCCTGAGTCGCGTTCAGGGTGAGTACTACTTTCGTCCCTCGGTCGACTATGATTTCACCCGCAGCGCCGAAGGGCAGAAACTCGGCGGCGGGGCGGCGATCATCTGGTCGCGCGCCAGCGAATTCATTCAGGCGCCCGGGCACAAACGGGACCTCGGGATCGAGCTGGATCTGTCCCTCTACTACCAATCCAAAGACGGCGCGCTCAACGACAACCCCGACCGGATGGGCGGGTTTTTCACGATGCTGCAGTACGGTGTGCTGTTCCCCATGGGTGGACTCAGCTACCTGCCCGGCGAGCAAGGGCCGGAAACCTCTACGGCGCACACGCTGCGCTGGTTCATCGGCATTCTCTACTGATATCGGCCACGCTATTCGTGAGCCATGAGGTTACGTCGCGCGGCATGGTGGTGGGGACCCGGTCTCGTGATCGCGATCGCCGCGTGTCATGAACCCAGGGTGGGGAGCCCACACGCGAGCAGTGGCGACGAACACGCGCTGCTCGGCGCACCGGCGCCGGCATTTGCGCGTCCCCGGGTGGGCGGCGGCGTGGCGCTTTCGACCGACAGCGTCAAAGGCAAGGTGCTCATCGTCGACTTCTGGGCGACCTGGTGCAAGCCTTGCGTCGAGGCGTTTCCCAAACTTCAAGAGATTGTGGATAAGCACGAGGATGCCGTCGTCATTTTCGCGTTATCGGAAGACGACACCGAGGACGTGATCCTGCCGTTCGTAAGAAAGAGCGGCGTGAAATTTCCGATCGGGTGGGATGAAGGCAACGTCATCAGCCGGCGCTACAAGCTCGACAAAATGCCTACGAGCTACGTCATCGATCAGAAAGGGATCGTTCGCTTCGTTCATGCCGGCTACGCCGAAGGGGAGGATCGGAAGATCGCCGGCGAGGTCGGCGAACTTTTGCGGCAATGACGCCACGCAGCGCAGGCGGGCCGAAGGCCGCGCCGAGTAACACCAACGCAGCCGTGCCGAAGGCCGCGCCGAGTAACACCCGCGCAGGCGGGCCGAAGGCCGCGCCGAGTAACACCAACGCAGCCGTGCCGAAGGTGCTGACCAATCCCTCGACCAGTGCGGAAAGCTCCCACTTATTTTGAATGTGGGCCATCTCTCCCCTTGCGTCTGCCCACCGTGCCAGCGAAGAGTAAAGGGCAGGCAAGGCGTGAATCAAAACCAACGACGCTATCGGCTCTCGAAGATAGGAAGGATCGCAGCGTCGTTGATCACGGCGTTCGCGCTCACGCTGGCCTCCGTCCCGGTATCGACCGCGGACGATCTCGGAACGCTGCGCCAAGATCTCGCCCAGGGTGGCGATTTCCGCGTGCGCGTCGGCGCCGCGCTCGCGCTCGGCAAGACGCACAGCCGTGCGGCCCGCGAACCTCTCGAGGGCGCGCTCGAAGACGTGCATCCCGCGGTCCGCGCGGCAGCAGCCGCAGCGCTGGGAGCGCTCGGCCAGCGCGAGGCACTCGACGCGCTCCGCTCACGTCTCTCGCGCGAGCCGGAGGCAACGGTGCGCTCCCAGATCGATACCTCGATCGCCCTTCTGCAAGCCGGCCGCCCGGGCGATCACAAGGCCAGGGTCCTCCTCAAGCTCGGGCAGCTCAAGAACCTGAGCGGCGTGCGCGGTGACAAGCTCGCCGAAGTTTTCCGCGGTGCGACGCGCGCGAAGGCGGCCGAGCTGCCCGGCGTCGAGGTCGTCGGCGACGGACCCGATGCGGCGCGTGAAGCGGAGTCGCGCAAGCTGCCGATGGTCGTGCTCGATGGTGTCGTGAATCGACTCGCCCAGGGGGCGCAGGGTGATCAAGTGAGCGTGTCGGCCCAGGTCGAATATGCGATTCGCAAGATGCCCGAGCACGCGTTGACGGGGACGGTCAGCGGCGCGGCCAAGGCACTCGACAGCGCCAGAGCGCTGCAGGATCAGAATCGCGTAACGCAGCTCGAAAATCAGGCCGTGCAGGGCGCGGTGGAGAGTGCGCTCCGCGGCGCTCCGCAAGTGATGCGCATGGCCATTCGCTGATCCGACGATCCGTCCGCTAGGCACGGTCAGGTTCGCGTGCTCCAATCGGCGCCGTGCCCGGGCAGCGGACCGTCCTCTTCGTCTCCAAGCCGATCGTTCCCCCTTTTCATGACGGCGCCAAATGCCTGGTGCGCGATGTCGCCTTGGAACTTCGCAGGTACAGGCCCATCGTGCTCGGCACCCACGACGCTCCTGCGCTCGCCGACGGCATCGAGATGGATCGCGTGTACCGGACTGGGGGCAGTTTCGCGCCTGCTCTACGCGACAAAGCGCGCGTCTTTCAAAGGTTGCTCCTCGGGCGCGGCCCGGACGTTTGGCATTTCGTGTTCGCCCCGAACCCCGTTTCTTCGTCCGCCGGGCGCGTTGCTCGGGCGCTGCGCCCCGTCGCGACCGTCCAGACCGTGGCTTCCGCTCCGCGGTCATTTGCCGGTTCGGCACGTCTCCTTTTCGGCGACCGGGTGGTCACGACGTCGGCTTGGACGCGCGACAGGCTGGTGGCCGATGGGGCCGCCGCCGCGCGCATTCGCGTCATTCCTCCGTCGGTGCCGGAGCTCGCGCCGGCGAATGCCGAATGGAAGCGCGAATGGTTCGGCGGCTTGGATCTGCCGGAGGGAGTGCCGCTCATCGTGTACCCCGGCGATCTCGAAATCTCGACGGGCGCGGCTCTCTTCGCCCGCGCGCTCCCCTCGATCTTCGAAAAGAATCTCGACGTTCACGCAGTCTACGCCTGCCGTGCGAAGACCGAGCGGGCCGCGCAGGCACAGCAGCGACTCGAGCGTGAGCTCGCGCCGCACGCGCGCCGCATTCGTTTCGTCGGAGAAGTGCCGAGTCTGCCCGCGCTGTTGTCGGTCGCCACCGTGGTCGCTTTTCCGGTCGACAATCTATTCGGCAAAGTCGACCTTCCGATTGCCGTTCTCGAAGCGATGGCGCTTGGAGTCCCGGTGGTCGTGCTCGACCTCGGCCCGTTACGCGAGCTCGAAGGTGCTCTTTGCGTGCCGCCCGGCGATGGCGAAGCGCTCGCCGGCGCTTGCGTCGCGCTGCTCGATTCCGCCGAGCGGCGAGCCGAGCTCGCCGAAAAAGGCCGGGCGGCCGTGCGCGAGCGGCATCGCCCGGCGCAGGCGGCGCGCGCGTACGAAGCGCTTTACGACGAGCTCCTTCGGTAGGTCGCCGGGCCCTGTGCTAAAGAATGCTGCCCATGACCTCCGCCCAGATCCGCCAGGCTTTTCTCGACTTTTTTGCCTCCAAGGGGCACCAGGTCGTGGCGAGCTCGTCGCTGCTCCTGTCCAACGATCCCACGCTCATGTTCGCCAACGCCGGCATGGTGCAGTTCAAGGACCTGTTCACCGGGCGCGAGAAGCGAGCGTACTCGCGGGCCTGTTCGAGCCAGAAGTGCATGCGGGTGCGCGGCAAGCACAACGATCTCGAAAATGTGGGCCGCACGGCGCGTCACCACACCTTCTTCGAGATGCTCGGCAATTTCAGTTTCGGCGATTACTTCAAAGAAGATGCGATTGCTTTCGCCTGGGAGCTTTTCACGCGCGTCTTCGATCTGCCGAAAGACCGCTTGATGGTTACCGTCTTCGGAGGCGAAGCCGGCGTCCCGGCCGATGACGAGGCGTTCGAGCTTTGGCGCAAGGTGACCGGTTTCGGCGAGGAACGCATCCGGCGGCTCGGTCTCGAAGAGAACTTCTGGAGCATGGGCGAAACGGGCCCGTGCGGCCCCTGTTCCGAAATCCACTTCTTCCACGGCGACAACCCCGACCCGGCGACGTTCGGGAGCGATCCGTCGGTCGATGGGACCGGATGGGTCGAGCTCTGGAATTTGGTCTTCATGCAGTTCGATCGTTCGGTCGAGGATGGCAAGCCGAAGCTTTCGCCTTTGCCTGCTCCTTCGATCGACACCGGCGCCGGCCTCGAGCGGGTGGCGGGAGCGCTGCAAGGTCATTGCTCCAATTACGACACCGATCTGTTTCGTCCGCTCATCGAGAAGGCGGCCGCGTTGGCCGGCAAGCGCTATGGCGGAAGCATGTCGGAGGACGACGTGTCGCTGCGGGTCATCGCCGACCACGCGCGGGCGGCTGCGTTCCTCATCGCGGAGGGGGTCCTGCCCGATCGCACCGGCCCCGAATACGTGCTGCGCAGGGTCATGCGCCGCGCCATTCGCCATGGTCATCGGCTCGGGATCGCGCGGCCCTTCTTGCACGAGGTCGCCCTCGAGGTCGTTCAATTGATGGGAGAACCGTACCGTGAGCTTCGCGAACGACGCGATCTCATCGCCAGCGTGACCGAACAAGAAGAGGTTCGGTTCCGGCAGACCCTCGACCGCGGTCTTCGCATCTTGGACGAAGAGTTGTCCAAGATGCGCGCCGCGAACGGCTCGACCTTGTCGGGCGACGCCGCCTTCAAGCTTTACGACACCTACGGTTTTCCGATCGATTTGACCGAGGTGATCTGTCAAGAGAAGGGAGTCCTGCTCGATCGGGACGGCTACCAGCGGGCGCTCGAAGCCGCGGGGGCGCGCAGCGAATTCGTTTCCCAGAGCGCCGCCGTCGAGAGCGTGTACCGCGAAGTGCTCGGCAAAGTGCCGTCTTCGCAGGTGCGCTTCGTCGGCTACGAACGAGAAAAGGCCGAGGCCGACGTCGTGGCCCTCGTCAAGGCCGGCGCGCTCGTCGAGCGAGCCTCGGCGGGGGACGAGATCGAGCTCGTGCTCGACAGGACCCCTTTCTACGGCGAAGCCGGCGGTCAGATCGGTGATCGCGGCGTCATCTCGGCGGAAGGCCTTCGGATCGACATCACCGATACGCAGAAGCCGATGACCGGTCTCGTCGTGCACCACGGTGAAGTGCGGCAGGGGGAAGTGTCGGTCGGGCTCCGGGTCACCGCCGAAGTCGATCACGAGCGGCGCGAGGGCACGCGCCGCAGCCATTCGGCGACGCATCTTTTGCACTACGCGTTGCGCCGCGTCCTCGGGGAACAGGCGCAGCAGAAGGGCTCGTTGGTCGAACCCGATCGGCTGCGCTTCGATTTCACGAGCGGTCGCTCCCTCACCGCCGAAGAAAGAGCGAAGGTCGAAGATCTGGTCAACGGAAAGGTTCTCCTCAATGCCCCCATCGAGACCGAGGTGGTGCCGATGGAGCAGGCCAAGAAGCGGGGCGCGATCGCCATCTTCGAAGAGAAATACGGCGATGTCGTGCGCGTCCTCACGATGACGACGGACTCGGTCGAGTTGTGTGGCGGCACCCACGCCCGGGCGACGGGCGACATTGGGCTTTTCAAGATCGTGGGCGAGGGGGGGATCGCAGCGGGTGTTCGGCGCATCGAGGCCGTGACCGGCCGGAGGGCGCTCGCCTACGTGCGTTCGCTGGAGTCGACCGTCGCACAAGCGGCGGCGCTCGCACGTGCGGGCGGCGGGGACTTGGTCGAGAAGATCGAGAAGCTCGTGTCGCGCGAGCGAGAGCTCGACAAGAAGGTCGTCGAGCTGTCGAAAAAGCTCGCGATGGGCGGCGGAGGAGGGGAGGGGGCACTTCTCGCCCAGGCGCGCGACGTCGGCGGCATCAAGGTGCTCGCGGTCGCCGTCGAGGTCACCGACGTCGGCGCGCTGCGCGAGATGGCAGAGAAGCTCCGAGACAAGCTCGGCGACAGCGTGGTGTTGGTTGGTTCGAAAGCCGGAACCAAGGTTCAGCTCGTCTTGACCGTTTCCAAAGCTCTCAGCGCCCGGCTCAAGGCGCCCGAGCTCATTCGCCCCGTCGCCCAGATCGTGGGCGGATCGGGCGGCGGTCGTCCGGACATGGCCCAAGCCGGCGGCACCGATACGGCCAAGCTCGACGAAGCGTTGGAAAGCCTCGAACGTGTGGTTCGCGCGGCGACCGGTGGCGCCGAAGAGGTCCGCGCCTGAAGCTCGCGCGTACCGCGAAACGTGGCGCATTCGCGCACGTATTCTCTTGGTGGTCCTCGCGTCGCTCTCGTGGCTCGGTGGGGCTCCGACCTCAGGGGGCATCGTTCATTTTCGACCACCTTGGCACCAGGTGGTGGTAGGAACCCGACCGGAGCGGTTCGTGGCGCGCGAAGACTCCCTCGACGAGGCGATGGATCGCTATTCCCGGGGAGACGCGGCGGCGTTTTCCGTCGTATATGCGGGCCTGGAGCTCAAGCTGCGCAGTTTCCTGACTCGCCTGACCGGTGCGACGGGTCCTGCCGAAGATCTCTTGCAGGAGACCTTCATGCGGATTCACCGCGCGCGAGGCAGCTTCGCGCCGGGTGGCGCCGTGGTTCCGTGGGCGTACGCCATTGCTCGCAATGCTTGGCTCGACCACGTGCGCGCCCACAAGGCGAGGGGCAAAACCCAGCTGCCCGCGGGTGAGCAGGGCGTCGCCCACCCCGCAGCCGAGCCTGCCACCGGTCCGGAGGCGGACGCCGAGCAGGCCGTTATCGCGCACGAAACCGCGATTTTGGTGGAGACCGTCTTGGCCCGTTTGCCCTCGACGCAGCGCGAAGCCTTCGTGTTGCTGCGCTACGAGGGAATGAGCGTCGAAGACGCCGCCGACGTGCTCGGCTCCACGACTTCCGCCGTGAAGCTGCGCGCGTTCCGGGCCTACGAGGCTCTCCGCGCGGCGCTTGGCCAGAAGCGAGCGCCGCAAGGGGGCGACGATGGTCGATAACGACGATTCGGAGCGCTTCGACGAGTTGTGGGCCGACATTCCCGATCCGCTGGTTTCGCGCCCGGCCCCGCGCGATGGCCCGGTGCCCGGTCCATCGACGGCTTCGCTCACCCGTCGCGAGATTCACGGGCGTCGGCTGTTCGCGCTCGCGGTGTGTGTGTTGTGGCCGGTGGCGGTTCTCCGTGTCGTGGGGACCCGTCAGGGCATCGAGGACGCGCTCACATTCCTCGCGAACCAGACGGTCGTCTGGGGTGCGCTCATCGCCCTCAGCGTCTTCGCTTCGCTGTCGAAGGGGCGAAAAGGACTCGGGGAACCGGTGCGCTTGGCGGAGCTGGTCACCTTGGCGGCCCCGGCGGCATTCATGGTTCTCGCGCTTTTCTGGCTGCCGGCCGATCGACGGCGGACCTATGCCGAGCTCGGCCCTCCCTTGCAGGCCCTCGGCTGCTTCTCGGTGGGTCTTTTGGTTTTGGCTCCGTTGCTCGCTATCGCCATTTGGTCGGTGCGCTGGGCATTTCCCACCGGAGCTGGGTGGCGGGGAGCCGCGCTCGGAGCCGCCTGTGGACTCGGTGCCGCGCTGATCTTGACGCTCCATTGCAGCGTTCCGTTCGTTGGCCACGTCGCGCTCGCGCATGGCGCACCGCTGCTCCTCGGTGCCGTACTGGGGGGCGTTACCGGGGCGAAGCTCGGACGCATCTAACATTACTGCGTCAGATCGTGGCGATGACTCATGGCTACTCCGATGAGACGATCTGGTAGTGAGGATCTGACGCAGTCATGCTAAGGCGTCGCCCTACTCTTCGCGATCTTCTCTTCGTTTGGCGCGTGCGAGGGGGCGCGGCTCGAGAATGCGAGCGTTCCCGTGAGCGCGAATCGTGGCGCGTACGAGGGGCGGTAAGTAGATCCGGTCGAGGTCGAAAGAACCGAGTGCCTGTGCGAGAATGGCCACCCGTTCGTGAACACCCGAACTTGCGTCGAGGAGAATGATGGGCTGACCGCGCAGCCGGCAGAGACCCCCACCCGACCGCCCGGACGAAAGCCCGCGATCCATCACCTCGTAGCGGACCGGGATGCCCAGGCGAGCGGCGACCCCCTCGAGCGCGGCGACGAGCTTCGTAGGTTGCAACCAGACTCCTGTGTGACTCGGCGCGGCGTTCGGCGCGCCTCTAGCTTGTTTACCACCACCAGCGACACCGGTGTTGACCACGACGGGGCAGGGTGCTAGAGCCTCCTCCGACGCGAGAGCGCTTTGTCGGTGTGGGAGCGATCCGGCTTCCCCGGTGCGGCGCCTTCGGTCGAGTGGGGCAGATACTCCGGCCCGGTTGGAGATGGTCGAAAGCGACCGCGGCCGGGCGTGATACAGGCCCGAAGGATCCAAAAGGACGATGACATTTACTGAAGCCGCGGCGGAAGTGCTCCGCCTGGTAGGCAGACCGCTTCACTACAAAGAGATCACAGACCTCGCTATCGAAAAGAATCTCCTGAGTCACGTCGGCAAAAGCCCCGAAGTGACCATGGGTGCGCGGTTGGCCGCCCTCCTCAAGAAAAGCTCGAAGGACAACCCGCTCGTTCGCGTAAAACCAGGCGTTTTCGCCCTGCGCGAATGGGACGATGCGACCATCAAGGCTGGTATGAACGAAAAGACGCCCCGAGCCGCCGGCGAGGCCGGCACAGCGCTCGTTACTCCCGAGGGAGCGCTCGACAAGATCCCCGAAGAGCGTATTTCGGCCCCGCTTGCGGAAGAGGTGGACGAATTACCGGAGTGGGACGAGGACGAGGAAGAAACGGAGCAGGCCCCCGACGATCTGATGCGGGCCGAGATCGCCGCCTCGGGAGCGGAACTTTTTGGGGAAGAGGACGACGACGACCGGCCCATCCTGGGTGGCGCGGATGACTCCGCTCCGCCGGGGCCACCTTCGGTGGAAGGCGCGCAGGGGCAGCGAAGGCGAAGGCGTCGGCGCCGTGGGCGCGGGCGACCTGGGCCGGAAACATCATTCGCCGGTGGTGGCGGCGGTCTGCCCTCGTACACGGTCACGCCGGCTTTTAGCGAAGGCCGGGCTCCTCTCGCCGACGCTGAGCAGCCGGGTCTCTCGCGCGAACGACCCGTCGTCACCGAGTTCACGCAGAGCTCCGATGGTCCAGCTCTCGACGATCTGGCCGGGCGCGACTTGGCCGATGCCGTGGCCTTCTGGCTCAACACGCTGGATCGCAATGGCGGGCAGGTCTCGCTGCGGCAAATCGCCGAGGCTGCGCAGCGGCGCGGGCGGCTCAGTGGAGATTTGCAGCAGGCTCAGTCGCAGGTGGCGGCCGCCATCCGAGCCGACAACGCGCGCCGCCTGGCCAACGGGCAGAGGGTGCGCTTTCGATTTTCGGGCGGCAGAGTGGCGCTCACCGATTGGCTGCTCGGTGGCGAGCTCGCGCGGCTCGAGGCCGAGGCTCATGCCGCCGTCGAACGGTACCGCGAGGCCAGCCGGCGCGCGTTGCTTCGCAAGCTGCAAGAGTTACCGGGGCACGCTCTCATCGAGCTGGTGCTCCTGGTGCTCGATCGGGCGGGAATCGGGCAGATTCGAGCGGTGCGCCGTCCGGGAATGCCCGGCGGCGAAGCGCACTTCACCGCGGTCCAGAAGACCGGCTACGGTGAGGTGAGAACGGCGCTCGTCATTCGTCGCGACGGCCGCGAGATCGGACGTGAGCGGGTGGCCGACCTACGCGGATCGCTGCATCACTACGGTCCGGCTGCCGTTGGCTGGATGGTCACGACCGGACAGGTTCTCTCGGGGGCTCGCGAAGAATGTGCGACTCCCAATGCCCCCCCCATCACGCTTTACGACGGGATCGGGCTCGCGCGTCTCTGCGAAGACAACGAAGTCGCCGTGGTACGTGCGCGGATGCCCATCTCGTTGCCGGATGTCGATCTATTGGAGGCTCTGCGCGCCTCGTAACATCCAGTAGCAGTTCTGGGTCAGATCTTGGCTATGACGGATCGTCAGCAGTTTGTTTACTCGGCGCGGGCCTTCGGCCCCGCCTGCGGTTTCGTGGGGACGATGGCTGCTCCGATGCAACGATCTGGTAGCGAGGATCTGACCCAGGAGTGGTAGATCGAGCTCCCGATGACGACCCAAGCAGCGGAGCTTTTTCCGGTGGTCGCGGTGGGGGCCGTCGTCTTGGCTTCTGGACCTTGGGTGCTGCTGGTTCGGCGCGCCACGCCACCCATGCTCGGGCATTGGAGTTTGCCGGGGGGGCGCCTGCGCGGCGGGGAGTCGATCACGGCGGCGGTCGAACGTGAAGTCCTGGAGGAGACGGGAATCCGCGTGGCCGCGGGTAGCCTGATCGAGGTCGTCGAGATCATGACCGACGGTTACCACTACGTCGTTCACGACCACCTCTGTCTTCCTGTCGATCCGGCGCAGGTTCCCGAGGCGAGCGACGACGTTTCCGATGCTCGCTACGTTCGGCCGAGCGAGCTTTCGCAGATGGGCGTGACCGAGGCCGTGGTACGTGTCGTGCGAAAAGGGCTAGCGATGCGCCAAGCGCTGAACGAGGACGAATGAATCGCGCAGCTCTCCTACTTTTGCTCGTGACGGTGGGCTGTCATCGGGTGGCTGCACCCCCATCGCAGTTTCCAACGGCGGCCGACGCCATCGCGCGGATGAAGGCAAGCTACCAGTGCGCGCGGGGCGTCAAGGGAGAAGCCAAGATCGATCATTTTTCGGAGCGAGGCCGCGTGAGGGGCAAGCTCCTTCTCTTCGCGAGTCGCACCGCACGTTTGCGCTTCGACGTCGTGAGCCCGCCACCGTTCAACTCGATCATCTCCACGCTGACCACCGACGAGGGGCGATTCACGCTGTCGGACTTGCGCGAACGAAGATTCTACGAGGGACCCGCGACCGCGTGCAACATCGCGCGGCTCACCGAAGTGCCGCTCGAGGCCCACACGCTGGTGAGCCTGCTCGGAGGACAGGCCCCGCTGCTCGTCCACAAAGACGCCGAACTTCGCATGGAATGGAACACGGACGGCTACTACGTGATCCGAATCCCCAGTACCCGTGGGGCCACCGAAGAGATCCACGTCGCACCGACGCCTGCCGATTTTCAGCGGCCCTGGTCGACGCAGCGCCTTCGCGTGCTCGACGTCAGGGTCGCGCAGCAGGGTATCGAGCTTTATCACGCCAGCATGGAGGCCCACGAGTGGGCAAGCACCGCTCCGCCGCGGGTCGATCCCGATGGCCTCGAACCGCCGCTCATGCCGAGCGGTCCGTCGTGCACGGTGGAGGTGCCCCGCAAGATCCACATCGAAGTCAAAGAGAGCGATCAGGACGTGCTCTTCCGTTACGACGAGGTGAAGCTCAATCCGCCTCTCCCGTCGGGAGTCTTCACCCAGCCGGTCCCCGATGGCGTTCAGCACCTGCGCGTGGAGTGCGGGAGTTAGGGCGTGCCCCTACGTTCACCCGTACACGTGTACGGGCGGTCCTAGAATTCAGGGACGCACGCCTAGCCTCAGGTCACGTCTCCGGAAAAAAACAGGCGACCCTGTGGTTCGTGCCGGCGACGAGCTCGGCGAGCTCGGGGGTCTCCTTGTCGCATTTGCCCTTCCTCGCGCGGGGGCATCTCGGATGAAACGCGCAACCCGATGGAGGATCGAGCGGGCTCGGGGCGTCCCCCTCGAGCACCGAGAGCAGCGCGCGCGTGTAGGGGTGATGACGCTTCTCGAAGAGCTCGTCGACCTTGGCGGTCTCCACGATCTTACCGAGGTACATGACGGCTACGCGATGGCTCAAGTGGTGGACCATCCTGAGATCATGGGAAATGAAGAGGAACGCCACGCCGAGATCTTCTTGCAGATCCTGGATCAAATTCGCGATCTGCGCCTTGGCGGAGAAGTCGAGCGCGCTCACCGCTTCGTCACAGATGATCAGCTCGGGCCCGACGGCGAGAGCCCGTGCCAGAGCGACCCGTTGCTTCTGACCGGTCGAGAGTTCGTGGGGGTAGCGACGCACCGCTTCGCGCCGGAGCCCCACACGGTCGACGAGCTCGCCTACTTTCGTCTGTTCGTCGGCGTCGGCGCGTACCAGCTTGTGCATGCGCAGCGCTTCACCCACGGTTTCGCGCACGGTCATCTTGGGATTGAGAGAGATCGAGGGGTCCTGAAAGACGATCTGTGCTTTGCGACGCAGGGCCCGCAGCTGAGCCGGCTTCATTGTCACGACTTCCTTGCCATCGTAAACGATTCGCCCATACGTCGGCTCGACCAGGCGCAACATGGCACGTGCGAGCATGCTCTTGCCGCAACCGGATTCGCCCACGAGACCCAGCGTCTCGGCCCGACGCACGTGCAGAGTCACACCATCGACGGCGCGCAAGAACGTGAGTCTGCTCCAAAAGCCGGCCCGCATCGGAAAGAACTTGGCGAGGTTCTCCACGCGCACGAGAGGCCGGACTCGCAGGCCCTGCACCGAGTCACCCTTGGGGCGATCGAGGTTGATGACGCGAGGCTCGCTCATGCCGAGCCGACTCTTTCGAAGAAGAAGCACCGCGATTGCCGTTTCTCCGCTGCGGTAGGCTCGACTTCGAGCAGTTCGGGTTCCGTTTCGTGGCAACGCGCTTCGACGTAGCTGCAGCGTTCGCGGAACGTGCAGCCCATCGGCACTTTCGAAAGCTCGGGCATCATTCCCGCAACGGTGGCCAGACGCGAGGGGCGCTCGGCGCCTCGCAGGGGGCGACTCCGATCGAGCGGAGGGATGCTTCTCAACAGCGCCTCGGTATAAGGGTGCTTGGGCCGGCTCAGGATTTCGCGCACAGGTCCTCGTTCGACGACGCGGCCGGCGTGCATGACCAGGAGCTGCTCGGCGAATTCGGCCAGCACGCCGAGGTCGTGGGTGACCAGAAGCACGCTCATGTCGCGTTGGTCGCGCAGCTTGCGAAGGACGTCGAAAATGTGAGCTTGTGAGGTCACGTCGAGAGACGCTGTCGGTTCGTCGACGATGAGCAGCTCGGGCTCGCACGCCAGCGCCATCGCGATCGCGACCCGCTGGCGCATGCCGCCCGAAAGCTGGTGTGGGTAGAAATCGAAGCGTGCCTCCGCGGAAGCGGTCCCGACCAGACGAAGGATTTCGATCGCTTTCTGACGCGCGTCGTCTCGTGCGAGCTTCTGGTGAACGCGTACGACTTCGGCGATCTGATTTCCGATCGTGTAGACCGGGTTGAGCGATGCCATCGGCTCCTGGAAAATCATGGCCATCTTGCGACCGCGGATCGGGAGCATCTCGCGTTCGGACAGCTGGAGCAGGTCCCGGCCATCGTAGAGAACTTCACCCGATTCGATCTCGCCCGGCGCCGCCACGAGCCGCATCACGGAGAGTGCGGTCACCGTCTTGCCGCAGCCGGACTCACCCGTGAGTCCGAGCACCCCACGGCGAGGGATGTCGAACGACACGCCGTCGACTGCGCGCACGACTCCTTCGTCGGTTCGGAACGAGGTCACCAGCTTTCGGACGGAGAGGAGCGTCGACACGAGCCCTGGCGACCAGGTCTAGCATGGTGCTTACGCTCGGCTGCGGCCTTAGCGCACGTAGACGTCGAGGCGCGGGCCCGGAGCTCCAGAAATGCCAGTGGCATAGGTGGCGCCAGCTGCGGCTTCGCCCGAGGCCATGAGAGCAATGCCCTGATCGGTCGCTCGTCCGCGAGCCCAGCGTCGCACGATCGACGTCACGTCGATGCGCAGCGTCTTGGGCGGGGCAGGGCTGGCGAGTGCCCGCACCTCGGGCGCAGAGAGCCGTGGCAGCCTACCCCAGGAGACGTCCGACGCTGACCACGGCTCGAGAACGCGTGCGACGGACACCGACACCGGCTGGGTCTCGGGCAGCGCACCGGGCAGGGGCTCCAATGTCAGAAACGCGCTCGCGATTCGGACCCGGTTTCCCCACGGCGTCGGAAACCGCAGCAAGACGACGATCGAGCCGTTTGGAGCTCGGCCGAGCGGAATTTCTGACGGCAGGGTAGGATCGTTGCCGCGCGAGGAGACCACTGCGATTTCGCTCGCCGGCACCAGGATGCGCTGCGCGTCGCTGGGCGCGAGCTCCGAGCCCATGTTCAGGCAGCGCCCGGCCAGGCAGGTCTGCCCCGCGCGGCACGCCTCCTGCGTCACGCAGGGGGCGATGCTGCTCGAACAGCCGATGAGCAGAGCTCCAAGAAGGCTCGCGAGGCGCTGGACGAGCGAGACGTGCATCGGCGGCTCGGCCCGGACGTTTTCACAAAAGCCGGGAAGTTACCAGGGATGTGCGCCTAAAGCTTCACGATGCACACATTTTGAGAGCATTCCGGTCGCTCGAGAGGGCAGGTGTCGTTGTTTTCGCATTCGACGCACCGGCGATCCTTGCAGAAGCGGCGCTCGATCGGGCAGGAGCTGTCGTCGACGCACTCTGCACAATGCCCCTCGTCGCAGAAGAGGGTCGGGCTCGGACAGTCGGTGGCCGACAGGCATGCGACGCAGTCGGCGGTCGCAAGGTTACAGACCGGCTTGTCGGTCGGGCAGCCTGCGTTCGACGTGCATCCGGCGCGACATTTGAAATCGTCTCCGCAGATCGGTGCCGCCGGGGCGCATTGCGCGCTGGAAAGGCACTGCACACAGTGTCCCTCGCGAACGAAGCAGAAGGGTGCGGCCGCGCCGCAATGCGAGTCGTCGAGGCATGCGACGCACTCGGCCGTAGTGGGATTACAAAGAGGTGTCGTGGTGCCGGCGCAATCGACGTCCGTCCTGCAGCCGAAGCAAATGCCTGTCGCCGCGTCGCACGTCGTTTCGCCCGAACAGCCGCCGGTGCTGCATGCCAGGTGACAGGTGTGGTCGCGCGGGAAGCACGCCGGTGCACTGGCGGGGCAATCCGCGCTCGAGGCGCACACCTCGCAGCGCCCGAGAACACAGCGGGGGCGTCCCGCTGAACAGGCCGCGTCGTCGGCGCATTCCGCGCAGCCGAGGGTCGCCTCGCAGAACAGGGGCGCCTTGCAACCGTCTTTGCAGGCGCCTCCGGGACCGCCCGCGAAAGGAGCGCTGTCGCTGCCGCCGCACGAGAAGAAAACCAAAATGCCGCTCACACTCATCGCGCAGGCAACGAGCGTCGTTCGCAGTCGAAGCATGGATCCACCTCCCAGCTCATTACTTATCAAACGCGGCGTCGCGAAATCATGCCCGAAAGGTGGCACGAGGTGGTCGGGTGGAGGCTTATCACCCGCCCGCGGGTCGCAGGCGCTCGGGGTCGACGAACGGCAGATGAGTCGTTTCGCCGGCCATGCGCGACTCGAGGCTCGCGCGCAGCGTGCGGCGCTCTGCGACGATTTTGGTGGCGCGCCTCGCCCCGAGGCCGAAGAGCGCGAGGCCCATCGAGATCCATCCCAGCGAACAAGCGATTCCCGAGGTGAGGGCGAGATGGGGTTCCCCTTTGTCGATCGCGCTGAGCATGGCGAATACGTAAAGGGGAGAGGGAGCGGCAATGAGCAGAGCATCCTGCACGCGCTTGCTCCCGGCGTAGCCGAACACGAGAAACGCAATCCAGGGCGCTGCGAGCGCGATGGCGGCCACGACCAGAGCCAGAATGCGGGCTCCGCTCACCGAATCCGACCTGACCCGCGACCAGACCAAGAACCCCACGATGAAGACGAGAAACGCGCTCCAGTACTCGCCGCAGGTGAGAAGCCCGATGGCCGATGGAGGAGGCAATCCCGACGGTATGCCCCTCGAGAGAATTCCGGCCCCGACCAGGGCGAAAAGCCCCATCGCCAGGAGGCTCGTGACGAGCAGCAGCATGGAGGTTTGCACCAGGCCGGGGCCGAGCACGCGCGTGTGCCAGCCGGCTTGGAGCCGGTGCCACCGAAATTCGACGCGCCGAGAGGGGGCGAGCGCGTCACCCGCCAGCACGAAAGCGCAAAACACCAGAAACGTGAACAGGCCGCCCAGACCACCGAGCAGTGCCGTCAACCTCATCGAGCCCCGCGTCATGATCCCAGGAACCATCGCGATGCATCCAACGACGGGCAAGGCGGTGACGTACCAGCGCTTGAGGCCGGTGGCGCGATCGTCGGACTCACTGGTCAACCGGAGCACGGTCAGCTCGTACAAGAACCACAACGCGAGCCCGGTAACGGCAACGGGTAGAACGATGAGAAGGACCAGATACCAGCCATCGAACGAAGCGCGCACGTACGCCAAGGGAAGCCAGACCGGCGCACCGCTCGGGACATCGGGCCACGTCGCGTGAGCCAAGAACGAGACGCCCACCCCCACGCCGAAATACAAAAAGGGAGCCGCCAGCAGGGCCGACACGAGCGTGAGGAGCGTCGCCGCCCCGACGCCGTTCGCCCAGGCTCCCACCGACAGCCCGTAGGCGACGCTGATGGCCGCGATGACGGCAAGCAGCAGGAACGCGATGACGAGCTCTCCGATCCCGACGCCGCCGAGCAGAAAGCAGAGGATCGAAGCGGGAGCGATCATGAGCAGGAACGCGCCGATCGCGGTGATCGCGGTCCAGAACTTTCCTCGGGTAATGGTGCGCACGTCCAATCCACTCAGGACGAGCGCATCCCAGGTGTGCCCATCGCGCTCGGAAGCCACGTCGATCGCGGCGACGGCGGGCCCCACGATGCACACGATGAAATACGCCAGCGAAAACAAAATCTGAAAGAGAATGGGGCCTGCGGGAATCGACGCTCTACCCATTCCGAGCGCACTGGCGATGCCCAAAACGAAGAGCCCGACCAGCACGGCTAGTATCAAGAGCAGAACGATGATGCGTCCGGTTCGAAACGCCTGGCGCAGCTCCCGCGCGAAAATGGGGCTTTTCAGGAGCAGCTTCTGCGACGTCGGCCCGAAGCTCAAGTCTCACCCTTCTTGGTCAACTCGAGGAATACGGCTTCGAGCTCGTCACGTTCGGGCTCGATGCCGACGACGCCGACGCCTGCTTGCACCAGGCGCTTGACGAGCTCGGCGAGCACGCCGTCGTCCCCCGCGAGCTGAAACGTCAGCTGGTCCCCCGAAGCTCGCACGCTCGAGACGTCGGGTTGCGACTCCAGATGCTGGCGCGCAGCTTCCGCTGACCCCAGCGTGCGCAGCTTGATTGCCCGCCGCCCCCGCGCCGCCAGCGTTTCGGCGAGCATCGATGGCACGGCACTTTCGGGCGCGGGCACTCTTCTGCCGAGGCGCTGGGCGATTTCCGCTATGGGTCCATACGCGAGCAGTTGCCCTTTCTCGAGGATGCCTACCGACGTGCAGACGTCCGAGAGCTCGGTCAAGATGTGAGACGACAAGAAGACTGTCTTGCCCGCTGCCCGCAGGCGCACGAACAGATCGCGCATCTCGATGCGCGCCCGAGGGTCGAGGCCGCTCGCGGGCTCGTCGAGCACGAGCACGTCGGGGTCGTGTAGCAGCGTCTTCGCAAGTTGGAGTCGCTGCCGCGTGCCCTTGGAGAGCGTCCCCGCAAGCTCGTTTCTCGATGCGCCGAGGTCGGTGAGCTCGAGTGCGCGATCGACGGCGCGCGCGACCTCGAGACGGTACGCGGCGGCAAAGAAGGCGAGGAACTCATCCACGGTGAGCTTCGCGTAGATGCCGGCGTTGTCCGCCAGGTAGCCGATTTTCGAACGAACCCGCTCCGGCTCGAGCCCGACATCGATGCCGTCGATCTCGATGCGGCCGGACGATGGCTCGATCAGCGTGGCCATGGCCCGTATCGTCGTCGTCTTGCCGGCGCCGTTCGGTCCGATGAACCCGAAGATCTCCGCTCGGCCCACCTCGAACCCGATGTCGTGCAGAACCTCGTTCGGACCGAAACGGTGCGTCAGATGCTGAACGCGTATGACAGGAGCGCTGACCGGCACCGCTTCTCACTGCCATGGCTTGCAAGCGTTGCCAACCGAACAGCTGTCAGGGCTCCGTCGCGCCCCCCCCGCAGATGCGCCCGCACGCTCCATAAATGCACGCGATGGCTTGGGCCGCGCTGCTCAGCACGGCCAGGTTCCCGTTGAAGCATTTGAGCGCGCACCCGAACTGCTGGTTGGAGGGGAGCGCACCGCACATAGCCACGAAGCAAGCGACGCCCTTGACGCACAGCGGGTTCGTGGAGCACTCGGGTGTGTCGTTGCACCTCACGTCGACGCAATCGATGCATTGAGCCGTCGGGCGAATACCGGGCAGAATACCCAACAGGGGGTTGATGGTCGCGCCGCCTGTCCCGGCGCTGCCCGCGCTTCCCGCCCAACCGGCGGCGCCGCCACCGCCGAATCCCGCTCCACCGCTGCCGGCCACGCCGGTGCCGCCGAAGCCGCCGATCCCAGTGCTGGCACTTCCCGCCGATCCGCCGCTTCCAATGATGCTGCCACCTACGCCAACGCTGGTGCCGACGTTCGTGCCAATACCGCCGGACCCCGTCGTGATGCTCCCCGTCGTCAGGGTCGTCGTGGTCGTGCTAGCTGTGCCCCCCCCGCCCCCGGTGGCCAAGAGAACCTCCCCGTCGAGCGGCGTCCGACCGCCGCAGGCGTGAGCGAACAGAATCGTTGTGCCGAGTGCAAGGATCCCAAGCCGAAACATGGCAGCTCCCTTGGCCGCTCGAGGCCAACGCCTCGACGGCACAGGAAAGGATACCACCTTTTTCAGGGGCTCTGACAATATACCCCGGTGCCTACACGTATAGAGCGAGGTCACGTGGCGTTCAGTCCGCAGCCGGAACTCGTCCGTACGGCCGATGCCCTCCGCGAAGCGCTGGCCCGCGCGCGCTCGCGTGGCCTGCGCGTCGGCTTCGTCCCCACGATGGGAGCGCTCCACCGAGGTCACTTGCGCCTCGTCGACGAAGCGCGGCATCGAGCGGCTTACACCGCCGTGTCGATTTTCGTGAACCCCACGCAGTTCGGGCCGAACGAAGACTTGGCGCGGTACCCTCGCGACCTCGAGAGCGACCTCAGCCAGTGCGCGGCGGCTGATGTCGACCTGGTTTTCGCTCCCGAGATGGGCGAAATGTACCCGCCCGGCGACACCACGCGGGTGCGGGTCGGAGCGCTCGGCGAAACGCTGTGCGGCCCCTTTCGCCCCGGGCACTTCGAAGGCGTGGCGACCATCGTGGCCAAGCTGTTCGCGCTCCTGACCCCGTGTGTTGCCGTTTTCGGACGCAAAGACTTCCAGCAACTCAAGATCATCGAACGCATGGCGCGCGATCTGCTGTTCGACGTCGAGATCGTGGGCGTTTCGACCGAACGCGACGCCGATGGCTTGGCGCTGAGCTCGCGCAACGCTTACCTGTCGGCGGACGAGCGCGAGCGCGCGCGCGCGATCCCGCGCGCACTCGGTCAAGCATGCTCGGCTTTCGCCGCCGGAGAACGGCGAGCCGGCGCTCTTCGCGCGATGGCCGTCGCCGAGGTGACCGCATTGATATCGGCAGTCGATTACATTGCCCTGACGAATCCAGCCACGCTCGTACCGATCGACGACGGCGCGATACTCACCGGACCCGCGCTCCTCGCGATTGCCGTTCGCCTGGGCAAAACGCGACTCATCGACAACGTGGTGCTCGGTGAAGATCGCTGTCCGGGCGCGGAGGCGACATGAGCGAGGGGCTCTTCATCGTGGCGGAAGGGATCGATGGGTCAGGCAGCACCACACTCGTCGAGCAGCTGACCGCTTTTTTCAAATCACGAGGGCGACCGGTGCACCGCACCTGTGAGCCGAGCACCGGTCCGATGGGCGCGATGATCCGTCAGATTCTCTCGCACCGTATCGTCGTCCACGGAGAGGCGGGGGCGATGTCACCGGGATGGGCGACGATGGCGCTTCTTTTCGCCGCCGATCGACTCGACCATCTCGAGGCAGAAGTGCTGCCGCGCCTCGAGAAGGGCATCATGGTCATTTCCGATCGCTACGATCTTTCGAGCCTCGCCTATCAGAGTGCGACGGCTCCCGGCGACGTCGAACGCGTGGTGAACTGGATTCGCGAGCTCAATCGCCATGCCCGCCGGCCGGATCTCACGCTGGTGTTGGACGTACGTCCGGACATCGCGGCGAGTCGCCGCGGCAGTCGCGGCGGCAGCCGCGAATTGTACGAGGACCCCGGGTTGCAGGAACGGCTCGCGCAAGCGTACGCGGTTGCCGAAGAGCTCGTGCCGGGCGACCGTGTCGTCCACGTCGACGCGAACCAAAACGTCGACGCAGTGCTGGCCGACGCGGTCGCCGCTATCGATCGACTCTGAAGCCCATGGCTAGCGTCGGTCGGATGGCGGGTATCATCACGGTGGCTTTGGCGATCGGTGCATGCGGAGCAGGCAATGCCGGCGGTCCCAACGAACCGCGCCCGAAGGAACCGAGACCGAACGCCAGGGCGGATGCGCCGGGACGGCCCGGGCGATTGTCGCGAGCGGAGGTCGTCGGCACGCTCTCGCGCGGACTCGGTGATTTCCTCGGCCGCCTCGAGGTGGAGCCTGTCCTCGTTGGCGGCCGCTTTCGGGGCTGGCGGGTGGTGAGCTTGCGCCAGGGAGATCCCATGTGGAACGGCGTCGACCTCGCTCCGGGTGACATCGTGACGTCGGTGAATGGGCGACCCATCGAGCGCCCCGAGCAGGCGCTCACCGCGTTCCAATCGCTGGCCATCGCCAAGGAGCTGCGCATCGCCTACGAGCGAGGCGGTGCCCGCCGCGAGCTCGTCTATCCTATCGACGATCCGCCGTCAGACGCGCGTTGACACCGCGTTACCGAGCACGACCTTCGGACGTGTCTTCGCCGTCCTCGTTCTCGGAGTCGGTCCCCGGCTCGGCGCCAGGGGGCGAGTCACCGCGCTCGGTCGCCTTCATGTCGGAGAGCTCCGCGAGCTTCGGAAGGACTTGCCGGAGGCGGCCGCGCTGACCGGGGCCGCTGCGGTCGATCCAGAAGAAACTTCGCGGTCGCGAGTCGAGGTGGACGAAACCGCTTCGCGGGTAGAGGCCGACGCCCACGAATCCGATCATCCGGGCGAACCTCGCCACTTCGCCGTCGAGAGCGCCGGGAACGACCAGATCGATCGCGCGGCCTTTGCCATGGTTCGAATGTCGCCGCCGAGGCGTGCGGAAGGCAGACACGACCCGAAGGGCTTTCGCCTGAAAGCGCCTTTCGACTCGGTAAGCGAGATCGAGTAGCCGCGGATCGACGGAGCACTCTTCGTCCGTGCGCGGATCGCGAAGTGCGTGGGCGGCGAGCGCGAGGTCCTCCGCGCCGAACCCTCCGTCATCACGCTGCGGGGTCAGCTCGACGTGCTCTTGCGTGTTGAGCACCTCGAACACCAGCATGGGCCGACCATCGGGCGTGAAAGAGGGAGTCGCGGACGGTTGCAGGTGCCAGCGGCGCACCGTCTCCGCGTAGGTCAGCGGAGCGCGCGCGCTGGTGGGACGTCGCCGAACGGACAGTTGACCTTCCGGCGCGTCGCCGATGGGTTCAGCCGATGCGGCGGCGGCGAGCGCGAAGCAAGCAACGACGAAAGGCAAGAAGGGCAGTGTTCTGCAAAGGCCCAACATCTTGCGGCATCGTGAATCGTGGAGCACGGCTCGTCGCCTCGATGGTTAGGGGCGGGGTTCCTCGAAGCGGAGAGTTCCGCTCGTGGCGAGGTCGAAGCGGATCTCTCCCCCATCGAGCCCCGGGGCAACCACGGCTTCGCGATGCACCAAGTGCATGGCGAGACTCTGCAGGCTTGCCTTGGGGAGCGCCGAAGCGGCGATGACCGCACGCCCTTCGTTGGTGAATGTGCAGCGGATTCGATCGAGCGGCCCGTCTTCCATCGACGCGAGCTCGAGATACACGAGGTCGGTGCCCGCTGCCGGTTGCCACGTCACGTGGAGATCCTGTCGAGGGGCCGCAATGGTTTCGCTGCCGAGCGCGGCGCCTCCGACGCGAAGGTCGTGGACCGGCCCGGGGGCATGCGCCTGGAGCGCCAACGGCGGAAGTGCGGCCGACCCTCCAATTCGAAAGGTGTACGCCCCCTGTTCGGGCAAGGAATCAGCGACCAGATCGCGCGTCGTGTAAACGACGCCGGAGACCAGATCGACGACATCCGGAAATGCCCGGGCGGCGAGGGTCGCGCGCGTCTGCGACGCTTCGAGCGTGACTTCGCCGACATCGACAAGGTCGAGAGGCCCGAGCGACGACAATGACATCCCCTGGTCGCCCAGCACTTCGACGGCCTCGCATTGGCCTGCGGGGGGCAGCACGTTCGCGGCGCCGACGAGGCGCGCGGCCAGCGCCTGGTCGGCCCCGGCCTGCAAGCGCAAGAAATACGCCGAGGCGTGGGCGCGCACCGAGCTCGTCGCGTCGCCCGCCGTCGCCGTCCTTTCGACCCGCAGCAAAGCCTGCGTGGTGCTCGTGCTGGCATCGGACGCACTCACCACGTTCCCGGAGCATCCCAAGCCGAGCAAGGCCCCCAAGAGGGCTATGGTCCCGGCTCGAAGCGCAGTAGGGGGGCGTAGGGACATTGCGTAGACGAGTGTAGGCTGGTCGGGCCAGTTGGGCAAGCGAGCCACTGACCCAATGTCCCTTCTGTTAAGCGATTCTTGGCCTCCTGGCCAGAAAAAATGCGCATGATCCCCGCACCTGACGTTCTCCTCGTTTCGGCCCACCTGCCGGAGCTCTCCGGCTTCCGTTCGATCCTAGGTGAGGACTTGCATAAGTCGGTTGCAGGGCGGAATGTCGTCGCCGCGGCGGTCGGCATCGGCATCGTGTCGGCGGCCGCTGGAACGGCGGCACTGCTCGAACGTTCCGACCCAAGCGCCGTGATCTTGGTTGGGACTTGCGGTGCATATCTCGGGCGCGGGCATGCGATAGGTGACGTGATCGTGGCCCGGCGGCTCCATCTGGTATCGGCGGCCGAGGTCGAAGGCAAAGGAGCTTTCCCCGGCCCGATGACCATCGCCACCGATATCGATCTCGCGCTTTCGACCGCGTTTGCCGAGTGCGGCGCGGCAGAAACGCGCCTGGCGACGACGCTCGCCGTCACCACCGACGATGCCTTAGCGCATCGCATCGCGACGGCGCATGCGTGCGACGTCGAACACCTCGAAGCCTTCGGCGTCGCATGGGCGTGTTCGAAGAGTCGCACGCCGTTCGGCGTCGTCTTGGGGGTTGCCAACATGGTGGGCGCCACCGCGCGCGAAGAGTGGAAACGGCACCACGACGCGGCGGGAAGCTCTGCTGCGGCTCTCGTCGCGCGATGGCTGACGAGCGGCGCGCCGGGCTTGCCCCTCAGAACGTAGCAACGAGAGCAGCTGCCGGCGTGATCGTGACGCTGCTCAGGCTGACGTTGTAGTCGGCGATCGAGCCTTCGATCTTCTGGTAGTACGAATCGAGCTCGATCGCCCCATGCAGATGGCGAAATCCGAGTCCGAGCCCGAACACGCCGCCGGCGTACCAGCGGCTGAGATCGAGTCGGCCACGCACCAGTGGATCCGAGGTGTCGAGTGAAGCGTCGCCTTTCAGCCATTCGACGCCGCCGCGCACGCCCCCCCAGAGCGAGACCACGCCCGCCGTGCTCCGCCAACCGGCGAGCAACGGGACATCGAATCCTGTGCTGCTGGGCGCAACGTGGAACTCGGAAGCGGGTACGTCCTGGCGATCTTTTGCGCCGACGACGGCGCTCACGCCGCCTCCGATCGAGAGCGCGAACGAGTCGTCCTCGAAGGCGTGACGAAAATCGAGACGCAGCACGCGCCCGGCGTAGGTCAATCCTGCTTCGTTGGACGTGGGGAAGCCGTAGCGAACCGCCGCCCACGGTGCAACACTCGGCGCCAGCGCCGCGAGAACGGCTTCGCCGCGCGCCGCCGCGTTTTGCGATTCGGCATCGAGGGCACCCGCAGCCGGCAAAGCGCGCGCCGAACGCACGGCTGCCGCCGCATCGCCGGTCGCGAAGGTGCCCGACAGGCCCGCACCTGCGGCGATTCCACCTGCCGGCAGAGCGTGCGCACCATGTAGAAGAGGCGCTCCCCCACCGCAGCCCGCTACACACATCATCGCCGCTAGTGCCGTTCCCGCGCTTCGCGCGGCGCAGCTGCGCTGCGGGCACTCTCCCTTGGTTATCGGGGGCCCCACCCCCGCGGCGCCTCCGGCGCCCAACACGACGGCATTCGCAAACATGGCCGAATTTCTGGTGGACAGCACTAGGCCGGCGATCCTCAGCGTGCAAACATTTGAGGTCGCCACGTGGCTTTCGGAGACGTTGGTTACTTCCGAAACCGCGAAGGGTAGTCGTTCGCCGCCGCTCGGTTGTGCAGATCCGCGTCGTCGGGATGCAGCTTGAGGGCGCGCTCGATGAGGACGGCTTCGGTTTCGGGGTGACTCGGATCGGGTAGGCAGCACTCCACCGGACAGACAGCTTGGCACGCCTCGTGATCGTAGAAGCCGACGCACTCGGTGCACAGGTCGGGATCGATGACGTAGATGTCGTCGCCCTCGCTGATCGCATCGTTGGGGCATTCGGGCTCGCATGCTCCACAATTGATGCAATCCGATGTGATGTACGTGGCCATCTTGGCGTGATCTCCTTGAAGCCGGCAGATATGTAGAGTCCTCGTTCCCCTATGTCAACGAAAGCGCTTTTCATTCTGAAGGGGCCCTGGTCACGTTGCAAGCTCGGCAGCGCGCTTCGCGGCCGGCCGCTTCTGGCCGTGGAATTGCTCTTCGGCCCGCCTCCACGACCACCATCTTGCGGAGCCGGTGTCTCGAGCGTACGGTGCGCGCGAATGAATTGCCGTCGGGTCTGGTCGTTGCGTCTTGCTTTGGTCGTGGGGATGGGTGCTCTGGCCGGCGGGTGTGCGCCGAAGATCGGGGATCACTGCACGGTGTCCACCGACTGCTCGGTCAGCGGCGACCGCCTATGCGACACGACGCAACCAGGCGGGTACTGCACGACGTTCAATTGCGAGCCGGATCGTTGCCCGGATGAAGCCGCCTGCGTGGCCTTCAACGAGATATCCTGCTCGAGCTCCGCGGTTTCCACCCGCTTTCAGCGGACCTTCTGCATGGCCGTCTGCGACGAAGACGATGATTGCAGGGCAGGTTACAAGTGCTTCGGCAGCGATCCGGGTCGGCAGATCATCGACACCGCGCCCTCGTCGCGCGGCGTCTGCACGGTACCTCCGAGCTCTCCCCCGGTCACGTCCATAGACCTACCGGTGTGCGGGACGCCGGACGCGAGCTTCCCATCGCCTGACGCCGGCGCAGACATGGCCGCGCCGCCCGACGCCACCGAAGCAGGCGCCGACGGCGCCGGTGACGCAGGCAGCGACGCCGAAGAAGCGTCGACCGATGCCGCCGCCGATGGGACCGACTGACAACTAACTTTACTGCCTGAGTCTTGGCATCGGCAGATCGCGATCAGCAGATTTGGCCTTTAACCCAACGTAAGATACGGCGAGGCCGTCGGAATCTCGCATTCGAAAAAAACCAGCCGCAAGGCCCGGCCAGCCACGC
>WNGB01005932.1_pt1 | contig 45584 bp, 34 predicted proteins | sample 5400681 | NCBI WGS metagenome assembly WNGB01 (sample SAMN13153367, study PRJNA577476) | soil metagenome | isolation source: 115 cm soil or saprolite under grassland replicate 2 | place: USA:California | collected 2016-06-15
CCAGCTCCTATCGCCATTGGATCCCGGCGGGATTGACGTTTACGACTACTTTCATTACTTCGTCCAGAACGGCACCCGGGGATCGGACTTGATTGCCCAGTACTCGAGCCCTCATCGCGATTGGTGTTTGGAGCATGGGCATCAAAAGAGCGCCGCGATCATCATGATCAGTCCCACCCAGCTCACCACCCAGACGGCCGATCGCAAACCGGTAATCCCGGACATGTACGCTGGTAGGTAGATCACCCGTGCCACGAGGAATACGGCTGCGCCGGCGTTCGGCAGATCGCCGGGCGTGCGCTGGACGAGGTGCAAGACGGCGAGTGTGAGAAACACCGGCAGAGCCTCGTGCATGTTGTCGAGAGCGCGCTCGGCCCGCCGTCCGACCTCGGAGAGCGGCGGTTGCTCGTCGCGCGCTCCCAGCGCGATTCGAAGGCGCGCACCGGTGCCCGGTCCGGCGAAAAGGTAACGAACGATCGGAGGAATCAGCGTCTGAAGAACGAAGACACCGAGAACGGCGAGTATCCAGGGAATCAAGCGTTCACCTCGGCGACCCTGGTAAATCGAATCGTGCGGCGCGGCAATGGCTTCCACGTGCGCGAGGAGCAAACATGGTAGATACCGAACGTGACACGCGCCGGTCTGCTCCGATTCCTTCACCAATACAGGCTCGCGGTCCAAGCGTCGGTCGCACCGGGGGGCGCACCGCAGGCGGCGGTCGTGGGATTCGCGGTGAGCGATGACCTCGAGATCGTGTTCGATACCGTCACCACATCGCGCAAGTACGCCAACCTGCGCGCCGACCCCCGCATCGCTCTCGTGGTTGGCTGGGAGCACGAGATCACCGCGCAGATCGAGGGGGTCGCCGACTTTCCCACCGGTAACGAGCTCGACCGGGTGCGGGAGTGCTACTTCGCGGCGTATCCGGACGGGCGCGATCGGCTGGCATGGCCCGGCATTGTCCACGTACGCGTGCGCCCGAAATGGGTTCGGTACAGCGATTTCACCGAGGACCCCCCGCACATCATCGAGCTCACCGCCGAGCAGCTGGCGTGATTCAATTGCCGGATGGGGGTGAAATGTCCGACGACCTGCTGGGGTTCGTGCGCAAGACGCCGCTGGTTTTTGCGCCTCCGCTCCACTGCTGGCTCAAGCTCGAGTCGCTGCAGGCGACCGGCTCGTTCAAACTGCGCGGCGCCGCGCTGAAGCTGTCGCGTATGGAGCCGGCGGCGCGCGCACGGGGCGTGGTGGCCTCGTCGGCCGGCAACCACGGGCAAGGAGTGGGGCTCGCGGCAGCGCAACTTGGTTTTGCCGCGACGGTGGTGGTGCCGGAGCATTGCCCGGCCGTCAAGCGCGACGCGATCGCCGGCTACGGCGTCGAAGTCGTCGTCACCGGCGCTGGGTACGACGAGGCCGAAGCGTACGCCATCCAGCTCGCGCGCGAGCGCACCGTCCCCTTCGTATCGCCATACGACGACGACGAGGTCATCGCCGGCAACGGCGGCTGGCTCGGCCGCGAAATAGCCGAGCAGCACGCGTCGGTGTCACGGGTGGTGGCGCCCGTCGGCGGTGGCGGCCTCATCGCGGGACTGTTGCAAGCGCTCCCCGCCGTCCAGGTCGTTGGCGTGCAGCCGCGGGTCAACTGCGCCATGCACGATTCATTGGTCCAAGGGCGCGCACTCACCGACTATCGCGGCGGCGAGACCCTCTGCGACGGGCTCGAGGGTGCCACCAGCCAGCGCACCTTCGAAATCGCACGCGCGCATCGCCTCGAGATCGCGCTCGTCGAGGAGGAGGAGATCCTCGAGGCCATCGTCTTCGCCTATCGCGCGCTCGGACAGGTGGTCGAGCCGTCGGCCGCGGTCGGCATCGCCGCGGCGCGCACCGGGCGCGTGCCCACGGACGAAGAAACCGTCATCGTCGTCAGCGGCGGCAACATCGATCCCGCGCTGCTCGGCCGCGCGATCGAATTCCACGATCTCAAGGCGGCGAACTCGTAAACTCGAAGGCGAATGCGTCCGTCCACCCATTCGTGTCTCCCACGACGAGATTGGGGGCGTCCGACAAGAAAACAACGACGCGCCCATTGGCGCTGATCGCCGGCTGCCTGCTGTCACCTTTCGCGCGCGTGCCCATCGGCGCGACGCTGACGCGCACCGTCTTGTGCGTCTCGAGGTCGTGTACGAAGACGTCCTCGTAGTTGGTGTCGCCGGGAAACGCGATGTCGTCGGGGACGAGATTGGTGGCGTGCGAGCTGAACGCGACGAGGCGTCCGTCGCCGCTCAAGGAAGGGTCGCAACTGAGGGCATTGCCTTCTGCGCCGGTGCTCGACACGCTGACGCGCACGGTCTGGTGATTCGAAAGGTCGTGCACGAAAACGTCGGTCACGTTGTTGGTGTCGTTCGAGACCAGGTTCGACGCATCCGAGCAAAAAGCCACACGTCGGCCGTCGCCACTGATGACGGCCGGACCGCTCGCCTTATTTCCCTGTTCGCCACTACTCGAGACACTCACCCGGCGAATGTTTTTGTCGAGGAGCCCGCGCACGAAGACGTCGGATACGCCGTTGGTATCGCCTTGAAGGAGGTTCGATGCCGTCGAGCTGAAGGCGAACAGATTCCCGTCCGCGCTGACGGAGGGTTGATGGCTAGGCCCATTGGGCTGTGCAGGATCCGTCCCCATGCTGATGCGTGCCACTTGGTTGCGTCCGCCGTAGGCCGCGTAGACGTCGGCCGCATCATTGGTATCGGCGAATTCGACTCGGGCCGAGGTCTCGTAAGCTACGACGCTTCCATCCGAGTTGACTGCTGGAGAGAATGCCCAGTCGTTCACGAGCCGGCTGCGATGATCGGTGATGGACGTGGCGAGCCAACGACTGAAGACCTGCTTGGTCCCCATGTTCGCGCTGCTGACCAGATTGGTGGCCATCGAGGTGAAAAAGACGAACCTACCGTCGGTCGTGATCAGAGGGTCGGCACAGGGCCCATTCGGTTCTGCGTTGTCGGAGCCGAGGCTCACGCGTGAGGTTTCGCCGCTCGTTCGATTGTGCAAAAAGATGTCGGACTCGGCGTTGAAATCGGAGAAAACGAGGTTCTTCGCCGCGGAGCCGAAGGCAACGAGCTTTCCATCGCCCGAGACGCTGACGCCGTCGCTGTTGTCGTCGGCCTGGGTGCCCTCGGTGGATACGCTCACTCGTGTGAGCACCCCGAGGCCGGCGCCCCCTTCCGGAGTCGCACCAGCTCCACCGCCTTGCCCTCCCCCGGCGGCGCCGCTCGTCGTAGCGATCGCGTCCGGTGCACCACCGCGTCCGTTGGACCCCGCATCGCTCGCCGGGTTGTCCACGGGCGGATCAATGCCGGCCAGCACGTTGCAGGCGCAAACAGGCGCGATCGCCACGGCGACCAGAACGGTTGCCCCACACCATCGGCTCCTCCGGGACGCAAGTCGGGTCCACATCGCGCGAGAAACCATTGCATTGGGCAAGCTTCCTGCAACGAGAATCATCCCCAAGCTGCGATTTTGCGGCCGGTGCACGCATGTGCAGCCTCCAGCCTCGTCGCGCACACCCGTTTACTTTTTCTGCTCCCCCTCCCCCTTGACGAGGCGCAGCTCGAAACCGATGCCTTGGCGCCGCAGCTCGCCCGAACCAAAGCGGCTCTCTGCGACCAGCCGCTGGAGCGCATCCTCCCGGTACGCGTTCTTGAGCAGGACGGAGCGAAAAACGAACCTCGTGAAGAGCGCGCTCGCCGGCGATAGGTTCATGCCCTTCACTTCGGCGTCGACATCCGCCAGCGTGGCTTCTTTGCGCAGGTCGTAGATCGATGCTCGTCCGCCCGGCACCAGCACGCGGTAGGTCTCGTTCAAGGCTCCGAGCGGATCGGTGAAGTTCTTGAAAGCAGCCTGGCACACGACGAAATCGAACGACTCGTCGGGATAGGGCATCTGCGATGCATTACCCTGTCGGAAGTCGATCGCGAGCCCCTCCGCTCCCGCATTGTCGCGCGCGATGCGTACGAACGACTCGCTGATGTCGAGGCCGCTCACGCGGAAAGCGCCGCGCTTGGCCAGCTCGATCGCCAGATATCCAGGGCCAGGCGCCAGCTCGAGTACTCGGGCACCGGCCGGCAGCGTCGCCATCAACGCATCGGCACAGCCGCGATGACGCACGTCGCTCTTGGTGTTGCGTGCGTACCAGTTTGCGATGAGGCCCTCCATGGGCAGGCCCTTGTAGGGTTTTTTGTAGGCCTTCTCGGTCACCGTCATCTCTGTCTCCTCGGTTAGTAGTAGTATGTCTAGATATAGTATGACTATTCATACCCGTCAACCGTGAGGGAGTAGGCTACCGGCCATGAGCCCTCCTTCCCGTCCCCGCTCTCCCTTGTGGATGGTGGTGCTCTCCCTCGTCTGCGAGCAGCCGATGCATCCTTACCGAATGCAGGCGCTCATCAGGGAGCGCGGCAAGGACCTCATCGCGAACGTCGCCCAGCGCAACAGCGTGTATCAGACGATCGACGCGCTGCTTCGCGCTGGACTGATCGTGGTCCGCGAAACTTCGCGCGAGGAGCGCCGGCCGGAGCGCACGGTCTACGAGGCGACGGACGAGGGCCGGAGGATCTTACCCTCGTGGCTGCGCACCGTCCTCTCGACGCCGGCTCGCGACTTCCCGGATTTCCCGGCCGCGCTGTCGCTCGTCGCGATGCTCGGTCCGCACGATCTGCGAAAGCAGCTCGAAGCGCGCATGGCGCCGCTCGAGACGAAGCTCGCCGTGCTCGAAAAGCCGGTCCCCGGTCTTGCTCGGCTCTTTCTGCTCGAGTCCGAGTACATGGCGACCCTCGTCCGCGCGGAGCTCAAGTGGCTGCGCGCCATCACCGCCGATCTGCGTTCGGGGCGCCTCACCTGGAGCGAAGCGTCGCTCCGCCGCATGGCCGCGGAATGGGCCTCCCAAGCCGGCCACCCCTCGGAGCCCGAATTGGCTACAGCGAAAAAAGGCGAGAAGCGACCAGCGACGCGCCTCCCCACGGCGCCTCGACAGAGGGCAAAAACCGGCAGAGCGCGATAATCCCCGACAGGAGAACACTCGCCTAGAAAACGATCCCCCGCGAGCTCAACGCCAAGCCTGCCGGCAGCCTGAGTTTCGGCTCGATCAGGGCCGAGTCGACCCGGATGGACGTCTTGTTCGATGCCCATAACGCGATTCCTGTTACCAGCAGGATCGCTCCGGCGCCTGTGCTCAACGCGCCCGCCGTCGTGAAGGTCTCGCTGGCACTGCTATCCGATAGGGCACCGAAAACCAGCATCGGTACGCCTGCACCAGCGAGAGAGATGCCGGTGACGGTCAAAATAATCCCCGTGATCCGTGCACCTGCGCGGCCGCGCGCTCGGGCAGCGGAGAGAGCGATACGTTCGATCCCAGAACGACGAACCGAATAGGTCCGCCGAAAACTCCCGCGCCGCATTGACATCGGTGGTTCTCAGCTCGTAACCGCGAAACCTGCTCGCAGCCATTTCGCGGTCTTGACGTCGCGGCCTCCCAAGTTCGATGCGCGAAAGCCATCGGGGCGAACCGACTGCGCGTTGACGCAGATCTTGCGCGCGCGGTGAGACGACATTTGCGTCGAATCGCGTTCGAGCTCGCGCGCGAGCGCTGGCCCGATGCTTGCGAAGTGGCTTCCGGTTCGTTCTTCGAAAGGTGGATGTCCGGATGCGACGGTGGATGGTTCATGTGTGCGCAGTGCTGGCGATCGCGACAGGGCTCTTGGTGGGCGCGTGCGGGAGTGGAGACCCCGGTCCGGGCGGAGCGCCAGGGGCGCAGGGGGAGCCTGGACCCGCCGGGACTTCTGGCACGCAAGGCGTGCCGGGCGAAGCGGGGGCCCCGGGCCCATTGGGACCGCCGGGTTATGGTTATCTCGCGCCGGAGGCAAAGGGGGTCGTCGGGTTCGTGCGCGACACGGCCGGTGACGCGGTCGTTGGGGCGACGGTGTACTTGGTGCCGAGCGCCGATGTTCCGACGGCAGCGCTCGCATTGACGGACATCACCGCCGAGCGGGCCAGCACGACGGACGAGCCGCTCGAGGACCCGATTGCAAACAAAGGGGGGACCTACGCCAAAGGCGTTACCGATATGTTGGGCGCTTACCGCATCTCCACCGTGGGTGACGGATCGTATTTCGTCACTGTCCTTCCCGGTGCTGCGGACAAGACGCACTTGCCTGGGGGCTCGGTCTGCCGCTGGGCATCGAAGTCGGCCGATCTCGTGGGCAAGCAGGTCGACATCAAAGTCTCGACGCGGCCGAGCGACAAGGCCGAATACGTAGGGACGACCGCCTGCGTGACCTGCCACGGCATCATCCACCAAAAAGAGACGCTGCACGCGATCGGACTGCGCGCGATCGGCAGCGCGAGCAAGCTCCAGGATGGAAGGCGGTACCCGAGCTGGAACAAGGCGCTCGACACGAAGTTCACGAGCGGGGGCACCACGATCTACGTCTTTGGTTACAACGGTAACGCGACATCGCCGGATTGGAAGGCGTCGGAAACGGATCCGGGAACGGGCGTCAGCTTCACGATGAAGCTCTATTCCTCCCTCGGAAAGTATTACGTCGACCTGACCAACGTCGCCGGGGCGGCCGCGACGAAGACGTACGAGGTCGGCATCTCCTACGGTGGCGGGCTCTACAAGCAGCGCTACCTCGCGAAAATCGGCACGAGCTGGTACGTCCTGCCACTCCAGTACAACTCCGACGGGCTCACCAACGAAGCGAGTGCGCCCTTCGCGCGGTGGGTCTGGCAGCATTACAACGCGCAATACTGGTACGACGAGACGAACAAGGCGCTCAGGGAGCCGGCGCTCGTCAAATCGTTCGATAACAGTTGCGCGGGCTGCCACATGACCGGCATCCAGGTCACCGGTGACTCGACGAGCGGATGGAAGGCGCACGGCGTGCCGGACGATAACGGTGAGATGGACTTCGACGGTGATGGCAGAAACGAGCAGCTCAACATGGGATGCGAGACGTGCCATGGCCCCGGCTCCGAGCACTGGGCCCGAGCCGGCAGCGGCCGCTCGATCGTCAGCCCCGAGCTCTTGACTCCGGAACGCGAGGTCGCGATCTGCGCGCAGTGCCACACGCGTGCGCTCGGGATCGGAGCCGGCAACACCGAGGCGCCACTCGGCGCGAACGGCCGGATGATGGTTGCGGGAACCTCACGCGCGGAGTTCCTCGCGCACTTCGTCTCGAAGCTCGACGACGGGATGTGGGACGCCGTCAAAGGGGACGGCAAGCACGCGAAGAAGCATCACCAACAAGCTTCGGACTTCTTGAAATCAGGCAAGTACCGAAACGGCACGATGCTGCAGACGTGCGCGACGTGCCACGACGCCCACGGCAACACGACCGAGCCGCACCAGCTACGCGACAAGATGGATAGCTCGTTCGTCGGCGCGGGGCTCTGCACGAGCTGCCATGAGTCGTCGCTCCCCGCCGCCGCGTACTTCGGCGATCGCGTGCAGGGGCACTACAAGTCTCATGGGATTCCCGATCAGGTGATGGGAGACATCTCGTGCTCCTCTTGCCACATGCCCAAGACCGCGAAATCGGGATCGGGCACCGCCGGCGTCACGATCACAGGCACGACGTACTACCAAGGCGACATCTCGTCCCACGTTTTCGACGTGCCCCGCAAGAGTAGCATCGCCACCAAAGCGTCGGACATGATGACGCTGCCCTACACGAACGCCTGCGGCCAGGTCTGCCACGTGACGATGCCCTAGCATTATGGCTACTCCGATGACACTGGTAGTGAGGATCTGACGCAGTAATGCTAGGAATTGAGCTCGGCTGATTCAGTGCTGCTGAGCCGGGAGAGGCGCCACTTCAGCGCGGGTGGGGTGACGACGGTGGTGACGATGACCATCACGACCACGGCCGAAAAAGTGGAGCTGTCGACGACGGGGGCACCGTTCACGACGAGCGTCGAGCCGACGTTGGCGAAGATGAGGCCGACCTCGCCGCGCGGGATCATGCCGATGCCGACCGAAAGGCGGTCGACGCCGCGTGTGAGAACGCCGAGTGAGCAAAGCTGCTTGCCGATGATGGCAGCCGTGGTGAGGGCGACCGCGAGGCCCAAGACTTCCATTCGCGCGAGGGACGAAAGATCGGTTCGCATGCCCATCAGGACGAAGAAGACCGGCACCAAGAATCCGGCAATGGGATGGACCAGGACTTCCAGGCCGTATTCGCCGCGTGCGGTGAAGTCGCGATAGTGCACCTCCTCCAGAATGAGTCCCGCGGCGAAGGCGCCCACGATGGGGGCGAGGCCGATCACCCCCGAGGCCCACGAGAGAAGAAAGCAGAACCCGAGCCCGACGACGAGGAGGACACCGCGGCTTTGCAAGCGGGACGCGAGAAAAAAGAGCTTCGGCGAGAGATAGACGCCGAGAGCGAGCGATCCGGCCAGGAAGAGCATTGCTTTGACGAGCATCAGGGCGATGGCGCCGTACGAAACGCTGAGCCCCTCGTTGGCTGCGGTGATGACGCCGCTCACGACCGCGAGGACGGCGAGCCCGAGCACATCGTCGATCACCGCGGCACCCAGGATGACGCGCGCCTCGCCCGTTCGCGAGCGGCCCATGTCGGCGAGCACGCGCGCGCTGATGCCGATGCTGGTCGCGCAGAGCGTCGCGCCGAGAAAAGCGTGTACGTAAACGCTCTGATCGGGCAAGAGCCGCGCGCCGACCAGCCACCCGAGGGCGAACGGGGCAACGACGCCGAGCATCGCCACCAAGAGCGAAGAGGCGCCGATCTTGAGCATCTGGGCTACCGTCGACTCGAGCCCCACTTCGAAGAGCAAGATGAGCACGCCGAGACGGGCGAACATGTCGATGAACGGATCGGTTTTCAGCGGTTCGAGCTGCGGAAAACCGAGACGAGCCAGATTGCCGAGCAGAACGCCGACCACGAGCTCGCCGAGCACCGGGGGCTGCCGGAGTCGCACCGCAATTTCTCCTCCGGCTTTCGCGAGTAGCAGAATGACGGCCAACCCCAGCACGACGGAGCCGACCGGATCCCGATGTGCGGCGGCCATTGCCAGCCAAAGCGCGGGAGGGGCGAAGTGCATCGCCGAGATTCCATACACGCGAAGATGTGTCCGAGACCAGGTCCCATTTCCGATGTGATGCAGCGGCGTTCGCGTGGCGCGCCGTGCTAGCGTTCAGCATGCGCACGTTACGGATCGTGACCCTGAACATCTGGAATCAGGGAGGCCCCTGGCTGGAGCGCCTCGTCGCCATCCGCGCAGGGCTCGGCGAGCTTGCCCCCGACATCGTGGGTCTACAGGAAGTCCTGCACCCGACGACCGGCGAAGCACCGGACCAGGCGCGACAAATTGCCGAAGGGTTCAGTTATCACATTGCCTACGGCGCCGCTTTCGAATCAGGAGGCGTGGAGTTCGGCAATGCCGTCCTCTCGAAGTTTCCGATCGCGCGCTCGCAAGTGTTCGACCTGCCGTGCCTCGACGCGCCCGAACAGCGCTGTCTGGTTTTTGCCGAGCTCGACACGCCGTTCGGACCCGTTCCCTTTTTCGTCACCCATCTGAGCTGGCGTTTCCACGACGGTTATGTGCGAGAGGCGCAGGTGAAGACGATCGCCGAGCGCGTGAAGGAGCTCGCCCCCATCGTGGGGTTTCCCCCGATCGTGGTGGGCGACTTCAATGCGCCGCCCGACGCCGACGAAATCCGCTACATGAAAGGGCTCTGTTCGCTCGGTGGCCGGAGCGTTTACTTCGCAGATACGTTCGGCATCGTGGGACGAGGCGACGGAACGACGTTCAGCGTGCGCAATCCGTTCGCAACCGATCTTCGAGAGCCCGAGCGGCGCATCGACTACATCTTCGTCCGCGGGCCGGACCCCCGCGGGCGCGGCGAGCCCCTCGACGCACATGTTTGCTTCGATCGGCCGCATGGCAACGTCTATCCGAGTGATCACTTCGGCGTCAGCGCTACGATACGTGCAGAGGTCTGAATGAAGTTACCCCGTCTGTTTTCGCGGTTGCCTGGCGGCAGTCTCCTTTGCCTGCTGTTTTCGCTTTCTTGCGCCAACCGGGACGCGCAGCAGCCTCAACAGCCTGCCGGCTATCCGCCCCAACAGGGTTACGCCGGAACCTACGGGCAACCTGGACCGTACGGCCAGCCTCCACCCACGTATGGGCAGCCGCCCCCTCCTACGCAGCCGGCGGCTCAGCAGCCGCCGCAAACGCCCGCGCAGCCAACTGCACCGCAGCCACCGCCTTCCCAGTCACCGCCCTCCCAACCGGCGCCTCCGCCGCCAGCGCCCTCTCAACAACCTCCCTCCCAGCCGCCGCCCGCCGCGAGCGCGCCGCTTCCCCTGCCCCCTATCGGTAGCTTCGATTGGTATGGCGCCTTTACATCGCAATACATGCGGCAAGAAGCGCCGAGCGTCGTCGCCGAGCTCGTGTCCGCTCTCCCGGACAGCGCCCGCGCGAAAGTGCAGAGCATTGCGCTTCAGGTCGTCGAGGATTCGAAAGACGTGAACGCGTTCGCGGGGTGCAGCAAATCGGGCACTCCGTTCATGGGCATCACCGGCCCGCTCCTTCTCATCATGGCGCGCACCTCGGAGGCGCGTGCGTTCGATGAAACGTTCAACACGGCGAAGTACAACGAGCTGGCCGCCGGCATCGCCGCCGAGGTGCGCGCACGAAAAGGGGTGGCCGGCCCGCCCGGTGGCTTTCTGCCGCTGCCCCAAGCGCTCGACCCCCGCAAGCTCGCGCGCCAAAAATTTCTCTTCGACGAGCAAATCGCGTTCGTCTTGGGACACGAGCTTTCGCATCATCACCGCGGGCACACCGGCTGCGCAGGCCCCTCGAGCAACACCATCACGGCCCAAGACATCGGCCGCATGCTGGCGAGCACGGTCCCACTCTTCAACCAGCCGAACGAGATCGACGCCGACATTCAAGGAACTTTCAACCTGCTCGATACCGGCGTTCGTCGTCAGGGAGGTCGATGGACCGAAGAAGGCGCGATCATGACGCTCGAATTCTTTTCGCGCCTGGAACGGCTCGGCGTCGAAACGCTCATTCTCGGTTTCATGATGACCCATCCGCCTCCTCAGGTGCGTCTGCCCATCGTGCAGAACGCCGCCGCGCAGTGGCGAGGCGCCGGCGGCAAGTCGCCTGCATTTCCGCTCCACGCGCCGTCCTGAGTCCCAAAAAAACGAGCGCGGAACCGAGGTCGACTCGATTCCGCGCTCTTGCGGCTGATGAGAGTGGTCGTTTCCTTCAGTGCACTCGCTGAATTCCTTTCTGAACCGTCGTCAGGCTGGCGGCCGCGGGCTGATCCGCCGAGACCGTCAGGGCCGCGCACACGAGCTGTTTCAGATCCGCGTTTCGCCTACCCAGGTCGTTGAGAGTGCGAATCTGACCGGAGAACCGATCGAACACCGTCGTTCCGGTCAAGAATGGTGAAAGCACTGCTTCGGCGCCTTGGAAAAAACGGGGCGAGATCTGGAGGAACGTGGTGTTGGTCTCCGGTCCGTGGCAGCCGTTGCACGTGTTGAGCGAGAGGTGGAAACGCGCCTCGTTGTTCCGAATGCCGGGAGCCGACCAAACGATGAGGTCATTGAAAACGGACCCCGCCAGAAACGGCCGGCCCGCGAACTGCTCGGGTACGGTGTGCGTTTCAGCGATGATCGACGCCTCGTTCTGATTCACGAAGTCCGCCAGCGTCGGACTGTTGTTGAAAGCGAGGTCCGGGGTGAGCTTCACCGTCGTCTCTTTGAGGAACCCGGTGTCCGCCGATAGCGCGAACTCGCGGAACTCCCATCGGGGGAAGAGGGAGATTTCGTTCGTTCGCAATTGGCTGATGGCGTTGCCGTTGACGGCCCCAGGCGCGGCATTTCGCCCGCTGAAGCGCAACGTGACCTTTTCGAGGGCCGCGTTGTACTCTTCGGAGGGAAACGGGTGCGCCGAGAGCCCGTGCCACGAGTTCGCCCATCCCATGACGTCCTCGGGGGTTTGAGCCGGCAGGTGGTATTCGAGAATCACCGTGAACTGCTCGGCTCCGAACGGACCGATCACGCCGAACACGAATCTTCCTTCTCCGGCGTTTCCGTTCGCCAGGTTGCGCAAATCGATGCGATTCACGATGGCCTGGAGTCGCAGTGGCGACCGGTCGAGGTTGAGCTTGCCATCAGGGGTGCGGGGCCAATTGTTGAGCACCACCCTCTGGATGTCCGGACGTGCGTGGACCACGAAGCCGTTCACCATTTGATCCGTCAGCCAGGTCTTGAAGAGCTGCTCGGCCATGTCCGGAGCTTGTTCGGGTGTCGGAGCCATGTCGCGCATCAGGCGCCCGAACGTCCACACGCCGCGGCTCTCCGGATGGTCGGTGGGAAACGTATCGAAGGTAGTGCGAACCGGATCGTCGACGACGCTCGTGCTGGTGATCATGAGCTCGCGCCTCGTGCGAACGAAGCATCCCGTCTGCTCGGCGAGCTCGTAGATGAGCTCACCTCGGATCGACTGGAAGTTCGGGAAGAAGCTGACGACGTTGAACGGCAGGTGATGCACGCCCGGTTCCGCATCCTCGGTGCTGCTCACGTTCGCCTCGAATGTGACGGTGGCGCCCGGCCGCACGTCGAAGAAGAACGGCGGATTGATGCTGGTGGTGAGCCCGTCGTTGGACAGCGAGCCGCCGGTGCCGCCCGAGCCGCCGGTGCCGAATGATCCACCGGTGCCGAAGGAACCGCCCGAACCGTCTTTGCCGCCCGATGAACCGCCGAAGCCGGCCGAGCCCGTGGTCGTGCCCGTCGTCGTGATCGTAGAGCCGCCATCGAACGAGCCGGTCGTCGTCTCGAACGAGCCGCCGAAACCGGCCGAGCCGCCGGTCGTGTCAAACGAACTTCCGCCGAAGCCGCCGGTCGTGACCGTGCCGGTGGTCGTGGTCGAGCCGCCACCGGCGTCTCGCGTGGGAAACACCTGCTCGAAGAACATTTGGTAGGCGGACGGGGCGCACGCGCCGATGTCGTTGTTCGTGACCGCGACTTCATACCGAACGTTGGTGCCGGGCTGCACGAGCGCACTCGTCGGGGGGGTGACCGTCAGACTCGGAGGACGGCTGATACAGCTGAGGCGGATGAGCTCATCCTTACTGATGATGTTCGTGGACAGCCAAACCTCGTCGATGATGCCGTCGAAGTGCTGGGTCTGCGTGGTGGCGCCGATGCGAACGGGGGCAAAGACATTGCGGATGGTCCCCGCTGCGGCGATCTGACCCACCTGCTCGCCATTGATGAACAGAAAGAGAAAGCGCCCATCGTACATTCCGGCCACGTGGCTGAACACGTTGGCCTCGATCGGCGCGCGCGAGATGAACGTCTGGCCCGAGGTCAGCACGACCGACATCTCGATATTGCCCTTGTGGATCCCGAGCGAAAAAGCCGTTTGGTTATTGAGACGCTTGATCGCGATGGGGTGATGGTCATCGATCGCGGTCGGCTTGACCCAAGCCGCAACCGCGACGCGCTGACCTACCGTGAATTGGGGTTGGTCCGGAACTTGGACGAGGTCTTTCTTGTCGTCGAAATCGATGCCGAGGCCGCTGATACCGGCAACGCAGGCGGCACCGAGTTCGTGCTGCGCCGAGACGTTGTTGCCCGATGAATCCATCAAGAACCGCGAGGCGGGCGAGCAATCGTCGAACCGCCAGAAGCCCGACGGTCCGCCCACGATTCCGCCGCCACCATCGAAACCGGTGGAGCCCGCGAAGCTGCCTCCGACGCCCGTCGTCGTCGTGCCGGACGATCCACCGGTCCCGCTGGTGCCATCGGGAGGCGGCGGGACGCCCGCGTCGGCGGAGCCGCCGTCTACGGCTTCCAGGGCTTGCGACGTGGCACCCATCGTTTCGCGGGTGCCGATCGTGACGTTGGTCAGCGGCTCGGTGTACTCGTCGTACGTCTCCGCAGAGAATCGGTCGTCGATGCTCGAGCCGCAGGCGGAGGACAGGAGAAACAACAAAGAAACTTTGGCGAGAGACCATAAACTTCGCGGCGGAGCGCCGACGCTCCGGTGACGTTCTTGTGTCATTGGGATCCTCGTTGACGGAAGTGGGGAAAGGAACTGCGGTTAAGGAAGGAAGAAGCTGTACGCTCACAGCAATGACTGTGCCGCTACCTCTCTGTCGCCTCCTTTCAGCAAATTGAGCAGAACGATGACTGTTATGACGACACGCCGATCCGATCAACGCGCTTGCGTGCCACGGCGTGGCACAGCTGGCACATCCCGATTGTTCACAATTCCGCGGCTTGGGCGGTCAGGGAACCGTGAACGAGGTCTCGTGCGACGCTCGGTTGCCGTTGGTGTCATAGATGGAGATGGTCCACGAATAGCCGGCGCCGGCGAAGAGAGTACCAACCAACGCCGTCTCGTCCGCATTGAAGATCACTTGTGTGAGGGCGCTCGGCAGTTGATAATGCCAGATCTCGCTGCCGCCGGGGGCGCGAACCGCGAGCGAGTAGGCGAACCAGCTCGGAGCAGGGTTCGGCGCATCCCATCGGAACGTGGGCTGGCCACTCCCCGCATCCGGACCCACCGGTTCCGTGGGCGTGGGAGCGGCAAGGTATTGGCTCATGGCAACCCGAACGGTCGCATTGCAAGTGCTGCCGTCGTCGTAAGCAACGTCGAGCTCGTAGAATGCTTCGGAGTTCGGTAGCAGCGAACCTTGGTCGACGCGCCATCGGAACCTGCCCGATTCGTCCATTTTCAGGTCGATCGGCGGCGAAATGCCCGGGCCGGACGTGAGAGCGGCTTTCACCACGCGCTGTCGGTTGCCGGTGTTCGCCAGCTCTATCTCGGTGGCGTACGAGCTTCCGTCTCGATCGACGCGGTGCTCGGTCATCGCGCGGATGGAAGCGCTGGATGGCAGCTCGATGGCGACGCCGGCAACTGGGGCGCTCGCGACGGTAATGGTCCGATGGAGCGGATTGGCGACGGTGACCGGATCATTCGGGCCAAGCTCGCCATTGGCATCGCGATCGAGCGCCGCGCCGATGGCATAGGTCCCGGGCGCGACTCCGCGAATCCTGAAGGGCTTCGCGCCCGTAGGGTCGAAACGTGCGACATACGCCGTGGTTTCGTTGGCCAGCATCACGTAGGGACGTCCGGTCGCCCGAAAAAGCCAACCGGGAATGGACACGGTTCCCGAAACGTCCACTCCGCTGCTCGTGGCGCCGATGACGACGGGACCTGTCACCGCGTCAGCCCCTTCGGTGCCGTCGCGGACCCCGGTCACGGCGAAGTAATAAGACGTTGCATTGGCGAGCCCCTCGACGAATGCCATCGGCAAGGCGCCCGCGCGCACATTGGCGACGACCGCGGCGGGGTCGCCGCCCGGATTGGTATGGGGACTCGCGTAGACCCGATAATGATCGACCAGCTCGCGCCCGTCGGCGTCTCGAAGCGGTTTCCACCTGACGAGGGCACCGCCGTCATAGCCATGCACCGTGACGTCATCAGGAACCGCAAATGGATCCGCTCGAGGTTCAGACAGGGCGAAACGTACGTCCGTAACGGCTGCGCCGGTCCAACTTACCGTCTGCTCGTCGGCGGGATCCGCCGCTGCCACGTATTGGCCGACCCCGGGCACGTCTACATAAGCTCGTAACTTGATAGGCCGAGGTGCGCCGAAAATCCCCCGAATCGTGAAAGGGCCCGGGCCGGATAGTGTCGTCGTCCCGCCCTGGTCATCCTCCACGATCGTCACGTAGATACGACCCTTGGGGCTACCCACGTACTGGACTGTGCCGGAAATCGTGGGCACCGCCGTTCGGGCGATCACGGTGACGGTGGCGACATCGCCCTTCGAGGGATCGGCGCGACTCGCGGCTCGCACCTGGTAGCGGCCGGGCGTGGAGGGAGCGATGTATAGGCCGGGTTCCGTCATCACGCCGCGATCGCCGGCGTCGCCGAGCACTGTCCAATCGACGGTGAGCTCCGTCGTTCCCGTCACGGCGGCCCGGAACGCCATCGATTCACCGGTCAGCAAGGTCGTCGTCTGGGGGCAAATCGAGACGGTGACCGGGCTTTCGGCGTCCGCTTCGACGGTGAGGTCAGGCGTCACGTCCGGTGGAGCGTCCTGGCTGCCAGCATCCGAAATGTGCGACGAGCCGTCGGCGTCGCGACTGCCTCTCACGTCAGCGGCGGTATCGCCAACGCCGGCGTCCTGCACCGTGCGTCCAGACCTGAAATCAACGTCGGCGCTTCCGCCGCATCCCAAGAGCGCCCCCGCCCCGACCAGGATCCAAGCCCACCAGGATCGACTGCCCGCTCCAAGCATCTTTCCTCCAAGCCGAGCCTTACAGTCGAACCGAGTCACCCGAGTGGCCCGAGAATCGATAGTGGCCCAAGATCGCTCAACGTAGCATGGATTCGCTTTTCCTTACTTCCGAAGTTTCATAAGCTCGGCCGTGTTTTTTCGATGGTCGTGCTCTCTCTTCTTGATTGGCTGCGCCGGTAGCGCGCATTACCCGGCCACCGCTCGGCGAACGGCCGCCGCCGATTTTCGCTGCCCGCTCGAGCGGACGCTCGTCGTCGCGCAGTACGCCGCCGCGGGCGAGCGGAGCTTCGACTTGAATGCCTGCGGCAAGGTGGTGCGCTACACGTGTCATGATGTGCCGGCCGAGGGGGACTGGGGCGTCAGCTGCGCGCGCATGATGGCCTCGACGGCCGCCTCGATCGAGCCGAGCCCCGGCGCGAGCGGTGGCCCAGGCGGTGTGACCGACCGGGCCGCCGTGGACCAAAAAGTGGAAAAGCTCCTCGGCAAGATGACGTTGGAGGAAAAGATCGGGCAGCTCGTTCAGTACAACGTCGGCAACAAAGAGCGTATCGAGAAGCGATTCGTCGGTTCGTTTCTCAACGTGACCGGGGCCGACGAGACCAACGACTACCAGCGGGTCGCCGTTCAACGAACACGACTCGGCATTCCGCTTCACTTCGGATTCGACGTCATCCATGGTTACAAGACGATTTATCCCATTCCGTTGGCGGAGGCGGCGAGCTTCGATCCTTCGCAAGCGCAAGCGGATGCGCACATGGCGGCCGTTGAAGCCAGCCGCCTGCGCCAAACACTTCGTGGGTTACGGAGCCGCCGAAGGGGGACGCGACTACAACACGACGGACATGTCGGAAAAGGTGCTGCGAGACGTCTACCTTCCCCCCTTTCGTGCGGCCGTCGACGAAGGCGTGGCGACGCTGATGAGCGCGTTCAACGATCTGAACGGCGTGCCCGCGTCGGCCAATCGTCACACGCTGACCGATATTCTTCGTGGCGAGTGGGGCTTTCGTGGTTTCGTGGTCTCCGATTGGGCGTCCATCGATCAGCTCATCGCGCACGGCATCGCGGCCGACGGCAAGCAAGCCGCTCAGAAAGCGCTTTGGGCCGGCGTCGACATGGATATGGAGGGCGACGATTACGTCAAACACCTCGCTTCGCTCGTGGCAGAGAAACGACTGTCCAGCGCAGTCATCGATGAATCGGTGCGCAGGATTCTCCGCGTCAAATTCGACCTCGGGCTCTTCGAGCATCCGTACGCGGACCCCGCGGCGGAAAAGAAAGTGGTCCTTTCCCCCGAGCACTTGGGGATCGCGCGCGACGCGGCACGAAAGTCGATCGTACTGCTCAAGAACGAGGCCAACCTGCTCCCCTTATCGAAGAGCATCAAGACGCTTGCCGTGATGGGTCCCCTCGCCGACGCCCCCAAAGAGATGCTGGGCTGTTGGCCCGCGAAAGGCGAGCCGGCTTCAGCCGTTTCCCTGCTCGCCGGTATCCGGGCGCTCGTCCCTTCGATCAAGGTCCTCTCCGCCAAGGGGTGCGAGCCCTCGTCGGCTCCGTCCGATGACAAAACCATCGGCGACGCGGTGAAGATCGCCCAACAGGCCGACGCGGTCGTCCTCGCCGTCGGCGAAACGGCTTCGATGAGCGGCGAGGCAGCGTCGCGCGCGTCCTTGGACCTTCCCGGCCGCCAACAGCAGCTGGTGGAAGCGATCGTGAAGACCGGTAAACCGCTCGTCGTGGTGCTGATGAACGGCCGCCCCCTCGCCATCCCCTGGATCGCGGAGCACGCGCGGGCGATCGTGGAAGCCTGGCACCTCGGCGTGCAGGGCGGCCCCGCGATCGCCGAGGTTCTGTTCGGCGACGTGAACCCGGGGGGCAAGCTTCCAGTCACGTTCCCGCGCTCGACGGGACAAGTGCCGATCTACTACGGCCACAAGAACTCCGGGCGCCCCCCGCGCGAGGGGGACGTGGGCGAGGCGCACTGGACCTCGAAGTACCTCGACGTGCACTGGACGCCTCTCTATCCGTTCGGCCACGGCCTGAGCTACACGAAGTTCGAATATTCGAAGGTGCACCTGTCGGCGAACACCGTGCCGCTCGGCGGGGCGCTTTCCATCACGGTGGACGTGAAAAATGCAGGCGCGCGCGAGGGTGACGAAGTGGTCCAGCTCTACATTCACCAAAGCGTGGGTTCGAAGACGCAGCCCGTGAAGGAGTTGAAGGGGTTTCAACGAATTTCGCTGAAGCGCGGCGAGACGAAGTCGGTCGTTTTTTCACTCCGCACCAAGGACCTGGGTCACTTTGCCGAGCAGGGCCAATATGCGGTCGAACCGGGCGACTTCGAGCTGTGGGTGGGACCAAGCTCGGTCGAAGGGGTCTTGGACAAGTTCACTGTCGTGGCAGGCCCAACGAGCCCCTAGCCTCGAACTTTGGTCCGTGTGGTCGAAATATCCTTTCCGAATGGCAACGAGCTTGCACAAAATTCAGTCGTGTTGACACTCCACCACATTGTCGTCCCGGTCGATTTCAGCGAAACGTCGGACCGCGCTCTCGAATATGCGATCGATCTCGCTCGCAAATTCGAGGCTTCGGTCACGATCGTCCACGCCTATCAGATCCCGGTCTATGCGTTTCCGGAGGGTGCCTACATCACCGGCGCCGACGTGGCCGCGCAGATCTCTTCCGCGGCGCAGAGCCGGCTCGACGCGCTGGTGGAGGCGAACAAGGTCTCCGGAGTCACCGTGACCGCCGTTCTGCGCGACGGCGTCGCCTGGGAGGAGATCAACGCCGTTGCCGCAGAAACGGAGGCCGATCTCATCATCATCGGCACCCACGGTCGCCGCGGTCTCATGCGGGCGCTGCTCGGGAGCGTCGCGGAAAACGTGATCCGCACGACGTCGCTTCCGGTCCTCGTCATCCACGGCCCTCGCGACGCGAGTTGACGGAACGCCGATCGGCCGGCCGATCGAACGCTATCCGCCGCCGGCGAGGGCGAACTTGAACGGCCACTCCACGTTCGACGGAGCGGTGCTGGAAGGTAATTTCCACGTCTTCACTTGACGCACCAGGCACCCCTCGATCCTCGGATTACCAAGCGTCGAACTGGCCAGCGCCGCAGTGATCACATTGCCCTCAACGGTGGTCTGCCATTTGATCGTGACGCCACCCTTGAGATTCGGATTGCGATCGGTGTCGCTCTCGTAGCACGCTCGGAATGCGCCGAGGTGCGCCGTCACGACGCGCCGGATCTGCTCGTCGGAGAGACCACCGCTGACGGAGCCCGTACCGCTCGAGACGGTCACCTGCCGCTCACCGGGTCCGCTGACGCCGCCACGCCCCCCACCCTTCAGGCCGGCGCCGGCCGCCGTACCGAGCAGGATGTTCTGCGCGTTGAGCCCGCCGAGCGAACCGATCGCGCGGAGCGTGTACCTGAGCTCTTCACCCATTTCTCCGGCCAAACTGTCGCTGAAAGCTTCGATGCCACCGCGGATCTCGCCCGAGAGCTCGGTGCGATTTTCTTTCGCTTTGCGGCCGACTTTGCTTTCGGAATCCCCGACCGTCGGGCCCCGGTCCAATAGGTCGCCACCCCGCGCGAAGTCCGGCTGCTCCAAGAAGGCGCGGTCTACACCGAAACGCGCGGCGATCTCTTCAGGCCTCGACAGTTCGGCGGGCTTGGCCATGGGCGGCGGCGCCGTGAGCACCCGCACGAGGGAGAAAATTCCGACGTGCAGCACGAAAGAGCTCGCAAGCGCCAGCCGGATCAGGGTGTCGTGCGTGCGGGGATCGGTGAGCGGCGGGGGCGTGTGCGCAAATTGAAAAAAAAGCGAGAACGCACCGTACTGAAGAAGACCCCAATCACCGGGCACGAGGGGAATCGGCGCGGCGGAGATACGCGTCGGATCCTCCTCGCGGCCGCGCAAGCGCAAGAGCCCATTGGAAACTCCGTGCGCGTCGAGCTCCCAACCCGACGCGACGGCACGCACCGGTGTTTTCGAAGCGAAGAGTCCCTCGGGCCGGATCATGGTTGCATCGCGGCCTTCGCCGAGCACGTAGGATTCGCCCGCGATGAGATTCTTGACCGAGAGCACAGTCGTCCCCCAGGCGGCAGCGACGCGAAGGACAGTCGTAGGTTGAGTCGTAGGACGGGCCATCAAGAGTAGCGGTCGCGCTGGGTCACGAAGGGGCGATGGCGCTTGCCGGCGGATGTGGGTTTCCCCTTTGCGGTTTGGGCGGGGCGACTCGACGGGGCGAGCAACGGCACCGCCACGATCGACGCGACGCGACCCCTGGGCATGATCGCGATACTACCGAAAAAGCGCGGGCGGGTAATCTACTAGGATCGTTCGACCGCCACGAAGGTCGTTTTGCCGGCGCGCTTGATTTTGAAGAGCACCGGGCTGCCGGCCGGCGTTTCCTTCGCACGAGTGACCACGTCTTCGGGCCGGCGTACTGGCGAGCGATTCACCTCGAGGATGACATCGCCGGACCGGAGGTGCCCGTCGGCAGGACTGCCTGGCGCGATGCGACCGACCATCACCTCCCCCTTCGCCGTGGGAGACTCGCCGATCTCGATGCCGAGCCCCTGGGACGAGCTCGGCGCTCGAGGCGAAATCCGCGACGGCTCCGCCCCCGGCGCTTCGTCCTTCAGTTCGTCGAGCATCACGTCGGCGCTTTCGCGTTTGCCGTTGCGCAAGAACTCCAGTTTGGCGCGGCTACCGGGCGCGTGTCGCGCCACCATCCGCGGCAACTCGTCGGAGCTGGCAACGGCCGCTCCGTCGACGCTCACGATGACATCGCCCGGCTTCACGCCGGCGCGGTCGGCGGCGCCGCGGGGAACGACTTCGGCCACCAGCGCGCCCTTCGTGGCGCCCATTCCCATGGCTTTGGCGAGAGGCGCGTCCACTTGCTGAATCGCGACGCCCAGGTAACCTCGGGCGACGTGGCCGGTGCTGACGAGTTGCCCGACCACGTCCTTGAGCGCGTCGACGGGGATCGCAAAACCGATGCCGCGGCCGTTCGGATTGATCGCCGTGTTGATGCCGACGACTTCGCCTTTCAGATTGAACAGCGGGCCCCCGCTATTGCCGGGATTGATCGACGCATCGGTCTGAATGAAGTCGTCGTACGGACCGGCGCCGATAGCGCGATCTTTGGCGCTGACGATGCCCATGGTCACGGTGTGACCAAGACCGAAGGGATTGCCGATGGCAACCACGTACTCGCCCACCCGCAGCTGCTCGCTCGAACCGAGCGCAACGGCGGGCAAGTCGGTGGCGCCACTGAGCTCGAGAACCGCCAGATCGAGCCGCTTGTCGCGCCCGATCACTTTGGCGGAAAATTCCCGCTCGTCGGCGAGCTTGACCTTGACCTGGTTGGCGTCGTCGATCACGTGCGCGTTGGTGACGACGTGGCCGTTGGGGTCGACGATGAACCCCGATCCGAGTGCTTGACGCTTCAAAACCTGGTCACCTCCGCCCCGACGGCCCGGTCCGAAGGGCTCGAACCCGAAGGGGAAGTTCCCCTCGGCCTGCGGTGCGCGCAGCTCGTGAATGGTCGTGATGTTGACGACCGAAGGCTTGATTTTGGCAACCAACGCGGCCACGTCCGGCGTCCCAGCCAGAAGGGGCGGCGTCGCGAACGGCGCTGGCGTTGCCGGCAGCGGATTGGCTGCAGCGACCGGCTGAAAGGCAGCGGAAGCAGGGGAGCTTTGCGCGTTGGCGGGCGGGGGCTGCTTCTGGCAACCCGCCAACAGCACGAGAGGCACGGTCACGAGCGCAAGGGTGCGGGGGAGGCGGACGAAAGGTCGCATTTTGATCCCGGCAACAGCCAGGCAACCAGCTTCATTCCCAGGGCCGGTTCAGTTACAGGGGACCTCGCGTCGGACGCCCTCCACGGTTTCGAAGCAGCGTTCGAGCTGAGGCAGACTGGGCTCGGCGGATGGATCCGCGCTCTGCGCCCGAGGTTGTCCGGCGAGGGGGACACGATCCTTCGTCGAGGTGAGCGAAGCACCCGCTCCACGCGGCGGCTTGGTCGTGTGAGCCGGCGCAGCGGCTGGTTCTACTTCGGTGCGCGGAATCGCGCTGCCACTCGCGGTCGGCGTGATGGAGGAAAGACCCCGGGGCTTTTCGTCGACCACCGCCGCCCATTCGGCTGGCAATCGAGGCTCCGCGCGGACCGGTTCGAGCAAAGAGGCCTGCATGGCGGCGCGGCGGCGCAGCCAATAGCCCCCCACGAGGAGCGCGACGAAAAGGGCCGCGGCCGCTACCGCCAGCATCGAAGCGCGCCCCGTCCATCGCCCTCTCGACCGCCGAATGTCCCGCGAAGCATGGGCGATGGCTCGGGCGAATCGAGCCATAGTCTCGAATCGATCCTCCGGACGTTTCTCCAGCGCGCGCATGACGACCTGCTCGAGCTCCCTCGGAACGGAAAGACCTCGATGCATCGTCGCCATGCGCGGCGGAGCTTCTCCGACTTGCTTGGCGACGATCTCGAGCAGCGACTCACCGCTGAAGGGCGTCTGCCCGGTCAGCATTTTGTAAAGGATGATGCCGGTCGCATAGACGTCAGCGCGATGGTCGATGCGACTGGCCGTCGCCTGTTCGGGCGCCATGTACTCCGGCGTTCCGAACACGCTCCCCACTCGCGTCAATTTTCGCTCACCGGGCACTGAGGCGGCCGCGTCCGGCGACTCGGAAACCGCGTCTGGTTCGTGGGCGAGAAGGTGCGCGATTCCGAAATCGACGAGCTTGACGATTTCGTCGCCATCCGAGGTTCGATGCAGGAATACATTCTCCGGCTTGAGGTCGCGGTGCACGATGCCAGACTGATGGACGGCGTTCAGAGCGCGGCAAATCTGCAGCGCGATGTGCACGGCTCGCGCGGCAGGCAAAGGCCCGGCCTTGCCGAGCACTTGGCCCAGATCTCGACCCTCGAGCAGCTCCATGGCGAGGTAGAAGCGGCCATCTTCGAGCTCCCCGAAGTCGAACACATCGACGACGTTGGGGTGTTTGATACGGCAGGCGCTGACCGCTTCCCGACGGAACCGCACGACCATCTCCGGGCTCGAGGAGTACTCCGCCTTGAGCACTTTGAGCGCGACCCTCTTCTCGATCGTTTCTTGCATCGCCCGGTACACGGTGCCCATTCCGCCTTCGCCGAGCAGACGCACGATCCGATACCGTCCGGCGACCAGCTTTCCAATGAGGGGATCAGTGCTGACGTCGTCGAGCGTATCGGCAAAAGGAGAAGCCACGACGAGCTTGGGCTTCGACGCCGGCGTATCGGGCACCGTGGCCGCTTCACGGCACGCAGGTGAGGGCAGCTCGGCACCGTCGACCAGCCGCGTCCCGTCGTTGGGACAGAAGAGATCTTCGCTCGACGCCAAACGGCACTTCGGACAAGCTCGCAGCACCGACGTTCAGCGTACCGCGTGACTTCCCGCAACGCATCGATTGCCGTGATCGAGAACGGACGCCGACAGTCGGCTACTCTCGCGCCGATTTCAGACTTTCCAACCACAGAAGCGTCAACCGTGGGTAGCGCGGGATTCTTCGATGAGCGCCGCGAGCTTGCTGAAATCGACGGGTTTGACCAGGTGCTCGTGAAAACCTGCGGCGCGCGAGCGCTCGCGATCGGATTCTTGTCCGTAGCCGGTGATTGCGAATAGCCGCAGGCGCTGCAATCCGGGCTGCTCGCGCAGCCTGCGCGCGAGCTCATAGCCGTCCATCACCGGCAGGCCGATATCGAGCAGCGCGACCTGAGGCCGGAACGCCTCCGCTTTGGAGAGCGCCGTCGGTCCGTCGTGAGCGACCGAAGTCGTGTGGCCGAGCCCATGAAGAAGGTCGGCGAGCGTTTCGGCAGCATCGGCGTTGTCGTCGACGACCAGCACGCGTTTGCCCTGCGGGTGCGCGCGGGCCATGGTGCGCGCCGCGCCCGCGTCGGATGCCTGCAGCGAGAGCTCCAGCTGCTGCTGGGGTACCACTGGTACGCGCAGCACGAACTCGGAGCCTTTGCCGAGCCCTTCGCTGTGCGCGGTCACCGAACCGCCGTGTAGCTCGACCAAGTTTCTTACGAGGGTGAGACCGATCCCCAGCCCTCCCTGCGCGCGGTCGAGCGTTCGTTCGCCTTGCACGAACATTTTGAACACGTGGGGCAGCATGTCCGGGGCGATGCCCGAGCCACTGTCGGCCACGCGGACCACGATCTGATCTTTGTCGCGCGATGCCGAGATCGAGATGAGCCCCCCCGGATCGGTATACTTGGCCGCGTTGGTGAGCAAGTTGGCGACCACCTGCGCCATTCGCACCTGGTCGGCTTCGATCAGAAGACCGCGGCGTGGCACCGAAACGCGCAAGTTGTGCGACCGCTGCTCGAGCAGCGGGCTGGCCATTTCGATCCCCTGGGTAATGATGTTCGCAATCTCGACCGGCTCTCGCTTGAGGTCGATCTTGCCGCGGGTGATGCGCGACACGTCGAGCAGATCGTCGACCATGCGCACCAGATGTTGCACCTGCCGCTCGATGATCGTCCGCTCTCGCATGGAGGCCTGGCTGTCACGCATTTTCATCAGCTGGAGCGCGGTCAGGATCGGAGCGAGCGGGTTGCGGAGCTCGTGACCGAGCAGCGCCAAGAATTCGTCCTTCAGTCGATTGGCTGACTCGGCCTGCGCACGCGCAGCTTCGGCTTCGGCACGCGCCGTTTTGGCCTGCTCGAAACTGTCGCGCAGCGCTTGCTCGGAGTCCTTGCGCTCGGTGATCACCTCGGTGAAAAGAAGAAGACCGCCGATCGCTCCCGAGCTGTCGTACCAGGGGCAGACCTCCCAGCGCACCCATTCCATCGATCCGTCGGTGCGCATGAAGGCGTCCTCCTCGCACTTCTCGGTGGCCCCCGCGAGACAGCGCTCGTAGACCGCTTTCCAGCGCTCGGGCAGCTCGGGAAAAACTTGATAGTGGACTTGCCCGACGATGTTTTGATTGGCGAGTCGATAATCCTGCAGCCAGCGACGGCTAACCGCCGAGTAGCGCATCTCCAGATCGACCATGGCTACCGCGGCAGGCGTGTGCTCGATCAGCAATCGCAAACGATCTTCGCTCGCCCTGAGATCTCCCTGTACACGTTGCGTCTCTGCGCGATTCTCGGCAGAAGCTCGCCCCGCACACGGGTCTGAACTCGCCGGCCGGGCGTGCGGGTCTGCCGCGCGCTGGCGGCCGGACGCGGGGCCGCGGGGGCTGGCCTCTTCGCCCAGCTTCGTCATCGCATTTCCGTACCACACCAAAACGCGCAGACTTGCTGCGGCTCGTCGGACTAACGTTCCTCCCGAGATGTTCAGCTGTGGAATTTCGTATGCGGGAATGCGCAGGCAGGCGCACGGTTGGCGGCGTGACCCACCTGGATTACTCTCGCCCCAGCCATGAACTACTTCGCACGATTTCGCCACGCAACATTGGCCTGTGCCGTGATGCTCCTCGCCGCATGCGATCGCAGCCCCGCCGAGCCCGGTTCGACGGAAGGCGTGACGCAGAAGGTTCCCACGCCCCCCGCGCCTCCGCCCCCCTCGGCGACCAATCCGGTAGCGGAGGTGGCACCGGCCGCCGCCACGCCGCCAGCCAAGTCGTTGCCGGCGCCGGACGATGTCGCGGCCCCGCCGAGCGACGCCAAGAAAACCGCCTCGGGGCTTGCACTGAAGGTGCTGACACCAGGCAAAGGCAAGGAGCGTCCCGGCCCGGAGGACAAGGTCACCGTGCATTACACCGGCTGGACGACCGACGGACAAATGTTCGATAGCTCGGTGGCCCGTGGCGAGCCCGCCAGCTTTCGCGTGAGCGGCGTCATCAAGGGATGGACCGAGGCTCTGCAGCTCATGACCAAGGGCGAAAAGGCGCGCCTCTGGATTCCCGGCAAACTCGCTTATGGCGACGCGCCCTCACAACCGGGCATGCCGGCGGGCATGCTCGTATTCGACGTCGAGCTTCTCGACTTCACGCAGGCACCCAAACCTCCGGCGGTTCCGCCGGACGTCAAAGCGCCGCCTGCCAATGCCAAGAAAACCGAATCGGGACTCGCCTACCGCGTTCTTCAGAAAGGAAAGGGCACACGTCATCCGACCGCGAGCGACCACGTGAAGGTGAACTACTCGGGTTGGACGACGGACGGCAAGATGTTCGACAGCTCGGTCACCCGCGGCGAACCTGCGAGTTTCGGGTTGAATGGCGTCATCAAGGGCTGGACGGAAGGGCTGCAGCTGATGGTGGAAGGGGAAAAAACGCGCTTTTGGATTCCCTCCGAGCTGGCCTACGGAAGCAACCCGCGGCCGGGCGCACCGGCAGGCATGCTCGTTTTCGACATCGAGCTGCTCGCGATCGAGTGACCGCCGGCTTCAGCGCGGCTTCAGCGCGGCAGGACCGTCAACGTCAAGCCTTCGCGAGCGACGACCGCCTGCGTGGCAGCCCCCTTGTCTTTCACCCATATGCTCGCGCTGACGCCGATGCGATCGAGCGCGGTGTCGTCGCGCTCTGGTTCGTGGTGAAAGAGGGCGACCGTCTCCGCTTCGGCCTGTCGCGCGAGCTCGAGCACGTCGGTGACGAGCGAGTGCCCCCATCCGTGCTTGGCGGGCATGTCGGCCTCGACGTATTGCGCGTCGTGAATGAGTAGCCCCACGTTGCGCGAAAAATGGGCGAGCGCCGCGAGCGACGTGGTGGCCGGCCCGGGCGGACACAGCTCGTTGTCGGTCAGGTAGCAGAGCGACGATTGATCCGCATCGTCGATGCGGAATCCTTGCGCGCCGCCGGGATGGTTCAGTTGAATGCGAGAGATTTCGGCCGAGCCGATCCGCCACCGTTCTTCGGTCGGATCGATGAGCTCGACGTTGGCGGGAATATCGACGGCGCGGACGGGAAAATGGATCTCGTCGAAGAGGATGGAGTTGTGCCGCAATCGCTCCTGGGCCGGGGTCGCGAGTGGATAAAGGATGAGATGGGTGTCCTTGCGCCAAATGGGGCCGAAGAAGGGAATGCCGATGATGTGGTCCCAATGGGCGTGGGTAATCAGCAAGCGGATGGGATCCCTGTGCGCCTCGCGCAAGAGCACGCGGCCAAGCTCACGGATACCGGTTCCGGCATCCGTGAGCTTGGCCGCGTGCTCTTGCGCGAGACACGGTGTTTCCGCCGTAGCGCACCGTCGATAGCCCCGGCGTCGCGATGGAGCCCCGGACTCCATAAAAGGTAACGCGCATGAAGCTACGATAGAGCGAAGTTGCCCTACTGTGCAGAGATTCTGGGGCTCCGAGCTACGGGCGGTGCTACTCGCCCATGTTACGAGCGAGACGTCGATTCCCCACGGCGGGGCTTGCCGTTGCCTTGCCGGGATCCGCTGCTTGTGGTGCTGGAAGCCTTGCGAGCGCCGGTCCGCGCGCCGCCGCGAGGCTTGGCCGTTCGTGAGCGGGCTCCGGTCGCTCGTGTTCGCCGTGGGCCGGCAGCGGCCCGGGTGCGCGTGCCCGTGGCCGCTCGGCCGCGCGTTCCTTTCGCCGAGCGCATCGCTTCCGCCTCGAGCTGGGGAAGCTTGCGCTCGAGCTGGGCGCCGAGCTTCTCGAGGGCTTCCTCGCCGACCTTGCTCTCGAGCTCCGGGAAGAATTCTTTCTCTTCTTCTTCGATGTGCTTTTCGAGCAGCTCCTTCAAAACCTTGGCCCTCACCACGTACCGCTTGTCGCTCGGCGCGGTGCTTTCGAACGCCATCAGACCGTGACGGGCAAGCGTATGCTCCTCGTACGCCTCGAGGACCTTCTCCTCGTCGTCCTCGTCACCTTGAAAAGCGCGCGTCGCGGTCGGATAAACGAGCTTCTCTTCGATCTGCATGTGCAGCCTTAGCGCCTTCGCGACTTGCATTCCGAGCGCGCGAGATTCTCGATCGCCAGGCTGGTCGATGATCCGGTCGAGTAGGTCTTTTGCCTCCTCGTGCTGCTGCTTCAACAAGTCGATGATGTTCATCTGATCCTCCGGCCTTTCATGGAGTTTTCGTCCGTGATCGCGATGCGGGACCTGCGAGCCATAACCCGGGCCCGATACAAGCAACGTCCATTCCGCCGGGTGCAGATGGCGAAATCGATCCCCCTCTTCACGGCCCGGACGTTCCCGCCTCGCGCGGCGCGCACGAACTAGCCATGATGTGTGGGTTAGGCGTTCGGAGAGAGCTCGACGAGAACCCGTATCGGATCTCCTTCTTGCTCGAGCACGTCGACGGCGCACGCGGCGCCCGTTCTGCTGAAACGGATCTTGAGGCGCGTGTTGCCCACCCGAAAACGGTCGAGAACCACCTCACCGAGCCAGGCCGGTAAGGTCGGATTGTAGATCCGCAGCTCGCGCTTCGGAGCATCGGCGAAAATGCCGAGGGCAGCGCGCAACAGCAGGAACGGCGCCGCCGACGCCCAAGCCTGCGGAGAGCATGCAACCGGATAGCTTACCGGAAAGTCCGCTTCCGCGAGGCCCATACCGCAAAAGAGCTCGGGCAGTTGGAAGTGTCGAAAGTGCAGCGACGCTTCGTAGAGAGCTCGCAGCACCTGGAACGCATCGCGCGTCCAGCCGTAGCGGGCCATGCCGAAGGCAATGAGCGAGTTGTCGTGCGGCCATATCGAACCGCGATGATAGCTGAGCGGATTGTACGCGGCGTGCTCCGCGCTCAACGTGCGGATACCCCACCCGGACCACAGTCCGCCGACCAGAAGACCCGAGGCGATCTTGCGCGCACGCTCCGCACGCACAGCCGAACTGAAGAGCAGATGTCCAGGGTTGGACGTTCGTGTGATCGCCGGCACGCCCGCTCCGTCGATGGCCAAGGCGCATTCGCCCGACGCATCGAAGAAGAGATTGTCGATGGCACCGCGTAGCGCTTCGGCGCGGCGTTCAGCGCGCGGCACCACCTCGAGCCGGCCGATCCGCCGAAGGAGACGGGCGGCCCGCTCGAGACCGTCGACGGCGTAGCCCTGCACTTCGACGAGCGCGATGGGACCTGACACCAAGCTGCCGTCGGGAAAACAGATGGCGTCGGAGCTGTCCTTCCAGCCCTGGTTACGCAGCCGGCCGCCATGCCCGATCGAATAGGTGAGCAGACCCCGCGGATCGGCGTCGCAACGATCGACAATCCAGCGAACGGCGCCTTCTATGGACGGACCCAGCGCTTCGATGAGCTCGATGTCGTTCGTGAAGTTGACGTACTCGTCCGCGAGCACGAGGAAGAGAGGCGTCGCATCGACCGAGCCGTAGTAAGGACGATGGGGGATCTCGCCGGTGCGCGCCATTTCTCCGCGGCGGTACTCGTGCAGGATCTTGCCCGGCTCCTCGTCGCGTTCGGGGTTGGTTTCCTTGCCCTGGTAGCGCGCGAGAAAGAGCAGCGTTTCTTTGGCGGGCATCGGATGGAAGAGCAAGCTTTGAAACGCGCTGATGATGCCGTCGCGCCCGAATGGCGCGGCGAACCAGGGAATACCCGCGGTCACCGTCAACATCCCCTCGATGCGTATGCAAAGCGAATAAAGATCGGAAAGGCCGCGATCGATCGACTGGGTGAAGTAGTCGTCGTCGGTTTGAACGAGCGTCGCTTCGGCATGCCAGTTTTGGTGCGCTTCGCCGAGGCGCTGAACGTGCCGAGCGAAGGACGCCGGTGCGCGCGGGCGATCCACCTCGTCGCGACCCATCGTGACGGTATATTCCAGCGTCCATGAGCCGAGCGGCTCGAGTCGAACGCGGTAACTGGCGAAGCCCGCCTCGAAATGGTCGGGCGCACGGCCGTAACGCACGCGCGTCCGGTATTCGTGTCCGTCTCGCCCGGTGTAATGGAACTCATAGGTCGCAACGTCCACGACCGTCGGTGGATGCAGCCGGCCGATCGCCGAACGACGCCAGCCGCGAACCTGAAAGAGATCCTGGAAATCGGCTTCGTGGCGAAAGATCAGCGTGAGCTCGCTGGGCCGTTGGTTGTAGTTCGCGAGGTCGATTCGTTCGACCATGTCTTTGTCGATGAGCTGCCGTCGACGCAGGTGAAAAGACAGCTTGGGGTCGTCGAGTCCACCGCCGACCGCTTCGCCGGACAGCGACAGGTCGACCTGCGAAACGTACTCGCGCGTGACTTCGCTCGATAGCTCGCGAAAGCGGCAGCCGTCGATCTCGAGCGTCGAGCGCGAGAGGTAGCGTGTGTCGTCGTAAAAAAGACCGGACTCCGGATTGTCTTCCGCCCGAATGTCGCCGCCCGTGTTCAGGACTGCGAACGCAGCACCGTTGCTCAATACTAGGTGGGATGCTCCCCGCGAGCCCATGCGCCCGATTGGTTTACCCGATCAGGCGTGAAGGGCGAGGAAAGTCGTGCGCCAGGACCAGCCCGGACGAGCTCTGACGTCGGATCGTAGAAAAAAAGGCTTGCTCGTACTCGGCGGCCATCCGCCCGGCTGAAAAGCGCTCCCGCGCGCGGGCCGCGCACCTTCTCCGACTATAGCCCTGCACCGCATGAATCGCGCGGGCCATCTCTTCGACATTGGACACCAAGAGGCCCGTCACACCGGGGTCGATGATCTCGGGGAACGATCCGCGCGCAAAGCCAATCACCGGCGTGCCCGTCAACATGGCCTCGATGGCAATGAGCCCGAACGGCTCTTCCCATTCGATGGGGCAAAGTAGCGCCGAGGCACCTTGAAGGAGCGCGAGCTTGCGCGGATGGTCGGCCTCGCCGGCGACGCGGACCCTTGCAGCGGCCCTCTCGAGGCGCGGCTTCAGCTCGTCGTCGAAGTAAGAGTGATCATCCACCTTCTCGTGGACACGGCCGGCCAGCACGAGCGGGACTTTGGCCCGTAGCGCGGCGTCGATCGCATGGTGGGTGCCTTTTTCGGGAGCGAACCGGCCAAGGTGCAGCACGTACCCCTTCGAGCGCGGCGAGGCCGGGTACTCGCCGACGTCGACGCCGTGATGGATCACCGTCGCGCGACGGAGGGGGACTTCGAGCTCGAGTTGACGCCGACTGATGGCCACGAAGTGAACCTCGGGATGGGCGGCGTACATGCGCGAGAGTTTTTCTTCGCGGTGATGGTGCAGTGTGTAGACGACGGGAATGCCGAGATCGCGAGCGATGCGTAAGCCGACGGCGCAATTGATTTGAACCGCATCGAAGCCGAATCGATCGCATGCAATATCGTTGAGGCACCAGCGCATGTGTGTGAGCTCGACGGTGTCCGAGGGCGGCCACGTTGGCTTCGGATAGCACGCGCGCAGCTCTCCGGAAAATTCGGAGTCACCGGTGGCGAAAAGGGTGACTTCGTGACCGCGCGCGAGGAGAGCTTCGGCCAGGTGACCGCAGAAGAGTTCGGTTCCGCCATAGCCCTTCGGCGGAACGCGAACGGACGGAGTTGAAACAATGGCGATTCGCATGGATCGGTCCGCGCGTGTAGAATGTTCACACCACCACAGCGTTCTCTTCCGAACACTCCATATTTCGTTCCATCTTTTGCGCGCGCATCACGCGTATTTGCGTGCACCGCTGCAACACGGTTCCCCTTTCGGGTTTGCGCGCGAGCGTTCAGCGGGCCGCGGCGACAGAAATCACGCCGCGGGCATTGGCCCCGTGGGGCCCCCCACCTTCGTCGCTCGCGCCTGCTTCACCGCCGTCGGTGTTGATGCCCCCGAGGGAGGAACCGGCATCGCGACGACTGAAACCAACATCGACGTGAGAGGTACACGCCACGGCCACGAACGCGACGAGCGTCGGACCGATGGCCACGAGCGCTCTCACGGTAGTCTCTCGAGAGCCTTCTCGACGACGGGCAAGAAGACGCTATGGGCGAAGCGACGCCGAAATCTCTGCCCGGCCGCGCGTGCCGCGTCCTCGTCTTTCGCCAGTACGAGGGCCTGAACCCGCATGCTTTCACGCTCCTCGACGAGCTGCCCGCGGGGGAACGAGCGCTCGTGAGTTCGCAGCGCGGCGAGAGCGGCGACGGTGTCGCGACGGACGAGGGCCGCGCGCGCGGCGTCGAGCACCGTTCGTTCTCCCTTCAGATCCGCGGTCGCGCCAGCGCGCATGGCCGCCGGAACCCTCGTACCGCGCTTCACGCGATCCTGAGGGAGGACGTCGGCGTCCTCCGTCGGCGGGACATCGTCGGCGCCCGAGAGGTGCACCGGCATACCCGCTGCACGCTCAGGTGAAGTTGCAGCTGCAGGCGCTGTCACCGCAGGCCGCGCCGTGATCGCTGCCGTCGCCGCCTTCGTCGGTGGTGTCGGGTGCGACGACCGAAGAGCGAGCGACAACGCCAAGCCGCCTGCCCCGACGGCCAGCAAGGCACCCAGCACCAGCTTCCATCCGTAGATCGTCGACGGATGAAGCGAAGGACCGCTCTTGGGAACGAAATCCCATTGCCCCACGTTATTTTCGGCGGACGGCGTCGTCATCGCGCCCCCCAACCCGAGCTTGTGATCGAGATGTTGCGCGACATCCATCCTGAGCGCGTCGGGAGGATCGGCCACGCGTCGATCGGCCTCGATGAAGCGGCGCATGTCGGAAGGCAAAAAGGGGCTGCCGTCACTCATCGATCCCGAAGCCTCGCTTGAATTCGCCGCACGGCCGCCACGAACTGCCCGCGGCCCGTGCGGAGCCGGTAATACATCGTCTTGAGCGGGATGCCGAGGGCGTCGGCGATCTCCGGACCTGGAACGCCGTCGAAGTCGTGAGCGACCACGACCGCCCGCCGCTCGAGGTCCACCGCCGCCAATGCCTCGCGCACGATCATTTGCTCCTCGTGCAGAGCGAGCAGCTCGTCGGCCGAGGGAGCGCCGTCGATGGTTTCGATGTCGGCGCGCGCGCTTTCGCGGGAGTGCCGCGCCAGGCGCAGGTAGTCGGCAGTGACCCGGAAAGCCACGCCGAAAATCCAGGGGCGAAGCGGACGACTCGAGTCGTAAAGATGAAGACGGTGATAGAGGACGATGAAAACGTTCTGCGTGACGTCGAACAACTCACGCTGGGGAACGCCGAGTCGCCGCAACGTGTGCCACACGTACGAGAACTCGCGATGGTAAAGGCTCGCAAACTCCTCTCGGTCGGGCGGAAGGCCCGTCACCGCGGGAAGAGCTGGTTTGCCCATACCGAGCATTTGGGTTCTCGAGTTGGGATTTCTCAATGAAAGCGCACCAGGGCCGCGAGCCCTAACGAAACAGCCACGGTGGAAACGGCCCACGCTGGCTTGCGGTCGACATCGAAAGTATTGCCGGTCAAGACCCCATCGAGGTCGATGAACGCACGAAAGCGGAAAGGCTCCGTCAGTATAGCCTCCCACGTGAGGCGCGCGCCAACGCTCGCGAACAAGCTGGCGCCACCCGCATCGACGGCAAAGCCTTGCCCAGACCCATAGAGACGTCCGGTACGGCCGAAGCCGCAAAATCCCCACCTTTTGAGGCGAGCGCAGCCGGCAAGCGTAAAAAGGAGGGGCGAGACCCTGATGGATCCGCCACCTCCGGCCATCGTCATCGTCGCGGGGAGGTCAACCCGCCCCTCTGCTTCCAAGGCAAAGCTCGACCCCGCCCATCCGGCTCCCAAGCTCGCCCCCGGGACGATGCCGGAACTGAATCCGGCCGCAGCAAGGCCGGCGACGGAGAGCTGCCAGCCCGTTTCGCCCCTGAACGCTTGCGACGTTGCCGGCCTGGCGGGCGTCATTCCTTCGGCCGGCGCACCTGGCTCGGCGTCTGGAGGCCCTGCGCCTTTCGATTCGGATGGCGAAGGAGCGGTCGCCGTCTCGCCCGTGCCGGAGCGCAGAGGCGCGGACGTCGGCGGGTGAGAGGGAGTAGGCGTAGGTGTGGCTCCGCTGGGGGGACCAACATCCAGAGCTCGCAGCGGATCGATGGCAATGCTGATCGCGAGAGCCATCGCTTTGGCCAGCTCGGCGCAATCGCCTCCGCTGGATTCGATGGCGCGTGCACCAACGTTGCCTCCCTGTGGATCCTCGAGCCGAATCTTCCCGCGAAGTCCGCGCGCCGTGCGAGTGATGGTCACGTGAAGCGTGCTTTCGCCGGTGGCAGCGAACGGATCGTAGCCGAGCCGCGCCACGGCGGCGCCGCGAAGGTTGGCTTCGTCGGGACAGTTGGCACGCGATCGATCGATGTAGACGAAGCGCACGCGCGCAGCCTCCGCTCCGAGCGACGGCGAGCCTGCCGCGATCGCCGCGGCGAGCAGCCAACACCTTCCGCAAACGCGCATGTATCGTTACTATACGGTGCGCCGTCGGACTTGGGTGAGCGCGCTCAGTACCAGCGATGCCACAAGATATCGAGGCTGGTCGTGCCTCGATCGCCGACCTGCGCGCGAAGCATCCACCTCGGCCGAAAACGCCAGTCGAACGCGAATTGGTTGACGTCCTGTTGCTGTCCGTATTGAGACGCGCCGAACCTGCGAAGGTACTCCACACGCACCCGCTCGGTGAGCTCGACCGACGCCGAAGCCAGCGTCGCGGTACCCGCCTTGAGGCTCGTGCGAATGGGAATGATCGATTGGCTGAGCAACTGATTGATGCCCGTCGTCAAGATGGCCGAACCGACGCCGGCCGCCGCGGTACCGGCGCCCGACGATCCACCGCCTGGAGCCGACGCGCCGGTCGTGCTCGACGTTCCCGGCGCCGGTTCGCCGAACGCCAGGGTGGCCAAGAGCTCGCTTTCCGGTTTGGGTGGGTTGCTCCGCAGCGAGAGCTTCATTTCTTTGGCGGTGCCTCCGACGTGCACCATGATGCGGCTCGCCGACGCGTCCCCCCCCTCGTAGACCGCGTCGATGTCGAGCGAGGGATTGCCCGGATCGTTGCCACCGAAGCGAACCACGCCCCGTTCGATGTTGAAAACTCTGCCCGCCACAGGGATGCGTCCCCCGAGGATCCGGATGGCGCCTTCCAGCTTGGCTTCGCCATCCATCGTCAGCTTCGGGTTGGCCGGTGGGCGGGGCGTCATCACTTCGACCTTCATATCATCGCGGCTCACGCCGACGTTGTTGCCGAGCTCCACGGTGACGATCATGCGAATGGGCGGACGATTGGCCTCCGGGGGCCCTCCACCTACGGCGCCGTCCTTGGCGTTGGTCTTGGGTGGTGGCCCGAGCGGCTGGTGCAGCACGACGAGCGGGTTGTCCTCCAGTTTTTCGAGCTTGGCCGTACGCTGCGGCGGCATCTCGGCACGAAGCGTCGGCGCGCGCACGGTGACCAGCATCTGGTCGTTGGTGAGCTGACTGTCGACGTAGATGTCGCCGTAGACCGTGCCATACGAAACGCCTTCGATGGTGAGCGGCACCGCTTCCCGCTTGGCGACGTGGACCTCCATGTGTCCGCGCTCGATCTTCTTGTTGCCGATATCGGCGGAGGCCTTACCAGAAAACTTTCCTCCGCCGATCTCACCCGTGAATCGTTCGAGCTGGAGCGCACCCGGGACGTTGGCCCTCAGATCGGCGTTGAGATGGCGGATCTCACGCCCGACGGCGAGGGGCAACAGGTTGACATCGCGCAGGTGGACGTCTCCCTGCATCACCCAGTCGTTGGCCCGCGTCGTGGGATGCCCCGAGGCATGTAGACGCGCGTCGAGCGTTCCCTTCAAGCGCTCCACCACTCCGTCGAGCGCCGGCTGCAACGTCGCGAGGCGGAACTGGGCAGCGTCGAACGCGGCTTCCACAGGTGCCTGCGGATCGAGTCCGGGGATGGTCGCGTCTTTCCAGAGACAGCCCGCCTTCGCCCGAAGCATCGCGTATCCGGAAGCGGGGGAACCTTGGCGACCGGCATTCAGAGAAACCATGCAGGTGTGCTGATCCACCTCGAAGGAGACCGCCGCCGGTCCCGTCGACTCGTTGCCGACTCGCACGTCGTCGATCGACAGATCGCCGCGCGCTTCGGGTTTGACGTGAATGCCGGAAACGGAGACTCTTCCGGAGAGCGCGCCACTCATGCCGTTGTCCGCAACCGCTGGCACGATCGCCAGCGGAAAGCCGTGCAGATCGGCATAGAAGCCGGCATCCCACGGGGGGCGCGAGCCGCGCGACGAAAGAAACTTCTCGAGCGACGCGTTGGCTTGCAGCGAAGCACGAAGCACGTGTTCCGACCCCGCTCGAACGTCGAGATCGCTCGCCGCCTGCTCGAGATCGTAGGTGGTGACCCACTGAACGTCGAGAGGCGGGACGTTGGTCCGGCGCGTCCCCGGGTAGCGCAAACCTTCGGCCGCGACTTCCACGACGAAGAAAGGCTTGGCCAGGGTGCCCTGAGCGTAGCCGTGAACTTGCAGCTTGCCCAAGAGCGGCGTCGGCCGCAGATCGGGTGGAAACTGTTCGAGCGATCGCTGCTCGATGCCGAACGCGGCCTCCACCGGAGCATCGGCGGGCAACTTGTGTGTCGCGAGCGTGCGGCGAAGGTCGAAGCGCGAGTCCGCGCTGAAGTAGACGAAACGGCCGTTGCGGTCGTGCACATCGAAGGCCGCGTGGACCTTGGTGTCGCCGCCCTCGCCTTCGCCGCCGCGCGCGATATCGAGGCGGGCGCCGGCGGTCAGATGAATGGAGGAGGCGGCGCGGCGCAGCTGCTCGGGACACGTCACAATCGAGCAGAGCCGCTCGATGGAAACGCGGTCCGTCGTCAGCGTCAGCTCTCCGGTCGACGCGAGAGCCGATTTGGCGTCGAGCGAGTGGCCTCCGAGCTCGCCCTTGATCGCAAGCTTGGCACCCCCGATCTCCGCGTTACGAACCGTGAGCTCCCCGGTGGTCACCTTCCCGTCGACGCCGAGGTCGAGCGTGCCATCGACCTTGGGCGACGATCCGAAGACCGCCTGCTCGAGACGCGCGTGTCCGTCGACCTGCGAGCGACCACGCCCGATATCGACCGAGAGGTCGAGCGACCCTTTTCCTTCCAGACGAGGACCGCTTTCGCCCAAGAGCGCCGCCACGCGCGTCAGCTCGACGGCGGGGGCCTGGATACGAGCGCGAAGCACGTCGCCGGAGCGCCGCCCGCTCGCTTGGATCGGTTGGCCGAAACCTTCGATGCGCAGTCCCTCGATCGCGGCGACGTCCGACCCCACGACAATCTCGGGTGCCGACACATCCACCGACTGCCCTCGGCGGTCCACATGCAGCGAAAGGTCGAGGAACCGCATCGCTTCGCCGCGCTGGATTTTGGTTTGGAACGCAAAACCATCCGTCATTCCGCCGCGCCCCGTCGCTGCAATCCCGAAATTTTGTCCGATGCCTTGCGCAGAAACGCGCAGATCGTTGACCGAGAACGGTGACTTCGCGAGCGCGATCACGTGAGCCGACATCTCGCTGCGGGGCGCTGCGACCGGGCCGGCGGCGGTTGCGTCGATGCGTGCGCTCGCAACGTCGAGCCCGTCGACGTGCACCTGCGCGGCGTCGAGCCTGGCACGGGCGGAAAGCAGGTCCTTCACGATCACCGCTTCGGCGTGCAGATCGACGCGCCCGCGAGCATCGACTCCGTATTTTCGGAGTCGAGGGACGGCGGCCAACGAGGGGACCTTGACGTCCGCCTTCGCGTCGATGCGTCCCTGGGGGCTCCGTTCGAGCTGCAGCCGAATCGCCGTGCCCGGTTCCTTCACGGCGGCGTTCGCATGGATCCCGCGTGCGTCGAGATCCGCATGCGCGACGACCTCGGGCACCGATTCGCCGGCAATCGCCGATGGGAGCGTGCGCACAGAAATGGACCCTGCCACCGGGAGCGCATCGCCGTTCGCTTCGACCTGGCGCAGGTCGGCTTCGGCGTCGAACCCCAGGCGCGATGCTGGGCCTTCGCTCTGGAATGCCCGCAGGTCGACATCGCGCACGGCGAGGTTCATCTTCACGGCCGGCCCTTGGTCGAGGGCGATCTCTGCATCGGACCGCAGCTTTCCCTGACCGACAGAAGCGTCGGCGTGCACGTCCAGATGCGGGAGCCGCCCCTGCACGCGCACGCGTGCCGATGCCGGCTCCCCGAGGGGAGCGGTCGGTAGAAGATACTGAATCGCTTGGGGCGATGTTTCCGGAATATTCAGTTCGAAATCGACGTCGTCACGAGACAGCGTCCCCGCGGCGTTCACCAGGACTTGGCCCGCGCGCACGCGGGCCTGCAGCTTGGCCGAACGAGCGACGCTCGGCGCATGGTCGCGCGCCAGGGGATCGCGTTTCGCGTCCTCGCCGAGCGGCAGCGCAGCCTCGGCGTTCAGGTCGAGCTGAATGGGCTCGGGCAGTAATGCGCGCAGCGTGGCGGCCGTGGCGAGCGTGCCGCGCGCGCTCGATCCATTCATCGCCGCGCTGGCGCGAAGGGCGTCGAGATCGGCGTCGACGAGACGGCCATCCTCTAGGCTGCCGTGGACGTGAGCATGCGCGATCGCCAGGTCGTCGAGGCTGAAGTGAAGCTCCTTCGAGGACTCTTTCGACGGTTCTTCGGGCGTCTCCGGCCGCGGACCTGGTCTCAAATCGAAATCGATGAGCGCCACTTGCACGCTCCGCAGACGAATGACGGTTCGGTTGCGATCGGTGAATGCGGACCATGCCATCTTCAGCGAATCGACCCGCACCTTCATCTGCTCGACATGGACGCTGCCTAGGCCCCCAATCTGTAGGTCGGCGGACGGTATCCAGATGTCGCGGACCGAAAGCCGGCTGAGCTCGCCGAGGTGCACCTTGTCCGCGGGAAGAGCCGCAAGCGCGCCGTTCACACGGTCGGTGACGAGCCGTCGAGCTGCGCGCACGTCGAGGTGCAGGAGAGCACCGGCGACGACGGAAACGAGAAACACGACGACGAGCCCCAGCCAGGTCGCCGCGCGTGCGAACCAGCTCTTGCGTGGTTTGCGAATTTTTTTCATCAATACGCTTCCCCGAGACCAAGCGCGATTGCGGCCGGAAGTCCGAGGAAGGTCTTGGGGGGAGGACCGTCGAGAAGGGGATCCGGCTCTCCGCCGAGCCGCTGCGCACCGGGTATACGAAATCCTATGTCGAAACGAAGTGGTCCCACCGGAGTCGCATAACGGATGCCAAATCCACTGGACAGGTGCGGGACCTCGAGTCGGATCTGGAATTTCCGCGCCGACACGTCCGACGCATCGAGGAAGAGCACCCCGCCGAGATCGCCATAGATCGGATAACGAAGCTCGACCGAGGCTTCCCAGAGCGAAAGGCCGCCGCTCGCCACCAAGCACAAGCGGGGGTCGTATTGCGGGCCGGCCGGATCGCATCGCGCCTTTTCTTCGGCGAGAGAGCCGGGAATGACGAGCGGGTTGACCCCGTGCGGTCCGATGTCACGGTACCCATAGCCGCGGTTGGAATCGGCGCCCCCCGAGAAAAATCCACGGAAATAGGTGAGCTGCAGATCGCGGATGAACGGACGAGCGGCGTCGTCGTCGGGGATGGCCAAGAAATCGGTGCCGAGCGTGCTGCCGTAGTTGAACGGCCACAAGAGCCCCAGCACGGTCTTGCCGGCCAACGTGACGTTCGATGAAATCGGCACGTACATCCGCATTTGGGGCTGGATGCGTACGTCGCGCGCGTCCCCACCCAAGATTCCACCCGCGAACTGGAGGCTGTTTTGAAGGAGAAAGCCCTGTTTGGCCTGAATGGGGTCATCGCGCACGTCGAACTGAGCTTTGAGATCGATGTAGGACGCGATGACGCGATCGAAAGCCGGGTTCAGTTCCCCCACGTAGGCGAAAGGGAAGTTCGCCTGGATATTGTAGAGGACCGCGGCGCGCAGGTTGAGAGAGGAATAGTAGCGCTCGGGGCCGATCATGCCGCGCACTTCGTGATACCCGGGAAAGACCACCTGGCTCGGATTCACGGGGGAAAGAATGATCGGGTAGTTGTTGAATTCGCCGTGGAGGGTGCTCGTGGTGCGCGCCTCGGGGAACGCCGGCTGGCTCAACGTGACGCCCAGCGAGTTGGCCGGAAAAACACGCTGCGGCAGGTCGAGTTGGGAAAGTGCGGTCGGGAAGAAGACGAGAGCTGGGCGCTCTTCGACGGTGAAATGCCGCATGCCGCCGAACAGGTTGCGGTGTTCCCAACCGACGAGGGCGTGAATGTCGCTGCGGGTGAAGTCGGCCTGAAGTCCTCCGCCCAATCGAAAGCCTCGCAACGAGGAGCGGGTGACGGTCACCTTGATGGGCACGTCGGTGCGGTTGCGGCTCGACAGATCCGGTTCGACATCGGCCGAGGCGAAGACACCCAAGTTGATGAGATGGCGCCGGCCGGCCTCGAGCTCTTGCATGTCGTAGGGATCGCCCGATTTGACGCCGAAGGTGCGCCGAATGACGGCTTCCGGCAAATCGTCGCCCACGCCTTCGAACGTCACCTCGCCCACCTTGCATTCCACGCCCGTGTCGACCTGAAACGAGAGGTCCGCCGCGCGCGGCCCGAGGTCGACGATGGCGTGGGGCTTCACCTCGGCGTAGGCAAAACCGTAAGTGGCCAGCGATGCCGACATCGCCTTGGTGGATGCCTCGAATTTCTCCTGATTGAAGACGTCGCCCGGATCGAGCAAAACGCCTTCCTTGACGCGCAACGCCAGCGCAGCCTTGGACTCCATCCCGGTGATCACGACCGAACGGACGTGAACGGGCTTTCCTTCTTGAATGAGGATCTCCACGTCGACGAACTTGCCGCGTGGAACCACGCGCCCCGCGCGCACCTTCGTCTCGTAGAACCCCCGCCGCTGGTAGTAGTGTTCGATGCGCTCGAGATCCTTTTCGAGGACCTCGGGCTCGAACTCCTCGTACCTTCGCCACGATGCCCGAAAAAGACCTAGAAACTTAGGCGTCTCCTGGGTGGCGATACGATCCGATAGGTCCGAGTTGCCCAATTCGCTGTTGCCGCGGAACCGAATCGCAGCGACGCCGGGACGAGCCTCGGGTAGAGATTTGCACGCCGTCCCCACCGCCAAGAGGAGCAGCGGCAACCAAGCGAATTTCACCGGGACCACGAATGCAAGACCCAGCCCAAGACAAGGACAGCGTTCTTGAGAAGCCCGTGCGCAGGCCTCGTGACGGACACCTCCAGAGAAAGGAAGAGCTCGAGCACCAAGCTCGAGCGTATGCGCGAACCTCGAGATGGATCTCGACCTTTCGTCTGATCACGTTTCTCGCCGCATTCTCGCTGGCCGGCGCCCGCGGATTCGGCTTTCTCGCGCCGTGGGCGTCGTGGTTGGCCGGGATATCGGGGCTGGCTTTCATCCTGCTCGTCGTCTGGCATGCCCGGCTCGACCGCGCCGAACGACGCGTGGCGGCGGCGATCGCTTTTCACCGCTGGGCACTCGAGCGAATCGACGGCAAGTTTCAGAGCTACCCGGCGCGCGGCGATCGGTTCGTCTCCGACACGCACCCCTACACTTCCGATCTCGGCATCTTCGGCGAGGCGTCGGTCTTTCAACTCATCGATTCGACCCACACGCGGCGCGGCGAAGACTGCTTGGCGCGCTGGCTCAGCGAACCAAGCAGCGTCGAGACAGTGGTCCAACGGCAAGGGGCGGTGGGCGAGCTGGTCCGGCACGAGACCCTGCGAGAAGAGCTCGCCGTGCTGGGAACTCTCATCTCAACCGACAAGCCCAACCCCGACCCGCTTCTCGCGTGGGCCGAAGGGGAACCTGCCGTCAGCCGGCTTCCGTTGGTTCGAGTGCTCTCCTTCACACTGCCCACAGTCACGTTACTCGGCTTCTTTGTGATGGAGATGGGCTGGCTATCGGCCAAGGTTTGGCTGGCGTGGGTGGCGGGACAATGGATCTACTCATTCGCCCTGCTGCCCAAAGTCGAGCCCGTTGCCGCGGCGGTCAGCTCGCGGGAGGGAGCGCTCGCGCGTTACCGTTCGATGCTCGAGCTCGTCGAAAACGAGTCGTTCGAAACCGAGGGGCTCCGCCGCTTGCAGAACGAGCTCGGACGATCTTCGGACCGCGCGTCCGATGCGGTGCGGCGGCTGTCGAAGATCGTCGCCTTCCTCGACGCTCGGCACAACGAAGTCTTCCGGCTGTTCATCGCACCGCTGGTTCTCTGGGATCTGCATTGCGTACTCGCGCTCGAGAAATGGCAAGCACACGCCGGCACGCGGGTGCGTCGCTGGCTCGACGTTTTGGGCGAGGTCGAAGCGCTCGCCAGCTTGGGTGGTTTCGCCCACGATCATCCCGAGCTCGCCTGGCCCGAGCTCTCCCAAGAGCCCGCTTTCCGCGCGAAAGAGCTGGGACACCCCCTCATCGAGCCCAGGGCGCGAGTCTGCAACGACGTCGAGCTGCGCGGCCCGGGAACGGCCCTGCTGGTGACGGGCTCCAACATGAGCGGCAAGAGCACGCTGCTGCGCTCGATGGGGGTGAACGCCGTGTTGGCGATGGCCGGGGCGCCGGTCGTCGCACGCGAGCTCGTCATTTCTTCTTTCGAGGTGCGCACCAGCATGTGGGCTCGCGATTCACTGGTCAAAGGCGTCAGTCATTTCTATGCCGAACTCGAAAAACTGAAGCGAGTCGTGGACGGGATGTCGACCGGTCGCCCGCTATTTTTCTTGCTCGACGAGATCCTGCAGGGGACCAACTCGCGCGAGCGCGTGATCGGCGCCCGCTCCGTCCTGCGCCACTTGCTCGAGAACGGAGCCATGGGAGCGGTGTCCACCCACGACATCGGCCTGCTCGACCTGAAACCCGATCTCGATCGGCGCCTCGACAAGGTTCATTTCGAGGAGCAGGTCGCGCCTTCACGAGACGGCGTCTCGACGATGTCGTTCGACTACCGGCTGCGCTCTGGCGTGGTCCGGTCGACGAACGCGCTGCGGCTGATGAAAATGGTGGGCATCGACGTCGATCTCGAATAGCGCATCGTGCTATAAAAGGGCGGTCGTGCTGACAACTTTCATCAAAAAAGACCGCCCCGGCGAAGACCCCATCTTCGCCTTGAATCAAGAAGCAAGCGTTCGCATGAAGCGCGGGGAGTCGATCCTCAACGCGACGATCGGCGTGCTCCTGGACGACGACGGCAAGCTCGCCATCCTGCCCACCGCGGCGCGCATAGTAAGCGAGGTCAAAGAAGAAGAGTGGGCAGCCTACGCGCCCATCGCCGGCAACCCCGACTTCCTCGAAGCCGTGAAAGACGATCTTTTGGCCACCCACCCGGCGATGCGAGCTTCCGCCGCCGCCGTGGCCACGCCGGGAGGAACGGGTGCCGTCCGTCACGTCATCTCCACGTTTCTCGAGCCAGGCCAGGCCCTGCTCACGACGTCGTTCTACTGGGGGCCCTACGCGATCTTGGCCGACGAGCACCAGCGTCGCGTGGAAACGTTCGAAATGTTCGCGCCGAACAGCGACATGAGCCAGATTCATCTGGCGGCTCTCGACCGCAAGCTCGGCGATAGCATGGCCGCGCAGGGCCGGGCGGTGATCGTGATCAACGACCCCTGCCACAACCCCACCGGTTACTCGATGAGCGAGCGCGATTGGCGCACCGCCGCGGAGGTGATCGGACGGCACGCCGAACGCGGGCTGGTCGCCGTGTTGCTCGACGCTGCTTACGCCGCCTACGCGCCCCAGGGCGTGAGCACGGCGCTGTCGGCGCTCGAGCCGCTGCTCGGGCGCGCGCTCTTGCTCATTGCGTGGAGCGCTTCCAAGACTTTCACCCACTACGGGCTGCGGGTGGGAGCCCTGGTCGCGCTGGTGCCTGACGCCCATGAACGCGGTCGCGTGCAGGCGGCGCTCGGTTATGCGTGCCGCGGCACCTGGTCGAATTGCAGCCGCGGTGGGATGTCGGCGGTCACTCGCCTGCTCCACGACGCGGCGCTGTCGGCTCAGATCGCGCGCGAACGTGCGACCCTCGTGCGTCTGCTCGGAGAGCGCGTCACTGTCTTCAACGAGCTCGCCCGAGCGAAGGGCCTGCGTTACCCCCGTTACGACGGCGGTTTTTTCGTGACGGTCTTCGTCGACGACGCGTTCGCGGCCGCCGAAAGAGCCAAAGAAGACGGTGTATTCGTGGTGCCCCTCAAGGGCGCCCTCCGCGTCGCTCTCTGCTCCGTGCCGGCCGCCCAAATTCCGAGACTGGTCGACTCGCTCGCCCGAGCGTGCCCGAGCGGCCCACGATAGTGTGCGCTTGCGCTGCTTGCCGACGGGGGCTTTCGCGCGCCATTTCTCAGGTAAGCATGCTTACCTCGCCAGACCGGCGAGTAGGAGTACCGTCCGTCCGGTCGGTGCGGCGGCACGCGCCGTCAGTTTGACAAAAAGACCCGGCGCGCCTAGCGTGCGCAGTCCTCGAGAGTAGGTCCGGGGCCGTAGCTCATTTGGGAGAGCGCCTGCATGGCATGCAGGAGGTAGAGGGTTCGATTCCCTTCGGCTCCACTTCGCTTTCGGTGTGATTCCGCCGACATCACGAAACGGCCTCCGCCGCGGTGCCCACCGGTTGCCCAAAATTCAGAAGATCGATCGCGTGACGAAGCGCGATCGGGGCCAGGTGCATGTACCGCATCGTCATCGCGAGCGTCGCGTGTCCAGCCAGCTCCTGAATCGCCTTGGGCGGCGCCCCGCGCATGGCGAGGTGCGAGTAGAAGGTGTGACGCAGCATGTGCGAGCGAACGAGACGAAGCCCCGCACGCTTGCTGGCGTACCGGAGTGCGATGACCGACGGGGTGAACAAGCTCCCATCGGCCCGACAAAAACGCGTTCGGTGCGGAGGCGCCGATGCGTGCGAAGCGCAGCGGCGAGACGGTTCGTCAGGGGAACCGTTCGCTCGCGTCCGCCCTTGGGTGAATCGATGATGCCCTTCCAGGCACATCGTCGCACCGTGAGCTTGTTCGCCATGAGATCGACGTCGTCCCACTCGAGCGCGATGATTTCGCTCATCCGAAGGCCCGCTTCCGCGCCAAGCAGAACCATCGCACGGCGCTCCGCGTCGTCCTTCACCGTGGCGAGAAACCGTTCCAGCTCCTCGAACGTGAGAAAATCGAACTTCGACGGCGGGAGCTTCAAGAGCTTGATCTTCGGCACGCTCGCGATGGCTTCCGTCTCGTGCGCGTACGGTAGGATCTTGCTCAGGCAGGCACGCCGTCGGCGATGCTCGCGAGGCGGACGCGCGGACGGCTACGCATCGCGCGCGCCATCAGCTCGCCGCGCGAGCGCACCCCGTAGGCGCGGTGGAGCGCCTTGACGTGGTCGTGGACCGTGTGGGTCGAGACCTCGAGCGCGGCGGCGACTTCCTTCTCGGAAGCGCCGCTGCGGAGGAGCTCCAGTACCTGGCGCTGCCGGGGTGAGAGCCGCGGCTCTCGCGCGTCGAGC
>WNGB01001023.1_pt1 | contig 45566 bp, 48 predicted proteins | sample 5400681 | NCBI WGS metagenome assembly WNGB01 (sample SAMN13153367, study PRJNA577476) | soil metagenome | isolation source: 115 cm soil or saprolite under grassland replicate 2 | place: USA:California | collected 2016-06-15
CCGGAGCGTTCCGACACGGCGAAGGGCGCGATCCACAGGCCCGCCAGAAACCCATGGGCGTGGATCTGGTCGGTGAGCGGGCGGTGCCCGTGCGGAAACTTGGCGTTCGTGTCCCAGTCACCCGTGGCGCGCTGGTAGCCGTCATCGACCTGGATGTAGCGAAAGAAGCGGCGGTCGAAGTGCGCGGCGCAGAACTCCACGTTCGAGAGGACGTCCGCTTCGGTCACGCCGCCGTACAGCTCGTACCAGGAGCACCATCCTGCCGGCGCGGCGACCGCGGCGACCCGCTCGCGATCCACCGTGGACGCGGGCGTCGCGAGCGCGCTGAGCGCCGCGAGCCCGTCGCGGTCCGGGAAGTAGGCGAGCCGCATCGTCGATCCGTCGCCTTCCGGCCGCACCGGCCGGGAGGGCAGCCAGTCGCTGACGGCCTCGAGGCCGGCGCCCGACAGCTTCACCTTCGCCTCGCCCGGCTCACCCGGGTCGAACATGGCGGCCAGGCCGCGACCGCCGCGCGTCAAGCCGATCGCGCCGTGGCTCGCGAGCTCGGGGGGGGGCGCGTCCGACCCGGAGGCGACCGGCTCGACCTGGCACGCGCTCCAAGAGTGGTAGCCGTTCACGAGCGCGAGCAGGGGCCCGGTCCCGGGCAGGATCTGCGCTTCGGGCGTCGCGCAAAAGCGCACGCCGCGGATCGTCGCCAGCACCCGGTCGGGATACACGCTGACCGCGATGCTGCCCTGCGCGGCGGGGCCCGCATCCCAGGCGGCAAACTCGGCCTCGATCCAGACGCCCCCGCCCGCCGGCGAGCGGCCGCGGATCGCCAGCGACTCGCCGCCCGGTGGGCGCCGGTTCGCCGCGTTGATATCTTCCAGGTCCGCGAGCGTGACGAGGGCGTCGCCCACCCAGACGCCCAGCGTTGCGTGCCGAATCAGCGGAACGGCGGGCCCGTCGCCATGGTACCACAACGACCATCGGCGCTGCTCGTCGAGGTCGAACCGCAGGCTCCCCATGCCCCCATGCCTCGGGACACGGGGTGGCGATCCTGGAACGCGCCACAGCGCGCCGGAGGCGGCTCCCGTGAGGAGGACGAACGTGCGTCGATCCATGGTCTCAATGTTCGCCGTGCTGGGTGCGTTGTCCACGCCTCTCGCCGCGCAGGCGGGCGGGGGGGGAGGGGGAGGGGGAGGCGGGACCAAAGCGCACGCGATCGGCGTCGGGTTCGTGGCGACGCTGGGCGGCGGCTGGCAGATCGAGACCGGCGAGCTCGGCTACGTGCACCGTTTCGGCCGCGGCCCGTTGCGCGCCCTGTCGGGCGGCATCCGGTTGGGATCCTTCATCGACGAGGGCGCCATCCTGGGCGGGGCGCGGGGCTTCGTGGCCGCGGCGACACTCGGCGCGCGCACCGCGCGGCTGTCGGTCGCCGAGCTCGGCGACGAGCAGAACATCACCAGCATTGGATTCGACGTCACGCTCGAAGCATCGGGCTACCTGACCTCGAACTCGCCGTTGCCGCAGGGGTCGCGCTGGGGTGCCGTGGCGCTCCTCCCCGGGCTGCGCGTGGGAGGCGGGGACGGTCCGCAATACAGCCTCGTGATCGGGCCGACCGCGTTCTTGGGATCGAAGACCGATGTGCGTGGCCTGTTGGCCTTCCGGATCGAGGCGCCGCTGGCGCGCCGGGAGCCCCATCCCTAGGTTAGCGGCCAATGGCCGCTCCGCAGATCGAATCCGATCATCCCGGCCTCGCGGTCCTGGCCGAGGTCGCCAACGTCCTGGCCGCCGGTCCCCCGCTCGAGGAGGCGCTGGGCGGCGTGGTCGGAGCGCTGCGCCGGGGCCTCGCGCTCAGGCGCTGCCGCCTCTGGCTGCGATCCGCCGACGGCACGCGCTACCTGCCGATCGCCAGCGCGGGAGACGAAGCGCAGCTCCCCGGGTTCGCGCCCCCGGTCGCCGACTGGGTCGCCGCGGGGCTCCACCAGGAGCCGGCGGCGGGCGGCTCGCTGCTGCGCCTGCCGTTGGTCCACGACGACGAGGCCCTCGGCTGCGTGGAGGTCATCATCCCCGAGGGCCGCTACCAGCGCATGGCGCGGGACGTGCTGCTCGTCGTCGCGCAGATGCTCGCCCCCGTCCTTGCGGCGACCGAGCTGTCGCAGGACCTCGCGTCGGAGGTCGCGCTCCGCACCCGGGAGCTCGAGGCGCAGCGCAACTTCGCCGCGCGCATCATCGACTCGCTCCCCGTCGGGCTGTACGTGATCGACCGGGGCTACCGCATCCGGGCGTGGAACCGGAAGCGGGAGGCGGGCACGCAGGGGGTGTCGCGCGAGGAGGCGCTGGGCCAGGAGGTGTTCGAGGTCCTCGACCGGCAGCCGCGCGAGCTGCTGCGACAGGAATTCGACCGGGTGTTCACGACGGGCGAGATTCAGCAGATGGAGATGGAGTCGGCGGCGACGGGGGAGCCGCGCTACTACCGGATCACGAAGATCCCGATGCGGCTCGACGAGGACGAGATCTCCCACGTGATCACGATCGGCGAGGACGTCACAGAGTGGCGCCACGCCCAGCAACGTCTGACCCAGACCGAGAAGCTCGCGGCCGTCGGCCAGCTCGCCGCCGGCGTGATGCACGAGATCAACAACCCCCTCGCCACGATTCTGGCGTGCTGCGAGGCGCTCGGTCTCCGCCTCGCGGACCTGTCGCCCGCCGACCGCCAGGCGCAGGAGGAGTATCTCAAGATCATCGATACCGAAGTGCAGCGGTGCCGCCGGATCGTGGACGGGCTGCTGGACTTTTCGCGTCCCAAGCGCGGGCACCAGCGGCCGGTGGACATCAATGCCGTCATCGAGCAGACCCTGTTTCTGTTGAAGCACCACGATCGCTTCAAGTACCTCACGGTGGATCGTCAGCTGGCGACGGGGTTGCCCACTCCCTCCGCCGATCCCGAGCGCCTGATTCAATGCTTCATGGCGCTGATGCTCAACGCCCTGGATGCGATGAACGCGCGGGGGGTACTGACCGTGCGGACGTGCGTGAACCCGCACCGCGGGGACGAGATCCTCGTCGAGTTCATCGACACCGGCGCGGGCATCCGCCAGGAGGACCTCTCGAAGATCTTCGAGCCGTTCTTCACCACGAAGCCGCAGGGGCGCGGCACGGGGCTCGGCCTGTCGGTCGCCTACGGCATCGTGGAGGAGCACCGGGGGCGGATCGAGGTGGAGTCCCAGGTGGGCGTCGGGAGCGACTTCAAGGTTTATCTGCCGGTCGGATGAAGATCCTGGTGATCGAGGACGACAGAACGGTCGGCGAGTACGTGCGTCGCGGGCTGGACGAAGCCGGCTACCACGCGGAGCTGGTGGGCGACGGCGCCGAGGGGCTCCGCCTCGCGACGGGCGGGCATTTCGACCTGCTGGTGCTCGACCTGCGGCTCCCGAAGCTCTCCGGCATCGACGTGCTGCGCACGCTGCGGGATCGCGGGAACGGTCTGCCGGTGCTCGTGCTCACCGCCCAGGACGCCGTAGACTTCAAGGTCCAGGCGCTGCGCATGGGCGCGGACGACTACGTCACGAAGCCGTTCGCGTTCGAGGAGCTGCTCGCGCGCGTGGAGGCCCTCGGCCGCCGGCCCAAGGCCATCGCGCCGCCGGTGCTCCAGGTCGCCGACTTGGCACTCGACACCGGCAGCCGCGAGGTCACGCGCGCCCGCAAGCGGATCGAGCTCACGCCCAAGGAATACGCCGTCCTCGAGTACCTGATGCGGCACCACGGGCGCGTCATGTCGCGCACGCTGATCACCGAGTACGCCTGGGACTACCATTTCGATCCCGGCACGAACATCGTGGACGTGGTGATCACGCGACTGCGGAAGAAGATCGACCACGACCGAGAGCCCAAGCTGATTCACACGGTGCGCGGCGTGGGTTACGTGGTCCGGGCCTAGCATGGAGACCATCCGCGCGCGGCTGACGCTGTGGTACGCCACGGCGCTCATTCTCAGCCTCGCGGTCTTCGCCGTCGTCCTCTACTTCGCCCGGCGCAGCGCGTCGTACCAGGATCTGGAGCGCCGCATCCAGTCCGAGGCCGACCTGACCGCGGGCATCCTGGCCGAGAGCTACCGGGCGCGCGGCGTGCTGCTCGAGCGGGACACGGCGGGCCGCCCGGTGTTGATCACCGAGGTCGCGGCGGTCCTGGAAGTCGTCCCCGATTTCCTGCTGGTCACGAGCCGCGACGGGCGACTGCTGTTCGCGTCGCCTGACGCGCGCGCCCTGACGTTCCCGGAGTTCGAGCAGCTGCAGCGCCTGGCCGCGGCCGGACCGGGCGGCCGGGCGAAGGGCGTACACCGTATCGCCCCGAACGGCCCCACGGTCCACTACCTGGTTCGATCCGTCCCGGAGGCGGGTGGGCAGTTCGGCGCCATTCTCGCGGGCGCGGGCACCAGGAGCGCCGAGTTGGGGTTGGACCAGCTGATCTCCACCATCGTGGTCGCGTTCGTGCTCGGGATCGTGCCCGCCGTGCTCGTCGGGCGCTGGATCGCGGGCCGGGCGCTCGAGCCGGTGGACCAGATCATCACCGAGGTCCGCGCGATCAGCGACGGCCGGAGCCTGCACCGGCGCCTCGCCCTCCCGATGGAGCGGGACGAGCTCGGCCGGCTCGCCGAGACGCTCAACCAGATGATGACGCGCCTGGAGCGCAGCTTCGCGGCCCTGCGGCGGTTTACGGCGGACGCGAGCCACGAGCTGAAGACGCCGCTCACCGTGGTGCGGGCGGGCGTGGAGCGCGCGATCACGCGGCCCGACCTGCCGCAGGAGACGCTCGCCGTTCTCGAGGAGACCCTCGAAGAGGTGAACCGCATGACGGAGCTGGTGGACGCGCTCTTGATGCTGGCGCGGGTTGACGAGGGCCGCGCCGAGCTGCACCGCGAAGACGTGGACCTGCGGGCGATCGTGGAAGAGGCGCGCGAAACCGGCGAGCTGCTCGCGGAGCAGGCGGGCGTCGACATCGAGGTGCACACCCCGCCGCAGCCCGTCGTCCTGGCGGTGGACCGCCGGCGCGTCCACCAGCTCATCCTCAACCTGGTCGAGAACGCCGTGAAATACACGCCGCGCGGCGGCAACGTCGTGCTGCACCTGAGCGCGAGCAACGGCCGCGTGCTCCTGGCGGTGTCGGACAGCGGCATCGGCATCGCCCCGGGTGACCTGCCGCATATCTTCGACCGGTTCTGGCGGGCCGACTCCGCCCGCACCCGCACCGGCGAGCGACCGGGCACGGGGCTGGGCCTCGCCATCTGCAAGTGGATTGCCGAGGCGCACGGCGGAAGCATCGACGTCCAGAGCCGGCCCGGGCGGGGCACGACGTTCACGGTCGCATTTCCGCAGGCCGACGCGTAGTTCTCACCCCACCGTTACGTGGCGGACCCTGGACGCCAGGCCGCACCCGCCGTCACCACCGCTGATGTTCGTCGTTCCGCCGTACCACGCGACGTTGTCGCCGGTCGCTCCCGCCGGAACGGTCGCTCGCCGCCGCGCTGTTCCGTCCGGCCCGGGTGTACGGACGCGCGGTGCGGGTGCGCGTGCGCGTGCCCGTTGACTTCAGGCTGCGGGGAAGCAGGTTATCGGGGCAATGAAATGGATTGCCGTGCTGGCCTTCGTCGTGGCGGCCGCGCCGGCGGCGGCCCAGCAACCCGCGCCGGCGGACGTCTTGGCGGAGGCCCGCGAACAGATCGCGGCGCACAAGTTGGACAGCGCCGCCACGCTCCTCCGGCGCTTGGCGGAAGCCGCGACGCAGCCGGTCCCTGACCGGGTGCAAGCCTGGGTTCTGCTGGCGATTGTTGGCTTTTACCGGAGCGGCGACTCCGCCGCTGCCCAGGCGTTCCGTCAGGCGCTCGCCCTCGAGCCGGGACTCCAGGTCGCCGCACTCGACCGGTTCGACCCGGCGCTCCCCCAAATCCTCGCGGCCGAGCGCGCGGTTCTGGCCCCGCCCGCCGCGCCGGCGGGACCCGCCGTCGCTGTCGTTTACGATTGCCTGCGCAAGTGCCCGGCGGGCGTCCGGCCTCCGTCGTTCACCTACTTCCCGCCGATTGATGTCCGGGACACGCCGGGAGTGCTCGGCCCCAACGGCTTGCGCACTTACCTCGAGCTGGAGGTGCTGATCGGCGCGAACGGCACGGCGGAGATCGGGACGGCGTTGGCGGGCGGCTCGGCCCGGGGCGCGGAGGCGCCCGTGCGGCAGGCGCTTGGCCAGGCGCGGTTCGAGCCGGGCCGCGCCGAGGGCGTGCCGGTGCGCACGCGCGTCGTGCTCCGCTTTGACTTCGAGGCGGAAGGGCAGAACACGATCAGGTACACCTACCGCGTTGTGGCGCGCTGACGCCACGACCTAAACCCTCACCCCGCTGTCATCATTTTGTAATGTTCGCCCCACTAGCGGGCTAGCCGCACGGCGTACTATAACATTAACAACGAGTTCGGGAGACAGCGGGCGTGTTCGACAACCTGATCGAATCGAAGAGGAAAGCGGATCCGAAGAAGGCATTCGGTCTGGGGTTCGTGTCCCTCGCGGGGCACTCGGGGATCGTGTTGCTCGCCGTCATCGCGACGCTGACGGCCGGGCACGCTTCGCAGGACGTGGTGGTGGACACGACGATTGTCTTCTTGCAGCAGCAGGAGCAAAAGCAGGAAGAACAGCCGCCGGTGGTCGACATCCCGCAGCTCAAGGGGTTCCAGACGGTCGTCGCGCCGACGGACATTCCGACGAACATCCCGCCGATCAACCTGCAGGAGCACTTCGATCCGAAGGACTACACGGGCTCCGGGGTGGAAGGCGGCATCGGGACGGGGATCGCACCGGACCAGGTGTTCATGGAGTCGGTGGTGGAGGAGCGGCCCGAGGTGTTGTCGGGGCCGCAGCCCCAGTATCCCGACCTGCTGCGGCAGGCGGGGATTCAGGGTCGGGTGATCGTCCAGGCGATCATCGACACGTCCGGGCGTGCCGAGCCGCCGTCGGTGAAGGTGATCCAGAGTCCCAACCCCGGATTCGATCAGCCCGCCAAGACGTACGTGCTGCGGGCGTTGTTCCGCCCGGCCCGCGTGCACGGGCGAGCGGTGCGGGTGCTCGTCAATCTCCCGATCGACTTCAAGATCGCCGCCGGTACCAGACGCTAAGCGCGAGAGGAGCCAAGGTCAGATGAGTTACGCCGAGCTATGGGCATCCATGGGATGGTTTGCCCGGTCCATCGTGTTCATCCTGTTCTTCATGTCGGCATGGTCGTGGGCCGTGACCATCTCCAAATGGCTGTACCTGCGGAAGTCGCAGCAGGAGACCCGCAAGTTCGCGCCGGAGTTCTCCCGCTACCTGCAGGAAGAGCAGCTCGACGGCGCCATCGCCCTCGCGGAGAAGAACAAGAAGAGTCACGTGGCGCGCGTGCTGGGCGAGGCACTCTCGGAGGTGAAGCCGCTGCTGCGTGACCGGGCCACGATCACCGCGGCCGACATCAACTCCGCCGAGCGCGCGGTCGAGCGCCAGATGCTCATCATCACCGCGGAGTTGAAGCGCGGGTTGGGCATCCTGGCGACCACGGGCGCGACGGCGCCCTTCGTGGGCCTGCTGGGCACCACGATGGGCATCGTGACGGCGTTCCAGGGCATGTCCGCGTCGGGCGGCTCCGGGTCGCTCCAGGCGATCACCGGCGGCGTCGCCGAAGCGCTGATCACCACCGCCTTCGGCCTCCTGGTCGCCATTCCGGCCGTGTGGCTGTACAACTACTTCAGCACCAAGATCGACTTCCTGACCGTGGAGATGACCTACACGTCGAAGGAGCTGATCGACTACCTCATCAAGAGCGTCGGCAGCGAATTCGGCCGCTCGATCTTCACGAAGGAGTTCCAGACGCAGAAGACGTCGCAGAGCAGCGGCCCGATCAGCCGCTAGCGAATGGCCATCGCAGCTCGTAGCTCCAAGGGGTCGGGGGTCGCGGCCGACATCAACGTCACGCCGATGATCGACGTGATGCTGGTGCTGCTGATCATCTTCATGATCGTCACGCCGGCCATCACGGCCGGCTTCCAGGCGAGCATTCCACGGGCGAACAATCCGGACGCCGCAGAGGAGGCCGACGGGGAGATCCGCCTGGGCATCGATAACATGGGGAAGTTCTATCTCGAGATCACCGGCCCCGACGGGAAATACACCGGGATGCGCTACATCACGGACGAGGACCTGCAGGGGCGGCTCACCAACCTGTACGCGGCGCGCACGGTGGACAAGGTCCTGTTCCTCAAGGCGGACCAGGGCGTGGAATTCGGGCGCGTGCAGCAGGCGGTCGAAATCGCCCGCAAGGCGGGCGTGCGCATGATCGGCGCCATCGCCGATCAGGAGCGCCAGCGGCGCGCGGGAGAGCACTGACCTATGGCAATGGGCTCCGGGGGATCGGGAGGCGGGCTCGCCTCCGACATCAACGTCACGCCGATGATCGACGTGCTGCTGGTGCTGCTCATCATCTTCATGATCACCCTGCCGCTCTCTCGCCGGGACTTCGCCGTCCAGGTCCCGCCCGAGCAGCGGCAGCAGCCGAAGTCGCAACAGAGAAGCGACCAGATCGTGCTCGAGCTGCGGCCCGATGGCTCCTACGCAATCAACACGCAGCCCGTCCCGTTCGAGCAACTGGCCGCGAAGTTCCACGAGTACTACGACCAGCGACCCGCCAAGCTGCTGTTCATCAAGGGCGCGCCGAACCGCAAGTACGGCGAGATCGTGCAGGCGATGGACATCGCCAAGGGCGCCGGCGTCCAGGTGATCGCCTTCACCCCGGTGGAGCCCGCGAAACCCGCCGGGCGCTAGGCTCAACCGCGCGGCACGGGGTATGTATACTCCGTGCCACATCAACTCCCTCCCTTCACCGCGTACCGGTTGCCACTGGCGCATCGACGCCAGGGGCCCGCCGTCCTCTCCCTGCTGGTGCACGGCGTGATCGCGCTGGCGGTGCTGTGGCGCGGGGCTGCGTTGCTCGGCGGGGCGGGCGGGGGGTCGGGCCCGCCAAGCGGGAGCGGGGGGGGTGGGCGGCCCGCCGTCAGTTGGTTCACGCTGCCGACCCCGTCGCCACCCCAGATCCACGACGTCCCGGCGGCGCCCGTCACGCCCGTGGCCGTCCTGGCGCTCCCGGACCCGGTGCGCATCGATCTGCCGCAGCTCCGGTCCGTGGCGCCGGTGGCAACCGAGGCCGGGACGGGCGGCGGGCTGGGGCCGGGCACGGGTGGGCAGGGGACGGGGACGGGCAGCGGCGTCGATTCGGGGTCTGGCTCGGGCGGTGAAGGTAGTTACATTCTCCCCGCCGAAGCCAACGGCGTGATCGTCCCGCCCGCATGCGCGCGGGGTGAGTTCACCATCCGGTTCTGGGTCGAGGTCGACGGACGCGTGTCGCGCCTGGAGATCGAACCACTACCGAGAGATGCCGGTTGCCGGCGGCAGATGATCGAAACCCTGAAGGCGTACCGCTTCAGACCGGCGAGGACAAGGGACGGCCGGGCCGTGGCCAGTATCTATCCGTTCAAAGTCACTCATTAGTCGAAACACAACATTCGGAGCACATCGACCATGCTGCTGGGCCTGGTTCTGGGATTCAGTGTGTTCGCGCTGGCGGTCGCCGTCGGGCTCGCCCGCTGGGTGCTGCGGCAGGACAACGGCACCGCCGAGATGCGGATGATCTCGGATGCGATCCAGGAGGGCGCCCAGGCGTTCCTCCGCCGCCAGTACCGCACGATCGGCCTGCTGAGCATCGTGCTCGGCGCCGTCATCTACGTCCTCTACGCCTTCTTCCGGGAGCCGCACGGCGAGGAGCCGGCGGCCGCGACGCTCGCCCTCACCACCACCCTCTCGTTTCTCTTCGGCGCGGTCTGCTCGGGAGTCGCCGGCTTGGTCGGGATGTTCGTCGCCGTCCGGTCCAACATCCGGACCGCGAGCGCCGCCCGCTCGAGTCTGAATCTGGCGCTTCAGATCGCGCTGCGCGGCGGCGCGGTCAGCGGATTGTTCGTGGTCGCGATGAGCCTGCTCGGCGTGGGCGGGCTGTACTTCGTGCTGGGCCTGTTCGGCTTCCCCGCCACCAAGATTCCCCTGATGATCGTCGGCTACGGGTTCGGCGCCTCGTTCGTGGCGCTGTTCGCGCAGCTGGGGGGCGGGATCTACACCAAGGCCGCCGACGTCGGCGCCGATCTGGTGGGCAAGGTCGAGGCGGGCATCCCGGAGGACGACCCTCGGAACCCCGCCGTGATCGCCGATCTCGTGGGCGACAACGTCGGCGACTGCGCCGGCCGCGGGGCCGACCTGTTCGAGTCCACGGCGGCGGAGAACATCGGCGCGATGATCCTGGGCGCCACGCTGGCGCACTTCAATCCGGCCGGGTTCGCGGGCGCGCAGGCGGTGGTCGGGGTGATGCTGTTCCCGCTCGTCGTCCGCGCCTTCGGGCTGGTGGCGTCGATCGTCGGAATTCTCATGGTCCGGGCGCGTGAGGACGAGGATCCCATGCACGCACTGAACCGCGGCTACATGTGGACCGCGGGGCTCGCCGCCGCGGGATTCGCGTTTGGGACCTGGTGGCTGCTCAATCCCCCGACCGCCCCAGCGGCGTGGTGGCACTTCGCCCTGTGCGGCGTCATCGGGATCGCCACCTCGATCGCGTTCGTCTACATCACCCAGTACTACACGGAATACCGTTACCGGCCGGTGAAGTCGATCGCGGCCGCGTCGGTGACGGGCCCGGCGACGAACATCATCGCCGGATTCGCCGTCGCGCTCGAGTGCACCGCGCTCCCCACCTTCACCATCGGCGCCGCCATCATCGCCTCCTACAAGCTCGGCGCCTCGAGCGGTCTCGAGCATGCGGGGCTGTTCGGGACTGCGGTCGCCACGATGGGGATGCTCGGCACCGCCGCCTACATCCTGGCGATGGACACCTTCGGGCCGATCACCGACAACGCGGGCGGCGTGATCGAGATGTCCCACCAGCCCGAGGCCATCCGCCGGCGTACCGACCGCCTCGACGCCGTCGGCAACACCACCAAGGCGCTCACCAAAGGGTACGCCATCGGCTCGGCGGCCCTGGCGGCGTTCCTGCTCTTCTCGGCGTACTTGGACGAGGTCGCCGCGTTGGGCTCGCCCCTCACCGCCGTGGACATCTCCAAGCCCGAGGTCTTCGTGGGCGGGTTGCTCGGCGCGATGCTGGTCTTCTGGTTCTCGGCGCTCGCCATCAGCGCCGTCACCAAGGCCGCCGTGAGCGTGATCCAGGAGGTGCGCCGCCAGTTCCAGGCGGACCCGGGGATCCTGAAGGGCACGTCCAAGCCCGACTACGGCAAGGCGGTGGACATCGTCACGATCGGCGCGCTCAAGGCGATGGTGCCGCCGGGGCTGCTCGCCGTCGGGATGCCGATCGCCGTCGGTCTGTTCTTCAAACTGTTTCATGTGGGGGCCGAAACCGTGGCCGCGTTCCTGATGGTCGGGACGATCGGCGGCATCCTCCTCGCTACGGTGCTCAACAACGGCGGGGGCGCGTGGGACAATGCCAAGAAGTTCATCGAGACGGGGGAATACGGCGGCAAGGGAAGCTTCGCGCACAAGGCTGGGGTCGTAGGCGATACGGTGGGTGATCCCTTCAAGGACACCGCCGGCCCCTCGCTGCACGTGCTGATCAAGCTGCTGAGTACGGTCACGCTGGTCCTGGCGCCGCTCTTTGTCTAGCCAGCTGTTTTCCAGGAAGACCGTCGACCAGTGCATCGCCGACGGCGAGGCCGGCGGCGGTTTGCGGCGCACGCTCGGCCCACTGCAGCTCACCGCCCTGGGCATCGGGGCGATCATCGGCGCCGGGATCTTCGCAGCCATCGGCACGGCGATCAGCGGCGATTCCGGTCACGTGGGCGCCGGCTCTGCGATCGTCATCTCCATCATCCTCGCGGGCGTCACGAGCGCCCTCGCCGCCATCACCTATTCCGAGTTCGCGGCGATGATCCCGATCTCGGGGAGTGCGTACACGTACGCCTACGCCACCCTGGGCGAGCTCGTCGCTTGGATCATCGGCTGGGATCTGATCCTCGAGTACGCGGTCGGCAACATCGCCGTGGCGATCGGCTGGGCGGGCTATTTCGACTCGCTGCTCCGCGGTCTCGGCCTCGAGCTGCCGCGCTGGTTGGTCACGGACCTGCGCACCGCCCTGCACAACCCGGACCTCGTCGCGGCGGCCCCCCACCTCGGCCCCATCCCGATCATCTTCAACCTGCCGGCCCTCCTCATCGTCGCGATCATCACGGTCCTGCTGGTTGTCGGGACGAAGGAATCGGCGTGGGTGAACACGCTGATGGTGGTGATCAAGGTGGCGATCATCGGGCTGTTCCTGGTGGTCGGCTTGAACTACGTGCAGCCCGAGCAGTGGACGACGCCCACCTTCGCGCCGAACGGCATCAAGGGCATCAGCGTCGGCGCGGCCATCATCTTCTTCTCGTATATCGGCTTCGATGCCGTGAGCACCGCCTCAGAGGAAGCCCGGAATCCTCAGCGCGACATCCCCCGGGGCATCATCTGGTCGCTGATCATTTGCACCGTGCTCTACATTGCAATCGCGCTGGTCCTCACCGGCATCATTCCCTGGGACCAGCTCAATGTCCCGGATCCGCTCGCGGTGGCACTGCAATACATTCACGCCGATTGGGCGGCGGGCATCCTGGCGCTCGGTGCCGTGGCGGCGATGACCTCGGTGCTCCTCGTCTTCCAGCTCGGCCAGGCCCGGATCTTCATGTCCATGGCGCGGGACGGCCTGCTGCCGCCGTGGGCGGCCAAGGTTCATCCCAAGTACAAGACGCCCCACATCACGACCGTCATCACGGGGATCTTCGTCGCCGTCTCCGCCGCGTTCGCGCCCATCGGCTGGGTCCTCGAGCTGACGAATATCGGTACCCTGTTCGCCTTCGTGCTCGTCGCGCTCGGCATCGTCGTCCTGCGCCGCCGCGACCCGGAGCGTCCGCGGCCGTTCCGCACACCCTGGGTTCCGGTGCTGCCGATGGTGTCGGCGGCCTTCTGCCTGTATCTGATGGTGAACCTGCCGGGGCTGACGTGGCTCCGCTTCGGTCTGTGGATGGCGATCGGCATCGCCATCTACTTCCTGTACAGCGTGCGCCACAGCAGGGTGCGGCGTGAGGGCGAGGTCGGCCCGTCGTGAAGCTCCACACCAAGATCATCGTCGGCCTCGGATCCGGCGCGGCGGCCGGCATCGTGGCCAATGGGCTGGCCACGGGCGCGGGTTGGATCGGCTGGATCGGCGTCCCGACGGAAGCGGCCGAGCCGGCGGTGCGGTGGATCGGGAGCAACGTCGCCGGTCCCGTGGGCCAGATCTTCCTGCGGATGCTGCTGATGACGATCGTGCCCCTCGTATTCGCCTCGCTGACGCTAGGCGTGGCGGGGCTCGGCGACATCCGCCGGATCGGCCGCGTGGGCGCGCGCACGATCGCGTATTTCCTCGTGTCCACGGCCATCTCGGCGACGATCGGCCTTATCCTGGTGAACCTGGTTCGCCCGGGCGAGGGCCTCGACGCGGGCGTCCGCGAGCAGCTGATGACCACCTACCGGTCGCAGGCCCAAGGCCTGCAGGCGGGCGGCGGAGGCAAGTTCGGCATCGACATGTTCGTGAACATCGTGCCCCGCAATCCGATCCAGGCCGCGGCCTCGCTCGACATGCTGGGCATCATCTTCTTTTCTCTGGTGTTCGGAGCCGCGTTGACGCTGCTCCCCGCGGACAAGGCCAAGCCGATGCTGCGCGTGCTCGACGCGCTCGGCGACGCGGTCGTCAAGATCATCGACCTGGCCATGAAGCTGGCGCCCTACGGGGTGTTCGGGCTGATCTTCGTCGTGACGTCGCGCTTCGGCTTCGCCCTGTTGCAAAAGCTGGGGCTCTACGTCGCCGTGGTGCTCGCTGGCCTGGTGTTGCACGGCGCGATCTCGATCTCGGCCCTCGTCCGCCTGCTCGGCGGCCTCTCGCCGCGCGTGTTCTACAGCCGGATCCGCGCCAGCATCGTCACCGCATTCTCCACCAGCTCGAGCAACGCCACCCTGCCGACGAACATCGCGGTCGCCGAGCAGGAGCTCAAGATTCCGCCCCATATCGCGGGGTTCGTGCTCCCACTCGGCTCCACGATGTGCATGAATGGCACGGCGCTGTTCGAAGGTGTGACGGTGCTGTTCCTCGCGCAGGTCTACGGCATTCCCCTCACCCTCTCGACGCAGGTCATCGTCATCATTCTCAGCGTGATCACCGCCGTCGGCGCGGCCGGTGTGCCGGGCGGGTCGTTGCCGCTCCTCATGGGAGTGATCGCCATCGTCGGCGTCGATCCCGGCGCGATCGCGATCATCATCGGCGTGGACCGGATTCTCGACATGTCTCGCACGACGCTCAACGTGATCGGTGACATGAGCGCGGCGGTCTACGTGGCGCGGACGGAGAGCGACTGGGATCCGGAGGCTGTCGCCGCAGCCGCTTAGAGCAGCTCCGCCGCGAGCCGCAGCGCCCCGGTCGGGGCGTCCACGGGCCCGTCGATCAGGCGGGCCCGCGGCACATGCGTCGCGAGCGCGGTGTGGAGTGCGGCGAGGAGCGGGGAACCCGGGCGCAGCAAGCCCCCGGCGGTGGCGACGCGGATCGGCTCCGCGCCGGGAAAACGGCGCGCCAGCAGCTCCACCAGGCGGGCCAACTCGCCGCCCGCCTCGGCCACCGCCCATTTGGCAATCGCCTCGCCCTCGCGGGCCGCGTTGAGGACGTGCGGCGCGAGCGACGCTACCTGCGCCGGGCTCGCCGTCGCCGTCCACCGGATCAGATCGTCGAAGTCCCTGACCGCCAGGGCCGCGAGCAACCGCCCGAGCAGCGTGGATGACTCCTCGCGCTCGTCCTGCGACCGCGCCGCCGCCGCCAGCGCCCGCCGGCCCAGCCAGTAGCCGCCTCCCTCGTCGCCCATCTGCCACCCGTAGCCTCCCGCCCGGTGCACGCGACTGTCCGGCGGGGGCATGCGCGCGTAGGCGATGGAGCCGGTGCCAGCGTTGATGAGAATGCCGGGCTCCACGCCGAACGCCGCCGCCAGCGCGACTTCGCTGTCGCCCAGGACGCGCACCACGCGCGCAACCTCCGCGGCGATGAGCGCGGCCGTGAGCGCGCGCCGCTCGGGCTCGCGGCCCGCGCCCGCCGCGCCCACGACGGCGGCGTCCGCGGGGAGGGCCGCGCCCGCCTGGGCGGCCGCCCGCCGAGCAGTGTCGGCAATCACGGCGGCCGAGGCGCTGGCGCCGCCGGGCCGCATCGCCGAGCCCGGGCCCTCGGCGCGCGCGAGGACGCGCCCCGCGCCGTCGCCGACGACGACGGCCGTGTGGGTGCCGCCGCAGTCGATGCCGAGAAGGACGGACGGTTGGACGGTTGGACGGTTCACACCTTCCAACCTTCCGTCGTTCCAACGCCGTTCCCAATCAGCGACGACACCATCCCCACGAGCACCGTCACGGCGGTGCCCAGCGGCACGTACCATGGCCAAGCGACCCCTGGAAGGAGGCGAACCGGGAACCCCAGCACGACGGGGATCATCACGGCGACGCCGAGCACGATGGCGATGATGACGTCCACTTGGCGCGCGCGGGACCAGAGCCCGCCGAGCAGGTAACTGCCGAGGAGGCCGCCGTAGGTGATCGAAGCAATCGAGAGCGCCAGCACGACGACCGGCGTGTTGCGGTCTTTGAACAGCAGCGCGCCGCCGACCAGGATCGCCGCCCAGAGCAAGGTCATGCCCCGGCCCACCCTCAGAAGGTGCCCGGCGTCGGAGCGCCCGGTCAGGGCGGCGTAGAAGTCGTGCGTGCTGGCCGAGGCGAGCGAATTGAGGGAGGACGCGACCGTGCTCATGGCGGCGGCGAGGATGGCGGCGACCACCAGGCCGGCGAGGCCGGCAGGGAGCCGCTCCACGACGAACGTCGGGTAGATGGCGTCGGCCGACAGACCGGGGCGGTCCGCGCCTGCGAGCCAGAGACTCGTCCCCACGAGCAGAAAGAGCGCGAACTGCGCGATGACCACCACGCCGGAGCCGATCAGCGCCCGGCGCGCGTCGGGCAAGTCGCGCGCCGCGAGCAGGCGCTGCACGATCAAGTGGTCGGTGCCGTGGGAGGCCGCGGAGAGCAGCGCGCCGCCGACGAGCCCACCCCAGAGCGTGTAGGTCGCCTTGAAGGAGAAACTCGGATCGATCACCGCGAGCTTGCCGGCGGCCCACGCTTGCGCGAGGCCGCCCTCGGCGAGCTGCAGCGCCAGGATCACCGTGGCGATGCCGCCCACGACGTAAAAGACGAGCTGCACGACGTCCACCCACACGACCGCCCGGAGGCCGCCGACCCACGTGTAGAAGATCGTCACGACGCCCACCGCAAGGATCCCGGCGGGGATGCTCCAGTGCGTGATGATGGCGAGGGGGATCGCCGTGGCGAAGACGCGGACGCCGTCGCCCAGCGCCCGGGTCACGAGAAAGGCCGCCGACGCCACGCGGCGCGCCGCGGGGCCGAACCGGCGCTCGAGGCGCTGATACGCGGTCTCCTGGGTGCCGTCGAAGTAGCCGGGGAGCAGGAGCGCCGCGACCCCGATCCGACCCACCAGGTAGCCGAAGGACAGTTGTAGGAAGGTCAGATCGCCGCGCGCAGCGAGGCCGGGAACGCTGATCACGGTGAGCGCGGAGGTCTCGGTGGCGACGATGGACAGCATGATCGCCCACCACGGCAGCCCGCGGCGGCCGAGGAAGTAGTCGGCCGCGTCGCGCTGGCGACCCGCGAGCAACAGCCCCGCCGCGATCACGGCGGCGAAGTAGACGACGATGACTACGATATCGAGAGGGCGCACGGGTCAAGCCACGCAAGCAAAAGGCCCGCACCAAGGGCGGGCCTGGACCGCTGCGCGAGCCGGGATCAATGCCTCAGACGGTGAAGGACGACCCGCAGCCGCAGCCGCCGGTCGCGTTCGGATTCTCGAATGCGAAGCCGGATTCCTGGAAGTTGCTCTTGAAGTCGATGACGGTGCCGTTCACGTATTGCCCGCTGAACTCATCCACGAACAGCCGCACGCCGGCGCTCTCGACGACGACGTCGTCAGCAGCGGGCTGCGGCTCGATGTTGAGGCTGTAGCGGAACCCCGAGCAGCCGCCCGGCAGCACGGCGACGCGCAAGCCCGCCGTCCCGGGGGCCACCTTCTCTTCCGCCATGAACTTCCGGACTTCCTCACCCGCTCGCTCGGTGAGCGTCAGCGTGATTGTCGGCTTCTGGGTGGTGCTCATCACTATCCTCCGGTCTGGCCGCAACTTAGAAGGTAGCTCGGGCGCTGTCAACGGTCGCCCCCCGCAGGCCGCTTGCCGTGGCGGGGTGCGTCCCCCCAATTGGAGGCCCTATGCAACTCACCTTCGTCGACTGGCTGATCATCGGCCTCTATTTCGCGTTCAACATCGCGATCGGGTTCTACTACAAAGCGCGCGCCGGCAAGAGCACCAGCGAGTTCTTCCTCTCCGGGCGCAACGTGCCCTGGTGGCTCGCCGGCACGTCGATGGTCGCGACGACGTTCGCCGCCGATACGCCCCTCGCGGTGACCGGGATGGTGGCGCGCAACGGCATCGCGGGCAACTGGCTGTGGTGGTGCTTCGTCGCCAGCGGCATGATGACGGTGTTCTTCTACGCCCGACTGTGGCGGCGCGCCGGCGTGATGACGGACGTCGAGTTCGCCGAGATCCGCTATGCGGGGAAGCCCGCCGCGTTCCTGCGCGGCTTCCGAGCCTTGTACCTCGGCATCCCGATCAACTGCATCATCCTGGGCTGGGTCAACCTGGCCATGGTGAAGATCCTGCAGCTGCTCTTCGGCATCGGGAAGATCGAAGCCCTCGTGATCGTGCTGGGGTTGATCGCGCTCACCTCGGCGATCTCGACGCTCTCCGGTTTGTGGGGCGTGCTCGTCACCGACCTGTTTCAGTTCGTGATCAAGATGAGCATGGTGATCATTCTGGCCGTGTTCGCGGTGCGCGCCGTGGGCGGCATCGACGCGATGAGGACGAAGCTCGTCGAGGCGGGGCGGGGCGACGTCTTGAGCTTCGTCCCCGACGTGGATTCGGCGTGGATGCCGATGCTCACGTTCCTGGTGTACATCTCGCTCAACTGGTGGGCGACGTGGTACCCGGGGGCGGAGCCCGGTGGCGGCGGCTACGTGGCGCAGCGCATGTTCAGCGCCAAGGACGAGCGGCATTCACTCCTCGCCACGCTCTGGTTCAACATCGCCCACTACGGCGTCCGGCCGTGGCCCTGGATCCTGGTGGCGATGGCGTCGCTGATTCTCTATCCCGGCCTGGCCGACCCGGAGACGGGCTACATCCGGGTCATGATCGACCATCTGCCGTCGTCGCTGCGCGGGCTCATGGTCGCGGCGTTCGCCGCCGCGTACATGTCCACGATTGCGACGCAGCTCAACTGGGGCGCGAGCTACCTCGTCAACGACTTCTACCGCCGCTTCGTGAAGCGCGACGGGGACGAGCCGCACTACGTGCGGGCGTCGCAACTCGCGACGGTCTTGCTGACCGTCATCTCGGCCGTTGTGACGTTCTACATGGGCTCCATCGCCGGCGCGTGGAAGCTCCTGATCGTGACCGGGGCGGGCACGGGCGCCGTACTGCTGTTGCGGTGGTACTGGTGGCGCATCAACGCGTGGAGCGAGGTCTCTGCGATGCTCTGCGCATTCGGGGTCTCGGTCCTGTTGCAAACGGCCGGCGGCCTAGACAGCGACAGGCCGCGCGACTTCGCGTGGATCATGATCCTCACCGTCGTGATCACGACCGGTGTCTGGCTCGCCGTTACGTTCCTCACCGCCCCGGAATCGCGGGAGACCCTGGTCGCCTTCTACCGCCGCACGCGACCCTCGCGCGCCGGGTGGGCGCCGATCGCCGCCCTGGCGCCGGAGGTCCAGGTCTCTGCCAGCGGCCTCGCCAACCTCGTCGACTGGATCGCGGGATGCGTGCTGATCTACGGCGTGCTGTTCGGCGTAGGGAAACTGCTGCTCCACGAGACAGGCGCGGGCCTCCTGCTCCTCGCCTTAGGCCTCGCCGGCGGCTTCGTCATCTACCGCGACCTGACGCGTCGCGGCTGGCGCACAGTCGCGGAGTGACGGGAGCTAGGGCGGGCCGCTGAGGGCGTCCACCACAAGGTCGGCGACGCGCGGCCGCACACGGATGATCCGCGCGTTCTCGCGCGTGGGGTGGACGCGGTTCGTGAGCAGGATGATGAACAGCTCGCGGTCGGGATCGAGCCAGATGGACGTACCGGTGAATCCGGTGTGCCCAAAGGCCTTCGACCCGAGCTTCGTCCCGGCGCTCGAGTTCGCGGAGGGCGTGTCCCAACCCAGCGCGCGAGAAGAGCCTGGCGGGATGCCTTGCCGCTGGGTGAACCCGCGAACCCCGAGCGAGTCTCGCTGCCACGCCCGCAGGAGCCACCCGGCAAACGTGGCCAGGTCCGGCGCCGTGCTGAATAACCCCGCATGCCCCGACACGCCACCCAGCTTCCACGCGTTTTCGTCGTGCACGGTCCCGCGGATGATGGTCCCGTCCTGGCTCCGCTCCGTGGGCGCGATCCGGTCGCGCCACTCGGGGGGCGGCAGGAAACGCGTGCTCGCCATCCCCAGCGGACCGAAGAGCCTCCGGTCGAGGAACTGGTCGAGGCGCTCTCCGGTGATGGCCTCTACGGCCTGGGTGAGCACGATCGCGCCCAAGTCCGAGTAAACCATGACGCGCCCCGGCTCGCTGGCCAGCGGCGTCGTGTCCGCCAGCGCGAATGCGGTCGCGCGCGTGGTCGCCTCCGTGTAGAGCGGGCGCCAGGCCGGCAGGCCCGAGGAGTGAGTCAGCAAGTGGCGGATCGTGACCCGCTCCCTGCCGCCGCCCTGGAACGCGGGCACGTAGCGCTGCACCGGCGCGTCGAGGTCGAGCTTCCGCTCGGCGACGAGCATCATGCATGCGGTCGTCAGGCCGATGACCTTGGTGAGCGACGCCAGGTCGTACACGGTCTCGGGCGTGACCGGCCGGGAGTCGTCGATGCCGTAGTGCCCGACGGCCGCGAGCAGCATCACCCGGCCTCGCTCGCCCACCGCGATGACCCCGCCCGGGAAAGCGCTGTCTACTTGGGAGCGCAGGTACGCGACGACGGGCTCAAACCGCGCGTCACCCTGCGCCGGGGCCGGCGCGGGGCTGGCCGGGCCGCAGCCGACGAGAACAAGGACGAGAGCGGCGCGAACCCTCACGGCGGCGTCACCGAGGGCAAGGGCGGCGGAGGTTGCGGGACGGGCAGGGTCGAGTCGGGCATCACGAGCCCGTGGCCGATCGGATACGCCGGCGGGATGCGGATCGGCAGCTTGCCGCGGATCGGCGAGAGGCCCAACAGCGCCCGGCCGGCCGCGCGCTCGGCGGCGCGGACGCCGCTCCACGTGATGAGGTACGACTTCACCGTCGGCGTCTGGTTCAACAGGTACGGGCTGCCGAGCGACAGGAGCACGGTCGGCTTGACCGAGTCCGTCGCCATGATCAGCCGGGCCATCGAATCGGGGAGGGCGATGGTGCCGCGCCCGGAGACCGGGCGCACGTTGGCGGCGAACACCACGGTCGGCGCCCGGGCGATCACCGCCCGCGCCGAGTCGTAGGAGAGCGTCCCGGACATCGGCCACAGGCGGAAGAAGGCGACGGTGTCGCCGCCGCGTTGCAGCATCTCCGTGATGCGCTGGCCGACGGCGGGGTTCAGCTCGTCGCCGTAGGCGATGAAGGCGAGTCGCCCGCGCGTCGCCCGCAGCCGGGCCAGCGTGCCGATGGTGTCGCGCACCAGCGTCAGGGCGCGCACCGCCAGATCGTCGGCCAGGTCCTGGAACCGCTTCGCGCCGACGATGCGCGTGATGGAGTCGAGCGGGACGGTCCGCCGCCGGAACAGGCCCAGCCGCTCCTTGATCTCGAGCACGCGGCGCACTGAGGCGTCGAGCCGCTCGGCGGTGATCCGCCCGTTCGCGAGCGCGGCGACCATCGCCGCGATCGCGGAATCGGGGCTCGTGGGCATGAGCAACAAGTCCGAGCCGGCGAGGAACGCGCGGACGGTGGCTTCGCCGGCGCCGAACTTCGAGACGATGGCGCCCATATCCAGGGCATCGGTTACGACGACGCCCCGGAACTTGAGCGAGTCGCGCAGCAGGCCGGTGAGCACCGCGGGGGACAGCGTCCCCGCGTCTTCGTCGCCGGTCAGGGCGGGGAAGGCGATGTGCGCGCTCATCACCACGTCGGCCCCGGCGTCGATTCCGGCGCGGAACGGCACCAGCTCGAGCGTGTCGAGCCGGCGGTAGTCGGCGCGGATCGTGGGGAGCCCGATGTGCGAGTCGATTTCCGTGTCGCCGTGCCCCGGGAAATGCTTCAGCGTGGCGAGCATCCCGTTCTCCTGCAGGCCGCGCACGTACCCGCGCACCAGGCGCCCGACCGTGCGGGGGTCTTCCCCGAAGGAGCGGATGTTGATGATGGGGTTGAGCGGGTTGTTGTTGACGTCGGCGTCCGGGGCGAAATTGACGTGGATGCCCACGGCGCGCCCCTCGAGGGCGGCGACGCGACCGATCGTGTAGGCGTCGCGGTCCTCGCCGGTGGCGCCGACGGACATGATCGTCGGAAAGCCGGTGGCCCCCACGACGCGCATCGCCGCCCCCCACTCGAGGTCCGCGGAGATGAGCAGCGGAAGCCGCGAACGCCGCTGCAGCGCGTTCAGCTTCGCCGCGATGTCGAACGGGGAGCCGACGGAGATGATGATGCCGCCCACGCCGAGCGTGTCCACCCAGCGGGCGGCGACCTGGAAAGCGGAGTCGTCGAAGGCCGCGTAGCTTCCGGCGACCCAGGGGACGACGAGCTGGGCCACTTTCTGTCGTGGGCTGAGCGTCGCCAGAACGGCGTCGACCTTACGGCTGGTCCGCCGGTCGGCCGGTCCGCTCAAGTCGGTTGGGCGGACGGGCGTTTGGGTGGACGCGCAACCCACCAGGAGCACCAGGATCAGGAGCTTATGCACGCGCATCGTCTCGTGTGGTTGATGGGTTCACTCGCCTGCGCCGCGCCCCCCCCCCCCGCGACGACAGCACAGGTGCGGCCGGGCATCGAGGTCCTGCTCGCCGACTCGGCGCATCTCGTCGCCAGCAGGCGCCTTGGGTTGCTCACGAATCACACCGGGGTCGATCGCCAAGGTCGTCGCGATGTCGACGTGCTGCTGGCTAACGGCCAGCGGCTGACGGCCTTGTTCTCCCCCGAGCACGGGTTCCGGGGCACCGAGGATCGCGAGGGACTCCCCGACGCCGTCGACTCCGCCACCGGTCTTCCAATCTATAGCCTTTACGGGGGATCGCGGGCTGCCGCCCGCGCCGCCCTCGATTCGGTGGACGTCCTGCTCATCGATCTCCAGGATATCGGCGCGCGGTACTACACCTATATCGCGACCGCGACGTCGCTGATGCGGGACGCGGCGCAGGCCAGAAAGCGGGTGATCGTGCTCGACCGCCCCGATCCGGTCGGAGGGGGGGAGGTGCAGGGCAACGTGCGCGCCCGCGTCGAGGACCCCGACTCGGCGTTGGTCGGCTTCCTCCCCGTTGCAATGCGGCACGGGATGACCTTGGGCGAGCTGGCGCGCATGGCGAACGACGTGCTCCGCATCGGCGCCGATCTTGTGGTCGTCCCCGCGGCGGGATGGCAGCGCGCGACGCTGTACGACCGAACGGGCCTCCCGTGGGTGAAGCCGTCGCCCAACATGCCGGATCTGGAGAGCGCGCTGCACTACCCCGGAACGTGTCTGTTCGAGGGGACCAATCTGTCGGTGGGGCGGGGGACAGGGTTCGCGTTTCAGGTGATCGGCGCGCCGTGGCTCGACGCCGACGCTGTGCGGCGCCGGCTGCCCGCCGCGGCGCTGGAGGGGGTCGAGGCGACAGCGATGACCTTCACGCCGCGCGCGCCGACGGACCGCAAGTACGACGGGGTCGCGCTGCGCGGGCTCCGCCTGCACGTCACCGAGCCCCAGCGATACGATCCAACGCGACTCGCCGTGGCGCTGCTCGCCGCCGTCCGGGAGGTGCATCCGACGGCGTTTCAGTTCCGGAGCGAGAGTTTCGATCGCCTGGCGGCCGGACCAGAGCTGCGCCGGGCGCTCGAGGCCGGCCGCCCGGCGCGGGAGATCTGGCGTGCGTGGGACGAGGATCTCCTCCGTTTTCGCGCCGTCCGCGCCAAGTACTTGCTCTACTAGGGGTCGCGATTACTTTCCCCCCCGCGATATGAATGTCATCCCCCAAAGCGTGAAGGACGGCTTCGTACGGCTGGTGCAACCGCTGGCACGGGCCTTCATCCGCGCCGGGGTCCATCCAAACGTCATCACCAGCGTCGGCACGCTGATCGTGATCGGCGCGGGCGTTGCCTTCAGCGTCGGCCGGATCCGGCTCGGCGGCGCGCTGCTGCTGTTCAGCGGCCTGTTCGACATCCTCGACGGGCAGGTGGCCCGCCAGGGCGGAACGATGACGACGTTCGGAGCCTTTTACGACTCGACGCTCGACCGGGTGGGGGAGTCGGCCGTGTTCGCGGGCCTGGCCCTCTATTTTCTCGAGGGCGGCGTCCCCGAAGCGCGCCGGGAGCTGGCCGTGGCGGTCGCCCTGACGGCGCTGGTCGCGTCGCTGCTCGTCTCCTACACGCGCGCGCGCGCCGAAGGGCTCGGGCTGGAGTGCACGGTCGGGATCGCGGCGCGCGCCGAGCGGATTCTGGTCCTGGGTGTGCCGATGTTGCTGTTCGGGCCGGGCCGGCAGGGCGCGCTGCTGTTCTGGATCGTCGTCATTCTCGCGCTCGCCACCACGATTACGGTGGTGCAGCGCATCGTGCACGTTGCTCGCATCGCGGGCGCGGCGCCGCGGCCCGCGGTGAAGCGGGAGACAATGCCCGGAGTCGCCACCCGCCGGAAAGGACATTGATCGTGCGGCAGCAGACCGGACGGGACATCGCGCCCGCCACAGGCAAGCTCGGAGTCATGCTGGCGGGCCTCGGGGCCGTCTCCACCACGTTCATCGCCGGCGTGGAGAACGTCCGCCGCGGTCGCGCGCTCCCGATCGGCTCGCTCAGCCAGATGACGACGATCCGCCTCGGCAAGCGCACCGACAAGCGCGCACCCAAGGTCAAGGACTTCGTGCCGCTGGCGGACTTGAAGAACCTCGTCTTCGCCGCCTGGGACCCGATTCCCGACGACGCCTATACCGCCGCGGTGAAGGCCGGCGTGCTCGAGCGGCACGAGCATCTCGAGCCCATCAAGGACTTCCTCCAGAACATCAAGCCGCTCCCCGCCGCCTTCGACCAGTACTACGTGAAGCGGCTGCAAGGCACTAACGTCAAGCGGGGCAAGAACAAGCGGGAGCTGGCCGAGCAGCTGCGCGCCGACATTCGCGCGTTCCAGAAGAGCGCCGGCGTGGACCGGCTCGTGATCGTGTGGTGCGCCTCCACGGAGGTGTTTCTCACACCCGGGCCGGCGCACCAGTCGCTCGCGGCGTTCGAGAAGGCGATGGAGCAGAACGATCAGTCGATCGCGCCGTCGATGCTGTACGCGTACGCCGCCCTGATGGAGAACGTCCCGTTCGCCAATGGGGCGCCCAACCTGACGGTGGACCTCCCGGTGATGGAACGCCTCGCGGAGGAGCGCAAGGTCCCCATCGGCGGCAAGGACTTCAAGACCGGCCAGACGATGATGAAGAGCGTCCTCGCGCCCGCCTTCAAGGCGCGCATGCTCGGGCTGTCGGGTTGGTATTCCACCAACATCCTCGGCAACCGCGACGGCGAGGTGCTGGACGATCCCGAATCGTTCAAGACGAAGGAAGAGTCGAAGCTCGGCCTGTTGGAGCACATCCTGCAGCCCGAGGTGTATCCCGAGCTGTACGGCAAGGTGTTCCACAAGGTGCGGATCAACTACTATCCGCCCCGCGGAGACAACAAGGAGGGCTGGGACAACATCGACATCTTCGGGTGGCTCGGGTACCCGATGCAGATCAAGGTCGATTTCCTGTGCCGCGACTCGATTCTCGCGGCGCCCATCGTCCTCGACCTCGCCCTGTTCTTCGACCTGGCGCACCGGGCCGGCCTCTCAGGCATCCAGGAGTGGCTCTCGTTCTACTTCAAGAGCCCGCAGACCGCGCCCGGGCTCTACCCCGAGCACGACCTCTTCATTCAACAGACGAAGCTCAAGAACACCTTGCGCTGGATGATGGGCGAGGAGCAGATCACCCATCTCGGCATCGAGTATTACGAGAAGGCGTGACGCCCGTCCACATCGCGGTCACGGTCGCCGGCGCCGCCGCCATCGCTTGGGTTTTGTGGTATTTCCTGTTGTCCCGTGGGACCGGTGTGAAGGCCGAGGCGGCCAACGGAGTGCAGGAAGTCCACGTGACCGTGAAGGGCGGGTACACGCCCGACACCATCGTCGTTCAAGCCGGGAAGCCGGTCCGGCTCCAGTTCTATCGCGACGAGACCGCGGACTGCTCGGAGCGCGTCGTGTTCGAGAAGTTCGGCATCAATCAACAGCTGCCCGCGTTTGAGACGACCACGGTTGACTTCACGCCCACGGAGCCGGGGGAATACCCGTTCCGCTGCGGCATGAACATGCTGAAGGGCGTGCTCGTCGTGGAGCCGGCCGGTGACCGCCGCCCCGCACCGTCTCCCCACAAATTCCACGATCGATGAGCAAGACGCGCATCCTCCTGCCGGTTGAAGGAATGAGCTGCGCCAGCTGCGCCGCGACCGTGCAAGAGGCGCTGGCGACGGCCCCCGGGGTGACGTCCGCCGCCGTGAACTACGCGACCGCCAAGGCGGCCGTCGAGTACGACGACGCTCAAACCAACGTGGGCCACCTGATCAGGACGGTGCGCGAAGCCGGCTACAACTGCGGCAAGGCGAGCGTCACTTTCGGCGTGGTCGATTTGCACTACGCCCCCAGCGTCGCGCCGCTCGAGCGGGCGCTGGCGGCGGTGCCCGGCGTCATCCGCGTGGCGGCGAACCAGGCGACCGAAACGGTCACGGTCGATTACGTCCCCGGCGCCACGGGAGCCGAGGACCTGGCGCGGGCGGTCGCGGGGGCGGGGTTCACGGTTGCGGCGCCGATCGCCGCCGAGGACCCACTCGAGCGCGAGCGCATCGCGCGCCGGGCCGAGATCCGCACGCTCACGCAGAAGTTCGCCCTCGCCGCGGTCGTCACGATCCTGGGGATGCTCGGCGCCATGTTGCTCATGGCCGACCGGCCGGCGGGCGCGCACGGCACCTTCAAGCAGTATGACCTGCTCGGCCAGCTCCTCATGCCGCTCGCCCTCTCGCTGCGTGATTGGGTGGCTGGCCAGGGCTACGTCATCTCCCTCGAATGGGTTAGGGTGGGCCTCGGCGTGCTCACGCTCCCCGTCGTCCTCTGGTCGGGCCAGCAGTTCTACAAGGGCACGTGGAGCGGTCTCAAGCACCGCACGGCGGACATGAATACGCTGATCGGCGTGGGCACCGGCGCCGCCTTCCTGTACTCGGCGGTCGCGACGGCCGTCCCGGGGGTGTTCACGCGCGCCGGTCTGCCCGCCGACGTCTATTACGAAGCCGTCGCGGCGATCATCGCGCTGATCCTGCTCGGCCGCTTGCTCGAAGCCCGCGCCAAAGGCCGGACCTCGGAGGCGATCCGCCGCTTGGCCGCCTTGCGGCCCAAGGCCGCCCACGTCGTGCGGGAGGGGAAGGAGACTGACGTCCCGGTCGAGGCGCTGGTCACGGGCGACCTCGTCATCGTGAAGCCCGGCGAAAAGGTCCCCGTGGACGGGATCGTGACGGAGGGCGCATCGGCGGTCGACGAGTCGATGCTCACCGGCGAGCCCATCCCCGTCGCCAAGAAGCCGGGCGACGAGGTCATCGGCGGTACCATCAACACGACGGGGAGCGTCACGTTCCGCGCCACGCGCGTGGGGAAGGAGACCGCGCTCGGTCAGATCGTGCAGTTGGTCGAGGACGCCCAGGCCACCAAGGCGCCGATCCAGCAGCTCGCCGACCGCGTGGCCGGCGTGTTCGTGCCGATCGTGATCGCGATCGCCATCGCGGCGTTCGTCGCTTGGTTCGACTTCGGTCCGCCGCCGCCGATCAGCGCGCTGGTCTACGCCATGGTGGCGTTCGTGACGGTGCTGATCATCGCGTGCCCCTGCGCGTTGGGGCTCGCCACGCCGACCGCGATCCTGGTGGGAACGGGAAAGGCCGCGGAGCAGGGGATCCTGATCCGCAGCGGCGAGGCGCTCGAGCGGCTCGCCCAGGCGCGCAGCGTGCTGCTCGATAAGACGGGCACGATCACGGAGGGGAAGCCGACCGTCACGCACATCGTGACCGCCAAGAAGGCCGACGGTACGCCCATCGGCCACTCCGACGTGCTCAAGTGGGCCGCGTCGGTGGAACAGCGCTCCGAGCATCCACTGGCGCAGGCGATCCTCAAGGCCGCGACAGACCGGAACGTGCAGCTCCTCCCGGTGGAGAAGTTCGCCGCGATGGAGGGGCGCGGCGTCCGCGGCACCGTTGACCGCCGCATCATCGAGGTCATTTCGCTGCGCCACGCCCGCGAGCGCAGCCTCGAGTTGGGCTCGCTGGGCGCCGACGCCGACCGCCTGGCCGCCCAGGGCCGATCCCCCGTGATCTGCGTCGTGAACAACACCGTGTACGCGGTGATCGCGATCTCCGATCCGGTCAAGCCCACGTCCAAGGCGGCGATCGCGCAATTGCAGCGGCTCGGCCTCCCGGTGATCATGGTGTCGGGCGATTCGCGGAAGGGCGCCGAGGCCGTCGCGGCCGAAGTCGGGATCGAAGAGGTGCTTGCCGAGGTGTTGCCGTCGCAGAAGGCCGATCTCGTGAAGAAGCTGCAACGGCAGGGCAAGCACGTCGTCATGGTGGGGGACGGGATCAACGACGCCCCCGCGCTCGCGCAGGCGGACGTGGGGATTGCGATCGGCACCGGGACCGACATCGCGATGGAGGCGTCCGACGTCACGCTGATCCGCGGCGACCTGCGCGCCGTCGTCACCGCCATTCAGCTGGCGCGCCGCACGATGCGGACGATCCGTTGGAATCTGATCTGGGCGTTCGGGTACAACGTCGTGCTCATCCCGGTGGCGGCGGGCGTCGCGTATCCGTTCACCGGCTGGCTGCTGTCGCCCGTGCTGGCGAGCGCCGCGATGGCGTGGTCCAGCCTCTCCGTGGTGTTGAACAGTCTGACGCTGCGGCGCTTCAAGACCGCCTGGGCGACATGAGATATTTTCATCGCACGAGTGCATCCCCCGAGCGCGTGCTCGAAGCGGCGAAGGGCTTCTTCGGCGGGCGGCTGACGCCCGCGGAAGAATCGCCGCGGCGGCGCGTGTACCACGGCACGCTGGGCCGCATCGCGATCAGCGCCCGCCCCGAGGCGGGACACTACACCTTCGTCGAGGTCGGGACCGACCAGGTGGGAGAGTCCGAGCTGGACAAGCTCGCCAAGCGGTTCCTCGCCGAAGTGCACCGCCTGGTGGAGCCGACGCACGACGTGCGCGGGGCGTACTAGGCGCGGGAGGGGGCGCATGCGGTGAGCCGCTACGTCAAGCCGGTGGGCTTCGCGTTGGTGGCGGTATTCGTCGCAATCCAGTTCGTTCCCGTCCAACGCACCACCGGATTGGGGGCGGGCGACGTCGAGGCCTCGCGGGAAATGAAATGGATCCTGCGGCGGGCGTGCTACGACTGTCACTCGCTGGAGAGCCGGTGGCCGATCTGGGCGTACGTCGCGCCGTTTTCGTGGCGCGTGGTGGCGGACGTCAATCGGGCGCGCGTCGCGCTGAACTTCTCGGACTGGGCCGCCTACGATCGCGATCGCCGGGTGGCGATGCGCTCCACGGTGGCGCCGATCACCGTCAGTCACCGCATGCCGCTGTGGTACTACGTGACGCTGCATCCGGACGCGCGCCTCAGCCAGGCGGATCTGGCGCTGCTGGGAGCGTGGTCCCGGAGCGCCGCCGCCGAGCCGCCGTAGTCGCGCCCTAGCCTGCCAGCTTGGCGCCGTACCCCGCGTGTTCGACGGCGCCGATCAGTCGGGCCGTGGTGACCGTATCGTCGTCGAAATCCACTTCCGCTTCGCCGTCCGATAGGTCCACGACCGCCGAGTAGACGCCGCTCACGCTCCGCAACGCCGTCTCGACCTTGGCGAGACAGTGGCCGCAGGTCATTCCGGTGATCCGCAGCTTGACGTTGGCCATTCGCTCTCTCCTTCGACTATAATTTACCTCATGAATGCGCGCGCCGCGCCGGCGGTGTCTTCCGTGCCTCCGACCCAGCCGACGGCTCTGCCGGAGGCGCTGTCGCGCGACCAGCTGGTCGAGATCTACTACTACCTCCGCCTCACCCGCACCCTCGAAGACCGGCTCGTCGCGCTGTATCGCCAGAGCAAGGTGATCGGGGGGCTGTTCCGCTCGCTGGGGCAGGAGGGGGAGTCGGTCGCCTCGGCCTACGCGCTCGCGCGCGGCCGCCACCAGGACATCCTCTCCCCCCTGATCCGCAACCTCGGCGCGCTCCTGGTGATGGGGGCGCAGCCCGTCGAGATCCTGCGGCAGTACATGGCCAAGGCCGACAGCCCGACGCGCGGGCGCGAGATGAACGTCCACTTCAACGATCTCGAGAAGGGGTACCTCGGCCAGATCTCCCATCTGGGCGACATGATTCCCGTGATGGCGGGGATCACACTCACCTTCAAGCTGCGCGGCGAGCCGCGGGTGGGGCTGGTGTACATCGGCGACGGCGGCACGTCCACCGGCACGTTCCACGAGGGGCTGAACTTCGCCGCGGTGCAACGCTGTCCCCTGGTCGTGATCGGCGAATACAACTACTGGGCATATTCGACGCCCCCCGACAAGCAGTTTGCGGTCCGGGACCTGGCCGAGAAGGCCAAGGGATACGGGATCCCGGCGGTGACGGTGGACGGGAACGACGTGTTCGCCGTGTACGCCGCGACCAAGTTCGCCGTGGATCGCGCACGTCGCGGCAAGGGCGTGCACTTCATCGAGGTGAAAACGTACCGCCGGAAGGGGCACGCCGAGCACGATGACCAGCATTACGTGCCCAAGGCGGAGCTCGAGCGCTGGGCGCGCGAGAACGATCCCGTGGACCGCTACGTGAAGCGCCTGCTCGAGAGCGACACCGTGACCGAAGCGGATCTCCAGGACATCGACGACCGCGTGCGCGGCGAGATCGACCAGGCCACCGACGCCTGCGCCGACGCGCCGCTGCCCGAGCCTGAGACGGCGCTGCCGGGGGTGTACGTGGACCCGCCCGCCGCCGACCGCCTCTGGTTCCGGACCCTGTGATGCCCGAAGTCACGTTTCTCGAGGCGCTGCGCCAGGGGCTGTGGGAGGAGATGGAACGCGACGAGCGCGTCTTCATCCTCGGCGAGGACGTCGGCATCTACGGCGGCGCGTTCAAGGTGACGGACGGATTCGTGAAGCGCTTCGGCGAGTCCCGCGTGATCGACACCCCGATCTCCGAAGCGGCGATCGTCGGTGCGGCTGCGGGCGCGGCCCACATGGGGATGCGTCCCGTGGCCGAGATGCAGTTCATCGACTTCATTTCCTGCGCCTACGACATGCTCACGAACTACGTCGCGACGGCGCGCTACCGCGCGGGATTGTCGACGCCGATCGTGGTGCGCGGCCCGTGCGGCGGCTACGTGCGCGGCGGGCCGTTCCACTCGCAGAACCCCGAGGCCGCGTTCTTCCACACGCCGGGCCTCAAGATCGTCTACCCCGCCACGGCGCGGGACGCGAAGGGGCTGATCAAGGCGTCGATCCGCGACGAGGATCCGGTGCTCTACCTTGAGCACAAGTGGCTGTACCGGCGCATCAAGGAACAGCTCCCGGAGGGCGAGGAGATCCTCACGCCGATCGGCCAGGCGCGGCTCGCGCGCGAGGGGCGGGACCTGTCGATCGTGACCTACGGCGCCACGGTGTGGAAGTCGCTCGACGCGGCGGCGCAGCTCGAGAAGGAGGACGGGGTGTCGGTCGAGGTGCTCGATCTGCGCACGTTGCTGCCCCTCGACGACGCTGCCATCATGCAGACGGTGCAGAAGACGAACAAGGTGCTGATCGTTCACGAAGACACGCGCACCGGGGGCCTCGCCGGCGAGATCGCGGCGCGCATCAACGAGCGCGCGTTCGAGTGGCTCGACGGCCCGATCATGCGGGTGACGGCGCACGACGTGCCGCTGCCGTACGCGCCGACGCTCGAAGACTACGTCCTGCCCCAGACCGACGACATTGTGAAGGCCGCCCGGTGGCTGGCTGCGTACTGAGGAGACGACATGGCGCGGGTTGACGTCGTGATGCCCCAGATGGGCGAGTCCATCGCCGAAGGCACCTTGAGCAAGTGGCTCAAGCAGGTCGGCGACGAGGTGAAGCGCGACGAGCCGCTGTTCGAGATCTCGACCGACAAGGTGGATGCCGAGATCCCGGCGCCCGCCGCCGGCGTGCTGGCGGAGATCAAGGTGCAGCAGGGGCAGACCGTGCCGGTGCAGACGCTCGTCGCCGTCATCGAGACCGACAAGGGCGCAACGACGACCGCGGCCGCGGCGGCCTCGCCAGCGGCACCTCCCGTCGCAGCAGCCCAGCGGGCCCCCGCTGCTCCGGGAGGTGCCGCTGTCCCGCCGCCGCCGCAACCCGTCCCGCGTCCTCCGTCCCCCGTCCCCGTGATGTCCAAGGGCGACGGCGCCGAGACGGCCGAGGACCGCCTCCGCAAGAAGTCCACGCCCCTCGTCCGCAAGATCGCGGCGGAGCACCGCGTGGACATCGCGACGATTCCCGGCACCGGCTTCGCGGGCCGCGTGACGAAACAGGATATCCTGGGCTACATCGAGCGAGCACCGGCCGGCGTCTCTGGCCCCGGTCCCCGGTCCCCAGGCCACGCCGTTATCGAGCATCCCGCCGTCGAGCCCTGGCCCGGCGACCGCGTCGAGCCGATGTCGAAGATCCGCAAGATCACGGCGGACCACATGATCATGTCGCGCCGCGTTTCGGCGCACGTCACGAGTTTCTTCGAAGTGGACTACACGCGCGTCGCCGAGTTGCGGCGCAAGCACAAGCAGTCCTACGCCGAGCGCGCGGCGAACCTCACTTTCCTCGGGTTTATCGCCAAAGCGTGCGCGGAGAATCTGCGGAAACACCCGGTGGTGAACGCCGCCGTCTCGGGCGACACGATCATCTACCGGCGCGACATCAACATCGGGATCGCCGTCGCGCTCGACTGGGGCTTGATCGTACCCGTCGTCAAGCACGCCGACGAGCTGTCCCTGATCGGCCTCGCGCGCGCCATCAGCGATCTGGGCGAGCGCGCGCGCGCGAAAAAGCTCTTGCCCGACGAGATTCAGCGGGGGACCTTCACGATCACCAACCCCGGCGTCTTCGGCTCCTACGCGGGCGCCCCGATCATCAATCAGCCGCAGGTCGCCATCCTCGGCGTCGGGACCATCGAAAAGCGGCCCAAGGTCGTGGCGCTGCCCGACGGGGGCGACACGATCGCGATCCGCACCATGGGAATGATCTCGATGTCGTACGACCACCGCGTCGTGGACGGTGCCGACGCGGACCGCTTCCTCGCCGACGTCAAGCAAATGCTTCAGGAGTTCCCGGAGGGAGCGCTCTGACATGCCCAAAGTCCTCACCGCGGCGCGCGTGCGCGTCCCCGCGCCGAAAGAGATGGAGTACCTGAGCACCCTGCGCGAGCTGTGCCAGTTCGCCGACGCCCGTGGCCAGCGGATCTGGGTGTTTCGGAACGCCAAGGACCCCCGGCTGTTCATCGAGTTCTCGGAGAGCCCCACCGAGATGTCGCACCGCGCGCAGGCGTCGCGGCTGCCCGAGGAGATCACGTTGGAGAAGCGCCTGCAGACCATCGCGACGTACGCGCCCGACGCCTGGGAGCTGTGGAGCGAGGTTCCCCTCACGGCACCATGGCCCGACGCACGCTAGTGGTAGACGGCGAGACGTGGGAGGTCGCTCCCTCGGGCCGCGTGACGGTCTACGGCCGCGACCAGTTCCCCCTGCTCTTCCAGCTGGGCACCGGGCCGCAGGCCAAGCGGCGCGTGACACGGTATGCCCCGGTGGGCCACCGGTCGCCCGACCGCGCGCTGGCGGAGCTCACCGAGCGCCAGCTCCTCGAGCTGTTCCGCCAGTCCCAGCCCGCGTGGACGTCTCCGGAGGCGGCATACGGCGCACGTTGACCTGCACTGCCACTCCACCGCCTCGGACGGCGAGTGCGCGCCCGCGGACGTGGCGCGCCGGGCGCACGCGGCGGGGCTGGCGGCCATCGCGCTGACCGATCACGATACCACCGACGGCGTCGCGGCCGCCGCCCGCGAAGGGGCGGCGCTCGGCGTCCGGGTCGTGCCCGGCTGCGAGTTCAGCGTGAAGGCGCCGTGGGGCGAGCTCCACCTGCTCGGCTACTTCATCCCGCCCGAGGACGAGCCGCTCCAGGTCTTCCTCCGCGCCACCCGCGCCGCGCGGCGCCGGCGAGGGGAGCAGATCGTCGCCAAGCTGCAGCAGCTGGGCGTGCGCATCGCGCTCGGCGACGTGCACGCGCGGGCGGGCAACGGCGCACTGGGCCGGCCCCACGTCGCGCGCGCCCTCGTCGACAAGGGGGCGTCCGACGACATCGGCGACGCCTTCAGCCGCTACCTGGCGCGCGGGCGGCCCGCGTATGTCGAGAAGCCGCTGCCGACGCTGGCCGAGGTCACGACCCTGGTGCACGCCGCGGGCGGCGTCGCGGTCGCCGCCCATCTCGGGGACCATGGCACCGAAGGGCAGATCCGCCAGTTCGAGTCGTACGGGCTCGACGGGCTGGAAGTGCGCCACCCCAGCCACGCACCCTCGGTGGAGCAGCGCCTGACGCGCATCGCCGAGCGCTTGGGGCTGGCGGTGAGCGGCGGCTCAGACTGGCACGGTGACTCCGAGTTCCGCGACTCGCACGCGCCTCTGGGCGGCATGCGGGTGCCCATCGAGTGGCTCGAGCAGCTCGAGCAGCGGCGTGGCCACACAGCGAGGACGACCGCATGAGCGACCCATTGGCGGTGGGCAGCAAGGCGCCCGGCTTCACGGCACAGGCGTCCGACGGCCGGTCGTACACGCTGGCCGACGTGCTCGAGACGACGCACGTGGCGTTGGTGTTCTATCCGGGCAACAACACCCCCGGCTGAAACCGCCAACTCTCCGCCGTGCGCGATGAGATGGCTAAGTTCGAGCAGGCGGGCATCGAACCCTTCGGAGTGAACCCCGCGAGCGTGGACGCCCACCGCAACTATGTGGAGAAAATGCGGTTCACCTTCCCGCTGCTGTCCGATCCCGATCGGGCGATCGCCCGGGCGTACCACGCCCTCAAGGAGGACGATCGCGGCATCCAGCGAACGGTGTACGTGATCGGCCGCGACGGAACTGTGCGCTTCGCGCAGCGGGGCGCGCCGCCTCCGGATGACATCGTCGCCGCAGTGGTGGCTCCCGGTGCCCGCTGAGCTCGGCGGCAAGGTCGCGCTGGTCACGGGAGTGGGGCGCGTGGGCCAAATCGGGCACGCGGTCGCCCGCGCCCTCGGCCGCGGCGGCGCGAAGCTGCTGCTCGCCGACGTCAACGCCGTTGGTCTGGCCGACCGGGTGAAGGAGTTCGCAGCCGAGGGCATCGTCGCGAAGGCGTCGCCCGGTGACCTCACGCAACCCGACGCGGCGCGCGCGGCGGTGGCGGCGGCCCGGGCGCAGCACGGCCGCCTCGACGTGGTGGTAAACGTGGCCGGGGGGTTCTTCAGCTTCGGGCCCTTCACCGAGGTCACGCCCGAGATTCTGGACCGCGAGCTGTCGGTCAATTTCAAGACCGCGTTCTTCATGTGCCAGGCCGCCGTGCCGGCCCTGCTCGAGCACGGGGGGGGCGGCGCGATCATCAACTTCGCGTCCATCGCGGCCGTCCGATCCCTGATGCACATGGCGGCCTACGGGTCGGCCAAGTCCGCGGTCGCGGGGCTGACCCGCGCGCTCGCCCGGGAGTACCGCGACGCCGGGATCCGGGTCAATGCGGTCGCGCCGGCGACGGTGCGCACGGCGGACAACATCGCCCAGATGCACCCCGACCCGACGACGCCCTTCGTCGAGATCGACGAGGTCGTGCAGACGGTGCTCTTCCTGGCGAGCGACGCGGCGAGCGGCATCACCGGCCAGATCGTGCCCATCACGGGGAAGGCCTACTGACGTGCGCCTCACGGGGACGGGAGCGTTGGTCACGGGGGCCGGGCGGCGCATCGGCCAGGCGATCGCCGTCGGGCTGGCGCGCGCCGGCTGCGACATCGGCCTCCATTACCACGGCTCGGCGGACGGGGCCGAGACGACCGCGCGCGAGGTCCGGGCGGCCGGCCGGCGCGCCGAGTTGCTCCCCGCCGACCTCGCGGACCCGGCGGCCGCGCGCGCGCTCGCCGACCGGGCGGCGCGCGCCCTCGGCCGCCTCGACGTCGTCGTCAACTCGGCCGCGATCATGGTGCACCAGCCGGTCGAGACGATCACGCCGGAGAGCTGGGATGCCACGCTCGACCTGAACCTGCGCGCCGTCTTCTTCGTGGCGCAGGGTGCGATCCCCCACCTCCGCCGAGCGAAGGGGAAGATCGTCAACCTCGCCGACGTCGCCGGATTCGAGCCATGGCCCGCCTACCTGCCGCACTGCGTCAGCAAGGCGGGGGTCGTGATGCTCACCAAGGCCCTCGCCCGCGCCCTCGCCCCCGACGTCGCGGTGAACGCGGTCGCCCCCGGCCCGGTCCTGCTGCCCGAGCAGTGGGACCGCGCGACCCGCGACCACATCCGGGACACCACGCCGCTCGGCCGCTTGGGCGAGCCGGCCGACGTGGTCGCGGCCGTGCGGTTCCTGCTCGAGGGCAGCGACTTTGTGACCGGCACCGTACTGGTCGTGGACGGCGGGAGACTGATCCGCTGAGGGACTTCGTCGTCGTGGGGGGTGGGTGCTACGGGACGTTCTACGCCTCCCAGCTCGCCAAGGCAAAGACCCGCGGCAAGGTGGATTTCCGGTCCGTCATCGTGGTGGATCGCGACCTTGACTGCCGGGCCCGACGCGAGCTCGGCGAGGCCGCCGACCGGCGGTTCGTCACGCAAGATTGGACGGCGTTCTTCGACGGGTTTTTCACGGACGCCGTTGACGATCACGTCGTTCCTTCGCCCCACATGCCGCACCTGATGTTCGAGTGGGTGTTGGTCCGCGCGCGACGGCGTTGGCCCGGCCGGTCGGTGACCGTCGGGCCCGTGCCCGGCACGCTCGGGACGCCATACGACCGCACCGCGCCGACGCCCGACGCGACGCGCTACGTCTCGTTCGCCGACTGGATCTGCCCGACGCACTGCATCGAGCCCGCGCTCTGTCCCGCGATCGGGGGGCCGCGCGCCTGGGAGATGGGCGACGCGGTCCGCGCGCTCGCGGAGAACCTCCGGCGCGAGGGACGACCGGTCGCGGGGCCGGCGCTGTTCGTGTGCCGGCACCACGTGTTCGGGGTCGGCACGTTCGCCGTGGACGCGGTGTTGGCGGGGGACCGGTTGGTGGCGGAGGCCGGGGCGAGCGGCGCGCCGGCCGAGGTGCTCGTGGGGACGATCTCGAGCTGTCATGGGGCGCTGAACCTGCTGCAACTGGGTGCGCAGTGAGCGGTACGCGGTACGCGGGAAAGCCGGCCTGCCCGCGCACCGCTCCCCGCGCACCGCGCACATGAAGCCCGAAGACCGCCGCCACTACCTTGAGAACGCCTGCGATCTCTTTAATGCCGGGGAATTCTGGCTGGCGCATGAAGCGCTGGAAACCGTCTGGCGTTCTATTATTAAGGAGAACGAGGCGCAAGCATTTCAGGGGTTGATTCAAGCGGCCGCGGCGCTGCTGCACCGCGAGCGGGGCAACCGCCACGGCACCGTGGTGGTGGGCGCGGCGGCGCTCGCCAAGCTCGCCGGGCCACAGCTACCCGAGGTGGAACTCGAGACGGTTCACTTCCGCACCCAGCTGGCGCGGGCCTTGGCGGGGGAGGGTGATCCCCCGCGACTGGAATTCCGAACGGATGCCTGAGAACGGGAAGCACGAGTACGACGTGATCATCGTGGGCGCGGGCCCGGCAGGCCTGTGCGCTGCGTTGTACGCGGGACGCGGGATGCTCAAGGCCGTCACCATCGAGCGCGGCGCTCCCGGGGGCGAGCTCCTGAACACCGATCTGATCGAGGACTACATCGGGTTCGAGAGCATCAAGGGGTGGGACCTCGCGCAGAAGATGGCCGAGCACGCGAAGAAGTTCGGCGCCCAGATCGTCACCGATACTGTGGAACGCGTGCGCAAGGGGTCGGACGGCTGGTTCGACGTCGTGACGGCGCATGACGTCACGTATCGTGCGCCGGCGGTGATCCTCACCGCGGGCGGCACCCCGGTAAAACTGGGCGTCCCCGGTGAAAAGGAGTACGCGGGCAAGGGCGTCTCCTACTGCGCGGTGTGCGACGGCGCCTTCTTCAAGGGCGAACGGCTCGCCGTCGTGGGCGGTGGGGACGCCGCCGTCGAAGAAGCCGACTACCTGACGCGCTACGCGAGCAAGGTGCATCTCGTCCACCGCCGCGGCGACTTCCGCGCGTCCCAGATTCTCCAGGATCGCGCCTTGGCAAACCCGAAGATCGAAGTGATCCGCAACACGACCGTGCCGGAGATCGTCGGCAACGAGAAGGGCGTGCAACACGTTGTGCTCCAGGACAGCGGCACCGGCGAGCGGTCGAACCTGGAGGTCGGCGGCGTCTTCGTCTTCGTCGGGTTCAAGCCCAACACGCACCTCATCGAGGGGCACCCGAAGCACGACGCGGGCGGCTACCTCATCACCGACGATCGCATGATGACCTCCATTCCCGGCCTGTTTGCCGCAGGCGACGTGCGCAGCCAGCTGACGCGCCAGATCACCACGGCCGTCGGCGACGCGACGACCGCGGCGATCGCAGTCGAGAAGTACTTGAAGGAGCTGCGGAAGCGCGATTGATGCAGATCGTCCAGATCCCCAACGGCCAGTTCGTCGAGAACTGCTACCTCGTCGTGGACGACGAGATGAACCAGTGCGCCGTGGTGGATCCGGGGGAAGAGGCGGGGCTGATCCTGCACAAGATCGCGGCCACCGGCGCGAAACCCGTCGCCATCTGGCTCACCCACGGTCACCTGGACCACGTCCTCGGCGTCCCGCGGGTCGCGGCGGAAACGGGGGCGCCGGTGTGGCTCCACCCCGCCGACCGCCCGCTGTACGATGTGGTGCCCGACCAAGCGGCGTGGTTCGGGCTCGCCGCGCCCCCCCTCCCGCCTCCCGACCGCTCCTTTGCCCACGGCGACCCGGTGCGCGTTGGCGGCCTGGAGTTGCAGGTGCGGCACGCCCCCGGACACTCCCCGGGGAGCGTGTGCCTCGTGGGGCCGGGCGTCGTGTTCGGCGGCGACGTCTTGTTCGCGGGCTCGATCGGGCGGACCGACCTCCCGGGGGGCGACTTCGACACCCTGATTGCGAGCATCGAGCGCGAGTTGCTCTCTTTGCCCGATGCGACCATCGTGTACACCGGCCATGGACCCGAAACCACCGTCGGACGCGAGCGCCGCTCGAATCCCTTCCTCACCGGGGCTTCCCGCTTCCGCCTCGCCTGAGCCGCGCGGCCGGCCGACCTGCCAGCGCTGCGGCGCCACGGTGCGGCCCAAACCATGGGGGTGCAAGAACCCCTGCCCGAACTGCGGATTCCTGTACCCGTTGGGCGATTGCTCTGACTGATATCCGTGTGACGTTTCGCCCCGACGGCCCGTGAACCACCTGCTCGCCCTGCTGTTGCTGGCTGTGGACTGTGTGGCCCGCGCCTGGCGGATCCAGCTCGCCACCTGGGCCGCGGGAGGGAGGAGGGGGGGCAGGGGGAACGCGCTCTCGTTCCGGGACGCGCTGCGCCTGAACCTGTACGGCGAGGCGGCCTCCACCCTCACCCCCAACCGCCTCGGCGGCGAGCCGGCGCGCTTCCTGGGCATGACCTGGTCGGGGGTGCGGCCAGTGACCGCGCTCGTCGGGCTGGGCGTCGAAGTGGCCGCCGAGTGGCCGGTCTTTGGACTGGTGATCGGGGCGCTCGCCCTCCATTACATCCCGGACTGGGGTGCCCTTGCCTCCCGGTGGCTGGGACGGAACCTGGCGCGCGATCTCCTGAGCATCGAGCTGGCGGCGTTGGCCGTGCTGCTGGTGATCTACGGGTTGCAGCGCCTGGTGCGCGCGGGGACGATCCGGCACCGGGTGCGGCGGCAGTGGCGGGTGGCGCTCGCCCACGTGCGGCGCGCGCCGTGGTGGGTCCTGGGTGCCGGCGCGCTGCTCACCGTCGTCAGCTTCGCCGCGCGCGCGCTCATTCTGCCGGCGCTCGTCTGGGGCCACCCGGCCGGGCCGCCGTTCTCCGTGATGTTCTTCGGTGCGCTCGCCCTGATCCACGCGGCGCTCCTCTTGCCGCTGCCGTCGGGGGGCGGCGGCATCGAGGTCGCGTTCCTGTCGGGGTTCGCCGGGGACTTCGGCGGGCGACAGCTCGTCGTGCTGCTGCTGTGGCGGTTCTACGCCACCGTCCTCCTGACGGTGCTCGGTGTGTACCTCTTGGTCCGCACGCACGGCGCCGCGGCGGCGAAGGAGCTGTTCACCATCGGCTGGCTCCGGCGGCGCCCTAAGGGGCCGGAGGGGGCGCCATCGCCATGAGGACGACCGTCCGCGTCTCCGCACTCTGCACGCCGTGGGGGACGCCCGCGGGAGCGAGCACGAGGTCGCCTGGGCCCGCCGTGACCGCCTGCTCGCCGACGATGAAAGTGGCCTTTCCGCTCACGACTACATAGAATTTGTCCGCGCCCGCGTGCGTGTGGGCCGCCTGGGCCTGGCCGGGCTCGAAACAGTTGAGCCCTACCAGTAAGCGCGGCGAGCGGAAGCAGTCGATCTTGGCCATCTGGTCGGCGCGGAAGGCGGCGCGGCCGGGGAGGTGCTGCACCAGCTCTCGGAGCTCCATGGGCGATTCCTGGCTCGAGACGAACGGCAGTGTGACGGAACGGAACGAGGCGATGAGCGCGACGCGCATCGAACGCGATCCCCTGGGCGAGCTACCGGTCCCCGCCGACGCCCTGTACGGCATCCAGACCGAGCGAGCCCGGCAGAACTTCCCCATCTCCAATCTGCTCCCCCTCGCCCCGTTCGTCGACGCGGTGATCCGCATCAAGAAGGCCGCGGCGCTCACGCACAAGGAAACCGGGCGGCTCGACGCGAAGCTCGCCGGGGCGGTCATCCGGGCGGCCGACGAAATCCTCGGCGGTGCCCACCGCGAGCACTTCGTGGTCGACCCCTACCAGGCGGGGGCGGGCACCTCGCACAACATGAATTGCAACGAGGTCCTCGCCAACCGCGCCAACGAGCTGCTGGGCGGCAAGCGCGGCGAGTACAAGCCGGTCCATCCCAACGATCACGTCAACATGGCGCAGTCCACCAACGACGTGATCCCCACCGCCGTCCGCCTCGCCGCCCTCGCGCAGCTGCCCGCCCTGCTGGACGCGCTGGACCGCTTGGCGCGCGCCTTCCTCGCCAAAGGCAAAGCGTTCGACGGCATCGTGAAGTCCGGGCGGACCCACCTCCAGGATGCGACGCCGCTGCGGCTCGGCCAGGAATTCACGGCCTACGGTCGCACCATCGAGCGCAACCGGGACCGCATCGCCCGCGCGGCGGACGACCTGCGGGACCTGGGCATCGGGGGCACGGCGGTGGGGACGGGATTGAACGCCGAACCGCGCTATCCCGCGCTAATGGTCAAGCACCTGCGGGCGATCACGGGCGGCGAGCTGCGGGAGGGAAAGGATCGGGTGCAGCTGATGCAGTCGATGGGGGACGCGGCGGCGTTTTCGGGAGCCCTGCGAACCTACGCGGTCGATCTGGGGAAGGTCGCGAGCGACCTCCGCCTGCTCGCGTCGGGCCCGCGCACCGGGTTCGCGGAGATCGTGCTGCCGGCCGTGCAGCCGGGCTCCAGCATCATGCCGGGGAAGGTGAATCCGTCGATCGCCGAGATGGTGAACATGGTGTGCTTCCAGGTGATGGGAAACGACGTGGCGATCGCGGCGTCGGCGGAAGCGGGGCAGCTCGAGCTTAACGTGATGATGCCGGTGATCGCGCACAACGTGCTCTTCTCGATGATGATCCTCGCGAACGGCAGCCGGGTGCTGGCGGAGCGGTGCGTGGACGGCATCGAGGCGGACGCGGCGCAGTGCGCGCACTGGCTCGAACGCAGTCCGGCGCTCGTAACGGCGTTGGCGCCGAAGATCGGCTACGCCGAGGCGGCTAAGCTGGCGAAGGAAGCGGTCGCCAAGAATGTGACGGTGCGCCAGCTCGTCATCGAAAAAGGGTTGCTCAAGGGCAAGGAGCTGGACGAGGTGCTGGACCTGCGGGCCATGACCGAGCTGGGCGTGCCCGGGGAGCGGAAGTAGCTCACTCTTCATCGAGGAGGAGCTCGTATGAACTGGGTCGTCGCGGGCCTCATCGCAGGTGTGGTTGCGTACGTGGTGGACTACGTGATGTGGGGCAAAGTGTTCACCAAGGGCATGGACGCGTTCGTGACGCCACCCCCGGCGGGCCAGCCGATGAACATGGGCCCGATGCTCGCCAAGTCGGCGGTCCTCGCGCTCGTGTTCGGGCTCTTGCTCGCGTTCCTATATGCCCGCTTCAAGGGGAGCCTGTGGGTGCAGGGAGGGGGGCCGCTCGCGGGGATGGAGTTCGGCGCGGTGCTGTGGCTGCCCACGATCGCTATGTCGACGCTCGGCGGCAGCATATGGTGGGACAAGATCCGGCCGCTCCACAACGCGACCTTCTGGTCCTGGCTCGTGCGGATGCTCGCGTCCGGGCTCGTAGTCGGAGTGCTCATCAAGTAGACGGTTCGCGCCCCGGGGGGGCCGGTGACCGGAGTCACGGCACCGGCCTCTCCGGCGGAGTAGAACTGTGGCCATGCGCACTCTTCTGTTGAGCCTCACGGCCGCCGCGCTGGTCGGGGACGCCGCGGCGGCGGCGGCCCAAGGCCGCGCGCGGATCGGCCCCACCGTGTCGAGCATCTTGATCGAGGATGGGTCGGGTGCGAGTCACGCGTACCCTTCGTTCGGCGGCACCTTCGCGTTGCTGACGGGCGACGACGGTGAGATCGGCCTAGCGGTCACTCGCTACGGCGACCTGTCGAGCGACAACTGCGTCCGCCGGATGACCTTCGTCGGCGTGGAATCCAACTACTATCCCGTCGGACCCAAGGGGATCGCGCCGTTCGCCTCGACCACGATCGGCCTGGCCCGCGTCACCGACCAAGACATGCAGCTCCTGGGCTGTGGAATCGGCAGCTCTCCGCCCCAGCCCACCAACGAACTCGGCTTGGGGTTTGGACTCGGCCTGCGCCTGAACGTCGGCAATCAGGCGGCGGCCATCGTCGAAGGCCGGTTCTTCCAGGTGCCGAACAGCGCGATCCAGGCGCTCGAGGGCCGAGTCAACGGCTCGGTCGCCTTCGGGAAGCCACGCAGATCGGAGCTGCTGAACGGCACGCTGGGCCCCGCCGTCGGGTTCCTTTCCTCGCTCGGCGGGCCGATGCGCGGCCGGGGGCCGCTCATCGGGGTGCGGTTCCGCCGCGACACGAAGAAAGCCGGCTCGCTGGGTCTCCAGATCGACTACGCGCCGCTGCGAGTCGCGACGGGATGCTCGAGCGACTGCAAGCCGAACGCCATCCTGTTCGCGCCCGGATACGAGGCGTCGGTGCACCCGATGTGGGGTCGCGTCTACGGGGGGCTCGGGCCGCTGCTCGCCGGATTTCCTTCTCAGGGCGCGGACCGCGGCATCGCGCAGGGCATCCAGGGCGGGCTGGGCGCGGACATCTTCTCCGGCCAGTCGCTCATGTGGAACGTAAATGGCCGCGTGCTCTGGCTGCAGCGCAACAATCGGGACAACGTGTTTCTCTTGCAGGTCGGGGTGAGCCTGAGCCCACGCCTGGGCCATTGAATCCCGACAGCAATTCTCTCATATTGCAGGCATGCGCATCACCACTTGGGGAGAGTATGGCCTGATCGTCTCCCTCCATCTCGCCAAACGGGCGGGGGAGGGGCCGGTGGCGGCGCGCGAGCTCTCCGACCAGGAACGGCTGCCCCACGACTACGTAGAACAGATCCTCCTGCGGATGCGGCGCGCGGGACTCGTCGAGTCCGCCCGCGGCGCCAAGGGAGGCTACTCCCTCGCGCGGGACCCGCAGAGCGTGACGGTCAAGGACGTCATCGAGGCGTCCGAGCACGTCACCTTTGAGGTCAACTGCGACCTCCACCCCGTCGACCCGAGCCGATGTAGCCCGGATGCGTCCTGTAGCATTCGGCCCGTGTGGCGCCTCCTGGAGCGGCGGATCAACGACCTGCTCTCCGGCATCACGCTCGCCGACCTCATGCATCAAGAGGCGCAGATCTACCAAATCGTCGGGGTCGCCGCCGGGACCTAGCCCGGGCGCTCCCAGCCGTTGTTCTTGAAACGGAAACCCGACGATGCCGGTCGGGTTTTTTAGCTCTTAGGAGGTTGGCCATGGCACATGCGAATCCCGAGGTGCTCGTCGCGACCGCTTGGGTCGCGGAGCATCTGAATGATCCCACCCTGCGCCTCATCGAGGTGGACGTCGACACGAAGGCATACGACTCGGGTCACCTGCCCGGGGCAGTGGGCTGGAATTGGCAGTCGCAACTCAACGATCCCGTGCGACGCGACATCCCGGACCGCACGGCGTTCGCCCGGTTGCTCGGCGAGGCAGGCGTCACGCCGCGCACCACGGTGGTGCTGTACGGGGACAACAACAACTGGTTCGCGGCGTTCGGGTTCTGGCTGCTCCAGTTGTACGGGCACACGCGGGCGAAGCTGATGGACGGCGGCCGCGCGAAGTGGGTGGCCGAGGGTCGTCCCCTCGTCACCGACCGGACTCAGGTGACCCCGGCGCGGTACCGGGTGCCCAAGCGCGCCAACGCCGCTCTGCGTGCTCGGCGACCGGAGGTGGAGCAGGCGCTGAAGCGCCGCAAGATCGCTCTGGTCGACGTGCGCTCGCCCGCCGAGTACGTGGGCGACATCGTCGCGCCCCCCGGCCTGCCGGAGACCGCGCAGCGCGCAGGCCACATCCCGGGCGCGATCAGCGTGCCCTGGGGTCAGGCTGTCGGCCCGGACGGCACGTTCAAACCCCAGGAACAGCTGCGGCAGCTCTATCAGGACGCGGGCGTCATCGGCACGGACCGCGTGATCACCTACTGCCGCATCGGCGAGCGGTCGAGCCACACCTGGTTCGCCCTCAAGTACCTGCTCGGTGTCCGGAACGTGAAGAATTACGACGGGTCCTGGACCGAGTGGGGGAATCTCGTCGGGGCGCCGATCGCGAAGGGGGCGCAACCGTGAAGACGGCGGAGGTCGGCGGACGACGGCGGAAGACGGCGGAAGGTCTCCGGCACGAGCCGGCGCTGTGGGGCTTGGTGGGTAACACGCCGCTGATCCCACTCACAACCTCCGCCGCCCTTCGCCGCCCTTCGCCGTCCTTGTTTCTCAAGTGCGAGTGGCTCAACCCCGGCGGGTCGGTCAAGGATCGCGCCGCGCTCTTCATCCTGCGCGACGGGCTGGCGCGGGGGGTGCTGCCGGGGAAGCGGCTGCTCGACGCCTCCAGCGGCAACACCGCGATAGCTTATGCGATGCTGGGGGCGACAGCCGGCATCGGCGTCACCGTGTGCGTGCCGGCGAACGCGAGCGCGGAGCGCAAGGCCCTGCTCGAGGCCTACGGCGCGGAGGTCATCTTCACCGACGCGCTCGAGACCTCGGACGGAGCGATCCGGAAGGCGCGCGAGCTCGCGGCGGCGCACCCGCAGCGCTACTGGTATGCCGACCAGTACAGCCATCCCGCGAACGCGCGCGCGCACTACGAGACGACGGCCGAGGAGCTGTGGCGCCAGACGAACGGGGGGATCACTCATTTGATCGCCGGTCTCGGCACGACGGGAACCCTGATGGGTGCGGGGAGGCGGTTGAAAGAGCTCAACCCGGCGATCCAACTGGTCGCCGTGCAGCCCGACGGCCCGTTCCATGGGCTCGAGGGCCTCAAGCACCTCGCCACCGCCATGCTGCCGGGGCTCTACGATCCCTCGCTCCCCGATCGCACCGAGTTCGTGTCCACCGAGGCGGCAGAGGAGAAGGTGTGGGGCTTGGCGGGCGAGGCCGGCCTGTTCGTCGGCTGGTCCACGGGCGCCGCACTGGTCGCGGCCGAGCGGGTGTTACAGTCCGTCGGTCCGACCGTCCGCCCGTCCGTCGTTCTCATCGCCCCCGACTCAGGGCTCCGCTACTTGAGCGAGCGCCGGCGATGACCCTCGTGCTCGAGCCTCGTCACCAGGACGCGATGCGGCGGCACGGCGAAGCGGACTACCCGCACGAGGCCTGCGGGCTGATCG
>WNGB01001355.1_pt1 | contig 45558 bp, 39 predicted proteins | sample 5400681 | NCBI WGS metagenome assembly WNGB01 (sample SAMN13153367, study PRJNA577476) | soil metagenome | isolation source: 115 cm soil or saprolite under grassland replicate 2 | place: USA:California | collected 2016-06-15
GGGGCCGCCATCGGCAGTCTCGTTGAGGCCGTCGATGCCGACCGCATCGCCGGGATCTGCATCACCCACCAGCGCGAGTCGTTCGTGCCGGTCGACGAGGGCAACCAGGCGCTGCGCAACGCGATCCTGTGGGACGACGCGCGGTCGCAGGCCCAGCTCGACGAGCTGGGCGCCCGCTTCGGCCACGACGAGCTGCACCGGCGCACGGGCCGCGGGCCCTCGGTCGCGCAGGCGTCCTCGAAGCTGCTGTGGCTCGTGCAGCACGAGCCAGAGGTCGCCCGGCGCGCCTACAAGTTCATGGACGTGCACGGCTTCCTCGCCCAGCGGCTGACCGGGAGGTTCACCACGAGCCTCGCGTCTGCGGACTCGTTCGGGCTCACCGACGTCGAGCGGGAAGCGTGGGCGGACGACCTCATCACCGCCGTCGGGCTGCGGCCCGACCAGTTCTGCGGCACCGTCAAACCCGGCGAGGTCATCGGCGAGGTGACCGCGGAGGCCGCGCGGGCGACCGGCCTGCACGCTGGCATCCCGGTCGTGGCCGGCCTCGGCGACGGGCAGGCGGCCTGCCTCGGCGCCGGCGTGACCTCCCTTGACCGGGCCTACCTCAACCTCGGCACCTCGGTGACCGGCGGGCCGGTCGGCCGCAGCTACCTCACCGACCCCTCCTGCCGGACCCTCTACGGCGGGTCGCCGAACACCTTCCTGTTCGAGAACGTGCTTCGCGGCGGCCTGGCCACGATGACGTGGTTCATGCGCCAGTTCGGCGACGCGTTCGAGGAGCGGGCCGACTTCGACCGCTACGAGGCCGCGGCACGCGAGATCGGCCCGGGCGCAGGCGGGCTGGTCCTCGTCCCCTACTGGAACCACGTGACGAGCCCGTACTGGGATCCCACGGCGAGTGGGGTGGTGGTCGGCTGGCACCACGGGCACCGCCGCCAGCACCTGTTCCGCGCGATCGAGGAGGGCATCGCCTACGAGCACCGGCTGGCCATGGACGGCATCCAGGCCGCCACCGGCGAGCGCATCGGCGAGCACGTGATCCTCGGCGGCGGGTCCAACAGCGACCTGTGGTGCCAGATCATGGCTGACGTGCTCGGCGCCACCGTGACCCGGGCCCACACCGCGGAGGCGACCTGCCTGGGCGCGGGGATCCTCTGCGCGTCCGGGGTCGGCTGGTTCGGCTCGGTCGAGGAGGCCGCCGCGGCAATGACCGACGTGGCCGAGAGCTTCCAGCCCGAGGACCGCGCCCGTGAGCTCTACGACCACCTGTTCACCGAGGTCTACCGCCCGCTGTTCCCGGCGATCCAGCCGCAGCTCCAGCGGCTGTCGCAACTGCGCGCCGAGCTCACAACGGAGCCTCGCCCGTGACCACCATCGCGATCCTGGGGTCGGGCGTCATGGGCTCGGCCCTGACGTTCCCCCTGGCCGACAACGGCCACGACGTGCGCCTGGTCGGGACCCACCTCGACGGCGAGATCATCGACCACATCCGGGCCACCGGCGTGCACCCAGGGCTCGGGCGGAAGCTGCCCGATTCGGTCCACCCCTACCAGCTCGAGGAGATCGAGGCGGCCTTCGACCGCGCCGAGATCGTCATGAGCGGGGTCAACTCCTTCGGCGTGGGCTGGGCCGGCCAGCGGATCGCGCCGCTGCTCAGGCCCGACACGCTGGTGATCGCCATCGCCAAGGGCATGGTCGCCGGCGAGGAGGGCGATCTCCGGATCCTGCCCGACGTGCTGGCCGAGCAGGTCCCGCCCGAGCTGCGCGCGCGCATCCCCTGGGCGGCGGTCGCGGGCCCGTCGATCGCTGGCGAGGTGGCGGCGCGGCGCCACACCTGCGTGGTCTTCACCGGCCTCGAGCAGGCCGCGCTGGATCGGCTGGCCGCGACGTTCCGCACCGGCTGGTATCACGTCTGGACGTCCACCGACCTGGTTGGCGTCGAGGTCTGCGCCGCGATGAAGAACTGCTACGCCCTTGGCGTCGGGTTCGCCCAGGGCATCCTCGACCGGCTGGGCGAGACTGACGGCCCCGACCGCAACCACAACTACGAGGCGGCACTGTTCGGGCAGGCGACGGTCGAGATCGGCCAGCTGGTGCACCTGCTCGGTGGCCGGCCCGACACGCCCTACGGGCTCGCCGGCGTGGGCGACATGTACGTGACCAGCACCGGCGGTCGCAACGTCCGGGTCGGCCGCCTGGTCGGCAGCGGCCTGCGCTTCTCGGACGCCAGGGCGCGCATGGGCGGGATCACCCTCGAAGGCGCGGCTGCGATCGGGGTCATCGGCGGCGCCCTGCCCGCGCTGACCGGCCGCGGGGTCATCGGGCCGGCCGACTTCCCCCTCCTGCGCCACCTGCACGCCGTGGTCGCGCAGGATCAGCCGCTGCGGATGCCCTGGAGTGCCTTCTTCGGCGGCGATGCGTGGGCCGGGGCGGCAGCGGCCGCCGGCGCCGGCGAGCCCGGGTAGGCACGGCAACCCCCGGGTAGGCACGGCAACCCCCGGGTAGGCACGGCAACCCCCTACCCGGCCCTGCCCTCCCGCGGCCCACTGCCGTAGAGTTTCTGCGCAGCCAGGCACACGCCGCTGCGCGCGGACGGAGGCGACGTGGACTTCCTGCAGCCCGAAGGGCCGAGCACGCCCGGTTCACCGGGGCAGAGTCCCGGTCCGCCGGGGGAGCGCTCCGGTCCGCCGGGGGAGCGCTCGGGTCCGCCGGGGGAGGGTCCCGGCCGGTCGCTGCCGCCTGAGGTCGTGGCCGACCTGGTCCGGCGGGTCGAGGACGCGGCGTCGGCCGCGGCCCGCCCGTACCCCGGGGACCCGGGCGGCCGCCAGCCCGTGCACACGGTGTACGTGGCCGCTGACCGGTTCACCGCGGGCACCGCGGCGGCGTGGGGGACAGAGGCGCGGCGGCTGCTGGCCGCGCACGCCCCGGACGGCGACGCCCTGGCCGCCGGCATGGGCCTGGCCGACCGGGCACTGGCCGCCGAGGTGCGCGAGCGGGTCGACGCCAAGCTCGCCGCCGAGCCGGTCGAGGACCTGCGCATCGACTTCGAGGACGGCTACGGCGTGCGCGGTGACGCCGAGGAGGACCAGGCCGCCGTGGCCGCCGCCGGCCAGGTCGCCGAGGCGATGGCGGCCGGGACGCTGCCGCCCTTCGTGGGGCTGCGGGTCAAGTCCTTCTGGGACGGGCTGCACCATCGCAGCATCCGCACCCTGGACGCGTTCCTCACCGGCCTGCTGGACCGCACCCAGGGTCGCCTACCGGCCGGGTTCGTGGTCACCTTCCCGAAGGTGATGACCCCCGACCATGTGGCGGCCTTCGCCGAGCTGCTCGGGCGGCTCGAGGCCGCCCTCGGCCTGCCCGCCGGGGTCCTGCGCTTCGAGGTCCAGGTCGAGACCACCCAGTCGGTGGTGGGCCAGGTCGGCGAGGTGGCGCTGCGCCGCATCGCCGAAGCAGGCGGGCCGGCGCTCTGCGGCGCGCACTTCGGCGTGTACGACTACACGGCGGCGTGCGGGCTGCCCCCGGCCGAGCAGCGCCTGGACCACCCGGCCTGCGACTTCGCCCGCCACGTCATGCAGGTGGCCCTGGCAGGCACCGGGATCCGCCTCAGCGACGGGTCCACCAACGTGGTCCCGGCCGGCGACGACACCGCGTCGGTCCACGCCGCCTGGCGGCACCATGCCGGCACCGTGCGGCACTCCCTGCGGCACGGGTTCTGGCAGGGCTGGGACATGCACCCGGCCCACCTGCCGAGCCGCTTCGCCACCGTCTACGCGTTCCACCTGGCCGGACTGGACGAGGTGACCGGACGGGTGCACGCCTTCGTCGAGGCGAGCCGCGGTGGGGGCGCCGGCGGGGCGCCGGCCGGGGTCCTCGACGAGCCGGCCACGGTCAGGGCGCTGGTCGCGCGGGTCCGAAGAGCTGTCCACTGCGGGGCGCTCACCGCCGCCGACGCGGGCGCCCGCACCGGCCTGGACGCAGAGGCCCTGTCGGTCTGAGCGCCGGATGTCGCCGGAGGTCCAGCCAGGCCCGGGCTACGCCCAATGCCGCCCCCAGGGACATACCCGCCAGGCGCGATCCTGGCTTGATGAGAGCCTCGGATTGCTGCGTGGCGGTGCCGCACTGCGCGACACCAGCCATCCCCACCAGCGCCGCGCAGCTGTCGAAGGGGCCTGGCTGGCGCTGGCCCACACCCTGCATGGCGACCTCGACCAGGCCTGCCAGGTCGGGCGGCTGACAGTCAGCCGCCTTCGCACGGTCCAGTCCGACCGCTGCACCTCGGTGCTGGCGGCGCTGCAGGGTGAGCTGCGCTCTGGCCGCATGAACAACACCGACGTGCGGGACTTCGCCGCCGAGCTGGACCGCGAGCTGCATGCCCAGCCACCCCACGACCACCGAGCACCTGCCCAAGGTCCGGCAGGATGAGCCGAACCGACGTGCTGGTCATCGGCGCCGGCGTGGCTGGGCTGACCACCGCAGTCTGCCTCGCCGAAGCCGGCGCCCGCGTCCGGGTGGTCACAAAGGAACCGCTTCGCGACACGACCTCGGCAGCAGCTGGCGCGGTCTGGGCGACCTACCAGATCGGCGGCGACCCAGCCCGCATCAACCAGTGGAGCCGGCGCAGCCTGGAGGTCTTCACCGCGCTGGCGCGCTCTGACCCCGAAGGCTCGGGCGTGCGGATGCCACCTCGATGGAGGTCGGCCGCCTGCCGATCGCCGCGCCCGAGTGGGCGCCGCTGGTGGCGGGCGTGCGCCCTTGCACGGCGGGCGAGCTGCCAGCGGGCTACTCGCACGGGTACCGGTTCGTGCTGCCCGCCATCGACATGCCCACCTACCTGGCCTTCCTGCTCGCCCGCCTCGAAGGCGCCGGCGGCACCCTCCAGCAGCACGCAGTGACCTCGCTGGAAGCGCTGAGCGCGTCGGTGCCCGCGGTCGTCAACTGCACCGGCATGGGCGCCCGTGAGCTCGTCGGCGATCGGCTGCTGCGGCCGGTCCGCGGGCAGCTGGTCATCGTCGCCAACCCCGGCGTGGAGATCGGGCTGGTCGAGACCGAGGATGGCGAGCACAGCGCGGAGCTGACGTTCCTGATCCCCCACGGTGCCACGCTGGTCCTGGGCGGTACCTCCCAGCCTGGGGACGAGCGCCGCCACCCCGACCCGGCCATCACCCAGGCGATCGTTGCCCGCTGCGCCCGCCTCGACCCCCGCGTGCAACAAGCGCGCATCCTCGCCGAGCGTGTCGGCCTGCGCCCCGAACGGCCCCAGGTCCGGGTCGGCGCCGAACGCCCTGGCAGCGCCCGGATCTGGCACAACTACGGTCACGGGGGTTCCGGGGTCACCCTGTCGTGGGGGTGTGCTGAGACGATCTCCGCTGGGGTGCTCGCAACCCTCGGCGGCGGCGTTTCCACGCTGGGTGCCTGACGCCAGCAGCCCAACGCCACCGCCGCCGAACCCGCCAAGCTGGCCGGGTCAGGACGCTACTTCGGGCTGTCCAGCCATGGCTCGCGCAGGTCGTAGTAGCGCAGGTCGGTCACCAGGCTGAAGATCTCCGCCCTGGCCGGGTCCGACTCGGCAGGGCGTTCCCGCTCGAAGCGCCGAGCGTCCTGCTCGGGGGTGAAGTACACCGTCTGGGTGGAGTCCCCCGGCCGGTCGGCGTGCTCGGCCAAGGCCGCGGTCCTCTGTCCATGTGGGGGGGCTCGCTCCCCATGGCCCCCCAAGGGCGCCTGTGGCGTGGTCCCCGGGGGTTCGCCAGCCGTGCCCTATTCCAGGTTCACGCCGAGGCGGGCCGCATCCGCGGCGATGCGGTCGGAGAGGACGCGCTTGTCGGTGTCGTCCAGCCAGGTCGCCTCGGCCCCGTCGAGCGCGATCTGGACCATGTCGTCCCAGGTGAAGCCGAACGCGTCCATCACCGAGCGGTACTCCTGACCGAGGTCGAGGCCGGTCAGGGCCGGGTCGTCGGTGTTCAGCGTGGCGAGCAGGCCGGCCTCGCGCATCTTCCGGTACGGGTGCAGCTCCAGGCGCGGCACCGCGTTGGCGATCCGGACGTTGGAGTTCGGACACACCGTGAGCGGGACCCGCTCGCCGGTGAGCCGTCGGACCAGCTCGGGGTCCTGCAGGCTGGACAGGCCGTGGTCGATGCGCTCTGAGCCGAGCAGGTCCAGGCCGGCCCAGATGTGGCTGGGCGGTGTCTCCTCGCCCTGGTGGGAGGTGCGGTGCAGCCCGGCCTTGCCGGCCAGCTCGAACGCGTCGACGAAGTCGGCCGGGTCGACGCCCAGCTCGGTCGAGTCGAGCCCGACCCCGAGCACCCGCTCGGTGCCCGGGCTGCCGGCCCGGCGCAGCTCGACCAGCCGCTCGACCATGTCCCGCCCGGCCTGGCCCCCGTAGGCCCGGTCGACGTCGGCGATCAGCATGGCCCGGGCGCCCGTCTCGGCCTCGGCTGCCGCGATCCCCTCGGCCAGCCCGGCGACCACGTCGGCGAGGTCCTGGCCAGCCTCCAGGTGGCGGGCCGGGGTGAAGAAGGTCTCGCGGTAGACGAGGCCGTGCGCGGCGCCGTCCACGATGCTCTCGTAGGCGAGCCGGGACCAGTCCTCTCGGGTGGCGAGCGTCGACTGCACCAGCCAGAAGACCTCGAGGAAGGTGTCGAGGCTCGAATAGCTGTACAGCTCGGTCGGATCGGCCGAGGGCAGCGGGACCCCGTTCTTGCGCGCGAGCTCGACCACGGTCCCGGGGCGCATCGTCCCCTCGACATGGCAGTGCAGCTCGACCTTTGGCAACCGGTCGAGGGCCGTCGCGACGTCCACCCTTCCTCCTCCGTCGTTGGAGTGTCCTCGAAACCCTAACCGGCGCCGCTCTGCCGGTACACCTCTGGCTTGAGCGTGGCCACATAGGGCAGGTTGCGGTAGCGCTCGGCGTAGTCGAGCCCGTACCCGACCACGAACGCCGGCGGGATGTCGAAGCCCTTGTACTTCACCTTGAGGTCGATCTTCAGCATCTCCGGCTTCGTGAGCAGGACGCAGACCTCGAGCGAGGCCGGCCGGCGCGGCCGGAGCGTCTCGACCAGGTACTCGAGGGTCAGGCCGGAGTCGATGATGTCCTCGACGAGGATGACATGCCGGTCCTGGATGTCCAGGTCCAGGTCCTTCAGGAGCCGGACCACGCCTGAGGTCTCGGTGGCCGCGCCGTAGGAGGAGACGGCCATGAAGTCGATCTCGTGCGGCACGGTGAGCGCCCGCGACAGGTCGGCCATCAGGACCACGCCGCCCTTGAGGATCCCCACCAGGAGCACGTCGCGGCCCTCGTAGTCGTTGGAGATCCGGGCGGCCAGCTCGGCCACCTTCGCGCGGATACGCCGCTCGTCGAGCAGCACCGACTCGATGTCACCTTCGTACACGCGGCAGGCTCCTGTGCTCGTGGGCAGGGCGCAGGCAAAGCCTAGACCAGCTCGACGCCAGGGCGGAGCTGGGGGCCCAAGCTCGTCGCCCGAGGGATCGTCACCGCGTCATCCGCGCCGGAGATCGTCTGCCCGCAGCTCAAGACGACCTGCTACTCCGGGGTGGGGCTCACCTCGGTGCCGCGCGTGCTCGACGAGCTGCACGGCGCCCTGGTGGCCGGGTAGCCCGAGGTCGGCCCGGCCGCGCTGCGGCTCACAGGTCCCGTTCGGTGACCAGCCCGGCCAGGAACGCGCGCTCGACCAGCCGGGCCCGCTTCTGGTTCTGCGGCAGCTCCTCGACCCCGAACTTCTGGAAGAGCGCCCGCAGGTGGGTCTTGACCGCGTCGACGCTGAGGTACAGCTCGTCGGCGATCTGCTGGTTGGTGGCTGGCGTGGCGTAAGGGTGGGAGTGCTTGTAGGGCCGGCACAGGGCGGTCAACACCCGGCGCTGGGCCTCTGACAGCGCCATGAGGGTGGGCAGGCTGCTGGCCGCGGCCGTGGGCGACTCGCGGTCGCGCTGGGCCCGGAACAGGATCGTGGTCCCGCCGAAGCGCAGGTTGTCGCCGTCCCGCAGGCGCCGCCGCCCGCTGATGCGCTCGCCGTTGACATAGGTCCCGTTGCGCGACAGGCCGTCGTCGACGATCGTCCAGTCCTCGCCGACCCGCGTCAGCTCGGCGTGCAGGCGGGAGACCTGGTCGTCCCATTCGAGCCGGATGCCGGCCGCGGCGCTGCGGCCGATGGTCACCGGGGAAGGCAGCTCGTCGAGCATGACGAGCTGCTGCAGGCCGTCGCCGTCCCGGTAGGCGAGGAAGGGTGCGGCACGGCGCTCTGCGCCGGGCCGAGCCTTCGGCTCGGAGGACGAAGCCGCAGCGGGATGGTCAGCCATGGTCGGGGACACGCCGACCCCTCGATCGGCCCAAGCCCACCTCCTTTCGGCCTGGATCGTATCCCACGACCTTGAGGGCGAGAAGGCCCGCCATGGCGTACCGGCACCGGCCGGCCGCGCGGCCGCCATGGCGTACCGGCACCGGTCGGCGGGCGGCCGGCGGCACGACCACCACCTAGGGTGGGGTGGTCCCACCCCCCGGGGCGGTCCACCCCACCCCTCGGGCCTCTGGTGCGGACGGCTCCCGTCCGCCACGCTGATCATGTCCAACGAGTCCGTCCAGGAGACCGGCCATGACGCTCACGCTGACCGTAGACGCAGTCCTCCGGGCCAGGTCAATCAGCTTCCGCCCGACCGAGGAGGAGGTGCGCGAGCTGGCCGAGTCGATGCCCGGCGCCCACCGCACCCGGTACGGCAGCATGAACGTGCACACCCGGGCCCAGGACCGCGCGCGCCACGCCACCTTCGTGGTCACCGACCGTCCGTACCAGCAGCCGGGGCAGACGATCGGCCGGGCCGAGGGGGCGCTGATCGCGGCCGTCCAGGACGCCTATATCCAGGACCAGGACATGGTGGTGGTCGACGGCTTCATCGGCCATGCCGGCCCGCACCGGGCCCCGGCCCGCCTGATCGTCGAGCGGGCCAACGCCAACATCGCCGGCATGCAGCGGCACCTGTACTTCGACCCGGTGGCCGGCGGCGCGTCGTTCACCCCCGAGCTGACCGTGGTCTGCACCCCCAACCTGGGCGTGCCCGGCTACGCCGACGGCCGCGTGGTCGCGGTCTGGCCGGAGGACGGCGTCACCCGCGTGGTCGGCTCCGACTACTTCGGCGAGACCAAGAAGGCCCTCATGCGGATGTGGAGCGGCCGTGTCCAGGACGCCGGCGGCCTGGTCATGCACGCCGCCTGCAAGGTCGTCCCCACCACCCGCGGACCGAGGACGACGCTGATCGTCGGCCAGTCGGGCACCGGCAAGTCGACCACCACCTTCGCCCGCCACGACGGCTCGCGAGTGGTCCAGGACGACTTCGTCGGGCTCCTCCCGGGCGGCCGCGTGCTGGCCAGCGAGGACGGCTGCATCGAGAAGACCTACGGCCTCGACCCGCTGCTGCAGCCGGTGATCCACGCCGCCGCCACCGGGCCAGACGCCTACCTCGAGAACGTCGCCCAGCACGGCGGCGAGCTCGACTTCATGGACCGGTCGCGCACCCAGCACGGGCGCGCGGTGTTCAGCCTGCGCTCGATCGACCGCTTCCCGCCCGGCCAGGTGCCGCCCGCCTCGGTCCTGCTGATCCTCAACCGGGACGCGCACGTCACCCCGGCGGTCACGCGGATCGATCCCGGCCACGCGGCCGGCCAGTTCCTGCTCCGGCAGGTCCGCGGCCCTGGCGCCGCCGGCCGGCAGGAGTCCGGTGGCCCGATCAAGGCCGACCCGCTGGCGCACGAGTACGCCAGGCAGGGTAACCGCCTGGCCGAGCTGCTGGCCGACCACCCGATGGAGGTGTTCCTGCTCAACACCGGTCGGGTGGGCGGGCAGCCGGACGGCCGCTCCAAGGCGATCGCCGTCGCCGACACCGCCGCCATCGTCTCCGCCGCAGCCGAGGGCACCATCACCTGGGACGCCGACCCCGACGGTTTCGGCCAGGTCGCCGCCGAGGTGCCCGGGATCGACGACCGCGAGCTGCTCCAGCCCCGCCTGCTCTACGCGCGGCAGGGCCGCACGGCCGAGTACCGGCAGCGCACCGGCGACCTGCAGCACAGCGCGGCCCAGTACCTGGCCAGCCTCCCCGGCCTCGACCCGCGAATCGCTGGCTTCCGCCGGGTAGCGTGAGCGGCGTCGGGTAGCGTGAGCGGCGTCGGGTAGCGTGAGCGGCGTCGGGTAGCGTGAGCGGCGTCGGGACCCGCCCGACCCTCCGGGTCGTCCGAGCGGCTCCCCACGGACGGGGTCGCCACGAGGACCCGCTGCTCAACAACTTGGCCGTTCCAGCCCCGGCACAACGAGGTGAGCGGCACTCGACCCTGCGAGGTTATTGGGCGGCAAGCCCTAGCGGTCGTTGCGCCGAGTTTGGCCGGCCGCTCAGCTTTGCAGGATCTTGAGGCGCTCACGGTCGAAGCGCACCGACTGCTTGATGCGCTCGAACTCGCCCCGGCGCGCCTCGTCGAAGGCGTCGGTGGACGAGAAGAAGATCAGGTGGACCGTTTGCGGTCCCCGGTCGTCGACCTGCACCACCAGGTACAGGAAGCGGAGCGTGCTCCGGCTGCCCCGGTCGGTCACCTCGCCCTCCACCTGCGCGGCCGGAAAGCCGTCGACCCGGACGACCCCGGGCTGGTGGTCGATGATGCTCACGACGCCTGGCAAGGAGGCGGTCAGCTCCTCGTCGAGGTCGTCGGGGGACTGCCTGACGTCGAACCCGGCCGTCTTGACCCTGGTGTACAGCCCCCACACGCGCCCGGGGTCCTCCCGGAGGGCGTCGTTGGTGCTGCGCCAGTTGCTCTGGGAGAACAGCTCGGTCGCATTGTAGGGGGCGAACGAGATGAACAGGTTGGAGTGCTCGTTGACCTTCCACGAGCCAGGGTAGCTGAACGAGAAGGGCGCGACGTCGTTGGCCGAGAACGTCTTGGGCGCATCCCCCCTGGTCAGCAGGTACAGGCCGGCCGCACCCGCGACGACCAGCAGCAGCACGGTCAGGAGCACCGGCACCAGAGGGCCGCGGCCGCGCCGCCGTGACCGCCCAGCTCTCGGCGGAGCCTGGTCCTGGAGCGGCCAGCCCTGGTCGTCGTAGCCGGGGTCGGGATCGGGGTCGAAGTGGCCACGGGACGGCTCCTCGGCCGCGGGCGTGCCGCCCCGGTGGTCGGCCTGGCCGTAGTAGGCCGCCGAGTCTGCGGCCTCCTCGGCGACCTCCTCCGCGGCCTCCTCCGCGGCGGTCGCGGCCGCCGTCATGGACGGCTCGCCGAGCTCCACGCGGAGCGCGCGCACGAAGTCCCGGCAGGTCGCATACCGGTCTTCGGGCGCCTTGGCCATGGCCGTGGACAGCACCGCGTCGATGCCGGGCGGCAGGTCGGGGCGGTGGCTGGTGAGCGAGGGCGGCGCACCCACGAGGTGGGCCCAGAGCACCGCGGTGTCGTCGTCGTGCTGGAACGGCGGCTCCCCCGTCATGCACTGGTACAGCACGCAGCCGAGCGCGTAGATGTCGGTGCGGCCGTCGACCGGCTTGCCGGAGATCTGCTCGGGCGCGATGTAGTCGATCGTGCCGATGAAGTGGCCGGTGGTGGTGAACCCGGACAGGGAGGAGGATCGCTTGGTCAGGCCGAAGTCGGTGAGGTAGACGTGGTCGGGGGTTTCCGAGCCGGTCCCGGACGCGACCAGGATGTTGCCGGGCTTGACGTCCCGGTGGACCAGGCCCCGGGCGTGGGCCGCGTCCAGCGCCCCGGCGACCTGCGCGAAGATCGACACCGTGCGGGTCGGGTCCAGGGGGCCCTCCCGCTCCACCAGCGCCTTGAGGTCGTTGCCCTCCACGTAGCGCATGACGATGTACAGCAGCCCGTCGGCCTCGCCGGCCTCGTAGATCGGGATGATGTTGGGATGGTCGATGGAGGCGGCGAGCTGGGACTCGCGCATGAACCGCTGCTGGAAGCGCTCGTTCTGGGACAGCTCGGGAGCCAGGAGCTTGAGCGCCACCCAGCGGTTCAGGCGGAGGTCCTCTGCGCGGTAGACGACCGCCATGCCCCCGCGCCCGAGGAAGGACTCGACGCGGTACCCGGCGACCTCCGAGCCGATCGTCACGAAATCTTGCATCGACCTGGCCTTCGTCTCTGGCTGCTCCAAGCCTGCCCCTGCCGGAGCCCCGCCATCCTAGCTCGGCACGCGGGTCCCGCAGAACCCGCAGAACCGGTGCCCGGCTGCCAGGGGCTTGCCGCACTGGGTGCAGAAGGCCGGCTTGGACGTGGTCAGGTCCTTGGCGGTTCTGACCTGCATCTGGCCTCGGCTCCCGGCGCCGGCGGCGGTGCCGGCGGCCACGCCGTCGCCCGGCGGCTCCTGCCGCTGCGATCCTGGCTTCGCCCCGGCGGGCGGCGCGGGACCGACCCTGATGGTCCCCCGGGGCGCGACCGGCGCGGGCCGGCCCGCGGGTGCGGGCGCCGCGGGCGGGGACGGCCGGCGAAGCCGGCTGCGGAACATCACGGCGAGGGCGAGGCCGACGAGCAGCAGCACGCCGACGCCGACGCCCACCCAGAACAGCGGTCCCCGCCCCTTGGCGGCGGGGGTCGCGGCCTCCATGTCGCTCAGGTGGAGGTCCTCGGGGCCGCCGGCCTTGGCCGTGGCGGTGCCGAGGAGCTGCTTGGCCAGGGCGTGCTGCGGGTAGAGGCGCAGCACGTCCTGCAGGCGGGGCACGGCCAGGGTGTAGTGGCGGGCGTCGAAGTACCCCTTGGCCTCCGCGAACGCGCTGTCGACCGGCCCCTGGGCCGGCTGCACGCCGTTGGCCTGCAGCTCCTTCTTGATCGCCTCCACGAACCTGACGTCGAGCTTGCCGTCCCGGCCCGTCGTGGCCAGGCCGATCACCCGGCCCTCGTCGTTGACGAGCGGGCCGCCGGCCAGGCCGTCGTCCAGCTTGGCCAGCAGGTCGTCGACCTTGGTCTCCTTGGGGTCGAGGACGCGGTCGCCCGGTCCGGTCTTGAAGTGGCCGGGGACCGACTGGGTCCGGTCCTGGCCGGTGACCGGCCTGGTGAACCCGACGACGGTGAACGGCACCGCCGCGCTCGAGGAGGCGGCCAGGTTGACCGATGGCATGTCCTTGCTGGAGTCCGCCTTCACGACGGCCACCTCGCCGCCGTCCTTGCCGGCGTGCACGACCGTCGCCTTCAGGCCTGTCGCGGACGCATTGTCCACGTACGGGAAGACCCGGGTCGCCGGGCTGCCGAAGTCGACGCAGGTCGTACGGCTCGCGTCGGTCTCGAAGCAGCCGCGCGTGAACCTGACGGGGGTCTCGAGCGCCCGCTGGAACCCCGTCTGCACGAACCTGATGGGGACCTTCAGCTCGCCGTACTTCTCCTGGAAGGCGTTCGCGGCGGCGTCGATGTCGGCCCCGCCGAGGCCGCTGCCGGCGGCCCGGCTCGCGGTGACGACCGTGCCGTCCGGGTTGACCACGAACCCGCTGCCCCTGCCGAGCACGAACGAACGCTGGTTGGGGGTTGTCACGGTGCCCCCGAAGCCGCGCTCGGTCACGTTGACCTTGGTGAGGACCGAGGTCTCGACGTACACGATGGCGGGCTCGACGACGATGGGTGCCCCCGGGTGCTTGTGCGCGGCAGCAGGGGACACGCCCACGCCGAACGACAGGGCCGTGGTCGCGGCGAGCAGGACGACGACGTGGGGAACGCGCCCTCGGCACATCGCTGTCTCCCCTCTCCATCCGGGTGGCGGATGAAGGTCATGGCGATCGCTCGCCGGCAGGCAGATGAAGAAGCCTTTATGGTCCGGAACTGGATCAATGATCCGCCGGGTGCATGACTTGTCAATGATGATTTCCGCTTCGTTCACGTAACAGACATCCTCGGCTACCCGTCTGATACATCCGCTACATCCGCGCCCTGGTGGCGGCCCCGACAAAAGGTTTGCCCGGTCGTGGCCGGGCTCCCATTGCCCCACGCTGCGGCGACATCTGCTGTGGCGAGGCGTCGACCGGGCAACCTTTCTTGGGGAGCCACCAGCTCCGCAGGCGTGTCTCGACGTTGTTACGCATGGCCAGTTCGTGCATTCGTTGACACGCATGCCGATCTGTGAGCAAGTGAGTGTGTTCTCGATGACCCCGGCCAGGACCGTCCCTGGAGCTCGGACGCCTCGAAGCGAGGGGAGCATGTCCTCTACGGTTGCGGCCCGCAAGCTCGGGAGCGCGTCCGATGCGAGGCTGGCCGAGGCACTGGCCGGCCGAGCGGGGGTCGAGGGAGTGCGGTGGGCGCTGCGTGGCCCGCCCATGCGCTCGGTGCTGCGCGGGGAGTTGCGCACGCTGCTTGGCGCCTTCGGCGCGCCGGGCCCAGTTCTCCTGCGGCGGGCGAAGTTCAAGCCCGGCCGCAAGCTCACCGCCTACTACGACGTGGGCATCGATGCACATGCCAGCCGGCCCGTCGCGGTGACCTGGACGCCGGTCGGGGACGGTGGCTCGCAGTCCTCCGAGCCGGAGCCCGGCGGATTGATCATGCAGGCCGAGGCGGAGCGCCAGGGTCTGGCCGCTCCCTTCGAGCGGCTGCAGTCGGACATGCCAGGCTACGGCATGCGGATCCTGGTCTCGCCGCTCGACGCAACCTACCCGCAACTGGTCCGTGTGTCGGCTCCCGGGTACGTGCACGGCATGCTCTCGGCCGCCTACCAGATGAATGGCAGCGCGAGGCCGAGGCCGCCGGCGCCGAGGTATGTCGTCACGACCGTCCGCTACCGCCCGGGCCAGCGGCACGTCCTGCGGTACGACCCGGCCGACGGGCAGGGCGGGCGCGCAGACCCCGGCCAGGCGGTCTTCGCCAAGCTCTACCGCGATGGCGACGGCGCCCGCTCCTACCGGGTGGCGGTCCGGATCGCCGACTGGCTGTCAGCGGCCGGGATCGGCGTCACCGCCGCCCGCCCGCTCGCCTACCTGCCCGACGACGAGGTCATCCTCTACCCGCGGGTGCCTGGGGCCCCGCTCTCGAGCCGCTTCATGCAGCCCGGGGAGGCGCTGGCGCGGCAGCTCGGTCAGGCCGGGCTCGCCCTTCGGATGCTGCAGCAGGGTCCCGCGACGCTCGCCCAGGAGCTCCCGCGCCACGACTTCGACACCGAGGTGCGGGCGATCGCCCGGGCCAGCGAGCACGTCCAGCCGCTGCTCCCCGAGGTGGGTGCGAGGATCGGCCAGTTCCTCGACCGCGCCCGGGAGGTGCACGCGCGCCTGCCCCAGGAGGAGCCGGGCTTCGCGCACGGCGACTACAAGACCGATCACCTCTGGGCCTCGACGAGCGGGCTGACGCTGATCGACTTCAACACCTGCTCCCTGGCCGACCCGGCCCTCGACGTCGGCAAGTTCCTGGCCGACCTCCACTGGCGGCACGCGGCCACCGACCATCCCGGGGCCGACTGGGCCAGGCAGCGCTTCCTCGAGGCCTACGATCACAATGCGCCACCAGCGCGCATGCTCCGCGCCCGCCTGTACGAGGCGCTCGTGCTCGCCAAGATCACCGTCCGGCGGGTGCGCCTGTTCGACCCGGACTGGGCGCCGCGGACCGAAGCCCTGATCGGCCGGGCCGACGGCCTGCTCGATGCCGTGAGCGAGGTCGGGTGAGCCTCCGGTGGCAGCGGCGTCCTCGCGGGCGCCGGGTGAGCCCGGCCTCGCGCGCTTCAGGCGGCTCCGTCAGATCCTGGTGACCGCCGGGATGGTGGCCAGGTGGTCCCTGAGCACGAACATGGCGTCGCCCAGGCGGGACGGCTTGGCCTTGGTCCAGCCGTGCAGGACCATCGTGAACAGGTCCAGTGCCTCCCACAGGGCGACCCGCGTCCGCGAGATCGGCGCGTGCGCCTCGTAGCGGTCGAGGAACAGGTCGGCCAGCTCCTTGCCGCGGGCCAGCCGCGCCTCCGCGCTGGCCGACGCGGCCTCCTCGGCGCCTCGCGCGGTCATGCCGACGCTCTTGACGGTGGCCCGGAACAGCGCCACGTCCAGGGCAGGCTCGGCCTGGCAGAACCCGTCGAAGTCGATGAAGCCGAGCCGACCCTTGCTGAGCAGCACCTGGGCCGGGCGGAAGCTGCGGTGCGCCGGCCCGGCCGGGTCGGCCGGGCACCCGGCCGCCACGGCCTCCAGGCGAGCCAGCATCGGCTCGGCCGCGCCGGCCAGCTCGGGCACGGAAAGGGCCAGCCGGTCGATCACCTCGCGGACCTCCGCCAGCTCGTCCTCCCAGGTGACCAGCTCCCCGGGCTGCACGCCGGAGGTATGCAGCGCGGCCAGCCCGGCCGCCGTGCCCGCGATCTGGTTGCGCAGCTCCTGCGCGGCCTCGGGGTCGTCGGAGCGCAGCCCTTCCCGCAGCGCCTCCTTGAGGGTCTGCTCCTCGCCGACCGGGCCCTGCACGAGCACGTTCAGGTCGGGCAGGAAGGCCAGCGGCTCGGCGATGGCGACCCCGCTGGTGGCCATCGGGGACTCCCACAGGGCTCGCATGCCGTCCCAGGCGATCCGGCCCTTTTCGCCGTGGTAGGTCTTTGCCACCACCACGTCCGGCCAGCTCGGGTCGGCCGCGCCGTCGTCGTAGTCGAGCTGGTAGAGGATGGTGCAGCGGCTGCCCGGCTTGTAGCGCATCACCCTCGGGGTGCTCGACCGGATGCGCAGGCCCGCGTAGGCGGGGGTGGTCCGGATGCTCTCCTCCAGCAGGGCCCGGGCCTGGTCGGGATCGGTCAGCCGTGGCAGCGCCGGCAGGCCCGGGTCGCCCTCCTCGGCCTCGAGCGCCAGGCGGAGCTCGGGAAGGTAGGCCCGCCAGCCGTCGGCGCCGAGGGGCGGGCCGTCGGGCGCCTGGTCCGGCTCGGGCGCGCCGGCCGGCAGGACCGTGCCCCGCACCCGGACGACCTCCGGCGGGCCGCCCGCCGGCCCGCCCGCCGGCCCGTCGACGGTCAGGTCGTAGAGGGCGGTCCACGCAGTTCCCTTGAGGCGCACGCGGTCCACCTCGCAGCCGCGCAACCAGCGCGTGCCGTCGCCGAGCTCGGGCACTGCCGACGCCAGCGCGTCCGCCACCCGGTCGCCGTCGGCAACCGCAGCCATCCAGGGTGGGAGCTTGGCGAAGAGTTCCAGGCCGTCGTCCACGGGTCCTCCTATCGTCGTGCGGCCAACTCGGGCACGCGCTCGTCGAGCACGTCGACGACGTGCTCGAGCCTGCCGCGCTTGAGCTTCTGCCAGCTGTGGAACGCCAGGCGCAGCAGGCTGACGATCTCGTAGACCGCAGCGCGGTCGAGCAGCTCGGCCCGGGCCGTGCCAGCCGCCTCGGCGTAGGCGTCGACGAAGCGGGCGCCGAGCTGCCCGGCCAGCGACACCCCGGGTCCCGGCCCGTCGGGCGTGCGGGCCTTGCGGGCCGCCACGGCCAGATAGCCCAGGAACTGGCCGAGGTCGAGGGCTGGCTCGCTCTGGCACACGGTGTCGAAGTCGACCAGCCCGCTGCGGGTGCCGTCGAAGATCAGCTGGGTGTAGCTGAAGTCCCCGTGGCCGAAGCCGGCCGGCAGGGGACCGGCGGCGGCGGCGCGCTCCTCGGCAAGGTCCAGCCAGGCGTCCAGCCGCTCGCCGAGCCCTGGCGAGACGCGGCGCACGAGGGAGAACCCGCTGCGCAGCCCGGCCGCTTCGTCGCCGAAGGCCCGGGGGCGGCCGAGCCCGATCCCCGAGGTGTGGAGCGCGGCCGCGATGCGGGCGCACGCCTCGAGGGATCCTTCCAGTGTCAGGCCGCCTGGCGGGCCCGCCGGCCCGCCCTTGAGGCGCGCCTTGAGGAGCTGCGCCACCTGGGGCACGCCCGGGATCGCCTCGAACAGGGCGAGCTGGAGGTCGGGCAGGTAGCCGAGGCAGCGAGGGACGCCGAACCCCCACAGACCGTCCGTGGCCAGCAGGCGCCGAAGCGCGGTGGTGACCGGCTCGGCCAGGGTGCCCCGGTCGTCGCCGGCCACCTTGCCGTACACCAGCAGACCAGGCCGCCGGGCGCCGTCCCAGGCCTCGCCGGCGTCGAGGTGGTAGCGGAGCACGCACCGGTGCTGCCGGCCGTAGTGGCCCAGCTCGACCCGGCAGTCCTCCACGGCCGGGCCGCCCTCGCCGGCGGCGGCCAGCGCCGCGCGGAGCACGCCGAGCATCCGCTCGCGGTCGGTGGCGTCGACCAGCGTGGGCAGCTCCCCGTCGACCGGGAACACCTGGACCGCCATGCACAGCGGCTCGACGATCCCGACCGGCGTGGCGAAGCTGCCCAGCTCCTCGCGCCCGCGCGCCGACTCGGCAAGGGGTGCCAGGCGCTCCTCCACGTAGCGGACGCAGGCCTCCCGGTCGGCGAAGACGCGCCCGGTCACCAGGGCGGCCGAGGGCGGGTCACCCTCGAGCTCCAGCTGGTAGCGGACCATGCAGCGGTCGCCGAGGTAGGTGGCCTGCCCGGGGGTGCTGCGGGCGATCGCGTGCCGGGGGCGCAGCGCTGCCTGCAGGTGGCCACGGATCGCGTCGGCGTCGAGCGCCGTCCTGAGGCCGGGCAGCTCGGCGTCGAGCAGCGGGCTGCGCAGCGGGTCCAGCTCGTCCCCGAGCGCCACTCGGGCAGCGGTGCTCATCGCCCCCCCGTCTGCTCCGGCGCGGCTGCCGGTGCGCCCGCCATGCTCATCGGCTCGCCTCGATGACGGCGAGGACGTTCTCCAGGCGGTCCACCTTGAGCTGCTGCCAGCTCCGCAGGGCCATGCGGACGAGGCTGACGGTCTGACACGCGCCGGCCCGCCGCCGCAGGGCCCTGAACTCGGCGTCGGAGATGCCGGCGGCTTCCGCGTAGACCCGCAGGAAGGACTCGCCGAGGTCCGTGCCGAGCTGGTCCGGCGCCTGCCCGCTGGCCCGCTGCGCCTTGCTCACCAGGACCCGGAGGTAGGCGACGAACTGGCCGAGGTCGAGCGCGGGCTCGGCCTGGCCGACCGTGTCGAAGTCGATCAGCCCGGTCACCGGGCCCGCGAACATCACCTGGGCCGGAGTGTAGTCACCGTGGGCGAAGCAGGCGGGCAGGGCCTCGGCCTCGGCGGCGGCCGTCTCGGCCCGTTCCAGGTGCTCGTCGAGCAGCTGGCAGAGGGGGAGGCCGAGCCGCCTGACCGCGTCGAGGCCGTCGCGCACCGCGGCCAGCTCGCTGTCCAGCGTCCGCGCCTCGCCCAGCTCGATGCCGCTGGTGTGCAGCGTCGCCGCGACGCGGCCACAGGTGTCGAGGGCGTGTTCGAGCGTCAGCCCGTCCGCGAGCTGGGCGCGCCCGCCGACCCTGGCCCGGATCAGCGCCGCCACCTGCGGTGAGCCTGGGATCGCCTCGAGCAGGGACAGGTGCAGGTCGGCGTTGCTGCCCTGGAAGCGGGGGACGGCGAAGCGGTGCCCGCGGCCGTCCAGGATGTGGTCGCGGAGCGCGGCGACCACCGGGCCGACCAGCCCGCCGTGGCCATCCCGGTGGACCTTGCCGTAGACCACCCGCCGGGTTGCCTGCCCGGTGCCGGTGTGCCGTCCGGTGAGCTCGTAGCGGAGCACGCAGCGGTCACGGCGGGCGTACTGGGCCAGCTCCACCCGGCAGGCCTCGATGGCGAGGTGCCCGGCGACCGCGTCGGGCAGCGTCTCGCCGAGGACCGCGACCATCCTGCTCGGGTCGGTCGCCTCGAGCAGCATGGGGAGGTCGCCGTCGACCGGGTAGGCGTGCAGCACGAGCCGGAGCGGTTCGACGATGGCCACCGGGCGGGCGAACGGGGCCAGCTCCTCCCGTCCGGCGGCGCGCCGGGCGAGCGGCTCCAGCCGGTCGCGCAGGAAGCGCTCGCCCTCCCCGTCCGGGAAGACGCGACCACCGACCAGGTGCTCGTCCGACCGCCCGCTGGCCGTGTCACGCAGCTCGAGGCGGTAGCGCAGGCTGCACCCCTCGCCTGGGAGGTAGAACGCCTTGCCGGGCGCGCAGCGCTCGACGACCCAGCCGCCGGCGAGCAGCTGCTGCACCAGCGGGGTCATCGCCTCGGGGTCGAGCACCTCCCCGAGCCGGGGCAGCTCGCGCCGGAACGCCGGGCTGCGGAGCAGGTCCAGCATGGGCCGGCTCCAGGACGGCGAGGACAGCCGGGTGGCGTCGTCACCGGGCGCTGGGAGCGCCTCCCCCCACTGCGGCCGCTCCTCCGGAGTAGCCTGCCCGCCCGGCGGCGGCCCGCCTAGAGCCCGCCCGACCGGCGGCGACCCGACCGGCGCGTGCGCGCCGGGTGGCGGACCGACCGCCGGGAGAACCCCAAGAGGAGGGTCGCCATGCGGCGGCCGCTCGCCCAGCGGGGATGGCTCCCTCTGCGGGACCGGCCCGCTCGGCGGGCGTGGCTCCGCCCACTCGGCTGGCCCGCTCGGCGGGCGCGGCTCCGCCCACTCGGCCGGCCTGTCCGGCGGGGGGGGCTCCTGCCCGGTCGGCGCTGGCTCCCGCCGCGTCGGCAGCGGCACCGGCCTGCCGGCCAGCAGCCGGAAGGCCTCCGGGCTGGCTGGCAGGGGCAGCGCCTGCATCAGCGCCGTCTCGAACACCTTGCGGCTCACCGGCCGGGGCTCGTCGCCGTCGCCGTCCGGGCCCAGCGCGGCCAGGGGCGACGGCGCCGCGGGGGTGCGGGCCGCCACGGGCTCGGCCTCTGCCTCGGCCCCTGCCCTGGCCTCCCCGAACTGCCTGGCATAGAGGTCGGCGTAGAGCCCGCCCTGCTCGAGCAGGGCGCGGTGGGTGCCCTGCTGGGCGATGCGCCCGTCGGAGATCACCAGGATGCGGTCGGCGGAGCGGATCAGGTTGAGGTCGTGGGAGATGACCACCGTGGTCTTGCCCCGCAGCAGCGTCTTGAGGGCGTCGAGGACCAGATGGGTCGACTCGGCGTCGAGGCCCGTGGTGGGCTCGTCGAGGACGAGGACCGGGGTGTCGCGGATGAAGGCGCGGGCGATGGCGATGCGCTGTCGCTGCCCGCCCGACAGGTTGGCTGCCCGCTCGTTGAGCTCGGTGTCGTAACCCTCTGGCATCTGCTGGATGAACTCGTGGGCGTTGGCCCGCTTGGCCGCCGCGACGATCTCCTCCCTGGTCGCGTCCGCCCGGCCGTAGCCGATGTTCCCGGCTACCGTGCCGCTGAACAGGACGGTCTCCTGCAGGACCATGCTGATCTGGGCCCGGAGCGATTCGAGGGTGTACTCGCGCATGTCGTGGCCGTCGAGCAGGACGTGCCCGGCGTGGGGGTCGTAGAGCCGGGGCACCAGCTGGGCGACGGTGCTCTTGCCGGCCCCGCTGGGGCCGACCAGCGCCACCGTCTGGCCGGGGGCCACCGTGAAGCTCATGCGGTCGAGCGCGAGCCGCAGTGGGGGAGCCGACCCGTTGCCAGCCTCCTTCCCGGCCTTGTCGCCGGGTTCCGGGTCGGCCTGGTAGGCGAAGCTCACGTCGCGGAACTCGAGGTGCCCGACGACGCGGGGGGCCTCTACCGCGCCGGGCTCGTCCCGGACCGTCGGCTCACGGTCCAGCAGCTCACCGATGCGCTCGACGCTGGCGTAGATCTTGCCGACGGTGTTCCACTCTTTGATGATGCGCCGGGTCGGCTTGAACATGTTCTGGATGAGCAGGATGAACATCACCAGGAGGCCGACGGTGAGCGCCTTCCGGTCGACCAGGTAGAACCCCAGCCAGACGATCGCCGAGATGCACAGCGCCTCGAGCACGCTCACCACCCAGCTGAACTTGGCCTCGAGCCCGGCCCCGGCCAGGGCCGCCTCCATCGCCTTCTCGCTCTGGGCGGCGAACCGCTTCTCCTCCTCGCCGCTGCGCCCGTAGATCTGGATGACGCCGATCGAGGTGAGCATCTCCTGGGCCGTGTTGGCCAGGTCACCCTCGCGTGCCCGCTGGCGCTTGGCCGCCGCCTTGATCCGCTTGGCGAAGTAGTTCGACACCAGCGAGAGCAGCGGCACGATCCCAATGGCCACCAGGGTGACCTGCCAGGACTTGTAGAGCAGGAAGGCGAGGGTCCCGATCAGCACGAGGATGCTGCCTGCGATGTCGCTCACGGACTTTACGACGAACTCCTCGAGCGCGGTCACGTCGCTCGTCACCCTGGTGAGCACGTCCCCGGTCCGGCGCCGGTTGTGGAACGCGAGCGACAGCTTCTGGAGATGGTTGTAGAGGGTGACCCGGAGGTTGAAGCCGAGGGTCCGCCCGCCCCTGGCCAGGCAGATCTCGGCCAGGGAGTCGGCCAGGCTGTTGACCGCGGCGACCGCCACGATGGCGCCGGTCAGCACGGCGATGGTGCCGTAGCGGCTGGACGCGAACGGCAGCACCCTTCTCTCGCCGGTCAGGAAGTCGATCAGGTAGGCGATCGGGTAGGACTCGAAGACCGCGGTGCTCGCCTCGAAGGCGAGCAGGATGAAGGCGAACATGAAGACGCGCCGCTGGCCGGCCGTGAACCGCCGCAGCAGGCGCGCGACGCGGCGGGCGTCGGCCCAGCCGCCCCCGGCGGCTGCCTTGGCTTGCTTGCGGGCGCGCCTGCCCTTCGCGGGAGCGGCCTGTTCGGCCGCCTGCTCCCAGGCGCGCCTGCCCTTCGCGGGAGCGGCCTGTCCCCTCGCGGCGGCTGCCTTGGCTTGCTTGCGGGCGCGCCTGCCCTTCGCGGGAGCGGCCTGTTCGGCCGCCTGCTCCCAGGCGCGCCTGCCCTTCGCGGCCTCTGCCTGGCCGCTCCCGGCGGCTGTCTTCTCTGCCATGCGGGTGCGCCTGCCTTTCATGGAGCCAACCCTTCCGCACCGGCCAGCCGCCGGTGGGCCGCGTCGGCCAGCGCCGCCGGCATGGGGGAGCGGGGGCTGCGGGCGAAGGCGCGCAGCGCCTTGCGGAGCAGGGCGGCCGTCTCGTGCCAGGCCACCCGCTGGCGCAGCCCGGGGCCGGGCCCGCCGCGCGCCTCGTACTCGTCCACGAACGCGCCCCCGAGCTCGGCCAGCCAGCGCGAACGCTGCGCCGACGCCGCCGACCCGTGCGCCTTCAGCTCCTGCCAGAGGGCCAGCTGGGTGAGGCTGGCGGTGAAGTTGCCCACGTCCGAGGCGGGGTCGGCCATGCCGCAGTGGTCGAAGTCGAGCAGGGCTGCCGGCCCGCTCCCGACCAGGAACTGGCTGGGCTTGCAGTCGCCGTGGACGAGGGTGACCACCGTCGGGAGCCGCCCTTCGACGCTGGCGAGCTCGTCGGCCACCTGGCTGATCCGTGCCCCCAGCTCGGGGTCGACGCCGGCCGTGCCGCCTGCCCGTTTCCGCATCCGTCGCACGTCACCCCCTGCCGGCCGCGTTCGCCCGGTGGACACTCCGGCGGTATGGAGCTCGGCCAGCGCGCCGGCCGCGGTGACCAGCCCAGCGACCCCGCGGGGCTCCGGGGACGTGGCCGGGCCCTCGAGCGGTCCGATCAGACCGTCGAGTGGCATGCCCGTCACCGGCTCCTGCACGACCATCGGCACCTCAGGGAGGAACGCACTGGCAGCCGCTACCCGCAGCTGGCCAGCGCGCACCGGCGCCGCCTCGGCAAGCAGACGCATCTCCTGCCAGACAGAGGCCGCCTTGTCCGCATTGTGATACACCTTCGCGAAGAGTGTGCTACGTATGATCTTCTTTCCAGAGGCGCGAATCCAGGCCTCGATACGTAGCGTGCAGCGGCGCAGGGGCCGGTAGCGCAGGGGCGTCGCGCGGCAGCGCACCACCCGGCTGCCGTCGCGGCAGGCAGGAAGGGCCGACTCCAGGGCGTTCGCGAGCACGCCCGGATCGAGCAGCGAGGCCAGGTTGGGCATGGCCGGGTCGTCCGGGAAGACGAAGGCCCGCAGCCCGAGGGGCTCGACCAGCAGCCCGGCCCGGCGCTCGTCCTCCGGGCCCCCACCAGCGTCCGGCCGGGCCGCCGTGCCCACCACCCAACGGTCGTCCAGCTCGTAGAGCACGGTCGAGTTCCCGCCTGCCTCGTACTTGGCGTCGAGGATGGTGAACGACCGCGGCCCGCCCGGCCCGCCCAGGGCCGCCCGCAGGGCGGGCCCGGCCCTGCGCGGGTCCAGGGCGAGCTCCAGCCACGGACCCAGCTCGCTCACGGTCGCTCCTCCCGGGCCCGGACCACCCAGGGCGTGCCCGCCCGCCTCACGGGGTCCTCCCGGGCCCGGGGTCGAACAGGGCGGCGAGCGTGTGCGCGCCGGCACGGGCGTCGAAGCGCTCGACCACGGTGCGCCGGGCCGCGTCGCCGAGCCGGCGGCGCAGGCGCTCGTCCCCCAGCAGGCCGGCGAGGAGGCCGGCGAGCGCCCGCGCGTCGTGGGGCTCGGCGAGCAGGCCGTTGACCTCGTGGTCGACGAGCTCGCCGAGCCCGTCGACCGCGGTGGCCACCACGGGCAGCCCGCAGGCCATCGCCTCCATGACCACGTTGGGGATCCCGTCCCGGTCGCCTTCGGCGGTGACGAACGGGGTGAGCGCGAACACGTCGGCCTGCTGCAGCTCGCGCAGGAGCTGGCGGCGGGTGCGGGGGCCGGCGAGCGACACCGTGCCGGCCAGCCCGGCGGCGTCGATCGCGGCGGCGAGGTCGTCGTGGAGCGGGCCGTCACCGTAGATGGCGCAGTGGAACGCGTGGCCGCCGTCCCGCAGCAGCCGGCAGGCCTCCACCAGGTCGGGGAAGCCCTTCTTCTCCACCAGCCGGCCGACGGAGACGATCCGCGGCGGGCCCGGCTCCCTGGCCGCCCCGGCCGGCCGGGGCCGGAACGCCTCCACGTCGACGCCGTGGTGGACGAGGCGCACACGCTCCCGCAGACGCTCGGGCACGGCGCCCCTGAGCCGCTCGGCCCCCGCCTGGCTGCAGGTCACCGTGGCCGTGGCCGAGGCCACCCGCTGGGCAAGGGCGGCGTCCGGCACCTGGTGCAGGTCCCGCGCGTGGCCGGTGAAGCTCCAGGGGATGCCGGCCAGCCGGTGGGTGAGGAGGGCGACCAGGGCCGGGTCGTGGGCGAAGTGGGCGTGCAGGTGGGCGCTGGCGACCTCGTGCCCTCGCTCGCTGCGGAGCAGCCGGGCCAGGCGCACCGCGAAGGTGAGGCAGCGGGCGCGCGAGGCCGAGTGGTAGCCCTGGTCGGACTCGGGGTGGCGGGCCACGTACCAGGCCGCCCGTGCGTAGCGGCCCGGCGAGGCCAGGGCGACGCGCAGGTGGTCGGCGAGGGCCCCCGGCCTGTCCAGGTAGTCGACCCGCGCCCTGACCCGGCCCAGGTCGGGCTGGGCCAGGGGCTCGCGCGGGTCGGTCAGGGCGAACAGGCGGACCGGGAAGCCGAGGCGCTCCAGCCCGAGGACCTCGTCGAGCACGAAGGTCTGGGACAGGCGCGGCCAGCTCCGGACGAGGTAGGCCAGACCAGGCCTGGTGTGCCCGTGGTCGCGGGTCGTGGCGGCCGTCACCGCGGCGAGCCCCCGCCCAGCCCGGGAAGCCCGGCCCGGTAGGCGCGGGCCTGGTCGAGCATCACCCGGACCTGGTGGTGCCGCTCCTCACCGTCTGGGCGGGGGCGCACCCCGCGGACGGTGCAGAGCTGCTTGGCGATCTTGAGGCACGTGTAGGTCGCGAACCACGAGAAGCGCTCGTCCCGCGCCACCAGGTCGCCGCCGTAGGCGCGCAGGAAGGCCCGCTCCAGGCCGGCGAAACCGGCCGGGTCGCCTACCGTGCGGAGCGCCAGGAGCCGGAGGTGGGCGCAGAAGTGGGCCACGTCGTACATCGGGTCGCCGAGGCGCACCTCGTCGAAGTCGATCACCCGCAGGCCCCCGTCGACGATCACGTGCTTGTAGTGGAAGTCCTTGTGGATCGGGGTGTCGGTGCGGAACCGGGAGCTGGCGGCCGCAGCCCGCAGGCCGGCGGCCAGGCTCGCCGTCCCGGCCGCCTCGTCCGGATAGGCCTGGCCGACCAGGGCCGCCCAGGCCTCGACGTTCACCAGCTCGGTGGCCATCTGGAGGCGGCGGTCGAGCGACAGCCGGGCCTGGTGCAGGGCGCGCAGCCAGGCCGCAGTCAGCTCGATCGGCCTGGTGCTGCCGTCGCGGGGCAGCACCTCGTCCAGGGGCTCGCCCTCTACGGGGATGTACACCAGCATGGACAGCTCGGGGATGCAGCCGAGCGGGCGGGGCACGCCGAGGCCGTCGTCTCCGGCGAACACCTCGCCCCACAGGGCCTGCAGGACGCGCTCCACCCGCTGGGCCTGGACCACCTGCGGGTACAGCTTGCCAAGGACGACGGTGCGGCTGTCGCCGATCCCGTCGACCTCGTAGCGGACCGTCCCCCGGTTGCCCTGCTTGTAGGCGAGCAGCTTGGCATAGATGACCGCGGGCGGGGACGCGGTCCGGGCCAGCGGGGCCAGCAGCCGGCCGAGGTTGGCAGACATCAGCCCCACGTTGAGCGCCACCTGCAGGATCGGCAGCCCGGTGGCCTGGAACGCCGTCGGGTGCTTGCCGACGCTGGTCGAGGTCATCACCTGCGCGATGCCCGTCTCACGCACCGGCGGTCCCTGGGGCGGGGCCGCCGGCGGGAGATCCTCTCGTATCGACCCCACCTCCCCCTTCCTGGGGACACTTCGCGATACTAACATCCACGCGGTGCAGCCCAGAGGGGCGGCGTGGCTGCTCAGGGTGGGTTTGGGAAGGACGGGCATGAGCGATCTGGTGGGCCGGCGCCTTGGCCGGTACGAGCTCCGCGGGGTCATCCAGCGCGGTGGCATGGGCACGGTCTACAAGGCGTGGCAGGCGTCGCTGGACCGGTGGGTGGCGGTCAAGGTGCTCTCCCACCCTGGCGCCCCGGAGTTCCTGGCCCGGTTCCAGCGCGAGGCCCGCTCGATCGCCCAGCTGCAGCATCCCAACATCGTCCCGATCTACGACTACGGGGAGGAGGACGGGCAGGCGTTCCTGGTGGTGCAGTACGTGGAGGACGGCCGCACCCTCTCCGACCTGCTCATCGCGCCGATCGAGCCGGTGCGGGCGATCGGGCTGGCCACCCACCTGCTCGCCGGCCTCGGCTTCGCGCACGAGCGGGGCCTGGTCCACCGCGACGTCAAGCCGGACAACGTCCTGATGCCCTCGCCGACCTGGCCGATGCTGGCCGACTTCGGCATCGCCAAACTGCTGCTCGAGGGCGAAGGGGGGCGGCTGACGCAGCAGGGCCTGGTGGTCGGGACGGCCGCGTACATGGCACCCGAGCAGGCCCACGGCCTGCCGGTGGACGCGCGCACCGACCTGTACGCGGTCGGCGTGGTGTTGTTCGAGATGCTGACCGGCCGGGTGCCGTTCGAGGCGGAGTCGCCGGCGGCGGCGCTGATGCGCCAGGCCTACGAGGCCCCGCCCCGGCCGCGCCAGCTCGTCCCCGACCTGCCGGTCGAGCTCGAGCGGATCGTGCTGCGAGCGCTGGCCAAGCGGCCGGAGGACCGCTACGAGTCGGCGGCCGAGATGGTGGCGGCGCTGCAGGAGGCGCTGGACGGGCTGCGGACGCCGGCCCCGGCCGCAGAGGGCGACCCGCTGGCCGACAAGTACGCGGAGGGGGTACGGGCGTTCTCCGGGGAGCACTGGGACGAGGCCGTGCAGCACTTCACCGGGCTGGCCGCCTACGATCCCGGCTACGAGGACGTCGAGGCGCTCCTGGACGCGTCGATCGAGGCGCGGGACCGGGAGCGGAGCGGCGAGCGGACCAGCCCTTCGATCCCCATCCCGCCCGCGCTCGCGCCGCCCGTTGGCACACCGCCAGCCTCCACCGGGGAGGCGCCGGCCACCCCGTCCCCCGACGCCGTCGCCCCGCCGGCTCCGGGGGCGCCGGCCACCCTGCCGCCTGATGCCGCCCCGGCTCCGGGGGCGCCGGCCGCCCCGTTCCCCGACGCCGCCGCCGCGCCGGCTCCAGATGCCGGCACCACCCCGACTCCTGGTGCAGTGAGCGCGCCGGCTGCTTGGCGTACCCGCGCCGGTCGGGGGTGGCGCGCCATGGTGGTGGTGCTGGCCGCCTTCGCGCTCGCCGGGCCGGTGGTGATCGGCGTGCGCCAGCTCGCCCCGGCCGACGCGGGCGGGGGCACGGAGGCGACCGTGCGCATGTCCGGGCTCACCTTCCGCCCGGCCAGCCTGACGGTGCGCAGCGGTGGCACGATAGTGTTCACCAACGACGACGTGGCACCGCACACGGTCACCTCGGAGTCGGCCAACTTCGACTCCGGCATCCTCCCACCTGGCAGGGTCTTCAGCGTGGTGGCCTCAAGCGGCTTCGAGTACCGATGCACGATCCACCCGAGCATGAAGGCGCGGGTCGCCGTGTCGACCTGAGAGGGGCCGCGACGTGATCGAGCTGCTCGACAACCTGACCGGAGGCAACCTGCTGCTGGTGAAGGTGCTGCTGACCTCGGTCGTGTTCACCTTGGCCGGTCTCCAGGTGTTCCTGGCCGCCCGGTTCTACGAGGCGAGCACGATCCCGCCGGTCTCGGCCGGGACGGCGGCCCGGGTGCACCGCGTGAACGGCAGGGCCACCCTCGCCCTGGCGGTGCTTGTCGGGTTCACCTGCCTGGCCGGGCCGGCCGGGCCGGTGTCGCCAACGCGCGTGCTGCTGCACTCGGCGTTCGGCAGCCTGGTGTTCGCCCTCCTCGCGCTCAAGTACGCCGTGCTCAAGCTCCTGCAGGGCGCCGACCGGTTCCTGCCCGCCATCGGGACGGGGCTGTTCCTGTCGTTCGCCGCCATCTGGGCGACGAGCGTCGCCGACTACATCGTGGCGAGGTAGCGGACATGCGAGCGATGCGGTTGCTCTGGTTGCTGGCGCTGGCCGGTGCGCTGCTCCCGGTCCCCGCCGCTGCCCGGCCGGGCCCCCTGGCCACGGCCGCGGCGCAGTCGACGCCGTCCAAGGACGCCAAGATCGTGAACTTCGACTTCGAGCCACGGACGCTCACCATCGACGTGGGCACCGCGGTCAAGTGGACCAACACCGGCGACCGGCCCCACACCGCCACCGACCGGGGCGGCACCTTCGACACCAGGCCCATCTCTCCCGGCGCCACCGGCTCGGTGGTATTCAGCGCGCCCGGTGTCTACTCCTACTTCTGTCGGGTCAACCCGTTGAAGATGAATGGGGTGGTGGTGGTGAAGCTGGGCAGGACGCCGGCCAGGGCGCAGCGTGTGCAGGCGCTCGACCCCGGCTTCGCCGGCAACGCCTTCAAGTTCGACCCGGCCGAGCTCACGGTGCCCACCGGCACCACCATCGTGTTCGCCAACGTCGGCGGCAAGCCCCACACGCTCACCGCCGACGGCGGGTCGTTCGACACCGGCGTGGTCAACCCGGGCGCCGAGGGGGGCCGCTTCGCCGGCAACAACACCAGCTTCACGCTGACCAGGCCGGGCACCTTCCGCTTCCACTGCGAGGTCCACGCCCAGCGGATGAAGGGCGTCTTCAAGGTCGAAGGCGCCGAGGCCGAGGGCCCGGCGGCCGAGTCGCTCGGTCCCAGGCAGGTGAGCGTCGGCATGGGGGACTTCGCCTTCGATCCCAAGGAGGTCTCGGCTGCGCCCGGCGCGGCCCTGACCTTCGCCAACCGCGGCGCCGCCGCCCACACGGCCACCTTCGACGACGTGACGCCGAAGCTCGACACCAACGTGGTCCAGCCGGGCGCCTCCGTGAAGCTCACCGCGCCGACCAAGCCCGGGAGCTACAGCTACAGGTGCAACATCCATCCGAACAGGATGCGGGCCGTGCTGGTGGTGCTCGGCCCCGGCGTGGCCGACCCAACCAGGCGGGCGGAGGCCGCGACCGTGACCGCGGTGCCTGACAGCGGGCCTGGTGGCGGCGTCTCCGCCTTCGGGGTCGGCACGGCGGTGGCCGCCGCCTTCCTTGGCGGCTTCGGGCTGTCCGCGCTTGCGCTGCGAGGGCGGCGCAGGACGAGGGAAGGGTGATGATCCGCGCGAAGGGCGACGAGCGCCCTCGCGTGATGCTCTACTCCCAGGACGGCCTCGGTCTCGGCCACATGCGGCGCACGAGCTCGATCGCGGCCGCCCTGGCCCGGGCCCGGCCCGACGCCGCGGTGCTGACGGTGGCCGACTCGCCGCTCGGCCAGTTCTTCGGGACCGTGCCCCAGCAGGACTACGTCAAGCTGCCCTCGATCGTGAAGCTGGCCCCTGGCGACTGGCGGCCGGTCGGCCTGCCCCTCCGCTTCGCCCAGGTGCACGCCATGCGCCGCGACCTGCTGCGAGCCACCGCGCTGAGCTTCCGGCCCCACCTCCTGCTCGTCGACCACATGCCGCACGGGGCCATGGGCGAGCTGCGCTCCACCCTCAAGGCGCTGCGCCGCTCCGACGTCGGCACCCGGATCGTCCTCGGCCTGCGCGACATCCTCGACGCGCCGGAGGTGGTCCGGCGGCGGTGGGCGCTCGAATCCGCCTACGACGCCCTCGAGCGCTACTACGACCTGGTGCTCGTCTACGGCCGCCAGGAGGTGTTCGACATGGCCGAGCAGTACGGCTTCCCGCCCGCCGTGGCCGGGCGCCTGCGCTACACCGGCTACGTCTGCACCCCCGAGGAGGGCGGGGACGCCGCCGCGGTCAGGGCCGAGTTGACCGGGCCGGTCGCGCCGAGCCACTCAGTGGTGGTCGCCATGGCCGGGGGCGGGGCCGACGGCTACCCGATGCTGCGCGCGGTGCTGGACGCGCTGCCGGACGTGCAGGCCAGGCGCGGCTGCACGGCGGTGCTGGTGGCCGGTCCGTTCCTGCCCGAGCCGTTCCTGGGCGAGCTGCGCGAGCGGGCCGGCCGGCACGCCACCGTCCTCCAGTCCGTGCGCGACCCGCTGAGCTACCTGCGGGCGGCCGACGTGGTCGCGTCGATGGCCGGGTACTCCACCACCGTGGAGGTCCTGCGCTCGGGCACCCCGGCGGTGCTCATCCCCCGGCCCGGGCCCAGCGCCGAGCAGCGGACCCGGGCCGGCTTGTTCGCCGACAGGGGCTGGGTGCGGACGGTCGATCCCGCCCACCTGAGCGGCGAGTCGGTCGCCTCGGCCCTGCTTGCGAGCCTCGACCGGGGTGCCGGCGGCCTCGTCGCGCCCCTCGACCGGCCGCCCGTGGACGGGCTCGGCGTGGCCGTCGGTCACCTGCTCGTGCTGCTGGACGGGGGCGTGGCCGCCGAGGCGCCCACCCCCCTGCCCGTGGCCGGCGTCTCGCCGACGATCTGACCGCATGCCCGTCGCCCTGGACTTCGACCCTGCGCTCCCGGCGCTGCCCGCGGCGCTGCGTCCCGCCGAGGCGGCCGCGCTGGTCGCCGCGCACGGGCACGAGGTCGGCGAGCTGCGGCGCCAGGACGTCAAGTACCTGCCGCTGACCCGCTGCGTCACCAGCTACGCGGTCACCATCGTCGGCCAGGGCGGCCGCGCGGAGCGGACCGTGGCCGCGGTGGTGGTCACCCCCGAGGGCGCGGTCCTCCGCTTCGCGGACGAGGACGAGGGACTGCCGGGCCTGGCAGAGGCGCTCGACGCCGACCGGATGCTGGCGCGCCTGTCCGCGGCGCTCGAGCCGGGGACGCGCGTGCTCGGCTGCGCCGCCACCCCGGTCCGCTACAAGTCCGGCGCCCGCTGCACGATCCGCTACGACGTCCGCACGCCAGCAGGTGAGCGCACCCTGTTCGGCAAGCTCGTCGCCGGCGGGTGGGGGGAGCGGCCCGGCATCCTCGCCGCGCTGCGGCAGGCCGCCGGCGCCGATCCCGCCATGCCGGAGATCCTCCCGGTCCTCGGCCACTGGCCAGAGCTGCACCTGCTCGTGCAGCCCGCGGCCGAGCAGGCCACCGAGCTCAACCAGCGGGCCTTCGACCCGGCCGAGCCCGCTGCGGTGCGCGACGGCTGGCTCGCCGCGGCCGGCTGCCACCTCGCCGCCCTGCACGCCTGCCGCCTTCCTGGCGTGGGCCTGCCGCCGGCCGCCGCCGACCTCGACGAGCTGCGCGCCTGCGTCGCGCCCATGGCCCAGGCCGCCCCGGCACTGGCGGACCGTTACGAGTCGATCGTCGACCTGCTCGCGCGGGGCTTCGGCGTCGCGCCGCCCGAGCCGGCGGTCACCAGCCACGGGGCATTCCGGACCGACCAGCTCCTGATCGCCGGCGGCCGCCAGGTCATGATCGACCTGGACACAGCGTGCCGCTCCGAGCCCGCCCGCGACCTCGGCAACCTCCTCGCCTACCTCGACTGGAAGGCGATCCGCAGGCCGGCGCTCGCCCCCATGGCCGAGCGGGCCGGGCGCGTGCTGCTCGACGCCTACGCCAACGCGCACCCGGCCCCGGAAGCGTCCCGGCTGGCCCTGCGGCGGGCCACCTCACTGGCCAAGATCGCCGGGCGGCGCTACCGCAGCCTCACGGTGGACGAGTGGCCGCTGGTCCCCGCCCTCCTCGACGCCGCGCTGGTCTTGTACGGGTTCCCCTGGCCTGGACGGGAGCCGCCGGCATGACCGCCGCCCCGGCGCCCGGCCTGCTCGCCGACCGGCGCTTCCGCCGTTTCTGGATCGGCCAGACCGTCTCGGTCTTCGGCGACCAGGTCACCCTGCTGGCGATCCCGCTCACCGCCGTGGTGACCCTGGGCGTCGGCGCCACCGAGATGGGCCTGCTGACCGCGGCCGGGTACGCGCCTCACCTGCTGCTGTCGCTCGTGGCCGGGGACTGGATCGACCGCAGCGCCAGGCGGCGGGCGCTGATGGTCGCGGCCGACCTCGGCCGCGCCCTCGTGCTGCTGTCGCTGCCGATCGCCTACGCGCTCGGCGCGCTCAGCAGCGCCATCGGCCTGCGCCCGACCCTGTGGATCGCGGCCGTCGGCGGCCTGCTCTCCGTCATCTGGCTCTGGCGCTCCCCGATCCCGCGCCTGGCCCAGCCGCCCGTCCAGGCAGAGTAGCCGCCCAGGGGCGCTCATCCGGACTGCCGCCCGCCGCGAACCATCCGGGACAGCCGCCACAGGCTGTCACCGCAACCGCGGCAACGAAGGAGGTTCGCCATGCGCGGCGCACACCCCGATCCCCATGTCGTAGCATTAGGGTGTCCGGCGCGTCGTCGGTGGTCTGAGGGCTCCGGTCGGGAGGATGATGCCGGCATGGGCAGCGAAGACCTGGAAGACCTGATGGGACGCGTGCGCGCGCTGCGCGAACGGGGCTATTCCCCCAAGCAGATCGCCCGTGCGCTCGGCGTGCCGCCGGCAACCGTTGCTCCCCTGGTCAGGGCCATCGCCGCAGCCGACCAGGCAGGCGCCGCGGAACGCAAGCTCGTCGGGTGCTGGGTGAGCCCGGGGTGGAGCCAGGGGCTCACCGTCCAGGGGCACCCGGAGTGGCCCGATGTCGATGCCGCCGACGCCGGCGCCCAAGGCCTGGTGAGCGTGCTGGTCGCCCGCGAGGAGCGCCGCGGCAGGGTCGGCGTCTGCGGCTGGCTGGTCGACGTCTGGTGCCTGGGGGTCAAGGACGTCGTCGGCCCGCGCGTCACCGACGAGCGCCGCGTGGCGGAGCTCACCCGCTCCTACTTCGCCGCCTACCAGGCCCCACCGCTGGCGGCGCCAGTGGAGCTGGCAGGTCACCTGGTGCTCGGCGCCGTCGCGTACGCGCGCAGCCTCGGCTTCGAGCCCGCCCCGGGCTTGGAGGCGACCGCTGGGCAGCTCGGGCCGTGGGCCGGCCCGAGCGCCATCGGCTTCGGGCGCCACGGCACGCCCTACTTCGTCCAGGGCCCCCGCGACAACGCCACAGCCGTCCTCACCACGCTGGAGCGTTCCGTCGGGCGGGACAACTTCCACTTCCTGGCCCGCGCGTAGCAGCCGGGCCGACATCTCGTCCAACGCCGGACAGCAACAGCCAAGCCACGCCACGCGGGTCCGGAACACCTACCCGTGTCCCCCCACCAACGACCCGCCGAGTGCGAAAGTCGCGAGAACACGATTCTGTTGGCGAAGTACTCCCTGGGCCTGGGGTTGGAGGCCACCGGCTTCGACGACTCGGCGTTGTCGGAGTTCCGCGGCCGCCTGGTCGAGGGTGACCGGGCGGATGCATTGTTGAGTTTGGTGCTGGCGCGGTTGAAGGATGTCGGGCTGGTCCGCGCGGGCGGGCGGCAGCGCACCGACGCCACCCACGTGCTCGCCTGCGTGCGCCGGCCCGGACCGCATCGAGGGTGTCGGCGAGGGCCTGCGGGCCGCGTTGGAGGAGATCGCCCGGGTCAGCCCCGACCCCACCGCGGCCTGGGTGAACGACCTGCCCCAGGTGAAGATCCTGCGCATCCTGGGGCAAGCTCATCGCCCGTGGCCTGGCCCCGGGCGAGCACCTGCTGGACGCCGGCTACCCCAGCGCCGACAACATCGCCGCCAGAACCTGAACAAGCAGGCGGCGGGACGCGGCTGTGATCAGATTGTTACGTTCGGGACGCAGTCCCGCTCGGAGGCCGGGCGTGTATCTCTGGTGACGGACGCCGCGCCAAGGTGGCCATGATGACCGGCGATGGGGACTTCGAGGCCTTCTACACGGCCACCTACGACCGGCTGGTCGGTCAGCTCCTCGTCGTCGTCGGCAGCCTTGAGGAGGCCGAGGACGTCGTCCAGGAGGCGTTCGTCCGCGCCTGTGGCCGTTGGTCCCACGTGCGCGACTACGAGGTCCCCGAGGCATGGGTCCGGCGCGTCGCGCTCAACCTGGCCAGCAGCGGCTTGCGGCGGGCACGGCGCCGCGCAGCGCTGCTGGTCCGCCTCGGCCCGGCGGCCGACGTGCCGGCCCTTTCGGTCGACGCGGTCGCGCTCACCCGCACGCTGCGCAAGCTGCCGCTGCGCGGCCGGGAGGCGCTGGTCCTGCACCATGTCGTCGGCCTGTCGGTGCAGGAGATCGCCGGCGAGCTCGGGGTCGCGGTGGGGACGGTCACGGCGCGGCTGTCGCGCGCCCACGCGAGGCTCGCCCGCCTGCTCGCCGCCGAGGGGGAGGAGATTGGCCATGCGCATGGATGAGTTGGACGAGCGGCTCGCCGGCCTGGCCGAGGAGGGCGCGCGCAACGCCCGCCCACCCGCGCCGGCCGCCATCCGCCACCGCAGCCGCCGGCGCCGCCAGCGCCAGGCCGCCGGGGTGGTCCTGCTCGGCCTCGCGCTGGTGGGTGCGGTGGTGGTCGCCCGGGCCAGCTCGCCGGTGCCAAGCGGGCCGGTGACGCCGACCCCCACCACCCAGGCGCCGACCAACCCTGGCAGGATCGTCCCGTCGATCTCGGCGCCGCCCCGGCCGCCCGCCCCGGCGCGGCCTGCGGCGGTCCCGCCTGGCACGCCGGCCTGCACGGCGGACCGGCTTGGGGCCACGGCCGGTTGGGAGGCGGCGACCGGATCGCTGGTGGGCAGCGTGCGCTTCACCAGCCGGGGAGGGGCGGTCTGCGCCCTCAACGGCTACCCGACCATCCAGCTGCTCGACCAGCACGGCCGGGAGCTGCCGACGAGGATGGGGCGCTATGGCCGGAGCCAGGCCACCGGGGTGCTGGTGCGGCCGGGAGCGGCAGCCACCGCCCCGTTCGTCTGGGCCAACTGGTGCGGCCCGCAGCCCGGGCCGGTCGGCCTGCGCGTCACCCTGCCGGCTGCCATCACATGGTACGGGTGGATGCCTGGCTGACCGGAACGCCTCAAGCTGGCTCGGGAACCTCGCGCTTCGCGGCACTGTACGGCCAGATGAGGGCTGCGCTGTGACATGCCGAATTCGCCAACAGTGTCAGAGAACACCGGCATCGTCTACCAGGAGCCCGGGAAGCGCTCCGCGCTCGACCCGTCCACGGGGACCGCCCTCGCGTTCACGACTACCCCGGCCGAGCAGGATACGCAGCGCAGGTCCTGGCCACCGAGACCCGCTGACCCGGTCGGCCGGCTGGGAGCCGGGCGGGCTGCCTGAACGGCGGGCGTTCCCGATCGCCCGAACAGGCTCGCAAGCTGCTGCACCTGGGGCCCGGGCTTGCCCCGGTCGATGAGGTGCTGGCGCCCGTGCTCTTGACCCTTGACAATCTCGGGGAACACTCGACCCGAGCTTGCCCCGGTCGGCTTCGTGGACCGGCTGGCCGGATGGGTGGGAGCCATGATCGACGAGAACTGGCCGGCGGAGGGCCGGCGGGCGCAGGTGGCCGCGACCAAGCCGGCGGACGTCCTCCACCAGGAGGAAGTGGTGGGCGGATGATCGTCTGCACCAAATGCGGTCATGAGAACGGCAACAACGACACCTTCTGCCAGAACCCTGACTGCCACGCGTTCCTCGAATGGGGGGCGGAGGCGGTCCCGATCGGGCTGGCACCGAAGGTCCTTCCCGGCGAGCCCGCCAACGGCGCGGGGGCCGACAGCGGCGAGTCCACCCAGCCCTTCGACACGGCGGCCGAGGCGCGCAGGGACGACCCGGAACCGGCCAGGCCGGCCGACGACCAAGCCGGGCGGCTGGTTGCCGAGGCCGCCCAGCCCCGCCCCGACGCCGCGCCAGGGCGCCCCGCGCCCCGCCCGTCAGCGCCGCCGCCCCCGGCCCCGAGCCAGCCCCCGGCCCAGAAGCCTGCGGAGCCGCCGCGGCCGGTCGGCCCGATCATCGAGCCGGGGAAGGCGCCGTCGCCGCAGTCGCGGCAGCTTGCGGCCGGCAAGCGCCCCGCCGGCCACGGTGAGCGCGGGCAGGCGTTGCGCCGGCTCGGGGTCGTGCTCGCGATCTTCGTCGTGCTGGCCGCCGCCATGATCGCCGCCTCCCGCCTGCTGCGACCAGACCGTCAGGATGGGGGCTCGGTCACCACCACCTCCCGCCCCGCCCAGGCAAAGACGTTCACCCTGGTCAGCCCGGCCAAGGTGAAGATCGAGGCGAGCAGCGAGTCCGGCTCGCGCAAGGCGGCGCTGCTGCTGGACGGCAGTCTGGGCACCTTCTGGTCGCGGGACCCGACCGACCAGTTCGCCACGCTCAGCTTCTCGTTCGCCGAGCCAGTTCAGCTCGGCCGGATCGCGATCGCCGCGGGGGCGGCCGGCGCCGAGTTCAAGCTGCGGCACCGGCCCAAGGCCCTCGAGCTCACGTTCTCCGACGGCAGCACCCTGACCAAGACCCTCACCGACCAGCCCCAGCCCCAGAACATCGACTTCCCGCCCAGGTCGGTGGCGCGGGTCACGATGAAGATCGCCGCCGTCTTCCAGGCGCCGAGCACCGGCAGCAACTACCGGCGAACCTCGATCTCGGAGGTGCGCTTCTTCAGCGCCGCCTAGTGGCGACCCCGACGAACCTTGGGGAGCCATTGGCCGGCCGCGAGGGCGACGCCGAGACATGACGATCGCGCCGGCTCGGCCCTTGGGTCCCTGTATGGGGCGGCAGGGGTCCGGACGTTCATCCGGTCGGTGACGGCCTGATGACGCCCATGGATCAGGTCGCCGTGGCACAGCACCCGGTCCCGTGGCTGGGAGCGGGCGGCGTCCCCGAGCGCCTGCACGCGTCAACGACATTTGACGAGCCTGCGGGGTCAATGTAGATTGACTTCATGCGTGAGGGGGCTCCGAGCGAGGTGACCGCGGTGGCGGCGGCGACCAGCAGCCAGGACCCCGAGGTGGGCTTGGCGGCCGTGGCGGCCCTGCGCGGCCTGGTGGAGGTGCTGGAGGCCCTGCAGGTCGAGAACGCCCGCGCCGAGGGTTGGTCGTGGCAGGCGATCGCGGCCAGGCTGGGTGTCACCAAGCAGGCCGTCCACCACAAGTACGCCGGTCGGCGGTTCGGCTTTCGGAGGTAGGCAGGTGGTCAGGCGCAGCGAGCACGTCCGCCGGGTCATGGATCTGGCCCGGGAGGAGGCCGCCAAGTTCGGCCACCGCTTTGTGGGTCCCGAACACCTGGTGCTGGGGGTGCTCCGCGACGGTGGCAGTGAGGCCGCCCGGGTGCTGGGGGCCCATGGGGTGGACCTGGAGGCGGCGCGGGCCGCGCTGGGTCGCCTTGCCGAACGCGGGGTGGTGCCCGGCCCGCGGCCCAGCGACGCCGAGCTGCTGGGCATGCTGGGGATCGACCTGGACGCGGTCCGTCGCAGCACCGAGCAGACGTTCAGCCGCAAGGCCCTGGGATGGGCGATCCGAGAGGCGACCCGCCGGCGCCGCGGTGGGGTCGGGCGGGTGCCGCGGACGCCGCTGCGCGACCCGCCGGTTCTGGCCACGCAGGCGACGTACCTGGCCAGCGAGCAGGCCAAGGCGCTCGGTCGTGATGTGGTCGGTCCGGAGCTGCTGCTGTTGGGGGTGATCAAGGACATCCAGACGCCCTGGCCGCGGTGCATGAGGAGCCGGTGGGTGCGGCAGCTGCACGCCTCGGTCGGCCTGCCCGACGGCTACCGGGGCGCGGCCGGGTCGCTGCTCGAGATGCTCGGGGTCGACCTGGATGAGCTGGGCGAGGCCTTGGTGGCCGAGCTGGGGGCGACGGTGCCGTAGGCAGCGCTGCAGGGAAGCACGCCAGGGACGGGTCCGGTTGCGGAAGGAGCGAGGTGTTCGAGCGGTTCGCCGAGCAGGCCCACCTGATTCTCGACCTCGCCCAGGACGAGGCCGAGCGGTGTGGCCACCGCTACCTCGGCCCGGAGCACGTCCTGCTCGGGGTGCTCGCCGAGGGCCAGAGTGCGGCCGCCCGGGTCCTGGGGGCCCATGGGGTGGACCTGGAGGCGGCGCGGGCCGAACTGCTCCGCCTCGCGCGGCGAGGGGTGGTGCCCGCTCCACGGCCCAGCGACGCCGAGCTGCTGGGCACGCTCGGCATCGACCTGGACGCGGTCCGTCGCAACACCGAGCAGAGGTTCGGCTTCCAGGCGGTCGGGGAGGCGACCTGGCGGGTGACCCGCCGGCGCGGCTGGCGGGGCGGGAGGGTGGTGTGGACGCCGCTGTGTGGGCCGCCGTTTTTCGCCAAGCGCGGCGTGCACCTGGCCGGCCAGCAGGCGCGTGCGTTCGGCCATGGTGAGGTCGGCCCCGAGCATGTGCTGCTGGGGGTGTTGGAGGATGCTCGCCAGCCGGCAGGCGGCAGAAGGGCGTCCCGGCGGCACCGGCGGATCATCGCGCACGTCGGGTTGCCGGAGGGCTACCGCGGTGCGGCCGGGACGCTGCTGGAGGCGCTCGGGGTGAACCTTGACGGGCTGCGGGATGCCGTTGCTGGCGAGCTTCGAGGGGTCGAGCCATGAGCAGGCGTGGGCGGCTGGGGTTCCTGGCGGCGTGCCTGCTGGTGTTCGGTTGCTCGCCGCCTGGGTGATCTCGTCGCCCTCCCTGTCGCCGTTCGGCGAGTCACACGCTCCGGTGACCCTGGCCCCGGGCGCGACCCAGCCAGCCGGGCTGACCGTCACCGATCTCAGCAGCGTCGAGCAGCTCCAGGCGCGGTTCAACGCCGACAACGGGGTCCCGCGGCTGGTGCTGGCGCTGGCCCCCACCTGAGGGGGGTGTCTTGCGGGCGCCAGGTGGGTGGCCGACAACATCCTTGAGCGGTACCGGGACCCGCGGCTGCGGGTGTATGTGGTCTGGGTGCGGCGGTGGGCGACCGACGCCCGCGCCGAGGTCGACGGGGCCGGGATGGTCGACCAGCGGGTGACCCACCTTTGGGACGCCGGCCACGTCATCGGCCAGCCGTCCCTGGACCGGCTGGGTGTCGACTTCAGTGGGCTGGACTACGACTTCTTCCTGCTGTTCGACCGCAACGCCAGCTGGGGTGCGAGCCCGCCCCATCCGGTCAGCTCGGGCGCCACGGTGGTCGCCGAGAGCGACCGGCTGGCCGACGGTGCGGCCTCGCTGCTGCGCTAAGGCGCAAACCACTATCGCGGGCGGGATCGAGGGGGTTACGCTGCGGGGATGGAGCGCTACTGCGTAGGCGCCAGCATGGAGATCGACTGGGCCGAGGACGAGGCCCAGGCGAAGTGGGACTGGTGCCTGGCCAAGCGGGTGTTCGGCTACTTCCGCCCCTACTGGCGTCGAGGGCTGGGCGCGATCGCGTGTCTGGCGGCCGGCGCCGTCATCGGCCTGGTCCCGGCGGTGGGTGACTCCGCTGGGGAAGCACGCCTGCGTCAGGCGCTGGTAGCTCCGCCGATGACGGTCAACACGGTGGGGATGTAGGCAACACGTAACGTTCAGCACCCTGCCGGAGCTGGTAGCCAGGGGTGGCCCTCGAACAGCGCTACGCCGGTGCGGGATCATCCCGCGGGTCGCGCGGCGTGGGATCGAGTCGTCGCAGCGGCTGGGCCGCTACTGGTGGGCTCCCGGAAGTACCGCTTGGTGCGCGCTGGGTTGTCGGCGCGGTACCCGTACCCCAGCCGCTCCACCGGCTGTTTGAACGCTTCAATCGGCTCGAAGGAGGCCACCGAGACCTGGATGTCGATGACCGGCTTGGCGGCCAACCCGGGCACCGACGTGGAGCCGATGTGGTCGATCCTGAGCGCGACGTCGCCGAGCCCACCGCGGAGCTCGCGCCCCAGCTCGGCGAACAGTCCCGGCCAGGTCGGATCGTAGGAGACTTGTTGCCCTAGTCGATCGGCCGTCGGGCCGCCAAGCTCCTTGCAGAAGGGAACCGTGCGGGGAAGCGCCGGTGTAGATACGGGCATGAGCAGCGCCGCCGCCTGGACAACCCGCTGGATCCGCGCACCGGACCAGCGCCGCGTCGCGCTGCGGAGTGCAGTGGCGGCCACGGTCTGCCTCGGCGGTGCGACCGGACTGCCGTTTTGGTGGGCCGTGCTCGTCCGAGTTCTTCCTCCCGCAATGGGCGACACGCTGTCGCGACTGCTGCCCGCTCAGACGCTGGAGACATGGTGGCCACCGATCCTGGTCGCCGGCGGCATCGTCTGGGGATGGTGGCTAGGCCGCATCAGTGGCTATCGCCCAAGGTGGCGGTTGATGGCGGCCGGCGCATTCGGTCTGGGACCAGGTGCGAGCTGGCTGGGCATGGGCGTGGTGCACCAGCGTGTCGGGCAGACGTGGCCGGCATCACCCCCCCACGTCAAGGCGGCGGTCTTGATCGTCTCGGTCGTCGGCGTCACCGCCGCGGTCACCGGCATCGCGCTCGGCCTTGCGGTGGGCAGCTTGCGGGCAGCGGCGACCCTTGGCCTCGCGGGTGCGCTTTGTGCCCTGCCGGCCGCGATGGTGGTGTGGGGCTTGGACCTCATCGGCCTTCGCATCGGCACCGGCAACGCCGTCATGGCCAAGGTGACGGCACCGGCGACGCTGGCAGCGGCGCTGTGCGGCGGTACGGTCACGGGGTTGCTGTTGACCCGCTTCATCGCCCGGATGACCAACAGCCACCAATAGAACGCCACGCGGGCGCTCTCGATCCTGTGGAAGCGCCTCTGATGGCGCTCACCGAAATTCGGTGAGCAGGTCTGGGGAGTTTCAGACGAGCACCGTCACCTCTGCAGGTTGTGCGCAGGGACTGCTCGCAGCCGGCCTTCACCACTCTGTACGGCACTCATTCTGACAGCGGCTCTTGACCTTGACGGTTCATGACCCACCGTCGTTGCTGAAGCCTGCCCGGACACATGGCGGAACCTCGCGCGGACTTGCGGTGTAGCCGGGGAGCCATCCTCAGGGAGGAACCGATGGATCGACCACCGTGCTGCCCGGCGCTCGTGAGTCGCAGTCGTGCTCAGCCTGGGCATTTCGAACGCGGAAGCGGTTCGCCGCGAGGCTCGGCGGGAAGTGGCCGAGGACAGGCTGGCCGAGCCTCGCGCCGCATTGGCGCCGGAGTTGCCCCAGCGGCCGACATGCTCTGGCGCTGATGTCCTTCGACGTGCTCGAAGGGCTGCTCGTGGACCGGGGCTGGTCGCCCATGCGCTACGCCGAGCACCTCGCCGCACTCTCCGCTCGACCTTCGTCCGCGACCCGGCAGCCAGCAGCTGACCGCAACCCAATCGGGTCTGGCTCCGGCGCGGGGCGGTCGGCGCAGCGCTTCGTCAGATCCTTCGTCGCAACCAGGCGACCCGTGATGCAGGCGTCGTGCCTGCCTGCTGGGCTGGTCCGCTACCTGCGGACTTCGATCAGCGGGACGAGCTGCTCGGCCGGGGTCATCGAGCCGTGGTGGCCGGTCAGCCGGGCCTGGGCCGGGTCGACCTCCCGCTGCACCACCCCGACCGGGCCGAAGGCGGCCGCGACCACGTCGCCGATGCGGGGCCGGACCCGGTCGGGCACGTGCGGCCCGAACCAGCCCGACTCGACCACCTCCTCGCCGGACATCACCCACATGGCGTGGCCGAGCAGCTCCTGCCAGGCGGCGAGCACGTCGCCGGCGGCGCCATCCCGGGTGTGGACGTGGCGGGCGCGGGCCTCGCCGGCGAGCAGGCGCACGCCGGCGGCCAGCTCAGGCTGGTCGGCCAGGTCGACGCGCTGCTCCGGCCGCAGGTCGACCATGCCGTGGTCGCCGGTGACCAGCAGGACGGCGTCGCGCGGCAGGCGGTCGGCCAGGTGCACGGCCAAGCGGTCGACGTGGGCGAGCTGAAGCCGCCAGGCGTCGCTGGCGGTGCCCCTGACGTGCCCGGTCTTGTCCAGGTCGGGGTGGTAGACGTAGACCAGGCTGCGTCTGGCCGCGGCCAGGTGGTGCGCTGCGGCGGCGGCCTGGTCGCCGAGGGACACCACCTCGACGTATGCGCCGCCGCGCAGGACCGCCCGGGTGAACCCGGAGGCAGCGTGCTCGCCCGGGCCGAGCAGGCTGACCGCGACCCCGTCGGCTGCGGCCTGCTCGAAGGCGGTGGCCTCCGGTTGCAGCTGCTCGGGCACGACCCGGTCCCGCAGGTCCCTGGACCCCCCGAGGCCGTACGGGGCCCAGCGCAGGCAGTTGAACGCACGCTCCATCCCGGGCAGCGCGATCGTGTAGCCGACCAGGCCGTGCTCGGCGGGGGGGCGGCCGGTGCCGATCGACCCGAGGCTCGACGCCGTGGTCGACGGGAAGCCGGCGGTCAGCGGCGCCGCGGTCTCGGCCGCGGCGGCCAGGAACGGCGCCCAGGCCCGGTTGGCGAGCAGCAGCTCCCAGCCGAGCCCGTCGACCACCAGCAGGCAGGCCCGGCGGACCGGCTCGAGCCCGAGCGGGTTGCGGCAGCCGGGCACGTCGAGGGCGGCCAGCAGCGACGGCGCCAGGTCGGCCAGGGACGCCTCGCCGTATCGGGGCAGGGGCGGGGCGGGGACGCCGAGGTCGATCCCGGCGGGGTCCGGCGGCATGCGGCCAGGTTAGCAAGGCCCCGCGGCCAGGGACGGCGCGGCCCGGCCTGCAGTTCGGGACCTGCCGCCGCCCGGCCTGCAGTTCGGGACCTGCCGCCGCGCCGTCGTAGGATGCGCCGGGGCGGGCCGGTGACCGGCGAGCGATGGAGTGGTGGAGGGCGCGTGGCCGAGGAGAGGCGGGACCTGCCAACCTACAACGTGCTCAAGAGCTGGGCGTTCGACGACTGGGGCTTGTACGGCCGCGGGGACGAGTTGCTCACCCGGGCGCTGGCCCGCCACGCCCGGGTGGGCCGCGTCTTCCGTGTGCAGCCTCCGGTCGACCCGGCCGAGCTGCGCACCCGCTTCCGGGACCCGCGCTGGGAGCAGGACATGGCCGGCCAGCTCCGCCGGTTCTCGGGTGTCGAGGACGAGGGCGTGCTGCTGTTCACGCCCAGGGCCGACCCGCAGCGGCCCGACGCCGCCCTGGACCGCACCATCGAGCGGCTCGAGCGCGAGCAGGCCTTTGGCAACCCGCTCATCATGCTGCACGGGCTCACCGACCGGTTCTCGGTCGACCTCGCCCAGCGGCTCGGCGGCCGCGGGGTGACGCGGGTGGCGCAGATCCGTCGCGACGCCCGGGCCGCCTACCCGCCCGACGCCGACGAGCGCAGCGTCCTCGACGACATCTACGCGGCACAGGTGCCACGGGCCGACCTGGTCTGGGCGGGCACCGGCGAGCTGGTGGAGGAGCTGAAGGCGCGCAACCCGCGGACGGTGCTGCACCCGGTCGGCGCCGACCAGGGGCTGGCCAAGGGCCGGCCCGCGCTGGAACTCGCCGACCTGCCACGGCCGCTGGCCATCTACGCCGGCTCGATGCGCGCCTACCTCAACGTCGGGCTCATCCGGGGCACGGCAGAGCGGCTGGCCGACCACAGCTTCGTGTTCGTCGGCCCGGCCGCCGACTTCCTGGCCCCGCTGCTGTCCGGGGTGCGCAACGTCCACCTGATCGGGCCCCGGCCCTACGACCTGCTGCCCGACTACCTGGCCGCGGCCGACGTCGGGATGGTGCCGCACCAGGTTGCCCCGGCCACCCGAGCGGTGGTGCCCGAGAAGCTGTTCGGCTACCTGGCGGCCGGGCTGCCGGTCGTGACCACCGCGGTGGCCGGGGCCGAGGAGCTGCGCCGGCTCGTCTGGATCGCGCGCGACCCTTCGGAGTTCGCCCGCGCCATCCAGGGCGCGCTCAAGCGGGACCGGGAGCGCAGGCAGACCCTGCGGCAGGCCGCGGTCGCGCCACTGTCCTGGGACGCGATCGCCGACCACGTCGTGGCCAGCGTCGACGCGCTCCGGGCGGACGCCGAGCTGCCCTCCCCGCCCGAGCTGAAGGTGCCGGCCATCCCCGGCTTCCTGGCCCGCTGAACTCGCAGCGGCGTGGCATGCTGGGCCGGGAGGCCCATCGAGAAGGAGCGCCGACCTTGCCCGACGACCAGGTGCCGGACGACCGCCCGGAATGGCTGGCCCGCCACGCCCCAGCGCCCGAGCAGGCCACCTGCTACCGGCATCCGGAGCGGCCCACCGCGCTGCGCTGCTCGCGCTGCGACCGGCCCATCTGCGGCGAGTGCGCCCAGCCGGCCGCGGTCGGCCAGCTCTGCCCCGACGACGCCAGCGAGCGGTCCGACGTCCGGGGGCTGCACGAGCCGGGACGCCCCGTCGTCACCTTCGGCCTGCTTGCGGTCAACGCCGTGCTGCTGCTGGTCGAGGCCGCCCGGAGCGGTGGCGCGGCCGGGCTGCTGGATCCGTCCTCCCCGGCCCTGTGCCAGCTCGGCGCGCTCAACTCGGCCGCGATCGCCGAGTCCGGCCAGTACTGGCGGCTGCTCACCGTGATGGTGCTCCACGCGGGGATCATCCACTTCGCGCTGAACAGCTACGCCCTGTACGTGTTCGGCCCCCAACTCGAGTATGTGCTCGGCCCGCTCCGCTACCTCGCCCTGTACGTCGGGGCCGGGTTCGTCGGGTCGGCCGCGAGCTTCGCGATTGGCCGTACCGTGCTGGGGGTGGGCGCCTCCGGCGCGATCTTCGGGATGCTCGGCGCGCTGGTGGCGTTCTTCTTCCGACGGCGCCGCGCGATCGGCGGCGCCCCCCTGCAGAATCTCCTCTTCATCGTGGCGATCAACCTGTTCCTGGCCACCCGGATCCCCAACATCGACAACCTCGCCCACATCGGCGGGTTCGTGGGTGGCCTGGTCGGCATGGCCCTGCTCGACGCCGTCCCCGCCCGGAACCGCCAACTCCAGGTCCTCGCCCTGGCCGCGCCGTTCCTGCTCGGCCTGGTGCTCACCGTCTACGGGGTGGCCAGCTTCCCCACCGGCACCGGCGAGCCATCGTGTGTAGCGGTGTGACGCGTCTCTGGTGGATGTCGCGGGCAACGCATGGCGCGGCAGTCCTCGTTCCATGTGGGGGGAGCTCGCTCCCCCCACGGCCCCCCAAG
>WNGB01001025.1_pt1 | contig 45549 bp, 47 predicted proteins | sample 5400681 | NCBI WGS metagenome assembly WNGB01 (sample SAMN13153367, study PRJNA577476) | soil metagenome | isolation source: 115 cm soil or saprolite under grassland replicate 2 | place: USA:California | collected 2016-06-15
GCCCGTGTCTATCGTGACCGGCTCTACTTCGTCATCAACCTCAAGACCGCCAAGGCCCTCGGCCTCACGATTCCGCCGTCGGTGCTGGGGCGGGCCGATGAGATCATCCAGTGACAATCAAGGATTGTCCGAAGGGTCGTGACGCTCGCAGCAGCGGAACCCGGAAACCGTGAGATGCCTTTTGACGGTACTCGTGCTGCTCACCGGAGCCTTCGACCCGCTGGCAGCCGCGAGTGCCCAGAGGTGGCTTCTGTTGGAGCCTCCGGTCGATGAGACATCAGAAGTGGGCAAGGTGCTGGATGAGGCTCCTATAGCCCAATGGAATCGCATTGGGGCGTATGACACCGAAGGCACGTGTGAGGCGCACCGAAACGAAGCCGTCAAGGCGACCAGGGCAGAAACGATGCGGATGTCGAAGTCATCACCGCTGCCATCGATAGACATGTGGCGCGCCGCTGACCGAGACCGGCAGCGTGCGCAGGCTAGTGACTGCATTTCCGCAGACGACCCTCGCCTCGCGCCGAACTCGCCACGGTGAGGGCAACATGACCTGACAGTGCTGGCTATGCGAAGGCGCTCGGCCAACTAAACCCGTCGTCGCTCCTGGGGCGGATAAGGTAATCGAGTCATCTCCAGGCGCACGTTCCTGGCAGGCGGGGAAATCCCGAACGTGGAGGCGATGATACGGGGCAACGTCGGCAACATCGTGGCGTCCTGGCTGTTCTCTCATCTCCATGCCCAGACGGGCTGTTCGAGATGATCCACGCGCGTGGGGCGGCCGTGGCTCACCACCTCCCGCATCTGATAGATCACCGCGGCGGTGGGGGCGTGAATGAGGCTGCCCAGGATGGGCAGCTGGATCACCGGGCGATCGCTTTCCGGAATGCTGATGAAGCGCGGGACGTCGGGCCCATCCAGCACTTCGAGAGGCACGAGGTGCACGCGCGCCACCTCTGCCGGATTCGGAGTCAGCGCGCCGGGTGATTCCGCCCAGAAGACCACGGGCGTGATGACGAAGCCGGAGCGCGTCGGATAGTCATCGAGAAGGCCCAGCTCCGTCCCGCCGTCGAGGCTCAGGCCCACTTCCTCCCGCAGCTCCCGGAGCGCGGCGACGGGCGCGCTCTCGCCGGCATCCATGCGGCCCCCGGGCAGTGCCCACTGCCCGGTGTGCGCACGCAGGGTGGGCGCGCGCTTCGTGAGGAGAAAGCAGCCGCGGCCTTCGTCATCAGCCAGCAAGACGAGGGCCACCGCCGCCGACTTCCGTCCATCGACGTCAACCGCTCGCCGCTCGAAGGAGGCGAGATTCGCGCGCGCCCGCGCGAGCAGGCTCGGGTCGAAGCGCACGCCTAGTACGCGGGCAGCTTGCCTCCCGTGGTGCCCGTCTTGCGGACCGCCCCCACCTCTTCCGCGGCCTTCATGGCCATGTGGCGGCTGTCGCTGGCGAGGGTCACGAACTGATACCCCTCGGCGATCATCTTGATCGAGTAGGCCGCGGTGGCGTTGTGGATGCCCGCCACCACGCCGTGGTTCTTGCACGCCTTGACGATCATCTGCTGGGCCTCGACCACGGGCGCGTCCGTCTGGTCGAGCCGGGGCTTGCAGCCCAGAGCGAGGGAAAGGTCGGAGGGACCGACGTAGACGGCGTCCACTCCCGGCACGCTCAGGATGTCGTCGAGATTCTTCAGCGCCTCCGCCGTCTCGATCATCGGCATCACGATGACGTCGTCGTTGGCCCGGTCTCCGTAGTCCATCCCCATGTACAGGCTGGCCCGCACCGGTCCCCAGGAGCGGAAGCCGCGCGGCGGGTATTTGCAGGCCTGGACGAGCGCCTCCGCCTGCTCGCGGGTATTGACCATGGGGCAGATGACGCCGTACGCCCCCGCGTCGAGGATCTTCATGAGCCGCGCGGGGTCATTCCAGGGCACCCGCGCAAGGGGAATGACGCCGGTGGTGGAGATGCCCTGCAGCATCGAGACCCCGATCTGGTAGTCCACCACGCCGTGCTGCATGTCCACCGTGAGCGAGTCGAAGCCCTGATGGGCCATCACCTCGGCGGAGAAGCCGGAGGGGATGGAGAGCCATCCGTTGACCACCGCTTCGCCGCGGGCCCAGATTTCCCGAACGGTATTCTTCCGCACGTCACTCTCCTTGTCATGATTGGCGTCAGAGGATTGGCCGGCACGGGCTATCTAACGCTCCCGCGGCCGCGGCTGTCAAGAACGCTCCGGCGGATGGTCCGCGCGCCAGTGCCGCGCGATCTCGCTGCGCGTGGCGAACCACACCTGCCCGCGGCGCTGCGCATGCTCGAGGAAGCGCGCGAGCCCCCGGGCCCGTGCCGGACGACCCGCGATGCGGCAGTGCAGACCGACCGACATCATGCGCGGGCGCGCGCCACCCTCTTCCCAGAGCTGATCGAAGGCGTCGCACAGGTACGCGGAGAAATCATCCGCCACCTGTAGGCTCCCCCGCCAGAACCGGATGTCGTTGGTGTCGAGGGCGTAGGGAATGACGAGCCACGGGCCCGCCGCGCCCGTGACGTAGTACGGCAGGTCATCGGCATAGGAATCGCTGTCGTAGAGAAAGGACTTCTGGGCCACCACCAGCTCGCGGGTATTGATCGACGGACCGTAGCGGCAATACCAGCCGAGCGGGGCCTGGCCCGCCGTCTCCGTGATCGAGGCGACGGCCCGCGCGATGGCCGCCCGCTCCGCCTCGCGCTCCATCAGCCAGTGCTCCTCCCAGCGATTCCCGTGGCCGCAGATGTCCCAGCCGCGCGCGGTGGCGGCGCGCGCCGCCTCCGGATTGCGCTCGAACGCGACGGCACAGGCGAAGACGGTGCCCTGGACCTGATGCTCGTCGAGCACGCGCAGGAGGCGCCAAAAGCCCGCCCGGCTGCCATATTCGAAGAAGGACTCATTGGCGAGATCGCGCTGCGCGGGAGGCACGGGGGACGGCGCCTCGCCCATGTTCTCGCGCCGCTCCCCGCCGTCCTCGACACGGTTCTCGGATCCCTCTTCGTAGTTGATGACCACGTTGACGGCTACTCGCGCGCCGCCGGGCCAGCCCACTTCAGGTGGAGTTTCCCCGTAGCCGACGAGGTCGCGGGTCATGGCCGCCCAGTATAGCGCCGCCCCAGGGAGCGCGTGCTATACTCCGCGCCGATTCACGTCACCTCCACCTAAACTCCGGCGGAACGCGCAGGGAGGAAACCATGGCGACACCCGTGGCTCCCAATCACGGCTGGGTGCTTCTCCTGCTCTGGGGCATGGCCTGGATCATCCTGGGCTTCTTCCTCCTCTTCCAGCCCGGCCTCACCGCCATCCTCCTCGTCCAGATCATGGCGGTGTTCTGGGTGGTGGGCGGCGTGATCGACCTCATGAACGGGCTCGCCCACCACGACCAACCGAATCGAGGCTGGCGCATCTTCAGCGCTCTTCTCGGCATCGCGGCCGGCGTGGTCATCATGATCCACCCGATCGCGGGCACGCTGGTCACCATCGCCTTCGGCTATTACCTCCTCGCCTTCACCGCCATCGTGACCGGCCTGATCAACCTGGTGGGAGTCTTCAAGAAGCACCTGTCATGGGGCGGCTCGCTCCTCGGCCTGATGCAGGTGATCCTCGGCATCTTCCTCGTGACGCATCCAACGGTGGGCATGCTCGCCTACGTTCCTACCCTCGGCATCGTGGTCATCGCCGCGGGCATCGTGATCATCGTCTCCTCGTTCAAGGTGAAGCGCACGCTGGAGGCGGCGCCCGCCGCCTGAGCGCTCTCTCCTTCTCCTCATGAGTCTCGAACAGGAATTGACGGACCGGCTGACCCAGGCCATCAAGACCAAGGACGCTCCCACCGCGGATGTGGTGCGCATGATCAAGACCCGGCTCCAGGAACGGCGCACGGCCAAGGACTTCTCCGGCACCATCAACGACGCGGTCGTGCTCGAAGTGATCGGCGCCTATCGCAAGCTGCTCCAGAAGGCCGTCGCGGAGTACGAGAAGCTCGGGGAGCGCGGCGCCGAGCAGGCCGCGAAGCTTCGCTTCGAAATGGGCTTCTGCGAGGGCTATCTGCCCAAGGGCCTGGACGAGGCGGCGGTGCGCGCGCTGGTTCAGGAGCGCATCCGCGCCCTCGGCGTCGCCGACGCCAAGCAGGTGGGACGCCTCGTGGGAGACATCATGAAGACCCACAAGGGCCAGGTCGAGGCCGCCGACGTCAAGCGGATGGCGGAGGAGTTGCTGAAGAGCTGAGGGCACCTCGCCCTCAGAGCGCGGGAATCTCGTAGTTCACGATGAGCCGGAACTCGGTCTGGAACCGCTGCGATCCCTGGTTCACCCCCGCGGCCCGGAAGGTGAACGAGAATCCGCGCAGCACATTGGCGGGGGCGACCCAGTCGGATCTGAAGTCGGCCTCGCGCTCATTGGGAGTGGCCGTGCTCGTCCCGGGCTTGACCGCGTTCGCGCCCTCCGCGTAGATGAGCGAAGCGGTCAATCCACGCAGGCCGAGGCGCTCGAAATCATAGGCGAGGCCCACCCCCCAGGCGCTTTGATTCGCCAGATCGAAGTTCTTGACCTGGTACGAGAGGTATCCCGGCCATTTTCCGAAGGGTGTCTGGATATCGTTGCCCTGGCCCGTGAAGGCGAAGGCGGCGAAGATGGAGGCGCCGCCATAGCTCAGCCGCGCCTGCCCGCCCGTATTCCACGTGACGAAATCGCCGAGGAGTTGGGCGCCCACGCTGCGCTGGTCGGTGTACTGAAAGCCCAGGGCGAGCTTCCAGTCTCCTCCCAGGCTCGTGTCGTACGAGATCTGGCCGAAGGCGGTGTTGAACCCGTCGGGAAGATAGTATTCCGCCGCATAGACCACGAGCGGTTTCCACGGGCTCACGCGCACCGAGGCCACCCCGAGCCCGTTATCGTGACGCACGATCCCCGCCTGCTGGGTCATCCACACGAAGTTGTCCTGGTTGCGAGGCTTCTCCTTGGTGAGGAAGCTCCCGAAATACTCGACGGGGCCGATCTGCCCGGACAGCGTGGGGCCCTCGAACGTGTTCGGAGTCATACGGCTGTCGTGCGGGTTGACGTAGCCCTCGTCCACGAGCTGGCGCGGCCCTTTCAGAACGGCGTACTCCTTGTAGCGGAGGGCGATCCACGCCTGCCCGAGCACGGCGTAGCCCTCCTGGCCCGGAGCGAGCAACAGGGTGCCGTCCCGGTCGGACGGCGCGTAGAGAGGCTCGGAGAGATAGCCGACCGCCCCCATGGAGAACGTGTCGAGGAGCCACCCGGAGCGATACTCGAGCCAGCCGCCCGTGGCGAGCGCTTCCGCCACCGCGGTCGTCGAATTGGCGCCTTCGGCGTTGTTGCTGCTCGCATTGCCGGGGGTGGTGCTGGTGCGATTGAGGTAGAAGGTCCGCAGGTGGAGATTCAGCTTCGTGTCGCGGAAAAACGGCGGCAGCGTCTCCATCTCCTGACGCAACGCGGGGAACCAGCTCCGGAGCCACGACGTGTCCGCGCGCGCCGGCTCCTCGCCCCACGCGGGCGACACAGCGGCAAGAGCAAACGAGAGCACACACGCGATCCGCAGGGGTGATCTCCACGTCCGGGGACGTCTGACATGGCACCCCCGGAATCGAAGCCTGAGGAGAGGGGATCTCGCGACTATCCCCCGCTACCCGTGGCGGCCGTCAATGCCCGCCCAGACCGGGGATCGAGATGAGCAGATGGAGCGAGCCGCCCAGCTCGTTGAGCCGCGGCGCGTCCCACTTCACGAACGCCTCCCGCTCCTCGTCCGTGAGCTCGGCTCCCGACAGCGCCCCTCGCGCGTCGTCGCGGAATCGTCGGCGGAAGACCGAATCTTTCTTCAATCGATAGAGGAGCACGTTGACCTCGTAGCGGCTCATGCCATCTCCCACTCCACCGCGGCGAGATCGATCCGGCCCATGTCGCCGAAGAACCGGACGCGAGCACGCGCCGGGCCGATGGCGCCCAGCAGCACGAGCCAGTTGAGGTATTCGTGCGAGCCGGTCAGATCCAGCTCTTTCGCGGTGAGAGCGCACAACGCGTCATGGTCTCCCCTTTCCATCAGGCCGATCAGACGACGGTCGAACGCCGCATCTGACGTCCCGACGCGGGCCAGGGACAGCTCGGGGAAGTGGGAGAGGCCGCCGGTGGCGATCACCGCCACGCGCCACGGACCCTCCCCAACCACGCGCGCGATGTGGCGGCCCGCCGCGTAGCAGCGGCGCGCCGTGGGCTGGGGCGACACGAAGCAATTGACCCAGAACGGCACGAGGGGCGGAGGGGGCTGGGTGTCGCACAGCGTGCTCACCGGGCTGAGGAAGGCGTGATCGAGGGGCGCGGACCACGACGCGGCGAAGTCGAAGCCCGCCTCCATCCCCTCCTCGAGAATACGGTTGGCCAGGTCCTCGTGCAGAGGGTAGCGCAAGGGCAGACCGTCGAGCGCGCGGTCGAACTCGATGGCGTCTTCCTGGACCATGCGCTCGACGGAGCGGCCGATGCGCACGCACATGGCGGGGATGGCGTCGAAGGAAAAGACGTTCAGATGATCGTCGGCGATCACCACCAGCGCGTCGGGCCGGGCGGCCAGCATGCCGCGCCCCATCTCACGCACCACCGCGATGAGCTCCTCGACCATCCGGCGCCCCTGGGGGCCCACGTTCTTGTCGTAGTAGTCGGGGGAGAGCACGTGGGACATCGCGGCAGCATAGACCACCTTGCCCATCGCTACGGCTTGCCCCAGTAGGCGCGCTCCGCGGGAAAGACGGTGGTGCAGCGCACGGGCTCCGTGGGCCCATCGAGCACGTCCGCCACGCCACGCCACACGGCATAGTGCGGCATGGTGCGATGGGCCTCGAGAGCGGCCTCGTCCTTGTAGACCTCGTAGAAGTAGTAGACGTTCGGCTCCTTCGCGTCCTGCAGGACATTGAACCGGAGGCAGCCCGGCTCGTCACGCTCGGAGCCGAGCGCGTCCACCTCGATGGCCTTGAGAAACCGTTCCCGCTCCCCCGCCTTGATGCGCACCTTCACCCAGATCGCCAGCATGCCCGTCTCCTTGCCCTGCGCGTGAGATTGGCTCAGACGCTGCGCGTGGCCCAGCGGGCCACCTCGGCGTCGAGGTTGAGCGCCCGCGTCCCCACGGGGACACCGCCCGGTACCGTCCAGAACACTTCGAACTCGATCCCGTCCGGATCCTTGGCGTAGAGCGACAAGCTCACCCCGTGGTCCGACTGGCCGACGAGGGAGCCCGCCTCAACGAGCCTCCGCCGCGCGCGGACGAGATCGGTGATCTCGGCGACTTCCCAGGCCGAATGGTACATGCGGGCCACGTGCTCGTCTGGCCGGCCCGCCCCCGCCTGCTCGAAAAGGCCCAAGTGATGGTCGTCGGGTGAGCCGGGAATCTTGAGGAAGGCGGCGTTCGGATACTGCTTCGTCACCTCGAAGCCCAGGAGATCGCGGTAGAAGTGGACGCTGCGCTCCACGTCGGACACCCAGAGGACGAGGTGCTGCAACCGCCTGAGACCGATGCCGTCGCTCATCGCGAGCCTCCCGGCACATCCACGCTCACCGTGATGGCGGCGCAGGCGATGATGGTGTCGGCCCCGGGCACGCGCAAGCCGCCCGCTACCGCGTGCACGGTGACCTCGCCGTGGGGTAGCTCGCGCGTCACCACGTCGACATCCACGGAGGCGGGGTCGGGCACCGCCACCGTCACGTCCACGATCATCCGGCCCCCGCGCTCGCGGACCTCCGAAAAGAGGGGCAGGCTCGAATGACGGATGGCGTCCGATACCGCACGGCACGCCGCCTTCGTCGCGTCTCGACCGTGGACGTCCACGCCCATTCCGAACTCCAGCACCTGCGGCTTTGCGCTCACGTGAGAGCCTCCTGTGGGTGGTCTGCTCCCGCGCATCCTTCACCTTGGCAGCACCCCATGTCAAGGGCCGCTTGACGTGTGACGCATGTCGCGGCATCTTCGGGCCCATCCAACAGCCACGGGGAGGGACCAGTGAAGCTCCTGTTCTTCGACGATTTCAAGCTGGGCGTGCTCAAGGGCGATGCTGTCTTCGACGTCTCCTCCCTCGTGGAGAGCGTGCCACACACCGGGCCACACGACCTGATCAGTGGGCTCATCGCGGGATTCGTCGGATACCGCGCGCGGCTCGAGGAGGCGGCGACGAAATCCGGAGGCGTGCCTCTGAGCCGGGTGCGGATCCGGCCTCCCCTCCCCCGGCCCACGAATATCGTGTGCATGGCCGTGAACTACATGGAGGACGGCACCCGCACGGAGCCCGCTCCCATCAATGCCTTCCTCAAGTCACCGGGCGCCGTCATCGGCAACGGCGACACCATGGTCCTTCCCGACGTGCCCGCCACCATCTTCGAGGGCGAAGCGGAGGTGGCCCTCGTCATGGGCAAGCGCGCCTCTCGCGTCAAGGCGGACGAGGCCATGGGCTACGTCTTCGGCTACACGAACTTCATCGACGGCTCGGCCCGCGGGCTCCCGCCCGCCGGCAACACCTTCTACCAGATGAAGTCGCGTGACACCTTCGCGCCCATGGGACCGTACATCGTCACCGCCGACGAGGTGCCCGATCCCCTCAACCTCCAGGTCCGCCTGTGGGTGAACGGCGAGCTGAAGCAGAGCTTCAACACCAACGACATGGCCCACAAGATCGCCCGCTGCATCGAGTGGGTCACCTCCATCCACACTCTCGAGCCCGGCGACGTGCTCGCCACCGGGACCAATCACCGCGGCCTCAGCGCCTTCCAGGACGGCGACACCGTCGAGCTCGAGACGGACAGGCTCGGCCGCCTGCGCTTCAACGTGCGGGACGATCTCAAGCGCACGTGGGCACGGGAAACGCGGCTCGATCGCCAGCAGAAGAGCCAGGAGGGAACGACTCCCCAGCTCACGGGCAAACACGCGCCCGCCGGGCGCTGACCGCGGTGACCCGCGTGAGCGAGCGCGGCCTCGCGCACCTCGTCGGGAGCGTCCCCCTCGACAGCGCGGAAGCCGTGTTCCGCGCGGTGCTGGGCGCGCTGCCGTCTGAGCTCAGCCGTGTGCCGGATGGCGAGACGGGCCAGCGGCGGCGCTGGATCTACTGGCAGCGCACCATGCTCGAGAGCCATCCGGCGATGGAGGTGGACAGAGAGGCCGGGCTGCTGGAGCTGCGCCAGTGGGACGGCTCGCTGCTCCGTCGCGCCGAGCTGCTCCGCATCAAGCCCGGTGTCGATCCAGCTGGCGTGGACTTTCCCACCGGCTATGCTGAAGCCGCCACCGAATCGTGGCGTCTCTTCGAGCGCCTGCGGCGCGCCGGCGTGGTGCCCGAGGGTGTCCGCTTCCAGGTCTGCCTGCCCACGCCGATGTCGAGCGCGTTCATGTACGTGAGCCCCCGCGCCCACGATGCCTATCTGCCCGCCTACGAGCGCGCGCTCGTGCGCGCCCTCGATCGGATCACCGCGACCGTACCCCACGCCGATCTGTCCATCCAGTGGGATATCTGCCAGGAGGTCCTCGTCTTCGAGGGCTATTTCCCTGCGCGTCCCGCGGACTACAAGGAGCGCATCGTCACCCTGCTGGGCCGGCTGGGAAGCGCCGTCCCTCCCGCAGTGGAGCTCGGCTATCACCTCTGCTACGGCAGTCCCGCCGACCAGCACTTGGTGATGCCCAAGGACACCGCCATCCTCGCCGAGATCGCCGCCGCGATCTTTGCCCGGGTCCCGCGGCGCGTCGACTTCCTGCACCTGCCCGTGCCGCGGGACCGGGACGACGCGGCCTACTTCGCTCCCCTCCGCGGGCTCGCCCTTCCGGCCGAGACCCGCCTCTATCTCGGGCTCATTCACCACGGCGACGCGCCGGGCGACCCGCGCCGCATCGACGCGGCGCGGGCCGCCGTGCCGGCCTTCGGGGTCGCGACGGAATGCGGGTGGGGCCGAGGCGACCCGGGGCGGCTCGAAGGCCTGCTCGAAAGCCACCGGAACGCCGTCTCGTATCTGAGAAACGCCCTTTCGACCCGCGGCGTTTCCTGCTAATCTTTCCCGGTCTGGTTTACACGCAGGGCACCCACAGCGGAGGTCATGAGCCCGATGAGTGACTTCAAGATCTGGATGAACGGCAAGCTCGTCTCCCAGGCGGAGGCGGTCCTGCCCGTCAACAGCGCGGCCGTCTTCTACGCGAGCAACGTCTTCGAGGGCATCCGCGCCTACTGGAACGAGAAGGACGGTGAGCTCTATGCCTTCCGGCTCGCCGAGCACTTCGCGCGCTTTCGGGAGTCCATGAAGATGATGCGCTTCACCATCCCGTACCAGGATCTGGACCTGTACGACGCGGTCCGGCAGGTGCTGAGCGGCAACGAGGCCCGCGAGGACATTCACATGCACCTCGTCGGCTATGTCGCGGGCGCCGGGCTCGAGGCGACCTCCCCCACCGGCCTCTATATCAACCCGCGCCGCCGGCCGCGCATCGGCGACGGCAACGGGCTCAAGGCCTGCGTCAGCTCGTGGCAGCGCACCAACGACAATGCCATCCCCATCCGTCTCAAGTGCGGAGCCAACTACCAGAATGGCCGCCTCGCCGGGCTCCAGGCCAAGGCCGACGGCTACGACTCGCCGATCTTCCTCAACCGCCACGGCACGGTGGCCGAGGGCACGGGTGCCACGTTCTTCATGGTCCGCAAGGGCAAGCTCGTCACGCCGCCCGTGACCAGCGACATCCTGGAGTCCATCACGCGCTCGACCCTGATCGAATCGCTCTGCCCCGCCCTCGGCATGGACGTGGTCGAGCGTGAAATAGCCCGCACCGAGCTCTACGTGGCGGACGAGGCCTTCTTCTGCGGCAGCGGGTACGAGATCACGCCGATCATCTCGATCGACCGTTTCCCGCTGGGCGACGGCAAGATCGGCCCCACGACGCAGCGGCTCTCCAACGCCTACATGAGCGTGGTGCGGGGCGTGGACCAGCGCTTCCCGGAGTGGCGCACGCCGGTCTACCGGCCCGTCACCGTGTAACGCGCCGGCGGGCGGAAACGATCTCCCGCTGCACAGCCTCCACCCCGGGAAAGTCGCGGCCCGCCCGCCGGTACCAGTAGCGCGCGTTGTCGAGATCACCCTCCAGCGTGTGCACGATGCCGTGCAGCCAGGCCGCGAGATTCGACTTGTCCCCCTGCACGATCTCGTGGGCGGGCTGCCACTCGCCCTGCTCGAGAAACTCCACTGCCTTCACCAGCGGACTACCGGACTCGGGGGCGGACTCGGGGGCGGGCTCTTGGGTCTCCATGCGCCGATAATACGCCGACCATCCGCCCGGCGCGCGCCGGAGCGAGGCGGGACCCTGGACAGGAGTAGAATGCCGGAGCGCACATTCGAGTGGACCCGATGGCCCGGGAGGGGAGATGAGCAGGCTCTGGGAACTGGTGAAGCACGAGTTCCTCGACGTCCTCCCTCCGATGATCTTCTTCCTGAAAGGTCGCTCCTAGAACCTCGCGCCCGTGAGGAATCAATAGCCATGGCCACCACCACACGCGCCGCGCTCCACACACCCCTCTGCGATCTGCTGGGCATCCGCTACCCCATTTGCCAGGCGGGGATGGGCTGGGTCGCCCGCTCGTCGCTCGCCGCCGCCGTCTCCACCGCGGGTGGGCTCGGCGTCATCGCGGCCGCCCACGGCACGCCCGAGCATCTTCGCGACGAGATCCGCCGCGTGCGGGACCTCACCGACAAGCCGTTCGGCGTGGACGTGCTGTTCGCCACCATCCGCGCCGCGGGCGACGAGGTGGAGCAGTTCACCGACCAGGTAAAAGGGTGGGTGGACGTCACCCTCGAGGAGCGCGCGCCCGTGCTCGTGGCCGGCCTCGGCAATCCGGGTCCCGTCACCGCCCAGGCCCACAAGCTCGGCATGAAGGTCATGGCCCTCTGCGGGAACGTGAAGCAGGCGCGCGACCATGCGCGGAACGGCGTGGACGTGGTGATCGCCCAAGGGCACGAAGCGGGCGGACACACGGGCCGCATCGGGGGCATGGTGCTGATCCCGGCCGTGGTGGATGCCGTGAGCCCGACGCCGGTGGTAGCGGCCGGGGGCATCGCCGATGGGCGCGGGGTGGCCGCCGCGCTGGCCCTGGGCGCGGTCGGGGTCTGGATGGGTACGCGCTTCATCGCCACCCACGAGGCCTACGGACACGACAACTACAAGAAGAAGATCGTGGCCATCGACGAGGAAGGCACGGTGGTGCATCGGGGCGCTACCGGCAAGCCCTGCCGGGCCGTCCGCAACGACTTCACGAGGGAGTGGGAAAAGCGCACGGCGGACATCCTCCCCTTCCCGCTCCAGGCCCAGCGCGTGGGATTCCCCGCGGCCATCCGGGCCCGCGAGGAGGGCGATATCGAGAACGGCCATGCCGCCTGCGGCCAGAGCGCGGGTCTCATCCAGGACATCCTGCCCGCGCGCGACCTGATCGAGCGCCTGGTGGCGGAGGCCGAGTCGGCTCTCTCGCGACACCCCATCCACCCCTGAGCGACGAGGAGACACCGTGACCGAGGACCAGAGCGTCGAAGCGGAAGCGACGGAGCTGTTGCGCACCCTCATCCGCAATGCCTGCGTGAACGATGGCACGCCGGCCTCGGGCCACGAGGAGCGCAACGCCGACGCCCTCGAGGCCTACCTCGCCGGCTCCGGCCTTGCCTTCGAGCGCTACACGGCCGGGCCCGGCCGCGTCAGCCTGCTCACGCGCATCCAGGGCAGCGATCCCAAAGCGCCCACGCTCATGCTCATGGGCCACACGGACGTGGTGCCCGCCAATCCATCCGGCTGGGAACGCGATCCCTTCGGCGCGGAGCTGGAGGACGGCATCGTGTGGGGCCGCGGGGCCACCGACATGCTCAACATCACGGCCACCATGGCGGTGGCGACGCGGCGCCTGGCCAAGAGCGGCTTCCGTCCGCGCGGCACCCTGATCTACCTCGGCGTCGCGGACGAAGAAGCAGGCAGCGTGTACGGCGCGAGCTACCTCACCCGCGAGAAGTTCGATGCCGTCAAGGCCGACTACGTGATCACGGAAAGCGGCGGCGTGCCCATTCCCGCGCGCTCGGGCATCAAGCTGCCCGTGACCGTGGGCGAGAAGGGCGTCAACTGGCGGCGGCTGGTCATCAAAGGCACGCCTGGGCACGGGTCCATGCCCTTCCGCACCGACAATGCCCTCGTCACCGCCGCGGAGGTCGTGCGTCGCATCGCGGTCTATCAGCCCAAGGCCCGCATCCTCGACGAGTGGCGGCGCTACGTGTCCGAGCTCGAGCTGGCGCCCGAGCTGGAGGCCGCGCTCACCGATCCCGACCGCGTGTTCCAGGCCGTGGGTCACCTCGAGCCGCTGGGGCTCGCGCGCCTCGCCCACGCCTGCACCCACACCACGTTCTCGCCGAACGTCGTGCACGGCGGGTCGAAGATCAATGTCATCCCCGACCGCATCGCGGTCGAGGTGGATGTCCGCGCGCTGCCGGGCGTGAGCCCGCTCGACGTGGACGCCATGCTCAAGGAGGCGGTGGGCGATCTCGCCTCACGGGTCGAGATCGAAGCCCCCCGCGGCCAGGAAGGCTCGCGCACCTCCATGGACACGCCGCTCGTCGAGGCGCTCCGGCGCGTGACGCAGGCCCTCATGCCCGGGAGCAAGATCATTCCCCGACTCACCGGGGGCGCCACCGACGCGCGGTACTTCCGCTGGAAGGGCATTCCTTCCTACGGCTTCGGGCTCAGCTCCCGCCGCATCCCGTACACCGAATACCCGCTCATGTTCCACGGCAACAACGAGCGGATCGACACGGAGAGCCTGCGCCTGTCCGCCACCATGTGGGAAGCGCTCTGCCGGGACTTCCTCGCCTGATGACCGCGGCATCACCGAGGCCGCTCGAAGGCCGCGTGGCCGTGGTCACGGGCGGCGGGCGCGGCATCGGCCGCGGCATCGCGCTCCGCCTCGCGCGCGAGGGTGCCCACTGCGTCATCACCTATCGGCGGAGTGCCGACGTCGCCGCCGTCGTCGTCGGCCAGATCGAGGGCGAGGGGGGCAAGGGCCTCGCTCTCCCCCTCGAGCTGGCCGAGCCGGCGCTGGTGCCGGCGGTCTTCGAGCGCATCGGCGAGACCTTTGGTCGCGTGGATATTCTGATCGCGAATGCCGCGGCCACCGCCTTCCGTCCTCTCGCGGACCAGAAGGAGCACAATGTCCGTCGCACCTTCGCGATCTCGGTGGACTCTTTCATCGCGGCCGTCCAGGGCGCGTTGCCCCTCATGCGCGGGCGCCCCGGACGCATCGTCGCCATCTCCGGTATCGACTCCTTCCAGGCCATGCCCGGCCACGGTGTGCTCGGCGGCGCCAAGGCCGCCGTGGAAAGTCTGGTGCGGGCCTTCGCCCTGGAGCTCGGCCCCGAGGGAATCACCGTCAACGGCGTCAATCCCGGCATGATCGCCACCGACTCGTCCCGTCTCTATGTCGAGGCCGGCCTCGGTCGCGACTACGAGGCCGCGATGGCCGAGGTCACGGCCGCCACTCCCGTGCGCCGCATCGGCGCCGTCGATGATGTCGCCGACTGTGTCGCCTGGATCGTCTCGGACGGCGCCGGATTCCTGACCGGTCAAACCATTCTGCTGGATGGCGGCCTCACCATCGTTTCGCCGCTCGCGAGGCTCGAGGACATTCCGAACGCACGCTAAAGTCGGCCAAATATTGGACTAAAGGAGGGCAGGCCGGTGACGGAATCCGCTCCGCGAGCCAATTTGACGAGAGCGCCGAGGTCGGCACATACTCTCTCCATCGTGGCCACGACCCCCACCCCCCCAGGAATAGCCCAGCGGCTGGGGCAGATACTGCTCAAGGCCCGTATCCTCACCCAGGATGTCCTCCACGACGCGCTCGGCCAGGCCAAGAAGAATCGGGAAAAACTGGGTGAGACCCTGGTGGCCATGGGCGCGGCCACACCAGAGGACGTGCTGCGGGGGCTCGCCCTGCAGAGCGGGCTGCCGTTCATGGCGGCGGAAGAGCTGCCGAGCGCGCCGCCCATCATCAAGAATCTCTCCCCCAAATACCTGCGACAGTACGTGTCCTGCCCCATCGCTCTCGATGGATCCACGGTGACCGTGGCCACCGCCGATCCCGCCAACCCGCTCCTTCTCGACGACCTGCGGCAGACGCTCGGCGGCAGCATCACCCTCTGTGTGGCGCCGGCCCCGGCCATCCTCGAGGCGATCGAGCGGACGTACGGCGCCTCGACACCGCTCCAGAAGATCGTGGAAGGGATCGGCGCTGGCGAGGCCGGCGAAACCGAGGAGGACGTCAATCACCTTCGCGACATGGCCTTCGAGGCGCCCGTGGTGCGACTCGTCAACCTCCTGATCGAGGAGGCGGTGGCGTCCGAGGCCTCGGACATCCACGTCGAGCCGTTCGAGGAGCAGCTGCGCGTGCGCTATCGCGTGGACGGCATTTTGTACGATCGGGAGTCGCCCCCGCGCAAGCTTCGCGCCGCTCTTACCTCACGCATCAAGCTCATGGCGGAGATGAATATCGCGGAGCGCCGGCTCCCCCAGGACGGGCGCATCCGCGTGACGGCGGGCGGGCGGCGCGTGGATATCCGCGTCTCGACGGTGCCCACCGTCCACGGCGAATCGCTGGTCATGCGTCTCCTGGATCGCTCGTCCGTCTTCCTGCCCTTCAACCGGCTCGGCTTCTCCCCGCCGGTGTCCGAGAGCTACGATGCGCTGATCCGCCGGCCCCACGGCATTCTGCTCGTGACGGGACCGACGGGATCGGGCAAGACCACCACGCTCTACGCCGCCCTCGACAAGATCAACTCGCCCGACAAGAAGATCATCACGATCGAGGACCCCGTCGAGTATCAGCTGGCGGGCGTCAACCAGATTCCCGTGCACTCGAATATCGGGCTCTCCTTCGCCGCGGGACTCCGCCACATCGTGCGCCAGGACCCCGACGTCATCATGGTGGGCGAGATCCGCGACCTGGAGACGGCGGAGATCTCGATCCAGGCGGCGCTCACCGGCCACCTCGTCATGTCGACGCTCCACACCAACGATGCGCCCGGCGCCATCGCTCGGCTCCAGGACATGGGAGCCGAATCGTATCTCGTCGCCTCGGTGCTCAACGGTGTGCTGGCTCAGCGTCTGGTCCGCCGCGTCTGCGCCACCTGTCGCGCACCCTACGAGCCCGAGGCGCGTGATCTGCTTGCCATCGGCATCGCCGACGCCACGGGCGTGGAGCTCTTCCGCGGCAAAGGCTGCGAAGACTGTCGTGGCACCGGTTATCGGGGGCGCGTCGGCATCTACGAGCTCTTCGTGATCACCGAGGAGGCGCGCGGTCTCATTCTCGCCAAGCGGCCGACCGGAGAGATCCGTCGCCACGCCATCGAACGAGGCATGGTCACCCTTCGCGATGACGGCTGGGCCAAGGCGCGTGCCGGGATTACTACCGTCGAGGAAATCCTGAGGGTAACCCAGGAAGACAGCTAGACCGCTCCCCACCTCTGCTACAAGAGCCTTTTACCCAGTTTCCTTTTTTCTTATACGGTTCTTTTTACACTTTGGCGTTGATCCGGCGTTCCCGCCACTGCCGCTTCCAGGAAGTACTTGAAATCACGGGTGCAAGGGACTTCGTCTCACTTGGCACAACTCTCGCTTAACCCGCCCAGGCCGTAAATAGTTCCGATTGAATCCTCCAATAGGGAGGTCCGAATGACCCGAATTCGAGTCCTGTTCGTGATTCTTGCCTGCTGCCTGGCGCTTCGCGTTGGTGTGCTGCAGGCGGAGTTCAACGCCAGCGATCCCGGAGTCAGAACGGATCCGCAAAATGGACCGAAAAGCGCTGGCGGCATGATCATTGGCCTGACCCCGGCCGAGCAGGCGTTATTCGCAGCCGGTCTCGAGGATTTCGAGGCGACGGACACTATCGCGTCCGGCCTGGGGCCCCGCATGAACCTCGACAGCTGCACGGGCTGCCACCTCGCTCCGGCCGTGGGGGGGTCGAGCCCGGCCGTGAATCCTCAGGTCGCGTTTGCCACAGCGTTCGGGGCCAGGAACACCGTTCCATTCTTCGTCAAGTCCGATGGCCCCGTGCGTGAAGCGCGCTTCAAGTCCTACCCTGACGGGACGCCCGACGGCGGCGTGCACGCCTTGTTCGTCATCAGCGGCCGGAAAGACAGCACCGGAGATGCCAGCGCCTGCACCATCAAGCAGGAAGACTTCGACGCCCAGGGCCAGAAGGGCAACGTGGTCTTCCGCATCCCGACGCCGTTATTCGGCGCGGGTCTCATCGAGAGCATCCCCGACAGCACCATCGCGAGCAACCTCGCGGCCACGGCGAATGGCCGGGCCCCGCTGGGTATCGGCGGGCGGACAAACCGACGTCCTACGGGCTCTCCGAACACCAGCGGCAACGACGGCACCATGACGCGCTTCGGGTGGAAGGCCCAGAACAAATCACTCCTGATCTTTGCCGGTGAAGCCTACAACGTCGAGCAGGGCATCACCAACGAATTGTTCTCCCAGGAGCGGGACGAGACGGCGAGCTGCCAGTTCGCCACCGTGCCGAATGACACCACCAATCCCGGAGGCACGCGCGCGGCCGATACGCTGAGCGGTCCCGAGAGGTTCGCCGCCTTCATGAGGTTCCTCGCCCCGCCGACCCCGTCGACGACCGGCCCGGGCAACCCCGCCTCCCTCGCCAATGGCAAGAACCTGTTCCAGAGAGTCGGCTGTGCTTTCTGTCATACGCCCACGCTCTACACGGGCAATACGACCGTGGCGGCCCTGCGCACGAAGCCGGTCAATCTCTACTCGGATCTGGCCCTCCATGCGATGGGTGCGGGCCTGGCCGATGACGTCTCCCAGGGCGTGGCCTACGGGGACGAGTTCAGGACGGCGCCGCTGTGGGGGGTCGGACAGCGCCTCTTCTTCCTCCACGACGGTCGCGCGAAGGACCTGATCACGGCCATCGCAGCTCACAAAAGCGGGGGGAACAACAAGTATCAGGCATCCGAAGCCAATCGAGTCGTCGACAACTACTTTCAGCTGAATCAGTCCCAGCAGCAGGATGTCTTGAATTTCCTTCGCTCGCTCTAAGCGCCCGCGGAAACTTGACGGGCCTCCGGGCTCTCGGGCACTATCAGGTGGGCTCCCTCCTCTCCACCTGAAAGGCGGTAGCGTGCCGTTCTTCGCCTACAAGGCAGCCGACCGGCGGGGCCAGACCATCGACGGCGTCATGGAGGCCACCGACGCGCGCAGCGTCGTCGAGCGCCTCCAGCGCGACGCGTATTTCCCCATCCAGATTGCTCCCCAGGGCGAGCGCGTGGCCCTCTCGGGCCTCGCTCTCGCAGGCTTGGGTGGTCGGCGCGGCGTCCGCGGGCGTGATCTCGTGGCCTTCACCCAGCAGCTCGCGACACTGCTCGAGGCAGGCCTCCCCCTCGATCGAGCACTGGCCATCCAGGAGGGACTCGCGGCGAGCCCGCGGCTCCGCAGCATCACCGGCGATGTGCTCAAGAGCGTCCGCGCCGGTACCTCGATGGGCGAGGCGCTCAGCAAGCACCACCCGCGCCCCTTCTCGCGGCTCTACGTCAACATGATCCGGGCCGGAGAGCGCGGCGGCTTCCTGGAGCAGACCCTCAGACGTCTGGCCGAATTTCTGGAGGAGGCGCAAGAGTTCCGCGATACCCTCGTCTCCGCCCTCATCTATCCGACCCTCCTCGCGGGGGTGGGGACCGCGGCCGTCGTCTTCCTCATGACCTTCGTCATTCCCCGCTTTGCGGATATCTTTCGCGACCTTGGCAGCACGATCCCGCTCCCCACCCAGATCCTTCTCTCTATCAGCGCATGGCTCAGGCGCTACTGGTGGGCAGTCGGAGGCGGCGTGCTCGTGGTGGCCTTTGCCGTTCGCGTGTGGGTGGCCAAGCCGGCCGGACGACTCCAGGCCGACCGCATCCTCCTGAGACTGCCGGTACTGGGTCCGATCGCGCTACAGACCGAGGTCGCGCGCTTCGCCCGCATCACGGGCACCCTCCTTCGTAGCGGTGTACCCATGCTCCCCGCCCTCGCCGTGGTCAGGGACATGATGGGCAATCAGGTGCTCGCCCACGCCCTGGATACCCTGGGCGAGGGCGTCAGGAGCGGCGTGGGCCTGTCCAAGCCCATGGCGGACACAGGCGTCTTCCCGCCTCTGGCCGTCCACATGGTCAAAGTCGGCGAGGAAACGGGTCGCCTGGACGAGATGCTGCTCAAGGTGGGAGCCACCTTCGAGGCCGACACGCGGAAAAGCCTCAAGCGGCTTATCGCCCTGGTCGAGCCGGGAATTATCCTGGCAATGGGCCTGGTGGTGGGGTTCATAGTGGTGGCTATGCTCCTGGCCATCCTCTCGATCACCGATATCCCGATTTGACGCGCGTTTACGTTGACGCGAGGCCGCATCAAAAGCAATAATCGAGGAGCATGAGCCACCCGCGACGCATGGGTCGAGGCCTGCGGTCCAGCCTCGGATTGATCGCTGGCTCCCGCGGCTTTTCGCTGATCGAGCTGCTCGTCGTCATCATCATCCTCGGCCTCCTGGCCGGCTTGGTGGGGCCGCGGCTCTTCGGCCGCGTGGGGCAGTCCAAGACGGCCGCGGCCCGCGCCCAGATCGAGCTATTCGGCGCCGCCCTGGACCAATACCGGCTCGATGTCGGATCCTATCCGGCCGCGGGCGCCGGGCTCGACGCGCTCGTGAAGAATCCCAGCGCACCGAACTGGAGCGGACCCTATCTGAAGAAGAACGTCGTGCCGGTGGATCCGTGGGGCAAGCCCTACCTGTACAAGTGCTGTCCAGGCGAGCACGGCGACTACGACATATGGACCCTTGGAGCCGACGGAGCTCCCGGCGGCGACGGCGAGAACGCAGACGTCACGTCGTGGACCGTGGCCAAATGATCGAAGGGAAAACGCGCGGGTTCACCCTGATCGAGCTGGTGGTGACGCTCTTCGTGCTGTCGCTGGCCGCGAGTGTGGTGGCGCCATCGGTGGTGAGCGGGGTAGGAACACTCAAAGCGCGCGCCGAGACGGCTGGGATCGCGACGTTCCTGCGCGCGGCCCGCGAGCAGGCGGTGACCCACAATCGGACCTACGAGGTGAGAGTGAAGAGCGAGGAGGGCATTGTCGAGCTCCGCGCGGGCAACACGGTGCCGGCCACCCGGCGGCTCGCGCCCGGCCTGCGCGTGACCGCCGATCCTCCGGCGGCCCAGATCATCACCTTCCTGCCCCAAGGACTGTCGAGCGGATCGCGTCTTCACGTGGAAATGGCCGGTCGCCGGTACCTCATCACCGTGGATCCGCTCACCGGCCGCGTGGCCACCCGGCGAGCCGACCTGTGAGGCGAACCGGCGACGGAGGCTTCACCCTGCTCGAAGTGATGGTGGCCATGGTCATCCTGAGCGTGGCCGTGATCACCCTCGTCCAGCTCTCCTCCCAGGGTCTCAGACTGCTCCGAGTCTCGGGTGAGCATCAGGACGCGGTGATGCTCGCGGACCGTCTCGCCCGATCTGCCGACGTCGCCGGCGAGGGCGTGGATACCGGACACGAAGGCGCCTTCGAGTGGGAGCGTCGCACGCGGCTGGTGGCCGTTCCCGCCGACCCCGCCCCCGTGGGCACGGACGCGCCCCGGCTTCTCTCTCTGTCCGTGGCGGTCAAGTGGGGGAGCGGGCGCTCAGTGGAGGTCGCCACCCTCCGCCTCGCGCAGGGCACGGGGACAACGCCGTGACGCGCGAGCAGCGGGGATTCACCCTCGTGGAAGTGGTGATCGCGCTCACCATCGTGGCCACGCTGCTCGTCGTTTCGTTCGCGGGGCTGCGCGTGGGACTGGCGGCGTGGCAGCGAGGTGACGAGCGCGGTCAGGTTCTCGAGCGGTCGCGGAGCGTCAACCAGATCATCACGCGCACGCTGGGCTCCGCCTACCCGTATCAGACGGCGGCGATGGGACGCGAAGCTGCGAAAGTGCTCTTCGAAGGCGCGCCGGATCGCGTGGCCTTCGTCACCTCGGCGCCGCCCTTCCCCGGCGCCGATTCTATCGCCTTCACCGCGATCACCCTGGGATTGTCGAAGGCGCCAGGGGCTTCGGGGCTGGCGCTGACCCAGAAGGCGCTCCCCAACGACAAGCCATTCGATGCCGCGCTCACGCCGGTCTTCGTGGATGGCGTGGTGACCGGCGTCCGCTTCCGCTATCTCAAGGATTCGAAGGGGCAGTGGATGGAGGAGTGGGACGCGGGGGCCGAGAAGACCCTGCCGCTCTCCATCGAGGTGACGCTCACGATCCTCCACGCCGGCCGCTCGGTCGAGCAGCCGCCGCTGGTCGTCTCCTTGCCCCTGACCACCTCATGAGAAGCGAGCGCGGCTTCGCCTTGCTGTCCGTGATGCTCGTGCTCGCTCTCCTCGCCGTGGTCGTCACGGAATTCTCGATGTCGGCGAGGCTCGAGAGCTCCATGATCCGCTCCTACCGGGACGGCGTGCTCGCCACCCATCTCGCGGAGGCGGCGGTCCAGCAGGCGCTCAGAGAGATACTCGGCCCCGGCACGGTGGTGGCCCTCGACGACGACGGGTCGCTGTCCTTCTATCGGGCACCCGATGCCGGCGCGGTGGCGACCAAGCTGGCCCGCCTTCCGCGCCAGCGCGTCCCCCTAGGCGCGGGGGAGTTCTCGTACCGGATCTCCGACGAGGAGGCGCGGGTCAACGTCAATACGGCGAGTCCCGATCGGATCGGCCGTCTGCTCACGGCGGTCGGGGTGGACAAGCAGAGCCGCGACATCGTCAGCGACTCGCTTCAGGACTGGAAGGACGCCGACGATCTCCACCGCGTCAACGGCGCAGAGAGCGAGGACTACTACCTGAAGCAGCCGGTGCCCTATCGAGCGCGGAACGGCGCCCTCCAGGACACTGCGGAGTTGCTCCAGATCCGCGGGGTGACCCGTGACCTCTACCACGGCACGCAGGGTCATGCCGGCCTCGTCGACCTCATCACCGTGGTGGGCCGAGACACCGTCAACATGAACACCGCGCCCGCTCCGGTGCTGACCGCGCTCGGACTCTCCGACGTGGAGGTTGGCGAGATCACCTCGACGCGCGTGCGCACGCCCTACACCGCGGTGCCTCCGCGCTTCGCGGGCAAAGGGCTGGGCGTGGGCAGCGCAACCTTCCGCATCGAGGCCGAAGGACGAATGGGGGGGGAGCCGCGGGCGCGCATCGTGGCCATCGTCCAGCGCCAGGCCCAGCTGAACGCCGCCGGCGGCACAGGAGCCAAGACCGCCGTTCTCTCGTGGCGGCCGGGGGAGCCATGAAGCTCCGCGCCGGGCTCCTGCTGGACGAGAGAACCGCCACCCTCGCCGTGGTGTCCGGTCGAGGGCCGGTGGAGTGCCTCACCTTCGACGCCGACGAGAACGCGGGCGCCCTCATGGCCGCGGAGCTCGACAGCCGCGGCTACAAGCGCCGCCGTCTCCGTCTCGGTCTGGATCGCGCGCTCGCCGTGGTCAAGATCCTGGAGCTGCCGCGCTCCGAGACGGTCGACATCGGGCAGATGATCCGCTTCGAGCTGGAGCGGCACGTGCCTTTTCCCCCCGAGGACATCGCCTGCGACTGGAGCGCCAACCCCACGCGGAGCGGGGGGCCTCTGCGCGTGCTCGTCGCCGCCTGCGAGCCCCGGCGGCTGGATCTGGCCCTTCGTCTCGCGCGCGAGGCGCGGCGGCGGCCGCTCGCTCTCTCCGTCGCGTCCCACGATCTCCGCGCCCTGCTCCCGCGGACCATCGAGCCCGTGCGCGTGGCCTGGGCGCATCGCCACGACGGCCGCACCGACCTCGTCTTCCTCGGCCGGGGCGCGGTGCGCCTGAGCCGGGTCATTCCCGCGGAGACACCGCAGGAGCTCGTGCGCGAGATCCAGCGCAGCCTCGCCCTCCTGCAGTGGCGCGACTGCTCGGCGTTGTGGATCTCGGGCGATGAGACCGATCGCTTCATCTCCGCGCCTGCGCTCGCCGAGCTGGGCGCCGCCATCTCGGAGCCGCCTTTCGGCGAGCTGGGCCACTCTCTCGTCGATACGCTACCCGGCGAGCGGCGTGGGGCCGCCATGCTCGCCTTGGCCGTTGCCATCGGCTCGCGGCGGCCGCGCATCAATCTCCTGCCCGAGGCCCTGCGGCCGTTGCGCGCCTCTCGCGGCCAGCTCGTCACGGGCCTGATGCTGTGCCTCACCGTCCTGATGGGGCTGGGATTTCTGGGCGCCCAGGTCTGGCAGCGGGAGCGCTACGTGAGGCAGGTCTCCCAAGAGATCAAGCGCCTCGACTCCGATGCGCGGTCGGTGGAGCGCCTCGCGGCTCAGGTGAGCAAGAAGAAGCAGCTCGTGGCTGCCCTGCGAGGCATCGAGACCCAAGGGCTGCGCTCCCTGCCCTTCCTCCGCGATCTCACCGGGCTCCTGCCCCAGGACGCGTGGCTCCAGGCGTTGAACATGGACGCCCAGGGCGTCGAGCTGATCGGCCAGGCCGGCACGGCGAGCGCCCTCATCCCCGCCCTCGAAGCCTCGCCGTGGCTCGACCACGTCGAGTTCACCTCCCCCGTCACCAAGGGACAGGGTCGTGAGCAGTTCCGGCTGCGCGGCGCCTGGGAGCGGCATTAGCATGCCGACCGTGAACCGGCGGGAGCGCATTCTGATCGGGCTGGCCCTCGGGGCCGTGATCATCGTCGCCCTCTACCTCTACGTGGTCGAGCCGCTGCTCGACCGCTACCGCGAGCTCGCGGAGCTGGTGCCCGCGCGAGAGGCAACCCTCGAAGCGCGGCGGCGGCTCATTGCCCAGCGACCGCGGCTCATCGAGGAGCTGGCGGAGGCGACGACGCTATTCGATCAGCAAACGCAGCGCCTTCTGCCCGGCCCGACCGCGCCGCTCGCCGCCTCCGACCTGCAGCGAGTGGTGAAGGAAGTGACGACCTCCGCGAATGTCGACGTGCGAAGCGAGCGCGTCCTGCCCCCCACCGAGCTGGCGGGCCTTCAGGAAGTGCCCATCGAGCTCACCGTGGCCGGCAGTCTTCGCGACACCGTGGCCCTCCTCGCCCAGATCGAGCGCACCAATCGTCTCCTCACCGTCAAAGACGTCAAGGTCCGCGTCGTGGCTATCGGCCAGCCCCGCGAGCTCCTGACTACCCTCACGGTTGCCGGCTACCTGCTGTCCACACCGGGGACCAACTAGTGCCGGACCAGCTCGCGCCGTGTCGGGACAGCTTGTCGGTGACGGGCTAGATGCCTCAGCGACTCCTCGTCCTCAACGTGGTACTGGGCCTGGTGAGCCTCGCCTTTGCCGTCGGCATCGTGCGTACGCTGGTGGTCAAGCATCCTCTGCCCAGCATAGCCGCGCCGCGGACGGTCGCGGCTCCCCAGGCGCCCGCCATCACCGCCGCCGCCGATCCAGCTCCCGACGCGTACGGGGTGATCCCGGCGCAGAACCTCTTCAATCCTGCGCGGAGCGAGACAGCCACCGTGGCCGTGGCCGTCGTCAAGCCCATCCTCCACGGCATCGTGATCGACGGCGCGAAGAGCCGCGCTTTCCTCGAGGATCCGGCGGTCAAACGGGTGGGCGGCTACTCGGTCGGCGATTCGGTGAGCGGTGGCAAGATACAGAAGATCGCCGATGACCGGGTCGTGATCGCGCGCCCCGAGGGTATGGTGGAGGTGCTGCTCCAGGATCCATCGAAGCCGCGGCCGGCGCCCACGCCGACACCTGTACCGGCGGGGGCCGCCGCGCAGGGGCAGGTTGCGCCGGGGCAAGCTAACCTGGGTCAGGTTGTGCCGGGGCAGGTTGTGCCGGGGCAGGCTGCACCGGGCCAAGTCTTGCAGCCTCCATCGGGCCTGCCAGCCAATCAGCCGGCTTCTGCCGTGCCGCAGTTCAGACGACGCGTCCCGCTCCAGGGCCAGCCCCAGCAATGATTAGCACGAGGCTCGGCACATGGCTCATCGTCGTGGCGCTCTCGCTTTCGGCATGCACCACGGGACCATCAGGCCGCACGGCTAAACCCGCTGCCCCGGCACCGCCGCGCGTCGAGGTGAAAACCGAGCCCGTGACGCCACCCCCGCCGGGTCCACCGGTCGCAACACCACCGCAACCGCCGCCGCCCCTCTCGGTGGGCCCCGTGCGCCCGCCGGAGCCGCCGACGGCGCCGCCGCCACCCAAACCTCCCGCTCCGCTACCGGCGCCGGCCAGCGCGGGCGCGCCGACCATAGTCTTCAACTTCGACAATGCCGACGTCGAGGTGGTGATCCAGGCCGCGGCGGAAATCGTGGGATTCAACTACGTGCTGGCGCCGGCGGCACGCGGGCGCAAGGTCACGGTGCAGACCATCGGGCGCATTGCCAAGGACGACGTCTTCAACGTCCTCCTGACAATCCTCGACGTCAACGGCCTCACCGCCGTGCGCTCTGGCACTCTGTACCGCATCATCCCGCGCGAGGGCGCGCCACAAACATCCGTCAGGACCGTCGTCGGCAACGAGGTCGACCCCTCGCGCCCAGGCGACGAAATCGTGACCCAGATCGTCACGCTCAGGTACATCAGCGCGCAGGACGCCGTCAATCTGCTGCGTCCTTTCGTCGCCGGGCAAGGCGCGGTGACTCTCCACCGCGAGACCAATCTCATCATCATCACGGATACGTCCGCCAATATCCGGCGTCTCCTCGATATCTTGAAGCTTGCCGACGTGAAGGTCGCCCTGGACGAGCTCCAGATCATTCCCATCAGGAATGCCGATGCCCAGGAGCTGGCCGTGCTCCTGAACCAGATGTTCGCGACCGGCCGGCTACGCACGGCGGCCGCGGGGCTCGGTTTCGCGGTGACGCCGCCGCCAGCTCCCGCCGCTCCGGGAGCACCTCCTCAGGTGCGTCCGCCCGGCGCCGAGGCGACGCCGAGCTCCACGGACCTAGCGCCTCTCATCGTGGCCGAGCGCCGTTCCAACTCGCTCGTGATCCACGCCCGCAAGCCCGAGATGGACCTCATCCTCCAGCTCGTGGCCAAGCTCGACGTGGACATCTACGGCGGCCAGCGCGTCTTCATCTACTTCGTGGAGAACAGCAAGGCCAAGGACCTGGCCGCCACTCTCGAGGCCATCTACGGACGTCCTACCGCGGCCCCGGGCGCCCGACCCGCGGCGCTGCCGGGCGCAGGCGGTCCGGGCGCGCTGCCGACGCCTGCGATTTCACCGGCCGCGCCGGCGCTGCCGCGCGTGCCCGGTCTGGCCGCGGGAGAGATCGGCGGACAGCTCGCGGACCTGCGCTTCATCGCGGACGAGGTCACCAACGCCATCATCGTGACCACCTACCCGCGACTCTGGAAGGAGATCGACGAAACCATCAAGAAGCTCGACCGCGCCGCGCGACAGGTACTCATCGAGGTGCTCGTGGCCGAGGTGACCCTCAACGACGACACCAAGCTCGGCATCGAGTGGGCGGTGCGCAGCGGCAAGTTCACCTTCACCAACACCCAGAACACGCTGGCCAATTCGAATGTCGGCGTCACCCCCACCCCTCCGGGACCGGGCATTCTCTCGGCCGGCTCGCTCGTGGCCCCCGGCTTGAACATGTTCGTGGCCGCCAGCGAGTTCATCGCCGCGCTCAACGCCCTCGCCAGCGAAAACAGGGTCAATGTGCTCTCGAGCCCGTCCATCATGACGAGCGAGAACAAGAAGGCTGTCATCAACGTCTCGCAGTCCGTGCCCATCGTCACCTCGCAGCAGGTGCCGGTGTCCGCGGGCGGCAACACGGGCAACTCCATCACCCAGGCGGTGGAATACAAGGATGCGGGGATCATCCTCACCGTGACCCCCCGCATCGGGGAGCAGGGCACAGTGGCGCTCGATGTCAAGCAGGAGGTGAACGACGTCGGCCAGAACGAGCCGCCGCCGATCAACTCCCCGCGGTTCACGAAGCGCGAGGCCGAGACCTCCGTGGTCCTGCTCAACAACCAGACACTGGTCCTGGGCGGCCTCATCCAGACCACGCGGACCTTCACCAAGATAGGCATTCCCTACCTCAACCGGATCCCGGTGCTGGGCTACCTCTTCGGCTCCACCGAGGAGAGGATCGAAAAGAGGGAGCTGCTTCTGCTGATCACCCCGAGGGTGGTGGGGACAGCCATGGACGCGGCGCGCGTCACCGAGCGGATGCGGAACGTCACGCCCGAGCTCGAGCAGTCCTTCAGACTTGCCCCGCGCCCGCTGCCCCCGACCGCCACGCCTCCCCCGCTACCACCTTCTTCGCCCTAGGCGCCTCGAGGGAAGTTGAGCGGGCCGTGAAGTAGGTAGGCACGGGTCCTCTGCGTGGTTGGTTGGTCGACCCGGTCTGCTAAGGAAGCGGGTGGCGACTCCACACCGGCGATCACGGGGATCGCGAGAAGAACGAGCAGCAGAACGGAGATTAATCACTTCCCCTCGCACAGGTACCTTTCCCCGCTGATCGGCGCTCAGTGACGGCCCAACTTCTAACTTCGCCTGCTGCCGCAAGGCCAACTCTGACCGCAGCGGCGCGCCGACCCTAGGCGCATGGAGTCCCTTGTCAACTGAAATTACATTTTTTTCCCACGTTTTTTGCCGAACTGTTCAGGCACTTCTAAATGTTTTTAGCATTCAGTGGTAAAGTTTTCCCCATCCCAATAAGGACAGGATTCAAATTCCCAAACCTTTTTCGCGGGCAGGCTCCGCGGCCGGGTGGTGCTAGGATATGCCGACCAAATCGCCCTGGAGGCACGATGCCAGAATCGATTCCCGCTTCGCTCATCATCGATACGTTGAAGGACACATTCCGCGAGGCTCGCTCAGCGCTGGCCGCGGAGGTCGCCGAGCCGCCGCAGCACTCGCACCTCGGCTGGATCCTGAGCGTGCCGGACACACACCAGAAGACGGTGCTGGCCGCGCTCGACAAGGAAGAGCAGATTCGCGTCCTCACCTGCGCCACAGAGGACGAAGCCGCGACGATCGCCGGCGGGCTCTATATCGGCGGCGAGCCCGTCGTGCTCATGATCCAGCACGCGGGGCTCTACGCCTCGGTGAACACGCTCCGTGGCGTGGCCATGGACGGCCGCATCCCAACCTTCTACATGATCGGGCTCCTGAGCCGCGAGCGCGACAAGGCGCCGCGCGAGTCCCGGCACTCCATGGTCCGCTACGCCGAGCCGCTGCTCGACACCTTCGGCATTCCGCACGCGACGCTCGAAGGGCCTGACGACGTGCACCTGATCCCCGAGTACTATCGCCTGAGCCGCCAGCGCAAGGGTCCGGCGGTGGTCCTCGTCGGACTGGAGACCATCTAGCCATGGCCACCGAAGCGAAGCCCCACGAAGTCGGACCAATGAAGCCGGAGGAAGTCCTGCGCATGATCGCCGCGCAGCGGGGTAGCGCCATCTGCGTGCCGACCATGACTACGGGTCCCGAGTGGCGCACGATCGCGCCGAATGATCTCTCCGTGGGCTGCGTCGGCTTCATGGGTGGCGCGTCTTCTCTCGGCCTCGGGCTGGCGCTGGCGCGACCAGATCGGCGCGTGCTCGTACTGGACGGCGACGGCTCGCTCCTGATGCAACTCGGCTCCCTTGCCACCATCGCGGGCGCCGCCCCGCGAAACCTCGTCCACTTCCTGTTCAAGAACGGCGTCTATCACACCTCGGGAGCGCAGGAAATTCCGGGCGGGCTCACGGTGGACTTCGTGACCATGGCGAAAGGCGCAGGTTATCGCGCGGCCTTCGCCATCCACGACATCGATGATTTCAAGCGGCGCCTGCCGGAGATCCTGAAAATGGAAGGCCCCATCTTCGTCGAGCTCCACACCGGGCTAGCCGAGCAGACGCCGATGACCGCGCGTGGGGGTATCCCCTTCCCGCAGCAGGTCACCGACCTCCGCGCCAAACTCCTCCGGCCCCGCATCGCCTCCTAGTCCGCCGGCAGCGTACGCGAGGCGGGCGGACTCCCCACCATTTGTCAAGCCACCAGATGTAGTGCGTGCCGGCAGCTGGCGTCGTACAGCGTCCCGGTGCTGAGCATGGCGATGAGGACGGCGAGCAAGCGGTCGGCGACCCCGCGCAGGGCGCGCGGGTGGCTGTGCCCGCGATGGCGCACGGCAGTGTAGTGCGTACGGCTCAGGGGGTCGACCTGCGTACTCACCCGCGCCCAGTGATAGACGGCTTGCCGCAGGCGCCGATTGCAGGCACTGCGGATGAGAACGACGTGCCGACGCCCGCTGGCTTTGGTGATCGGGGCGACTCCGGCCTGCGTCCGCAGCGCATGATAGTCTCGGGCGGCCAGGGGCCGGCTGGCCTCGGCGAGCATCGTGGCGGCGACCGTTCTCCCCACTCCTGGCAGGGACCGGAGGATGGTCACGTCACGATGCTGGCGGTGCGGGTCCTCGGGGTCGGGGCGCTCCGCGAGTTGCTGCAGCAGTCGCTCAATCTGCCGCGCACACGCGTGGCGCTGCTCGTGGAGCAACTGCAGTCGGGGCAGGAGCAGGGCCACGTGGCTACTCGCCGCCTCGGCCACGCCGGGCGCCACGGGGAGCGCCGGACGCTGCAACTGTTCACGCAGCTCCGCTGCCGTCACTCGGCGGATGTGATGCGCACGCAAGAGCGTGGCCAGCCGGGTCTGCCGCACGTGGGCGGCCGCCGCCGGGGTGGGAGCGAGCTGCACAGGGCCCAGAGCCACGGCTCGTCGGCCCCGGGGCAGAGGGCCAGCGGCTGCACATAGAAGCGGTGCAGTTGGGCGCGCAGCCGGTTCGTCAGCCGGCGGGCTTCCTGCTGGAGCTCCTCGTCGACGCGACTGAGCTCGCGCAAGTGGATCACCACGGGATCCTCGGGCGCGAGCCGGCGAAACGCCTCGCGATCCGTGACCAGCGCGTCGGCCAGCACCCGGGCATCGCGCCGATCGTCTTTGGCGCCAGCCGCGCGGAAGCGGTCGCGGAAGCGGTCCGATTGTTTCGGGTTGATCGCGAAGGCGTGACAGCCGTGCTCCAGCAGGGCATCGACGATCGGGCCACGCGGCACCTCCAGCGCCACGGCCACGCGATGGAGGTCGCCGTCGGCCAGCTCGGCGAGGCGCGCGGCGAACGCCGCCAGGCCCGCGCCGGTGTGCGGCACCACCCAGTCCGGCAACGGCTCCCGTGCAGCATTCAGCACGATGACCCGGTGCTTGGTGTCGCCCCAGTCCACACCCACGTAGATCGTGTAGCTCGAGTCAGGCATTGGTCGGCCTCCTTCGTGTGGTCGCGGCTCGCCGAGGTGCGGACTCGTCCCTGTACTGGCGCTCATGGCGCGACTCCCCACTGGATCTCCACCTCGGCTCGCTCCGACGGGGCGCAGGTCCGCCCGAGGCGCTCGATGCGCAGGGTCCTGTCGGCGCTCCCATCAGAGGAGCCAGCCACACGCTCAAGGGTACAGGGTCCTGTCGGCGAGGGCGTCTGCCGCGCAGCCGGCCGCCACCCTACGACTTCGTGAATCGCAGCCCTGCGGGCTGCGCGCACTCGCGAAGGGCGGAACGAAGCCGGCTGCGCGGCAGACGCCCCCGCCGCCACCCGCCCGTTGGGCCGGTGCTTAGGTCGGAAGAGGCCTGACAACGGGCCGCGGACGCTGGCGCGGGCTGCGGTGCTGCGTCGAGCAGGACCGTGTGGCCCCACAGTGTGCCGCGATCATGGCGCTGTACCTGCCAGGTCGCGTCGTCGATGAGGCGGCTGCCCCAGACATACTCGACCTCGAAGCCTGACGGTGTCGACATGTAGAACGACACCATCTGATCGTTCAAGTGGCGTCCCAGAGTCGAGACCACCGGCACCCCGGCCTTGCTCGCCAGATCGAGGGCAGCGCCGATGTCGTCGATCGAGGTCGCCTCGAACATGAAGTGCCACATGCGCTTGTCGCGACTGCGGGGCAGATCCGGCTTTCTCAGCGCTGGAAGGCATCGAGTGGTGGCGCGGGTTGCAGCAGTGGATAGGGGCACGATAGCCAACGCCATCCCGCCGTCAATGTTAGAATCGCCCGCGCCGGAGCATCGGAAGCGCGCCAGAGGAGGCGTATCGGATGGGGCAATTCGGTATCGGGCAGTCGGTGAAGCGCTTCGAGGACGTCCGCCTCCTCCGCGGTGAAGGCCGCTTCCATCACGACGTCAATCAGCCCGGCCAAGCGCATATGGTGGTCGTCCGGTCCACCCATGCCCATGCGCGGATCCGCTGTATCGACACGGCCGCTGCCGCCGCCGCTCCCGGGGTGGTCGCCGTCTTCACCGGCGCCGACGTGCAGGGCCTCAGCACCATGAAGATGACGCTCAAGCGCAAGCGGCCCGACGGCTCGCCCATGTGGGCGCCCCCCCATCGAGGCCTCACGCGGGATCGAGCGCGCTACGTGGGCGATCCCATTGCCCTGGTGATCGCGGAGACGGCGGCTCAGGCCGCCGACGCGGCCGAGGCGGTACGCGTGGACTACGAGCCGCTGCCCGCCGTCACCTGCACCGCGGACGCCATCGGCGGCGCCTCGGTATGGGACGAGTGCCCCGACAATGTCTCCAATCTCTTCGAGGTGGGCGACAAGGCCGCCACCGACGCCGCCTTCGCGACCGCCACGCGCGTGATCCGTCGCCGCTACGTCATCACCCGGGTGCATGCGCAGTACATGGAGCCGCGGGGCGCCCTCGGCGTCTACGATCCCGGCGAGGACCGCTACACGCTCTACGCCGACGTCCAATACCCGCACCGCGTCCGGAATGCCCTGGCCAGCAACATCTTCCAGGTGCCGGAGCACCAGATCCGCGTCATCGTGGGTGACATCGGCGGCGCCTTCGGCACCAAGGGCTGGCAGTATCCCGAGCACCGACTCACCTTGTGGGCGGCGCGACGGCTCGGCCGGCCCGTGAAGTGGGCCTGCGAGCGGCGCGAAGCCATCCCCGCCGACGAGCACGCCCGCGACAATGTGACCGACGCCGAGCTGGCCCTCGACGCGCACGGGCGATTCCTCGCCCTCCGCGTGAAGACCCTGGCGAATGTCGGTGCCTATGTCTCGTCGGACCGGAACCTCCTCGCGACCTTCTCCAACGTGCCGACGCTCGTCGGCGTCTATGCCTTCCCGGCCGCGCATGCCCAGGTGCTGTCGGTGCTGACCAACACGAATTCCACCGCCCCGTATCGGGGAGCCGGCCGCCCCGAGTCGACCTATGTCATCGAGCGCCTGATCGACGATGCCGCGCGCGAGCTCGGGGTAGACCGCGTGGAGCTGCGTCGGAAGAATCTGATCTCGCCCATGGCCATGCCGTACAAGACCGCCCTCGGTGTCACCTATGACTGCGGCGAGTTCGGCAAGAACATGGAGGCCGCCCTCGATATCGCCGACATCGCGGGCTTCCCTGCCCGCCGCGAAGCCTCGCAAAAGCGCGGGCGACTGCGCGGATGGAGCGTGGTCAACCCCATCGAGCGCGCCGCCGGCCCCCAGCCGGAGTTCGCGGAGATCCGCTTCGCGCCCAGTGGCAGCGTCACCGTGCTCATGGGCACCAAGAACCAGGGCCAGGGGCACGAGACGACGTTCAAGCAGATCCTCCACGAGCGGCTCGGGATCGAGCCCACCGAGGTTCGCTACATCGACGGCGACACCGACCGCGTCGCCTTCGGCATGGGCACCATGGGCTCGCGCTCCACGGTCATCGGAGGCTCCGCGCTCTGGACGGCCGCCGACAAGATCGTGGCCAAGGGCAGGAAGATCGCCGCGCGTCTCCTCGAGGCGGCGGAGGCGGACATCGTCTTCGCCGACGGCAGGTTCACGGTCACGGGCACCGACAAGGCCGTCGCCATCAAAGAGGTGGCGCGGGCCGCCTTCCAGCCCGCGCAGCTCCCGCCGGGAGTCGAGCCTGGGTTCTACGAGACGGGCACCTTCGCGCCCAAGCAGGACACATGGCCCAACGGCTGCCACGTCTGCGAGGCCGAGGTAGACCCGGACACGGGCGCGGTGACCCTCGACCGCTACGTGGTCGTCGACGACGTGGGCACGGTGATCAACCCGCTCACCCTCAAAGGCCAGATCCACGGGGGCGTCGCTCAGGGGGTGGGACAGGCGCTCATGGAGCAGGTCGTGTACGAGCCCGACTCGGGGCAGCTCCTCACGACTTCCTTCATGGAATACGCCATGCCCCGGGCCGACACGCTGCCCGACATGGTGATCCACAGCAGCCCGGTGCCGACCAAGCTCAATCCGTTGGGGGCCAAGGGCGCGGGGGAAGCGGGGACGGTGGGCGCCCTTCCCGTCGTCATCAACGCGGTGATGAATGCCCTGGAGCCGCTCGGCGTGCGGGAGTTCGACATGCCCGCGAGCAGCGACCGGGTCTGGCAGGCTATTCAGATTGCCCGTGAATCTCACCACCAACCACGACCGGAGTGACCATGGGACTGTTAGACGGAAAGACCGCATTGGTAACGGGAGCGGGCCGGGGGATCGGCCGGGGCATCGCGATCGCGCTGGCCAAGGCCGGGGCCAAAGTCGTCGTGAATGATCTGGGCACGGGTCTGGACGGCGAGGGCACGGCCACGAGCCCGGCCGCGCAGGTCGTGGACGAGATCGTCAAGGCGGGCGGCACCGCCGCGGCCAACTACGGCTCGGTCGCCGACTACAAGCAGGCCACCGAGATGGTCGAGCAGGTCGTCAAGAGCTGGGGCCGCATCGACATCCTGGTCAACGTGGCGGGCATCCTGCGCGACCGGATGATCTTCAACATGGCCAAGGAGGAGTGGGACGCCGTGCTCGCCGTCCACCTCGACGGCACCTTCTTCTGCACGCGTGCCGCGTCCATCGCCATGCGGGAGCAGAAGGCGGGGCGCATCATCAGCATGTCGTCGGTCTCGGCCCTGGGCGCGCCCGGCCAGCCCAACTACGCCGCCGCCAAGGCCGGCATCATCGGACTGATGTGGTCCACCGCGAACGCCATGGCGAAATACAACGTGACGGCGAACGCCATCATGCCGAGCGGGGCCACGCGCATGATCGACTCGACCCCGCGCGGCAAGAAGGTCTTCGAGGAGACCGGCAAGTGGCCGAGCGAGCAGGCCGTCGGCACCGAGCGCGACCCCGACAACGTGGCGCCCCTCGTCGTCTTCCTCTCGAGCGATGCCGCGGCGCACGTCAATGGCCAGGTGTTCCACTCGTTCGGCTACGGCTATACGCTGCTGGCGCAGCCGCAGGCGATCCGTCGCATCGACGCCGACCGCCGTCTCGAGCCCGAGGAGCTGGTGAAGCTCCTGCCCGACACCTTCGCTCCGGGTATCCAGGATGCGCCCGGCACCGCCTTCGGCAGGACCCTCCACGAGCGTCCCCAGAACGAGTGGAAGGACCTCGGAAAAGGTGTCCGCTTCTGGCAGTGGCCGCGGGAGGAGCGTTGAAGAACGTCCTCCTCGTCTGCCACGCCAATACCTGTCGCAGCGTGATGGCCCACGTGCTCCTCGAGCAGATACTCGACGAGCGTAGCGCGCGGGCGCGCGTGGTCGTGCGTTCGGGGGGCATCGCCAATCATGCCCGCGACGGCATGATCCCCTCCCTCGATGCGCGCATCGTGCTCCGGGAGGAAGGCATTCATCTCACCGAGGACGCCATGACCTCGACGGACCTCCGGCGCCACCGCGAGATCATCGCCCAGGCCCATCTCATTCTGACCATGACCGAGCAGCAGAAGGAGATGCTCGGCGCCTACGAGGAGGCGCGAGGCCGGGACATCTTCACCCTCAAGGAATTCGTGGGGGAGTCGGGCGACATCCACGACCCCTTCGAGCAAGGAGAGGACAAGTACCGCTACTGCCGCGACGAGATCAAGCGCTGCCTCACCAAGGGCGTCGATCGCCTGCTCGCGACACTGGAGGATTGAGCGTATGGACGGAGACCGGCTGACCATGTCGCTGGGCGAGGCGATCTTCACCCAGCGCTCGACCCGGAAGCTCAAGCCCGAGCCCATTCCGGAGGCGGACATCCGACTCATCCTCGAGGCCGCCGTCAAGGCGCCGAACGGCGGCAATCACCAGACGGGGCGCTTCCTCGTGGTCACCGACCGGGCGAAGATCCGCGAGTTCGGCGCCCTCTATCGCGAGGCGTGGTGGGCGAAGCGGAAGGACGATCACGGCTGGAATGGTCCCCAGGACATCCCGCCGGGGGAGAAGAGCTACCGCTCGGCCATGGGGCTCGCCGAGGACATGAAGGACGTCCCCTGCGTGATCTTCGCCCTGACGGAGCCGACGGGCGGGGCCAACTCGGTCATTCCCGCCTGCCAGAACCTGATGCTGGCCGCCCACGCTCTCGGCATCGGCTCGCTTCCCACCACCCTCCACGCGGTGGTCATGGATCGCTTTCGTGCCCTCTTCGGCATTCCCAAGGAGCTGGGCTTTCACTTCTGTATCCCCCTCGGCTACCCCGCGGTGAAGTACGGGCCGAGCCGCCGCAAACCGATCACGGAGACCACGTCGTGGAATCGGTGGGGGGGCGCGCTGCCGTGGGCCTGACCCGCAAGCCCGCGGTCAGCCTCGCCGCGGCGGCGGGCCGACGCCGGGCGACCCTCGAGCTCGCCCAGCGCTTCGAGAAGGAAGGCTTCTCCGGCATCTACGGCCCGAGCTTCGGCGACGGGCTGGCTCTCTGCGAAGCCATCGCGCTCTCGACCCACGAGATCCCGCTCGGAACGACCATCGCCAACATCTACTCGCGCCATCCCCACGACTACGCCCACACCGCCGCGCTCGTCCACGAGCTCTCGGGCGGCCGCTTCCGCTTCGGTATCGGGGTGAGCCATGGACTCACCCTGGCCAGGCTCAAGGTGACGGCGGGCAAGCCGCTCGAGGACATGCGCCGCTTCGTGGGCGAGCTCCAGACCGGCGCCAAGCAGGCGGGTCCGCTGCCGCCCCTCGTCCTCGCCACGCTCCGGCAGAAGATGGTCGCTCTCGCGGGCGAGATCGCCCAGGGGGCGGTGTGGGCCAATGCCGCGCGCTCGCACATGCCCACATCGCTCGGCCACCTCCCCGCCTCCAAGCGACAGGATCCGACCTTCTTCATCGGCAACATGGTGCCGACGTGCATCGACGCCGACAAATCCGCCGCGGCCGCCGTCAACCGGCGCACTCTCACCGGCTACGTGAAGCTCCCCAACTACCAGAACTACTGGATCGAGGCGGGCTTCGAAGAGGAGATGCAGGCGATACGGACGGCCATCGCGGCCGGTCAAGAGGACAAGATCCCCTCCCTCATGTCCGACCGCTGGCTATCGCAGGTCACCCTCTATGGCAGCCCCACCGAGGTGCGGGAAGGGGTCGAAGCCTGGTACGCGGCAGGCGTGAACACCCTGATCATCGTGCCCTCGTCCACCAAAGGCGGCCAGATGGTGGCGCTCCAGGAGCTGATCGACCTCTATCGCTGAAAGGACTGTCATGAAGACTTATCGCATCGCGGTGATTCCCGGAGACGGCATCGGCAAGGAAGTGATGCCCGAAGGCGTGCGCGCGCTCGACGCCGCCTCGCGACGGTTCGGCTTCACCCTGAGACTCGAGCACCTCGACTGGAACTGCGACCGCCTGGCCAGGACCGGCCAGTGGATGCCCGAGAACTGGAAGGACGTGGTGGGGGACCACGACGCCATCTACTTCGGCGCCACCGGGTGGCCCGCCCTCGTCCCCGATCACGTGTCGTTGTGGGGCTCGCTCATCAAGTTCCGGCGCGACTTCGATCAGTACGTGAACCTGCGGCCGGTGAAGCTCATGCCCGGCATCCCCTGCCCGCTCGCCGGCCGCGAGCCGGGCGACATCGATTACTACGTGGTCCGCGAGAACACCGAGGGCGAGTATTCCTCGGTGGGCGGGCGCATGTTCGAGGGTACCGAGCGCGAGTTCGTCACCCAGCAGTCGTGCTTCACCCGCAAGGGCGTCGACCGCATCATGAAGTTCGCCTTCGATCTCGCCATGACGCGCCCCCGGAAGCACGTCACCTCGGCCACCAAGTCCAACGGCATCTCCATCACCATGCCGTACTGGGACGAGCGCTTCGCGGCCATGGGCGCGCGCTATCCGCAGGTGAAGACCAGCCAGTACCACATCGACGGCCTCACCATCCAGATGGTGCTGAACCCGCAGCGCTTCGACGTGATCGTCGGCTCCAATCTCTTTGGGGACATTCTCTCCGACCTGGGCCCGGCCACCGCGGGCACCATCGGCATCGCGCCCTCGGCCAACCTCAATCCGGAGCGCGCCTTCCCGTCGCTGTTCGAGCCCGTGCACGGCTCGGCCCCCGACATCTACGGCCGCGCCATCGCCAATCCCATCGGCCAGATCTGGTCGGGCGCGATGATGCTCGATCACCTCGGCGAGCCCGCTGCTGGCGCAGCCATTGTCGCCGCCATCGAGAAAGCGATGGCCCCGGGCTCCGGCGCGCCACGCACTCCGGACATCGGCGGTAGCGCGAAAACGGAAGACCTCGGGAAGGCCATCGCGGAGGCTGTCTAGACGCAGAAACTGGAAATCTCCTCGACAGTAGGGAACAGGTTTCCCCTTCACGCGGCGTGCAAGAAGTTCCTCCCACAGTTCTCTCGACGTAGTGAGTTGTTCGCCGGGTGACGCGGTGTCATTGACGCTGATCCCCCGGTGACGTCGCGTTCCCGTCCGCATCGATCGGTGCAAACCCCTCCCGCAAGCTTTCTCCCTGCTTGCGCCATGACCCGCGTCCGCGGGCCGTGGCAGGGCCCTTGCGTTTCCTGCCATTCCCACGCTCGCGCCGGGCGGCGACGTCGAAGCCGTGTGGGTTCGCGATCCGCATCAGTCGGAGGGAGGCTGGCTGGTGGACTGGGTCGTCGAAACCCTTCAGCAGTTCCCGGAGCTCTCCATCTTCCTCGTCTTGGCCCTTGGCTACTCGCTTGGTGGCCTCAGGATCGGATCCTTCAGCGTGGGCTCGGTCACGGGGACGCTCCTCATGGGCGTCCTCGTCGGGCAATGGCACATCGCCATCTCCGCCAACGTGAAGGCGGTGTGCTTCCTCGTCTTTCTCTTTCTCGTGGGCTATGGGGTCGGACCCCAGTTCTTCCGGGGTCTCAGGCGGGACGGCCTGCCGCAGATGCTCTTCGCCACCGTCCAGTGCGTCATCTCTCTGGCCACGGGCTACGCGGTCGCGAAAGCATTCGGCTACGACGTGGGCCAGGCCGCCGGCCTGCTCGCCGGCTCGCAGACCATCTCGGCGCTCCTCGGCCCTGCCACCGACGCCATCAACCGGCTGCCCGTTTCCAGCGAAGAGAGGCAGCGCCTCCTCGACGCCATGACCGTCGCCTATGCGGTGACGTATATCTTCGGCACCGCGGGAACGGCGTGGATCCTGTCCGCGCTGGGTCCCTGGCTCGTGGGCGGCAACGTCGCCGCCGCGTGCCAGGAGTACGAGGCGAGGATGGTCGCGCCCACGAACGACCCGGAGATCGCCGCCGCCTACCGGCGGGTGGCGCGCCGCGCGTATCAGCTCGCGAGCAGCCGCGCGGCCGGCGCCACCCTGGAAGAGCTCGAGCCGGAGCTTCTGCCTCGGCACGACTTCACGGAGGCTGCCCGCTCCACCTCCGTGCTCGTCGTGCCTCGCTCTCGCGTGAGGAGGCGCGCGAGGACACGGGCGGCTCCGCGCGCCGTCACTGTGAACGTGGTGATATTCCTCGCCTCGGGCATCACCCTCGGCGGCCTCGTAGGTGCCCTCGCCATCAAGATCGGGGACGTTCCCCTCAGCCTCAGCACGAGCGGGGGCTCGCTGGTGAGCGGGCTCGTCTTCGGCTGGCTTCGGTCGAGCTGCCGGATCTTCGAAGGCGTGCCCGACCCCGCCATGGCCACGATGAACTCCGTGGGCCTGAACGTGTTCATCGCCGTGGTCGGCATCAATGCCGGCCCCGGGTTCGTGGCCGGGCTCGGTCAGGCGGGCCTGAGCCTCTTCGTCGCGGGGACGGTCGTGACCGCCATTCCGCTGGTCGTCGGTCTCCTGCTCGCCAGGTATGTCTTCCGGTTCCATCCGGGCATCGCGCTGGGCTGTGTGGCGGGAGCGCGCACGACCGCGCCCGCGCTGGGCGCGGTCCAGGACATCGTCCAGAGCAAGGTGCCCGCCCTCGGCTACACCGTCCCCTATGCCGTCGGCAATGCCCTGCTCACCATCTTCGGCATCGCCATCGTCATGCTCATGTCTTAGCCCCTGTCGAAGGCCAGCACGAAGATCAGGGCGAAGATCGGCGCCCCAACCATTAAACGGGGGCACCACATCCCCTTGCCCGGACGCCATCCTGTTGCTACGATCCGGGCGCTGACCCCGGTCGCCATGCCGCGTGCCCACCGAATGAACGGCCGAGCCCACCTCGGGCCAAGGAGGATGTCATGAGCTCCATGCACCGCCGCACCTTCCTCGCCGGGGCGGCCGCGAGCGCGGCCGTGGCCGCGGCGGCTCCCTATGTCCACGCGCAGAAGAAGGGCGGCACGCTCAAGTTCGTGCCCCACGCCGACCTCAAGATCCTGGATCCCGTGTGGACCACCGCCTACATCACGCGCAATCACGGCTACATGATCTACGACATGCTCTTCGCCCCCGACGCGAGCATTCGCATGCAGCCGCAGATGGTGGACAAGTACACAGCAAGCCCGGACAGGCGGAAGTGGTCCTTCACCCTGCGCGACGGGCTCAAGTGGCACGACGGCCAGGCCGTGACGGCCGAGGACTGCGTGCTGTCCATCAAGCGCTTCGCGGCTCGCGACGCGGTGGGCCAGCTCATGGCGAAGTCGCTCGGCAAGCTCGCGCCCGTGGACAAGAAGACCTTCGTCCTCGAGCTGGAGACGCCCTTCGGTCTCGTCCTCGAATCGCTCGGGAAGGCCTCGGCGAGCCCCTGCGTCATGATGCCGGCTCGGGTGGCCGCCACCGACCCCAACGAGCAGATCAAGGACTTCACCGGCTCCGGTCCCTTCAAGTTCATCAAGGACGAGTGGCAGCCCGGCAACAAGGTGGTGTACCTCGCCAACAAGGACTACGTGCCGCGCAAGGAGACCCCGAGCGGGGGGGCGGGGGCCAAGCTCGTGTACGTCGACCGCGTCGAGTGGCGCTACATCCCCGACCAGGCCACCGCCGCCGCCGCCCTCGAGGCAGGCGAGGTGGATTTCTGGGAGAACCCCCCCATCGACTTCGTGCCGCGCCTCGAGAAGAACGCCGGCCTCACCGTGTTCGCCACCGATCCCAAGGGCAATCTCGGGACGGTCAGGCCCAACTCGCTGCATCCGCCCTTCAACAACAAGAAGGCCCGCCAGGCCCTTCTCTACATGGTGAGCCAGCAGGACTACCTCCAGGCCGTGATCGGCAATGCGAAGTACGCCAAGACCTGCCCGAGCATCTACATCTGTGGCGGCCCGTTCGAGACGGCGGCCGGCGCGCCCAAGCAGGATCTGGAAAGGGCCAAGCAGCTCCTCAAGGAGAGCGGGTACGACGGACGGCCCATCGTGATTCTCGATCCCACCGACTCTCCCTTCGCGCACGCCCCGGCCCTCGTCACCGCGGAGAGCCTCAAGAAGATCGGGGCCAATGTCGACATCCAGGCCATGGACTGGTCGACCATGGTGGCGCGCCGGGCCAAGAAAGAGGCGCCGGCCCAGGGTGGCTGGAACATCTTCCACACCTGGACCACGGCCTTCGACATCGTCAATCCCGCGGTCAACGCCTTCATCAACAGCTCGGGGGAGAAGGCGTGGTTCGGCTGGCCCACCAGCGAGGCGATGGAGAAGCTCCGGACGGACTGGGTGCGCGAGCCCGATCAGGCCAAGCAGAAGAAGCTGGCCGAGCAGATCCAGCTCCTCGCCTATGACGAGGTGCCGCACGTCTCCTGGGGCCAGTTCATCGCCCCCAGCGCCTTCCGCAAGAACGTGAAGGGCGTGCTCGAGTTCGGCGCGACCATTCTCTGGAATATCCAGGTGTAGGCGGGTGCTGAGAAACTCGGCCTGACGTGCTCCCGCTGATCCTGCAGCGGATCGTGGCCACCATCCCCGTCATGGGGGTGGTGGCCCTGACCGTCTTTGCCCTTCTCCGCCTCACGCCCGGCGATCCCGCCGAGATCATCGCCGGCGACTACGCCACGCCGCAGGACATCGCCAAGATCCGCGCGGGACTGGGGCTCGACAAGCCGCTCCTCACCCAGGCGGGCATCTGGCTCGGCAGTGTGCTGCGTGGCGACCTGGGTACGTCGATCTACTCGGGACTCCCTGTCACGACCCTGATCGGTCAGCGGGCGGGTCCCACGGTCGCGTTGACCGTCCTCGCCGTGCTGATCTCCGTGCTGCTTGCGGTGCCGCTGGGTGTGCTCGCGGCCTGGCGCCAGGGCTCCTGGATCGATCGCACTATCATGGTCTTCTCGGTGTCCGGCTTCTCCATGCCCGTGTTCTGGCTCGGCTTCCTTCTCGTGTGGGCTTTTTCCATTCGCTTGGGCGCCCTCCCCGTCCAGGGGTATCAGCCTCTCGCCGACGGCCCGTGGCAGTTCCTGCGTCACCTCATTCTGCCCGCGGCGACGCTGTCCCTGATCTACATGGCGCTCATCGCGCGCATGACGCGGGCCAGTATGCTGGGGGTGCTCGGAGAAGACTTCGTGCGTACCGCCTTCGCCAAGGGCCTGTCGCCCCGGAGCGTGCTCCTCGGCCATGCCCTCAAAGCGGCCTCGCTGCCCGTGGTGACCATCATCGGCGTGGGCTTCGCCCTCCTCATCGGCGGCGCGGTGGTGACGGAGAGTGTCTTCGCCCTGCCCGGCATAGGCCGGCTCACGGTGGACGCCATCGTCCGGCGCGACTACCCGGTGATCCAGGGAGTGATCCTCATCATCTCGGGCGTCTACGTGCTCCTCAACCTGTGCATCGACGTCCTCTATGTCGTCCTCGACCCCCGCATCCGCTACTGACGGCGCGGCGCTCCGCGCGGCCGCGGCGACCCTGCGGCGGCCCCAGGTCCGCCGTCGCAGCTTCTTCCGCCAGCAGCCCACCATGGTCGCGGGTCTCGCCTGTCTCGCCCTCATCCTGGTAGCCGCCCTCGCCGCGCCCTTTCTCGGTACGGTCGATCCCTCGAGCCTGCGGCCCATCGCCCGCCTCCGCGAGCCGGGCGGAGAATTCTGGTTCGGCGCCGATCAGTACGGCCGCGACATCTACTCACGCACCATCTACGGAGGACGCATCTCCCTCCTCGTGGGTGTGGTCGTGGGCGCGGCGAGCCTGGCCTTCGGCATCCTCATCGGCCTCGTCACCGGCTATTACCGCCGCCTGGACCGTATCGTCATGCGGATCATGGACGGCCTCATGGCCATCCCCGCCATCCTGCTCGCCCTCGCCCTCATGGCGCTTCTCAAGGCCAGCGTGCGCAATGTCATCATCGCCCTCGTGATCCCCGAGATTCCGCGCGTGGTCCGCGTGGTGCGCGCCTCCGTGCTGAGCCTGCGTGAGCAGACCATGGTGGAGGCCGCGCGCGCCCTAGGCGCCGAGACGCCCCGCATTCTGCGCGTCTATATCCTGCCTGCTCTCGTTGCCCCCCTCATCGTCCAAGGGACGTATATCTGCGCCTCGGCCATGCTGTTCGAGGCGTATCTGTCGTTTCTCGGCGCGGGCACGCCCCCCAACATCCCTTCCTGGGGCAATATCATGGCCGAGGGGCGCGCCTACGTGCAGCGCGCGTTCTGGATCATCCTCTTCCCCGGCGCCTTCCTGGCCGCTACCGTCCTCGCCGTCAATCTCGTCGGAGACGGATTGCGGGATGTACTCAAGGTAAAATGATCTCGCCGACCTCACCTTTCAGCGTTGCCATGAGATAGACTCGCCTCATGGCGCCGGGACAATACGAAGCAGCCCCGTTCACCGATAGCCGCCAAAGGAGACTTCAGTGCCAAAAGGACTGACCGTGGTTCTGAACCAGCCCGGCAAGCCGCTCGAGCTCGAGAGCCTGCCCACTCCCGAGATCGATCCGGGCGGCATTCTCATCCGGAACACCGCGGCGGCCATCTGCGGCTCCGATCTTCACTACTGGCGCAATGACGGCGAGTACACGGGCCCCGATCTCCGGCGCGTGCCCGGCCACGAGTTCACGGGCGTCGTGCACAGCCTCGGGCGCGGCGTGGAGACCGACTCGCTCCGGCGGCCCCTCAAGGAGGGCGACCGCGTCGCCTTCCCGTTCTTCAATCCGTGCAATCGGTGCTACTGGTGCATCCGCGGCGAGCATCACGCCTGCCCGCATCGCTCGCGCCGGAGCATGCAGTTCAATCTCGACCAATACCCGTACTGCGACGGCGGCTACGCCGATTACTACTACCTGCCGCCCGGCCACTACGTCTTCAAGGTGCCCGACGTGCTTCCCGACGACGCCATCCCGCCCGTGAACTGCGCCCTGTGCCAGGTCCTTCACGGCATAGAGTATGCGGAGATGAAGTTCGGGGACGTCGTGGTGATCCAGGGCGCGGGGGGCCTCGGCATCTACGCCGCCGCCGTGGCCGCGGAGAAGGGCGCGTCCAAAGTCATCTCGATCGACGGCCAGCCGGGGCGCCTCGACATGGCGCGGCAGTGCGGGGCCACCGACGTGGTCGACATGAACGAGCTCAAGACCCCCGACGCCCGCGTGCAGCGCGTGAAAGACCTCACGAACGGGCGCGGCGCCGACATGGTGGTGGAGGTCGTCGGTATCGCCGCGGCCACCGTGGAAGGACTCGACATGGTCCGCTTCAACGGCAAGTTCGTCGACATCGGCAACATCGTTCCCCAGCATGTGAGCTTCCCCGCCACCAAGGTCATCACGCAGCAGATCCACTGGACGGGGCTGATGCACTACAACCCGTGGATCATGCCCGCGGCCCTCGATTTCCTCGTGCGGACCAGGGACAAGTACCCCCTGTCGAAAGTCGTCTCCCACAGCTTCCCGCTCGCCGAGGTCAACAAGGCCTTCGAGTTCGCGGAGTGGCAGGGCAAGGGCGGAGGCACGGCCGCCACCCGGGTGATCCTCAAACCGTAGGGGCGCCCATCAGCCAGTCGAGGATCTTCGGGTTCTCGTCCCGTGGATAGGTGTGGGACAGGTCCTCGATCTCCCGGTAGACGAGCCGGGCTCCTGCGGCGAGCAGGGCCTGGCGCGTCAACTGGGCGGCGGCCACCGGGAACATCCAGTCGAGGGCGCCGTGCACGAGGTAGATGGGCCGTCCGTCGGCCCGCGCGAGATCGCCGCCCGCGAAGAGTGCCGGATGCAGCACCCCGCAGGCGGGCGCGAGATGAGTGAACGGCATGCCCTCGCGCAGACCACAGTAGAGCGCGTAGGTGGCACCGTCCGACATGCCGGTGAGGAGCACGCGCCCGCGGTCCACCGCATAGCGCGCGGCCACGGACTCGACCATCTCGCGCAGGGGCTCCGCGTCCACGTCCGGCCCCATCATGGACCACGTGCGATCCAGCGAGGTGGGCGAGAGGAGCAGCATGCCGCGCGAGCGCGCCTCCCGGAGCCACGTCCACAGGAAATCGCGGCCATGGCCGTGGCCTCCGTGGAGGGCCACGATGAGCGGCGTCGGTGACCCACCTCCCCCTGGCTCGGGGACGTACAGGGAGAAGCCGCCGCGATCGGCGCGCTCGTTCGAGGCATGCAGCACGCCCACCTTCGCCTCGTCGTCGCGCAGCGCCGCGGCCCGCAGCCGGGCCACCAAGGCATCGTCGTCGCGCCGTCCGGGCTCGAGAAACCAGCGGCTCACCGGCTCGAGTACGGGCGCGAGGGGATAGAGTGTCTCCTGGACGCCCGAGAATCGGCGAAGCGCTCGATAGAGACCGATCGGCCCTTCCGGCGATTGCGACGCCTCCACGAAGGCCTCGACGAGAGCGAGCGTCTGCCGGGCCGCCTCGACCAGCCGATCGCGCATGAAGCGCAGATCATCCGGCCATGCCAGGGCCTCGAATGCCCCGAGCGGCCCCGCGATGGTCTCGCGACTCGGGGCCAGCTCCCGGGCCAGGCGTGAGGCCATGGGAGGATAGAGATGCCGTTGCACCCACACCACGCGCTCCAGCGTCTGGAGCAACGGCTGGAGCAGCTCGGCGACGGCGTCCAGCAGCTCGGGGGCGACGGTCATGCCGCTTTCCGGCTCCCGGCGGCTTTGGTCAAAATCCGTAGGTGCTTGCCACCGATCAGCTTTGAAGTCTCCTGATACCCGGTGACGTCACCGCGGAAGACCGCTGAGACCGAAGGCCGCCCACGCGTAGGGATGGGGGAAGGCGCGCATGGTCTCGAGCTGTGCCTGGCGCAAGGCTTCCACGGCTCCCGTGCCCTCGAGACGCGTGTAGAAGGAGCGGACGAGCTCGAAGGTCGCCTTGTCGTCGACCTTCCACAGCGTGGTGACCACGGCCGGTGTTCCCGCGTAGAGGAAGGCTCTCTGGAGACCGACCAGCTCGTCCCCGCGCGAGAGCTTGCCGAGCCCGGTCTCACAGGCCGAGAGCACCACGAGCCGCGCGTGCATGTCCAGGCCGAAGACCTCGCGCACTTCGAGCCGGCCGTCCTC